>Ga0190265_10001008_pt1 | contig 18321 bp, 12 predicted proteins | sample Popmic124T_FD_133135 | JGI IMG/M metagenome (GOLD analysis project Ga0190265, IMG submission 133135) | Populus adjacent soil microbial communities from riparian zone of Indian Creek, Utah, USA - 124 T | ecosystem: Environmental > Terrestrial > Soil > Riparian zone | place: USA: Utah | collected...
ATGTATCGATCACGATCGAGTTCCGCCCAAGGGTCCCGATTCCCAGATACCTGCCTTCGGGTCCAATGACAACACCCCGAAAACGGTGACGCCGAGGTCTTCGGCCGAGAACGAGGCGATCAGCGCTCGTTCTTCGAGGGAGTAGATCTCGATATCGGTGTCGTCGAGTTTGACCGCAACGAATGGGGGTCCGTCATAGCCCTCTGGCGAGAAGACCGCCTTCTGCACGTTTCGCTGGCCAAGGTCGATGACGATGTCGTCTGTCTCGAGATCAAGAACCTGGCTCGGAGTCGTCGTGGTCCCGGGTTCACACGCGTCGACTGCATCGAGAACCACCAGTCTGTCGTCGAAGGAGATTCCCCGCGGAAGGAGGCAATCGAAGTCTCTGATGACCGCGCCGGTGCGGCCGTCGACGAGATGGCCGCTGGGAGGCAGGTTGGGTCCGGAATCTATCGCGCCGGCCACCGTGGTGAGCCGGTCATTGGGAATGAGGTCGGTTGGGAAGTCGAGCGGCAGGGTTGCTTCGACGTCACCGGTGCCAAGATCGACCGTCATCGCTCCGGGATCGTCTGAGCCAGCGAGGAGGCGATCGTCGGGGCCGAGGAAGATAAGACCGACTGGGGTTCCCAAGGCAACCGCTTCGTCCCCCACCGCCCCGGCCTCGGTGACATCCCAGATCAGGACCGCTCCATCCTCTGAGGCGGAGGCAAGGGTTTCCCCGCTCGGGTGAAACGACGTGGCCCATACCGGGGCGCTGTGACCGGTCAGGATGAGAGTGGGTTCCCACCCGCGGTCCTGATCGAAGATGGTGATGTCGGCGTCGTTGCCACTGACCGCCAGGCGTGAGCTGTCTCCAGACCAGGTCATGACCTGTGGGTCGGGATGGGGTTGGGATTGCATTAAGTCCTGAGTGTCCAAATCCCAGATTTCGACGAGGTCGTTCCCTCCGATGGCTGCCTTCAAGCCATCAGGGCTCAGCCACACCAGACGGGGATCGATACTTAGCCCAGGCAGGCTCCAGACATGCTCTGACGTGATCACGTCGACAGCTTGGAGGCGTGCCGTCTCGACCAGCCCTCCAGCGTCGTCATGGCTCTCGCCATCGGCCAGGACCAGAGTGGTGGTGCCGGGGATGAACTCACCCGAGCGCGTGGTGTGGGAGACAAAGGTTCCGACTACGTCACCGCTCTCCCGATCCCATACCTGCGCCCCCGCCCCTGTGTCTCCGACGAAGGTGGCTGCGATGAGATCTCCGACACCAAAGCTCGGAGAGTCATATGTGCCGGGCGGACCCATCAGACTCTGCTCGAGGTCGAGGGTGTCCGGGTCGTGGAGAGTCAGGGCAACCGCGCTCTCGGCGTCGAACTGTTCGACGTTGGTGTTCCAGGTCGCCGCAAACAGTCCGTTGTCGGGGGAGAGCCTCACCTTTGTGATCTCGCCTGGGGGGAATCCGCTCTGGTCTGACCCAGACCATTGCGCGAGCGCGCGGGTCGAGGTGCCATCCCAAAGACGAAGCGTGGAACGTTCCGTCGCAGCGTCGGTGACCAACCGGGTCCCATCGTCGCTGTAGGCGACCGCATTGAATCCGGTCGGGATCCTGGACACGACCCTCATGTCGGCGAGGGTTGTCCGCAGCGCCGAAGCGGCCTCGGGGACCATGTCCACTCCTATCGAGTCGGTGGCGACGATTGCCTCCAGGGAGAGCAAGACCCCGAGCTCGGGGTCTTGCTCGATGGCTGCGATTGCTGCGGAGGAGAGGTCACGGGCGGTGGCCTGGGCGGCGGTCACCCGAGCGTTTCCGGCACGGTCGACTGCAATGGCCCCGAGCACCCCGGCAACAACCAGCCCTCCGGCCAAGGCGCCCACCACGGCTTTGCGCCGTCGTGCCGCCTTGTCTTCGAGGGCCTGACGATCCGCCCGCTCTCGTTTCTCGATTTCGATGCTCTCCTCGATGAAGGTGGTCTCCTCATCGGCGACGGCGATGTCGGTGCGCTCGGCCCAGGCCATGGCCTGTTCCAGGCGGCTGCCCCGCAGCAGATAGCTCTGATCTCGATCACTGCTCTCCCAGTCCTGGACCGTGAGCTGGATTCTCCGATGTATGAGCAGGTCTTCTCGTCTCTCGTCGATCCAGGTCCGGAGCCGTTGCCACTCCCTCAGGAGCGACTCGTGGGCCAGCTCCACCGTTGGCGCCCGGCTCGCCGGATCGCGGTCGAAGGAGAGGAAGCGGAGGGCGCCGAACTGCTGCATGATGTCGCTCATCACGACCCGGTCGATGTCGAGGCCGAGCAGCTCACTCTGCCGGACCCGACGACGCGTGTCGTCGGCGAGCTCGTCGACGGTGACCAGTCTCAGGAAGAGTTGGCGGGCCGCCTCCTGGCCGGTCGGGGGGAGACTCGAGTAGGTCTCCTCGGCTCGGTTCGCCAGTGCCCCGCCGACGCCGCCCGATCGGTCGTAGGCATCGAGAGTGAGGATGTCTCCATCCGTCTGAGCGAAGAGCTCGGTTAGGGCGAATTGGAGAAGGGGCAGCCCTCCCGGTTGCTCAATGACATCGTCGACGATCCTTGTCACCAGACCCGGCTCCAGACCCACCCCGGCGTTCAGGGCCGGTTGGGACACGGCCCGGGTCAGACCGTCCCGGGTGGGAGGGCTGACCGCCACCAGGTTGGAGCGGAAGACGTCGGCGAACTCGGGGTACTGCAGCGGCTGGTCGAAGAAGTCCGCACGGAGAGTCAGCACGATCCGGAAGCTGCTGTCGATATCTGTCGCCGCCACGAGAGAGTCGAGGATGAGCCTTCTTTCGGTGGTCGAGGAGACCATGGAGAACAGCTCCTCGAACTGGTCGATGACGACGAGGATCTCCGACCCCGGCTCCACCAACTGGTCGACGATCCTGCCCAGACCTGATGGGTCCGCCGTCAGCGTCTCGTGGAGATCGGCCGGCCGAGTGGTGGCCACCCGCAGCAGCGCGCCCTCCAAGGACTCGAAGGGATGGGCTCCGGGGAACATGTCGGTGATCAGCCATTCCTCGGAGGAGGGGATGGCGCCCTGTCGCAACCGGGGGATCAGCCCGGCGCGAACCACCGACGACTTGCCCGACCCCGACGGGCCCACCACGGCCAGCAACCGGCTCGAGGTCAGTGCCTCGACCATCTCCTCCACCAATGCGTCCCGCCCGTGGAAGTCTGACGCATCCGCCTCCTGGAAGGCCCTCAGCCCCTTGTACGGGTTGCGTCGTCTGCTCTCCGGAGCTGGCTCCCTCGGGACCGCCATGAAGTCGAGCCCGGCACTTTGCCGGAGAGCACGGGCCAGCTCCTCGACGCGCTGGTAGCGGAGTGCCGGGTCGGGATGCAGGGCGCGGGAAAGGGCATGGTCGAGCTCGGAGGGCAGATCACCACGGAGCTTGCTCACCCCGAGGGCGCCGCCAGGTCGCCGCAGGGCCAGCGCCTGGTAGACGAGAGCGCCGAGTTGATAGACGTCATCGGCCTCGTCCTGGCGATCGTGCCCCAAGATCCTGGGAAGACCGGTATCGGCGAGATATGCATTCAGCTCCTCGTCGAGCAACACCGACCCCGCCGAGACGGCGCCATGGGGATAGCCCTGCCGGTGGAGGAAGCCGAGCGCCGCCGACAGGTGGTCGGCGAGCCGAATCGCCCCACCCAGCGTCAGCGGCTCGTCGGCGATGGCCGTAGCGAGGGAGCCGCCCCCATAGAAGGGGGTGATCACATAGGCCGTGCTCGGATCACGCCAGTAGTCGAAGACGGGGGCGAGATGGGGGTGTTCGAATCGCGAAACTGTCTGCATCTCCGCTTCGAACTGTCGGATGAACTGTGGGGAGTTGGCCGATGCTTGCTCGATGACCAGCACACCGACCTCGCGGCCCATCGTGCCGTGAAAGCCCCGGTAGCGATCACCGAACTCGGTTGTCCCGATTCGCTCGTGGATCTCATATCCCCTGGCCCCGGGGAATTGGTCCGAGCTCGACACTCGAAGGCTGGCGGATGGGGCTCGGAGGGCGGGATCACCTTCGAGGATCCTTAGTTCGAGGTCCTGCAGCTCCTGGCCTGGCTCGATGCCGAGCTCCTCGACAAGTCGATGCCGGAGGTTGCGGTACGCCCGGAGCGCCTCGGCCTGGCGACCCGACCGATAAAGGGCGAGCATGAGCATGGCAGCGAGATGCTCCCGATACGGCTGCTCCTGGAGCAGAGCCTCGATCTCGGAGACGGTCTGCTCATGACGGCCGAGGAGCAAGTCGACTTCGAATCTCAGCTCCAGGGCCGCCACCCGTTCCTCGGCGAGCCGGTTCGCCTCACCGAACAACGCCGGCTCGAATCCGAGGTCGCCATATGCGGTCCCGGCCCACATGCCGAGACCTCGACGCAACATCATTGCCGCCCCGGCAGCGTCCTCCTCGACCGTGGACCGGGCCTCTTCCACCAAGGCCTCGAACCGGAGAGCGTCGACCTGGTCTGGATCGACGGCGAGCACATACCCTTCACCGTCGCGCTCGATTCCGCCATGAAGTGCCTTGCGCAGCTGTGACACATAGGTGTGGAGGCTGCGAGCGCCGCTGTCAGGCAGATCGCCGTTCCAGACGGCATCGACCAATGCATCCTGGCCGATGACCCGGTTCGCATTGGAGATCAGAACGGCGAGGACCAGACGCTGGCGTTTCCCCCCGAGCTCCACTCGGGCCTGACCGGTGGTCGCGGCCAGGGGGCCGAGCACCCGGTACTCCACATGGGAGTCTTCTTCCGCGTGACCGTTCGTCGCAGGAGGCATCGGATTGCTCCCTCCTCAGGGTCGAAACATACGCCCCGGAGGTCCTGGCGTCACTCCTCGTCCCCAGTGAGTGGTCCCCGGGCGGCCGGCGCCTGAAGACCGGTCTCGAATCGGGCGTAACACTTCGCCTCCGCATCGTCGAGGGTTTGCGGCTCGTATTCCTTCCCCGATCGGAAATCGGTGTAGGAGAGCCCGTCGATCCATCCCCGACACCAGGCGGCCACCGGATCGAGTGTCGGGGTCGTGTTGGGGCCGATGAACACGAGGAAGGCAACGACGAGACCGACCCCGACGAAGAAGGCCCCGGTTAAGAAGGCCATGATCTGATCCTTCATGGGCGACTCGTCGAACGCGTGCTCTCGTCTTCGATTCCGGGATCCTGCAAGGTGAAGGTCGATGACATAGACGCCTCCTCTGGTCGGGGCCTTTTGCCTCCTTCTCTAGCCAGGTGGTGTCAAGGAATTGCTGAAGTGGCGCGACCCGCCGGTGGCGGTTCTGCCGCCGACCTCGTCTGGGCTTGTCGATGAGTGGTGCCACCGGCTCTCTTTCCGGGACCTTTCCAGCCGTCACCATCGGGTTTCTGGCCGCACCTCATTCGACTTGCTGTCAAGTCTCATGGGGTCTCACGTGTCTCACGTCGCTCGCCCCACAGCCGCCCCACAGACCCGCCAGCGGGTGCCATTTCCCCTGGTCACAGCGTTTTGACCACATCTTTCGCAACGAGGGGGCCGCGGGTTCAAATCCCGCCAGCTCCACTAAACGCCCTGGTCAAGGCCTAAAACCTCGGACCCCTCCGTTCTCGCGCGAGGTGCCACGGGGCTACGCGTGCCACAGGGACTCCACGGCGGTCGCTGCGATTTACGCCATTGAGCACCTCGCAGGGTGCGAGGTGCTCACCGTCGTCGACACTTACTCAAGTTCCGCCGAACGCCATGGGAGTGGCGAAGCTTCCCACACTGAGTAGGTCTTCGTCGTCTCGAACCCTTTCCCAAATCCAGCCAGCGACGGGGCGCGTACGTAGGGAACGGATCGCGTCAGGCCACCGGGACAATCGGGGTGAGCACGTGGGTTGGTTGATCAGGTCCGATATGGAGCGTGGTGGTCCCGCCGTAGACCTCGACCGGTCGATCGGTCGGGTCGTCGTGGAGGAAGGGCCCGCAACCTTTGAGCTCGTTCTTGAAGTTGGACAACTTCAGGCCGGTCGCGTCGCCGCCCCACTCGTAGTCCTTCCCACGCACGGTGAATGCCAGGCTGTAACCAGCCGGGACCACGATGGATGTGGGCCAGATCTCGATATCGAGTCGCACCGGCTCTCCCGGAGTCAGTGGTTGGATCTCGTCGTGAATGTGATAGGGCCGAAACGGTCGCGACAGGTCAGGATCGAGTTTCCGGTGCGACGCCCGCAGCCAACCTTGGGCGATTGGTGTGTGAGGATCGATCGCACCCTGAAACACGACCTCTTCTCCCACGGGGTCGTAGACCCGGAAGATGGCGAACAGGTCGGCATCCTCGGTGGAAGACGACACCCAAAGCGTCGAGGCAAGCGGGCCCGTGAACTCGGTCGCCTCTTCCAATGGCTTGGAGCGGAAGGTGAGCCCATCGCCCAATGGCTCGAATGAAAGTTGCGCTTCCTCCGTCGGGGCTTCGGGCGACATCGTGAGATCCGGGTGGAGGTAATACTCGGTCCAATGGGTGCGCGGGATGGGCCAGTCGGCCTCTTCACGTTCGACGAACACCTCGTTGGGGTGCCGGACTTGCAGGAGGACCCTGGGTTGTGATGCCCAGCCATTTGGGTTGTCTTTGAGGAAGCGATCGAAGAACCGCAACTGGATCTCGCGTCCGTAGTCGGTGTAGAAGTGAGTCCAGTGCTCGATGCCGTGAGCCTCTAGCCATTTGTGCTCCGACGCTGCCCGGTAGTAGCCCTCGAAGTTCCCGCGTGGATGTAGTCCTTGCCCGCCCCAGTTGGCGGCCGACAGGAACGGAACGACAACCTTGTCCCATTGAGGGGATCGGTCCTTGTGGTACTGGTCGTCGAGAGGATGGGCGACGATGTCCTCTCCGAATGCACACCGGTTGGCGGCCAGTTCCTCCTCGCTCAGCTCTTCGTCACCACAGATGAGCTGCGCGGTGTTGGGGTTCCGCCCGCCACTCTCACCGACGCCGTACTGAACGGTCTTGACCTGCATGTCGTACCAGTTCGCCCAGAACGTCGAGACGATCCCGCCGTGATGGGTCATGTCCCGGTACCAATCGGCCGATCCTTCCCAGATGCACATCGCTGCAAGGTGCGGGGGCTGCAGAGTGGCTACATGCCATTGATTGATCCCATAGTAAGAGATGCCGTTCAGGCCGACCTTGCCGTTCGACCATGGTTGAACACCGGCCCATTCGATGCACTCGTAGAAGTCCCTCGTCTCCCGCGGGGAGAAGTGGTCGATGTACCCCGGTGAGCGGCCGGTGCCCCGGGAGTCGACCCGCACGCAGACATAGCCCTCCCGAACCCACTTCTCAGGGTCGACCACCTCCCAGTTCTGGTACTGGTTCGTCGACCCGGCGGTCACGTCGGGGTGCTTCTCCGCCATGCGATTCCATGCGCTGGGGTAGCCGACCTGAAACGGGAGCCCTTTGGCGTACGGTCCGTAGCTGAGGATGACCGGATACCGTCCCTCCTCGACCGGGCGATAAATATCGGCGCGGAGCACCAGCCCGTCGTCGACCGGGATCTCGACGTCCCAGTCGATTCGCATCCCGTCGGCGACCTCTGACTTGTACACGGGGACCTCCTAAGGGGCTGGCGTCGGAATTGAGTAGCAATACAGGGATTTCACTCAGAATAACGGGGTCGGGGAATGCGTGGACCGCGAGCCACATGGCCCTCCGACACCGCCCGGTAAGGCTCAGACCGCGGTGTAACCGCCGTCCACCAGGAGCAGGTGCCCGTGAACGAAGTCCGACCCGGGGCCGGCGAGGAACACGGCGGCACCCGCCACGTCAGACGGGTCGCCGACACGGCCCGCAGGAACTTTGGGAAGGAAGGCGTCGAGGAAGTCCGGGTCGTCGAGGAGATAGGCGTTCATCTCGGTGCGGACCGCGGTCGGCGCGATGGCGTTGACGTTGACACCCGACGATGCCCACTCGGCCGCCAGAGTCTTGGTGAGCAACGCCACACCGCCCTTCGACGAGCAGTACGCGGCGAATTCGGGGAACCCCACAAAACTGAAGGTAGAAGCGAGATTGATGATCTTCCCTCGCCCCTGATCGATGAAGCGCCTTCCCGCCGCCTGACAGGCAAAGAACATCGACTTCAGGTTGGCGTCGAATGTCGTGTCCCATTGCTCCTCGGTGACCTCCGTCGACGGCCCCGTGATCTGTACCCCGGCCGAATTGACCAGGATGTCAAAACCTCCGAGCTCGTCGGCGAGTCGATCGAAGAGATCAGGAATCTCACTCACCTGTGTCAGGTCCTGAGGTGCCGCAACTGCGCTCCGTCCCGCGGCTCGAATCTCCTGGGCGACCGCGGACAGCGTGTCGCTGCTGCGGCCCACCACGGCGACGTCGGCGCCTTCGGCGGCGAATGCGAGGGCAATCGCTCTCCCGATCCCGCGACCGCCCCCTGCGACAATCGCCCTGCGTCCCTCGAGCGCGTCCATCGTCGGCCTCCTAACTGGTGGACCGACCCACCATCGCCAAAGCCAGATCGTCATCGTCGATCTGACTGGTGGGCCCTTCCAACATCTTCTCACCGCGGTAGATGACCAGAATCCGGTCCGAAAGCTTGTACAGCTCCTCGAGATCGAGAGTGATGAGGAGGACGGCTCCGCCCCGGTCGCGCATCTCGAGCAGCCTGAGGTGGACGTAGTCGATCGCGCCGACATCGAGTCCCCAGCTCGGGTTGTCGGCGACCAGGACTCGTGGCTCGCGTGCCATCTCCCGGGCCAAGACCACCTTCTGTTGGTTGCCGCCGGACAGGCTCGCAGCCGTGGCATCGGGATCGGCGGGGCGCACGTCATATTCGACCAGGAGGCGCTCGGCATTCTGGTGCACTGCCTTCCAATCGATCATGCCCCGCCGCCGATATCGGCCAGAGGCGAGGTCGGCGACGGCCAAGTTCTCGGCCAGGCTCATGTCGAGGATCAACCCCAGCCGATGCCGGTCTTCGGGAATCACGCCCATCCCTGCGGTGCGCCGATCATGCGGGTCCGCGTTGGTGACCTCGAACCCATCGACGATCACGGTCCCTGAGTCCGGGACGGCGAGACCCATCAGAGCATCGACCAACTCGCGCTGGCCGTTTCCCTCCACCCCCGCGATGCCTAGGATTTCCCCGGGGTGCACCGCAAAAGACAGGCCGTCGATCGCCAGCCCGTGTCCATGGGTCGCGGGCACCGCCAGATCGTTGATCTCCAGCAAAGGACGCAACGAATCCCGAGTGACTTCGCTGCGATCGGGGAGTCGTTCTCGATCGTGTCCGGTCATCGCCCGCGCCAGGGTGCGTTCGTCGAATTGGCCTTTGGACATAGAAGTAACCAGCTTTCCCCGCCGAAGCACTGTCACCTTGTCGGCGACCTCCATCACCTCGGCCAATTTGTGGGTCACGAGGATGATCGAGTTTCCCTGATCGCGGAGTTGGGAGAGGATTCCAAGCAGATTCTCGATCTGGGTCGGCCCAAGCAGCGACGTAGGCTCGTCGAGGATCAACGTCTTGGCACCCCGGTACATCGCCTTGACGATCTCCACTCGTTGCTGGAGGTCGACAGGTAGGTCTTGCACTGTGGCATCGGGCTGAATCGGCATGTGCAACTCGGCCGCCCGCTGGGACACCCCTTTCTCGATGGCCTCCCCGCTGAACGACAGGTCGGTGGCACTGTTCACTCCCAGCATCACGTTCTCGGCCACGGTGAACGAGGGAACGAGGCTGAAGTGCTGATGGACCATCCCAATACCGTGGGCAATCGCGTCGTTGGGCGCGGTGATCTCGACCTGTTCACCGTTGACGAGAATCGCCCCGTCGTCGGGCCGCACGTGACCAAACAGAATGTTCATCAGTGTGGTCTTCCCAGCGCCGTTCTCACCGAGCAAGACATGGATCTCTCCGGTTCCCACCGTGAAGTCGATTCCGTGGTTGGCCACGGTCTCACCGAAGGACTTGGTGATGCCCCGCATCTCGATCGTCATCGTGTCGCCCATATCGTTCCTAAGCACAGCGAATCATTGTCATGGGCTGGCGCTGGGTGCTGATCGCGCCCTCGGGCGTGATCTGGAGGCTGTTACCCGTCTGCACACCTGCCAGGCCGTCGATCACGTTCGGCTGCACCACGAGCAGGGTGCCATCGGGATACGCGAAATCATCGGGGTGGGTTGCGCCTCGATTGGCCCGGGTGCGCACGATCGGAGGCAGATAGGCGCCGCCGAAGCCGTGCACGAGATCGTCCCAGATGTCGAAACCAGCGTCCGTGATCACCTGGGCGGCGTCGAGCACTTCACCAATCGTCACACCGGGGCGGAGGACTTCAACGATGCTCTGATAGGCATCCAAAGCCACCGTGTTCAGTCGCTCGTAGAGGGGGGTCGGATCTGCGGCGATGGTGAACGTCCGGAGGATCTGGCCGGAGTATCCCCAGAACGTGGTGCTGATCTCCGTGACGAAGACATCCCCGGCCTGAAGCACGCGATCGGGGTGGTACTGGTGAGGGACGCATACTTCGGGAGCCTCCATCGGGGTGCTCAAGGAGAAGTGAATCAGGTTCCAGGCCTGGTGCGAGTTGTACACGTCCTCGACGATTCGGGCGACCTCATACTCGTTGACTCCAGGTCGAAGCTCGGCGGAGAGTGCTTCGATCGCTGCGTCGTTCATCTTGGAAGCGATGTCGACGAACACCATCTCGGCCGGGCTCTTCACCAGCCTCCATTCCTGGTATGAACCGTTGAGGTCGATGAGGGCGGCTCCGGGATTGGCCCGCTGAATACTGGTCACGTCAGCGTGGGGGACGACTCCGATGAGTCCGATGCGGCGAGCCGCACGCTCCGAGGCGAATGCCGCGACTTGGTCGGCTTGCTCGGACGGGGTGTCTCCGCCATAACGGACGTCGTCGATGACCGAGATTCGCTTGGCGTCGGGGACATGGTTCCAGAGTCGCACGAGCAGGATGGGTGGTTCATCATGACCGAAGAGGACATAGCTCTGCACCTGACTGGGCCAATTGCTGAAGTACTGGACCGACGTCTCGAGCGGCCCGGTAGGACCACCCACGACGAGAAGATCGATTCCGAACTCATTCATCGTGTCGCCAGCCCACCGATGCCGACGCTCCATCTCCTGAGCCGGGTATCGGGGGAACCCGTTGACCTGCTCGAAAGCGCCCGGGGACCAATACCGAGCGTCACCTGACACGGATTACGCCTCTCTTCGATCAGTCCGGGCAGTAACCGATGAGATCCAGGAGCACATGGGAACCCGGCACCAGCAAGGGGCCGCCGACCTCGAGAGTCGTCGACGCCGGTTTGTCGCCGTCGAAGTGCGCTGCCCACTCCTCGATCGACTGAGCGAAGTGGGTGAAGTCGTCGTGGAAAGCCTGCCTCCGACAGATCTGGTCAAGCGACGTGCCCGCTGCTTCGCAGATCTTGGCCGCTTTCTCCATCATGTACCGCATCTCGACCTTGGGCGGCTGCCCATAGAAGGGGAAGTTGGGACGACGCATCGTCGACTCATCCAACGACCCTTTGTGGTCGAAGGGTGCCACCGTTGAGAAGAACAGGAACTTCCCGGCTTTGATGGCCTGCGGCTCATGTCCGAGCCCGGGAGGAACTCCTGGAGCCTCGATCGTCTCGATCGAAAGGTCAGAACTGCCGGAAAGCAGTTTGAACGCGATCTCGATTCTCGAGCCCTTGCCACCCAGACCCATGTAGGGGATGACGACCCTGGCCGGGGGATTCTCGGGAAACCACTTTCTCCAGACCTTGTCCATGGCTTCGAATTCTGATGGGTGCCCTAAGTACACGGTGGCTTTGACTGCCCGGTCCAGGGACGTTCCTGCGGCCTCCGCGATCGCGGCCTGCTTCTCGAGGACGAAGTCGGTCTGTCTCTCGACGTCCGAGTCGTACCAGAAGTTGGGGTTGGTCCTCGCTTTCAGGGCCACGCCACTCGGAGTCCCGTAGTACTCGGGGCGCCCCCAGTCCCCTACCCAATCGACCGGGATCTCACCTGCCAGGAACACCCAGTCACCCCGCTCGATGGCCGGCGAGTACCCGGCCAGTGGGGACGGTGTTCCCTCAGGAACGGCTGTCCCCTTACTCGGCCCCGGGTTGATGGCGGGATCCATCCCGATCATGTCCACTTCGAGGATGGTGTCTTTCACCAGAAGTCCGGTCTCGCGAATCCCCATTCCGGTCGAGGCCGGCCGGGGCTCGTAGATGAACTCATTCCGGGTGTCGAGATAGGGGGTGATGGAGATTCGCGGCCAAGTGTTCCCGTCGGCGAACTCATCCATCGTGGGGTAGGGAGATGTGAACCACTGATAGATGCGGACGATGTCGGTGCCGATGTCGATTCCCGCGGCATCTGCGGTCTTCTTCAAGTTCTGCATCACGAATCGTGACTGCAATTCGAGGCGGTTTCCCACATTCGGGTTGCGTCCGTCACCACCGGCTTCGGGTGCCAACCCGTCCTTGAAGTCCGATGCCAACTGGCCGGCAAAGAACACCCACCCACCGGCCTTGAGTGCGGGGCTGTAGGGCATCAACGGCTTGGGCTCGTCACCCCAGATCGCTTTGCGGTCACTTGCCATGATCTCTCCTCTTTCGGGAATGTGTCTGGACCACTCAGCTCGCCGTCTAGACGGTTGTCTTCTGAAGCAGGCCGGTCACCTCGTTGATGTCGTCGATGCCGACCAGGTCTGATGGCAATTCCGTGCCGGCCCTGGCGAAGTATTCGGCCAACAACGCAGGGGCGTCTACCACCAGACCGAGGTGCAGCGAGACCACCTGAAGGGCGCCGTGTTCCGCCTCTTCCGAGTAACCCCCGACTACGTCCCTCGGCACGATCACCCGAAAGTCGCGGTTCGCGGCGTCGAAGGCGGTGGACAAGACACAGGCGTCGGTCATCGTCCCGGTGAGCACCACGTTGTGGACATCAAGGTTGTGAAGCAGGAACTCCAGGTCGGTGGGATAGAACCCCGACAGGCGCTTCTTGGTGCGGACGTAGTAGTCCTCCTCTTCCTCTTCGGTGATCAGGTCGAGCCACTTGGTCCCCTCCCAGGAGTGCTCGTCCATCAACTCGTTGTCTTCGACGTACAGGTAGTAGAGCACCCGCCAATTGGCCATCCGATTGTGCTTGCGATTGTTGAGGTCGTCGATCCCCCCGTCCCGCTGCCAGTGCTGGACATGGATGATCGGAATCCCCACGCTCCGACACTCGGCCTGGAAACGATTGTGGGCGGGGACCCGTTCCCGGGCACGCGGCACGGCCAGCGTCAGCCGGTCGTCCTCACCGACATGACCGCGGTGCATGTCGATCTCGAGGACCGCGGTATGGGCAGGGTCGAGCCAGGTCTCGAATGCATCCGCGTAACCGGGGACACCCGACGGGAGGGTGAACTTGTTCCGATTCTCCATGTAGCAATACATGTTTGTCTTCATCTGTCTGCCTCCTCGTCGGGTGTCCTCAGAGTCATGTCATCAGCCGCAGCCGATGGACGCCGGATCGATTGTGGCCCCGGACCCTTCGACCCCGATGGTGGGATCGCCAACGGTCTCGTCCGGGATGGTGATCTCACCGGAGCGCACTCTGGCGACTATGTCCTCATATTGGGCCAACTCATCCGCGCTGAGCATCTCCTGGATATTGGGGTAGAGAGGAGCGTTTATCTCTGGATCGTTGACAGCGTCGAAGTCCAAGAATTCGCTCTCCTCGAAGCCATCACCCGCCCCCTGCTCGATGATCGACGTCGAAGCGAATGCGAGACCATGAATCGCCGACGTCATCACATGGTCGGGGTCGAGAGACTGGCTCTCGTAGTACGACGGAACCACCCATACCTGGCCGTCGGCCTCGGCAGCAGCTTCGATTATCCCGAACACCGCCGAGTCGGTCGCGGAGAGGATGACGTCCGCCCCGCCGGCGACTTGCGCCTGGGCCGCCGACTTGGCGATCCCGGTGTCGGTCCAGGTTTCGATGTACTGCTGGGTGAAGGTGATGTCGGGATTGACGCATCGGGCGCCGAGATTGAATGCTTCTGGCTGCCGGGTCAGACCCGGGAATGCGAAGCCGTTGAGCGAGGCGATGTGCCCGCTCTCTGAGACCATCGCTGCCAGAGCACCTGCGATGAAGTTGGCGTTGTGCTGGGCGACGTCGATCCAACACAGGTTCGCCGGCCACTCCTCGCCCTCAGCCGGGTTGTACGGCGCCAGACAGATTTGTGTGTCGGGGAACTGCTGAGCAAGAGTGAGCGCCGGCTCCACCATTGCGCCATGGGCGATCAGGATCAGGTCGAAGCCCTCCGAGGCGAAGGCCGATCCTTGCTGGACCACCGCAGCGGGATCGTTGAGCAACTCGACCGACTCAACGGATATGGCCGGGTTGGCGGCCATCGCCACTTCAGCCCCGTCGAACCACGCGTTCGACCAGGAGAGGTCGTCGGCGGTCCCCGGGTAGATCAGAGCCACCTGGTATGACTCGCCCGACGCCGCAGTCGTGTCGGTGCTCCCCGCCGTGGTATCGGTGCTCCCGGCCGTGGTGTCAGTGCTCCCAGCAGTCGTGTCGGTGCTTTCGGCGGTCGTGGTGGACTCCCCGGTATCGCCGGCACAGGCCGCAAGGACCATCGTGATTGCTGTCAAAAGCAACAGCCATCGCGGAGCCCATCTCGACTTTGACTCTCGCATTTTGCTCCTCCATTGTGCTTGTGCCGCCGTGCAGCAGCACTCGATCTACTTTACCCACAGCAAACTTGCGTTGTTCGGTGAGTAGGGGAGTCCGCGATATTGGCCGTCAAGCACCGGCCCGGCGATACGGAATGCCAACCGCCGCCGGATAGGTCGAGCCGGGAGCGAAAACGACGGCGACGACGGTCAACAGATATGGAAGTGCGACCCAGAGCTGTCTGGGGACCGACTGCAGAGCCGCGACCTGAGCGGCCAGGAACTGGAGACCTTGGATCAAACCAAAGCCGAGGGCATAGATCATGATCCACTGCGGTCGCCACTTGGCGAGCACGACAACTCCAAGGGCGATGAATCCACGCCCGGCCGTCATCCCGGGCACGAAACCCCCTGATGTGGCGAGGACCAGAGCCGAGCCGCCAAGAGCGGCCAGCACACACCCCACAACCACAGCCGGGTAGCGCAGTCGCAACACGTCGAGTCCGCCGGACTCCGCGGCGAGCGGCCGTTCCCCGGCTGCTCGGGCGTAAAGCCCGTACCAGGTCTTGTTGAGCAAGTACCAGACACCGAATGCCATGGCGATGGCGAGATACAACATGAGGTTCTGCTTGTTGAGGATCTCCCCGACCCACGGGATCGAGCCGATGCCCGGAATGGTGATCCCCGACAGGGTCTCCCCATTCTGGCCCGCGAGGTAGAGCGAGTGGAGAGTCCCGGTGAGGCCCACAGCGAAAATGTTGAACATCAAGCCGGTGACGATTTGGTCCGTGCCCCGGTTCACATAGAGAAAGGCCAGCAGGGCGCCGAACAGGCATCCGGCCACGACGGCGGCCAGGATCCCGAGGCCCGCGCTGGACCTGGTGATCCCCATGTATGCAGTGGCGAAGGCCCCGATCAGCATCATGCCCTCGATGCCGACGTTGAGCACTCCCGACTTCTCGGCGACCGCTTCGCCCAACGCCGCCATCACGATCGGCACCATCGACTGGATCCCGATCACGAAAAAGGCAAGGACCAGTGCCTCACTGAGCATCGACGTTCTCCGGGTATCTGAACTTGATGACCTTGGTCACCATCAACAGGATCACGAAGGTGGCAATCACGATCTCACCCACCACCGGTGACAGCCCTGCCCCCGCCTGAAGGCTGTTTGATCCGACGCGCAGGATGGCGAAGAACACGGCCGAGGCGATGACCCACAGAGGATGCAGCCTCGCGACGAGCGCCACCCCAATGCCGAGGAAGCCGAGGTTGGCCGAGAAGTCCTGCAGGAGGGAGTGATCTCGTCCTTGGACGACCAGGGATCCGGCGAGCCCGGCGAAAGCACCGGCCATGAGGAACGTCTGGACCGTGACGCGGTCAGTGCGTATTCCGGATAGGCGTGACGCCGGGTTGTTGGCTCCCATCGCTCGGATCGAGAATCCGAGCTTGGTGTGCTTCATGACAAACCAGGCGATCACCGCGGTGGCCAGGGCGATGAGGATCCCGACGTCGACCAACGAACCTTCAATAGGCCGGGGGAGTTCGGCGTTCACGTGGATGGCTTCGGTCCGCTGGACGAAGCCCTCCGGGTAGACGTCGAAGATGACCCATGCCGCCAGGCTTGCGGCGACGAAGTTGAGCATGAGACTGGTGACGATCTCGCTGGCATCGAAGCGAGCTTTGAGCCAGCCGGGGACCGCTCCATACAGCGCACCGGCCACCAACGATCCGATCATCACCACCGGGACCAACAGCCATGGCGACCATGTGCCCGGCAGGACGATCCCGAGCACGGCGGCCGCAACGGCACCGACGGTCATCTGTCCCTCGCCACCCACGTTCCAGAGCCGGGCGGAGAACGGGATGGCCGCCGACAACGCGGTCAAGATGAGGATCCCCGTGATGACAACCGTTTGACCGATATTGAACGGGTTTCCGAGGGCGCCGACCACGATGGCCTCGACAACATCCAGCGGGTTGGCGCCTAGCAGCCAAACCAACGCCGACATCGCCACCAACGTGCCGGCCAACGACAAGAGGGTTCGGACCCACGCAGGCGTTTCCGTCTTGTCCCCAGCCGCGACCGTTTCCACCGCCACGTCCAGCTCCTCTCGATCACGGCTCTAACAGTCGGACCGGCTCCCGGGAGAGCTTCGAGTCCTCTCGGTGGCGGCGACCGTACCACTTTTGCATTGAGCCTCGTGAAGGACCATGGAGTCTCATTGAAGTCGAAGACAGCACTCCGGCATCTCGGACCCCGGCCCTTTCGAATCCGCGGCTGGAGCAAATCTGAGTTAGTCAGGCGGGTGAGATGCGAACTCGTGGCGGCGAAGCCCTCAACATCGCGATCGAGTTGAAGGCGAGAGCCCCGATCACGATCAATCCCCCGACCAATGCCGCTTCCGTCGGTACCTCATCCAGGGCCAGCCAGACCCAAAAGGGACCGAGCACCGTCTCGAGCAGCGTGATCAACGCCACTTCGGGGCCGGGGATGTATCGCGGAGCCACCGCCAAGAGGCCGAAGCCCAAGGGCAGCACAAGGAACCCGCTAATGGCCAGATAACGGAAGTCGGATGGGGTAGCGCTCATCGGGACCGCCCACGGCAGGGCAACCAGGGCGGCGAGCAGACCGCCCAGACCCATTGCCGGAACCATCGACCTGTCCTGGTTTCGGCCGATGACGACGAACGATCCGCCCAAGCCCGCAGCCGCCCCCAGTCCGGCCAGGTCGCCCAGCAGAGTCCCGCCGCCCAGGGAGCCGGAGACCATCACGGCGATGCCGACGATGGCAACCACGATCACACCGAGCAGACGGCGGGTGATCGGCTGCCGAAAGAAGATCCACTCGTAGATCGCGGCGAACAAAGGGGCGGCGCTCACCGCCACGAGCGTGTTCGCAACCGCCGTGTTGGTGATCGAAACGATGAACAGCACTGTCTGGAGTCCGAACAGCACTGCCACCAACAGCCCGGGGCGTCCGATGCGCCGGATGACGCGGGGCGAGCCGGCCAGGACCGAGCTGGCCACGAACAACCCGATGCACATCAGGGTCCCACGCCAGAACAACAGCGTCCACCTGTCGACGTCGACGAGGCGTATGAGGAGAGACTCAGGGCTGAGGAAGAGGATGCCTGCGAATGCGAACGCCAGGCCCTTCCGGCTCGAGGAGGCGACCAAGACTCAGGAAGAGCTCATGACGCGGGCTGCCTCCCCGAACTCGTCGATCCTCAGGTCGCCGACATCGTAGAAGGCGATGATCCGGCAGGGACAGGCCTCCAAGCCTTCGTACTTCCAGGGGAAGGCGCCGATGACGGCGCGGGTGTTCAGCACTTTGGCGATGTCTCCCCCGACGTTCTCGGCGTGGATCAGACCTTCCTGGAAAGCCCAGTTGTGAAATGGGAAGAGGTCATTCTTGACCCTTCTGCCAGACAGCTTGTGGGTGTACTCATATGTGGGGAAGAACTCGTCGACCTTCATCCCAACCTTGTCCTCGAACTGCGAGGTCAGATCGGGCCGCATGTTCCGGATGGTGGTCCACATCGGGTGGTCGCCGGACCCGGCGTCGATGCCGAACCACTTTATCTCCATGTCGAGCATCCACTGGAGGAGCTCCAACTTGCCACCAGGGTGCATCGAGAAATAGCGAACCAGGTCTGCCTGCGGTTGACCTTCGTAGTAACGATTGAA
>Ga0190265_10001009_pt1 | contig 18310 bp, 10 predicted proteins | sample Popmic124T_FD_133135 | JGI IMG/M metagenome (GOLD analysis project Ga0190265, IMG submission 133135) | Populus adjacent soil microbial communities from riparian zone of Indian Creek, Utah, USA - 124 T | ecosystem: Environmental > Terrestrial > Soil > Riparian zone | place: USA: Utah | collected...
CGGAGATGCAGATCGCCTTTTTCGGAGGAGATCCGGACAACTTTGAATACCCCCGCTACTGCCTCGATTTCTGCGTCTTCCGCGTCTACGAGAACGACCAGCCGGTGCAGCCCGAGCACTATCTGAAATGGGGCAAGGACCTCAAGGAAGGCGACCTCGTCTTCATCGCTGGCCACCCGGCACGCACGAACCGGCTCAATACCGTCGCCCACCTCGATTATTTACGCGACACCTATTATCCGGAACTGCTGGAGATGCTGCGCCGTCTGGAAGTGGCGCTGAACTCATGGAGCGGCCGGAGCCCGGAGAATGGCCGCCGCGCGAAGGACGATCTCTTCGGCGTGCAGAACAGCCGCAAGGCGAACATCGGCCGTCTCGCCGGCCTGCTCGATCCCGGCCTCATGGGAAAGAAAATGGCCGCGGAAAAGAAGCTGCGCGACGCGGTGGCATCGCGCGACGACCTGAAAGAAGCGGCCGGAGCGTGGGACCGGATTGCCGCAGCCCAGAAAATCATCGCTGAGAATGCGCGCCTCTACAATCTGCTCGAAGGCGGCGCAGCGTTTAATAGCGAGTTGTTCAGCATTGCCCGCACGTTGCTCCGTGCGGCTGAAGAACGCGCCAAACCCAATGGCGAGCGCCTGCGCGAGTTCGTGGAATCCAGCCGGGATTCACTCGAACTGGGACTCTTCTCCGAAAAGCCGATTCACGACGACCTCGAAGAACTGCTGCTCGCGGATTCATTGACTTATTTCATCGAAGAATTGGGCGCAACGAACCAACTCGTTCAGCAGGTGCTCGCCGGAAAATCCCCCCGGGAACGCGCCTCGGAACTCGTCCGAAAGGCCACGGTGAAGGATGTCGCCGTGCGCAAGAAGATTTACGAGGGCGGCAAGTCTGCCGTGGAGGCGGCGAACGATCCGCTGATGGCATTGGCGAAACTGGTCGATTCGGAAGCACGCGCGCTCCGCAAAATCATCGACACGCAGACCGAAGCCAAGCAGCAGGCGCACGCCCAAATTGCCAAGGCGCGTTTTGCCGTGGAAGGCACCAGCACTTTTCCCGACGCCACATTCACGCTGCGGCTGGCGTATGGAGCGGTGAAGGGCCTTGAGGAGGGTGGGAAGCGCATCCCGCCTCACACCACCTTCGCTGGACTGTACGAGCGCGCGAAGGAGCAGGACAATCGCCCGCCCTTTGATTTGCCGAAGCTCTGGGTTGATCGGAAGTCGAAGCTCGACCTGAAGACGAAGTTCAACCTGATCTCCACCGCGGACATCATCGGCGGAAACTCTGGCAGTCCCGTCGTCAACCGGGCCGGCGAGTTCGTGGGCATCATCTTCGACGGCAACATTCAGTCGCTCGTGCTCGATTTCATTTACACGGATGAAATGGCGCGAGCCGTGTCCGTGGATTCGCGCGGCATTATGGAAGCGCTGAAAAAAATTTATCGCGCGGACAAGCTGGTGGCAGAGTTGACGAGACGGAAATAGTTGTTTCGAGTTTCAGGTTTCGGGTTTCGAGTCCAACACGGGACAGGTATGGCAACGATTACGCGGTTTGAGGACATCGAGGCCTGGCAGCTTGGGCGCGAGTTGAAGCAACTGGTTTACAAATGTTCGAAGACGGGAGAGTTCGCCAGGGATTTTGCATTGAAGGATCAGATTCGGCGCGCCGCCATGTCGATCACCGCAAACATCGCCGAGGGTTTCGAGCGTGATGGCAATCGCGAGTTCATCCAATTCCTCAGCATTTCCAAAGGTTCGTGTGGCGAACTCCAAGACCATCTTTACACGGCGCTCGATGAATCCTACGTGACTCAACAACAGTTCGATGTTTTATACAGAAGAGCCACAGAAACCGCGCGAAAGGTTGGCGCTTTCATGAACTATTTGAATCGCACCGACATCCGCGGCCGCAAATTCGTGCCGCCGCTCAACCCAGCACCAACTCGAAACCCGAAACTCGAAACCAAAAACCATCGGTAATGGCAATGAGCGCAACGCGTCCATCCGGACAACCCGCCTTCGAGCCCTACATCCCCGCGTCCGCGCACCTGTCCGAGTTGCGTGCCGTTCCCGTGATCGTCGGCACCGTGCTTGGGATGGTCTTCGGCGCTTCGTCGCTTTATCTCGTCCTGAAAACCGGCCTGACGGTGAGTGCATCGATTCCGGTGGCGGTGATTTCGATCGCGCTGTTCAAGACCATCTCCAAGGTGTTCCGCACGCGCGATGCCACCATCCTGGAGAACAATATCGTTCAGACCGCAGGCTCGGCCGGTGAATCGATTGCCTTCGGCGTGGGAGTGACTATGCCGGCGATTCTGATTCTCGGGTTCGACCTGGAAATAGCGCGCGTCATTCTCGTTTCCGTGCTGGGAGGTTTGCTCGGCATCCTGATGATGATTCCGCTGCGCCGTGCGCTCATCGTCCAGCAACACGGCATTCTCAAATATCCCGAAGGCACTGCTTGCGCGGAAGTGCTCAAGGCGAGCGCGTCTGCCGAATCGCGGGCCGTCTCCTCGGCGAGCGCACGACGCGAAGCGCTTGGAAAAACCGCCTCGGTCGGCGCAAAGACGATCTTCACCGGGTTCGGGCTGGGCGTGTTCTACAACGTGGCCATGAAACTGTTCCCCCGCTGGAAGGATGCGCCGGAACAGGTTTTTGGCGCACCGCTGAAAGGGGGTTCCATCTCTTGTGAAATAACGCCGGAACTGCTCGGCGTCGGTTACGTCATCGGCCCGCGCATCGGTGCCATCATGGCGGCCGGCGGCGTGCTTTCGTATTTGCTCCTGGTTCCGATCATTAAGTTTTTCGGTGACGCTCTCGCGACCCCCGTTGCCCCGGGCACAGTTCCGATCCGCGAGATGGGTCCGAACGAAATTCGCGGCGCTTACATTCTTTACATCGGCGCAGGGGCGGTGGCCGCGGGCGGCATCATCAGCCTCTTCCGTTCAATCCCGCTCATCTGGCATGGCATCAAGGAAGGGCTCCGTGACTTCGGCGGTTCCGCTCAGAGCCGTTCCGGCCTTCCGCGCACCGAACGGGACTTGCCGATGAAATTAGTATTCGGCGGCATCGTCGCGCTCATCATTGCCATCTATCTGTCGCCTGGACTGCACATGAACCTTGTCGGCGCCGTCATGATCGTGCTCTGTGGTTTTCTGTTCGTGACTGTCTCGTCGCGGCTCACGGGCGAAATTGGCTCCAGCTCGAATCCGATTTCCGGAATGACTGTCGCCACGCTGCTCCTGACGTGCCTCGTGTTTCTGATGCTCGGCTGGACGCCCGACAAAAATCCGCTCGTCTATGTCACCGCGCTTTGCGTCGGCGGCATCGTTTGCATCGCGTCCTCCAATGGAGGCACCACTTCACAGGATCTCAAGACCGGGTTTCTCGTCGGCGCCACTCCACGCGCACAGCAGATTGCAATTCTCATCGGCGCGCTCTGCTCGGCGCTGGTGTTGGGCCCCATACTCTTGAAACTTAACGATGCGGCGAAAGTTTACGTTCCCGTCCCGACGACGAACGAGTTGCGCACCGACCCTTCCAAACTCACGAAAACTGAGAAGCTCGTCGGGCCACAGGCGCGCACCGATCCAAAATCCTACCGCGTCTGGCACAAACCCGATGAAGCGGGCGGTTCAGCACTCCAGTATCTCGTCGATGATACGGGCCGAGCCGTTTATCTCGTCGATCCCGGCATCAATGGCACGGTGACGAAACGGCCCGATGGCAGCGAAGTAAAAAAGTTCGACGCGCCCAAAGCCACGCTCGTTTCCTACATCATCAAAGGCATTCTCGATCGAAAATTGCCGTGGGCGCTCGTGCTCTTCGGCGTCATGATCGCCATCGTCCTGGAAATGTCGGGCATCCCGTCGCTGGCCTTTGCCGTGGGTGTCTATCTGCCGATTGCCACCTCGATGCCCATCTTTATCGGCGGCATGGTGCGCTGGCTCGTCGATTGGCAACGTCGCCGACATGCCGATTACTCACACATGACGGACGAGCAGCACATCGCCGAGGGAGACAAGAGTCCCGGCGTGCTGATGGCCTCGGGCTACATCGCGGGCGGTGCCATCGCCGGCATCTTCATCGCCATCATGGCCGGAGCGCTGAGTGATACGTATGACAAGTTCGATAAGTGGGCGCAGGCCAACAATCCCTTCTATACCAGCCTCACGCCGACGCAGATTCCGCCCGACCTTTTGGCCCTGATCCCGTTTACCGCACTGGTGGTAATTCTCTATTTGGCTGGAAGAGAATTGATTCTGCGCGGAAAACCGAAGCCGACCTAACCACATTTCTCGCGCGCATAAGTCGCGGCGATCGCGCCGAAGGCTCTGGGACTGCGCCGGGAACCGCCGCTCTGGATCATGCGAAGGAGCCTCCTCTGCAACGAGTTCTTCGGTCCGATCCAGAGCTGCAATTCTTGCAGCAGTCCAAAGCCTGCGGCATGAAGCGTTCTTTGGCCGATGAAAAAGCGGATATAAGGAACGAGCCTTAATTCCCGCGCTGATTCCACGCGGCTTCAAACTCCTGGAGGTGCGCAGCAAATTTCTTCACATCGAAATCAGGCCGCGACTGAACGTCCTTGAACAACTCGTCGAGCTTCGGAGACAGCGTGGTGTCTTTGTTGAGTTTGAGCGCCACCAACAACCGCTCCAGTCCTACCACGACACGTTCAGCTCGTTGTGCCAGTTCACCGCGGGGCGTCGTATCGGCAAAGCTCGCGTGGAACGCAGCAAGTTTCCCCACTCGTGCTTTCACATCGTCAGCGCGCCAGTTCTCCTGCGCCGCGGTGCGTGCAAGCTGATCCGCGACTTTCTGATCGGCTGGAACGCCAAGCAGCCACGCCAGTGCCGCGGCACGCTGCGCAACATCTTCGCTGACGTTTCCGCCAGCGGCCTGGGCTGCGGCTTCCCGCAACGCCACGGCCTGTCCCACCCACCACGCCTGCGCACCACGCCAGCGGTTCGTCTCACTCCAATGCCGCGGCATCGTCACGCACTGGCCATCCATTTCGAAAGTCAGCTCGGGATGTCCCGCGGCGCGCAGTTCAGGTTCGAGGTTCTGGTGACAAGCCACGCACGTGTTCGCTCGCACGTATAGATTCTTCAAATCGCGCAGACCGGCAGAGACTTTCTGCTGGTAACTGAGATCAGTCCTGGTGTGGGTCAGCAGCCAATGTTCGGCTGCGTTGTGACAGGTTTCGCAGGAAACGCCTTCCAGTTTCCCGATGCGCGCTTCCTTCCGTTCGAGAGAAACGGGCTGAAACGGATTGTGGCAAGCGGTGCATCGCGCCTCGGTCGTGGCATCTGGAATTTTCAACGTCTCGGCCATCCGTGCCGAGCGCGCCATGCTCAACGTCGCCGGAGCGCGCGTGTGAAAATCTTTCTTCGACCAGATGAGGAACTGGTTGTGTTTGTCGTCCGCGCCGCCGTGGCACAGCGCGGAAGCGCAGCCTTGCGAGCCTACGAACCTGGGAAGTGCCAGGTCGGCTGCATTCAATGCCGCACCGAACAATAGCAGGGAAGAGAGTGAGAAAGTGAGCCAGCGAGAAGAGATTCGTCTCACCTGCTTACTTTCCCATCTGCTCACCTGCTCAATCAGGGCTTTGCCGGGCACAGCCCGTGTGTTATTCAATCCCCCGCTTCAATGCAACCCAGTACCGAGAAGCTCGAACAGGGCGAACCTCTGAGCACCGAGAAGTTGCTCGAGCATTTGCCGTGGCTCAAAGAGATTCCCGCGCCGCAGCTCAAGTGGGCCGAGGGCGCGGCGGTGCTGCGACGCTTCAAACGCGGCGACCTGGTCTGCGAGGAAGGCGAATTCGGTTCGACCGCCTTTTACGTTCTCTCCGGCTCGGTCGATGTGTTCATCGCGAACCAGATCGCTCACGTCAAGACCCGGCGCGGTTTCGGCGGCTTCGTGGCGCGAATGAAAAGCTTTCTCGTTTCAGATCGCGAAGAACACCGGGACGAGAACACCAAAACCTACATTCCGATCGACGCTTCCATCGATTTGTCAGTGTCCAGCCCGCTGGCGCAGCTCGGCGCGTGCGAACTCTTCGGCGAGATGACTTGCCGCACGTTTCAGCCGCGTTCCGCCACCGTCCAGGCGCGCGAGGATTGCGTGATGGTCGAGATGCTGCGCGTGATACTCGACATGCTCATGGGTTCCCGCGAAGTGGATGCAGTCACAAAGGCGGCGACGAAAGTGAAAGTGCCGACGTTCAAGGGCACGAGCTTCAAAACGGAGTTGGACAAGAAATATCGCGAGCGTTCCTTGAACAATCATTTGCGCAGCGTGCCGCTCTTTTCCTCCGTCGATGAAACGTTTCTCGCGCTGCTGAATCAAAAAGTGGAACTCGTCACGTTTGGCAAAAGCCAGGTGATTTGCAAACAAGGCGATCCCGCCGATGCGTTCTTCCTCATCCGCTCTGGAATGGTGAAAGTGTCCAATGCCTTGCCCGGCGGCGAAATGGTCCGCACGTATCTCGGTCGCGGCGATTACTTTGGCGAGATTGGCCTGCTCTTCAATCAACCGCGCAGCGCGACCTGCACCGCGCTCGACACAGTTTCCCTGGTCAAGATTGGCAAAGCGGATTTCGAGCAGATGCTCGCGAGTTTTCCCGTCGTCAGGGAGACGCTTGTCGAGGTCGCGGACGCCCGCTTGCAGGCCAGCCAGAAAAAGGAATTGCCCCGCGGGTTGAACCTGGATGAGTTTCTGAATCAGGGATTGTTCGAAGCGCAGAACCTGCTCGTCATCGATCTGGACCGTTGCACGCGCTGCGACTTGTGCGTTCGCGCCTGCGCTGAGGCCCATGATGGCGTGACGCGGCTGCTGCGCGATGGGTTGCGCTATGACAAATACCTTGTCGCGACGACCTGCCGCACCTGCCGCGACCCGCTCTGCATGACGCAGTGCCCGGTCGGTTCCATTCGCCGCAAAGACAACCTGGAAATCATCATCGAAGACTGGTGCATCGGTTGCAGCAAATGCGCGGAGCTTTGTCCCTTCGGAAACATCAACATGCACCCCGTCGAGTTAATGGAGGAACTCAAGGCGGCTCAGACGCCGGCGGGAGCAGGCGACGCGCCCAAAGCGCCCGCCGCGCCGAAGAAAAGTTTCAAGGCTGCGACGTGCGACCTCTGCACCGATTTGTCCACACCGAGCTGTGTCTATGCCTGCCCGCATGATGCCGCGAAGCGCGTCGATCCGACCGAGTATTTCACCAAGCAATTCGTCTCGAAGTCCCGCTGGCAGCAAGTGAAGTTCGAAGCGCGCACGACTCACGACGCAGACGAGAACACGACTTTCATCAAAAGAAAGTGATCATCAACCGACAACACTGGGGCTGGGCCATTATCGTGATCCTCGCGACCGGCGTGGCCGCGCTGCTCTATATCGGTGAGTTTCATCCTCAGCGCCTGCCCTTTCCGCTCGCCATGCCGGCGAGCTTGCACCGCGACATGGCCGAGACGGGCCGGAGCGTTGCTGGAACTCCGCTCGGGCTGATCTATGGCTCCATCGCCGCAGGTATATTTGTTTTCGCGGCCCTGCTCGGGGCTCGGCGCAAACGCCCGACCTTAAAAGTGGGCCGGCTCCAAATCTGGCTGAAAGCACACATCTGGCTGACGCTGCTCACTGTCCCTCTCATTCTGCTGCACTCCGGTTTTTCTTCCGGCTCACCGATGACGAAGTGGCTGCTGGTCATTTACGCCATTGTGATGGTGAGCGGAATTTATGGCCTGGCGCTGCAACATTTTATTCCGCGGCTGATGAAGGAACAGGTGCCGCTCGAAACAATCTTCGAACAGATTCCTCACCTGCTGAACCAAATGCGTGAGTCCGCCAACGAATTGCGCAAGGGCCTGGAACCCGCACTCGCTCCAGCCCCGGCAGCTTCAAGCGCACCGCCGGCGTCATCACTGGCGACCGCCGGCATCGCAGCCGTGGCCGAACCACCGGCCGCGACGACAGTGCTGGAGGCAGCGCCAGACCCTTCGATCCCGGTCCTCAAAGAATTTATGGACGAAGCCGCGCTGCCCTACCTCGCGGCGCATCGCGGCCACAAACTTTTGCTCGGCGCACAACGCGTCTCCGACGATCAATTCCGTCTGCTGAAGATCAGCGTGGGCGCCGAGTGGCAGGGCAAAGTCGAGCAACTGCAAGCATGGTGTGACGAGCGGCGGCAGCTTGATCTGCAAACGAAACTGCAACATTGGCTGCACGGCTGGCTGCTCGTTCACATTCCGTTTTCGATCCTGCTGCTGATCTTCACTGCGTGGCATGCCGTTGCGGCGCTGTTTTTTTATTAGCCGGCCAACCGGCGCAACACTTCGTCCCGCACGTTCTCCGGTGAGATTCCCCGCAAGCAGGCCAGCGGCTCGACATAAGAACAAGTGGGCTTCATGCACGGCACACAAGGCAGGTTCTTCCGTTGCAGGGCGCGATCAATTTGCCCATAAGGTCCGGTGCGTGTGGGCGCGGTTGGCCCGAACAGGCCAACGACTGGCTTGCGCAACGCCGCGGCCATGTGCATGGGCCCCGTGTCATTGGTCACGACAAGGCTGCACGCACGAAGCACTTCGACCGTCTGCGGCAGCGACGTTCGTGCGGTGAGATCGAGACACTGTTGCGGCGCGGCGGCGGTGATCTCGCTGGCGAGCGGCACGTCGGCTTCCGTCCCGAGAATAACGAAACGCAACCGGGGATTCGCGACACTGAGTTCGGCCACGAGCGACCGGAAGTGCGCTGCGGGCCAGCGCTTGTTTTCCCAGCGCGCCCCGGGCAATAACGCGACCAGCGGCCTGCCATTCAATCCCCAAAGTGCCGCCACCTCGCGGGCAATGGGTTCGCGTTTGGGCATCCACTCGAAATCGAAATGCACCGGCACGCCGAGGGGACGCAAGGTTTCCAGATACCAGTCCACCGCGTGCGCGTGGGGCGATGGCCGCGGCACAGAGATATCGTAGTAGCCCGGTGCGATCTCGCGCCAGTCGTGCAGGCCGACAAAAGTTTTCCCATTCGCGAGCCAGCCAATCGCAGCGCTGCGCGCCAGCGCTTGCAAATCAATGATGAGGTCGAACCTGTGCCGGCGCAGTTCGTGAATGCCTTTCCAGATTTCGTCCCAATGCCACGGAGCCGCCCAACGTCGCCGATCGAAATGAAAAATTCCCGCCAGATCAGGATCTCCTTCCAGCAGCGCGGCATTGCGCGTTTCGATCCACCAGAAGATTTCTGCGTCCCGGCAGTGCCGCTTGAGAAGCCGCAGGACAGGAAGGGCCTGCACCACGTCGCCAAGCGAACTGGGTTTGAGGATGAGAATTTTCAACTGAACCGGAGCGCCGGTCTCCGACCCGGCGCGAACCAGTCTCCTCGCACGCGCCGGGTCGGAGACCAGCGCTCCACAACTCTATTTCCCAAACGACAGCCGCTCCGCCAGGCGCGGCGGCAGCCCGGCTTCGAGAATTTTCTTCTGCGCTTTCGGGATGTCGTAGTCGAGGCGGCGGAGTTCAATCGAACCTTCGTTCAAATCATAGATGACATACGCCGCCTTGGGATTGTTATCGCGCGGCTGCCCGACGCTGCCCACGTTCACGAAATATTTGCGGCCCGCCTCGACCTTGAACTTCGAGTAAGTCCCGCCGCGCACCACGGCATCGCGGATGAACGCCACCGGCACATGGGTGTGGCCAAAAAAACAAACGTTCGTGTTCTGATAGGTGAAACTCGCCGCGGCCATGAGCTTGTCGAACACGTAGCCCCAGCGTTCCGGCTGATCGAGCGTGGCGTGGACCATCGAGAAACTCGCCACGAGCCGGACGTATTTCAGTTCGCGCAACCAGCGGCGGTCATCCTCGGTGAGTTGCTTGCGCGTCCAGATGACGGCCTCGGCGGCGTGCGGGTTGAAGCCCTCGAGATCTTCCTCCGTGGAGCAGTACTCGTCATGATTCCCCTTCACCACCGGAATATTCATGCTCCGCACGATGTCCAGGCACTGCTTCGGGTTCGCACCGTAGCCGACCACGTCGCCAACGCAGCAATAGTGCGTACACTTTTGCTCGCGCGCGTCCGCCAGCACCACCTCGAAGGCCTCAAGGTTGCCGTGAATGTCAGCGATGACCGCGTACTTCATTTCCCATTATCTCACGATTTCGAATCCGCGAAACTGTCCATTCGCCGGACCAAAAATTTCTTCCTCGCGTTGAATCTGCCTGCCCAGGCCCGATTCGCGAATCGCCTGGCGAAACGCGTCCAGTTCCTCGCGCTCACCTTCAGCGATCATTTCGACCCGTCCATCGTCCAGATTGCGGATCGTGCCTGTGACTTCAAATCCCGGCGTGACCGACTTCACGGTGTAGCGAAACCCGACTCCCTGCACTCGGCCAGAATAAAAAACCGACATTCGTTGGCGGCTCATCGGCTGAATTTACGCGGCGGGGATAAAGCCACAAGCACGGCGAACGGCGCAAGGAATTGTTGTGCGCAACCCACTCAGCACATTTCCTTCCCTTGCGGGCGGTGGGCCCCGTGCCGAGGCGCCCGAAGGCATTTATTCTTCATCCCAAATCCTGCAACCCAAAGCTCCGATTTCATCGTTGCTTGGTTATTTCCCTGGCTTTCCACGCTTTGCGGCCTTCAGTCCTTTGAACTTGCGCGTGAGATTCGTCAGTGATTCCTCAACGCCCATGCGTTCCAGCGAACTGGCGCCGACGAAACCGACCGCATCCGTGTTTTGAATCACTCGCTGCGCGTCCTCAGGCGTATTGATGGGCCCGCCGTGGCAAAGAAAGAAAATGTCCTTCCGCACGCGGCTCGCCGCATCGATGATTTCCTGCGTGCGCTTGATCGTGAAGTCCCAACTCACCAGCGCCTTCTTCACGCCAATGCTGCCGCCCACCGTCGTGCCGACGTGCGCAATGATTGCGTCCGCCCCGGCCTTGGCCATCTCGACCGCTTCCTCGGGCGTTGCCACGTAAACAACCGAGAACAAATCCATGCGCCGGGCCAGCGCGACCATTTCGAACTCCTTCTGCACGCTCATGCCGGTCTCTTCCAGCACGCCGCGGAAATGGCCATCAACAATTGTGTGCGTGGGAAAATTGTTCACGCCGCTGAAGCCCATCTCCTTGACCTGGCCCAGCCAGTGCCACATGCGCCGCCGCGGGTCGGTGGCGTGAACACCGCAGATCACCGGCACTTCCTCCACGACCGGCAGCACTTCGTACTCGCCGATCTCCATCGCGATCGCATTCGCATCGCCGTAGGACATCAAGCCGCACGTCGAGCCGTGGCCCATCATGCGAAACCGGCCCGAGTTGTAGATGATGATGAGATCCGCCCCGCCACGCTCAATAAACTTCGCGCTGATGCCCGTCCCCGCGCCCGCGGCGATGATGGCGCCGCCCTTCTTCAATGTGGCGCGCAGCCGCTCGACGACTTCTTTGCGCGTGTAAGGGTTCCCTTTTCCAGTCCACGGATTCGGCATAGTTCGATTCAGTTAAATTTAGGAAATGCGCGCAGACATTGAAGAGCGTGCGGCCTGATGGCAATGGCGGAATGAACCTGCGCAACTCGGCCCTGTTCTTGAGAATGGTGTCATAGAGGTGGAACTCGGCGCGCTGCGACGAGTAGCGCCGCGTTCAGCGGCGCAACGATCTCGCGAGAAACTTAGTTCCATCCAGCGCCCACCCGGGACCGCCCGCTGAACGCGGGCGGAGTTGTCGCAGCGCGACAACTGCCACCTTTCAAGAACAGTGTCGAGATGCACCCCTGGGGCTTGATTGATTTCTGAACCGGCCGGGATGTTTCCCAAGCATCGAGAGCCGCGCTTTTAAGCCAACACGCCGATGCGTCGCTATGCCTTGGTGGATTTACTGGTGGATTTAGCTATACCCATGCTGGAGATAGAGCCCTGGGCGCTGGCCGTTACGGTTTGCTCTGTCGTAATCGCCCTCTGGGCGGCCCGCGCAAGGATTTTCAGGCAACGAACCGAAATCCATGGGCTTCAGGATGAAAGACAGCAAATCCTGCAACTAAACGAGCAAATGGTGGCGCAAAACGAGCGTCTCAAGGCCGAACAGGCGCAGGAAATGTTGCGTCTCACAACCGCCCATGCGGAGGCAATCACAGAAATGAAGTCGGTTCGCGCGCAGGAAATGACGGAGATTTATCGCGCCCATGCCATGGAAGTAACACGATTGCACCAGGCGCATATGGAAGCGCTGGGCAAGCAGGCCCTCGCCTTTGCGGACAGCCGCATTCCTTTTCTGCCCAAGGAACGCCGCGCCAATCCAAAGGAATAGCCTGTTGCGGCGAGAATTCAACCGCAGCTCCTCACCGTTCGGTTGCTCACCCTTGGTTACGGTTGCAAACGAATGCGATAAAACTGGTTCGTGCCATCCGCACCGATCGGCTGGCTGAATTCGAATGGCAGGCTCGGTGACAGATTCGTCGCCATAGAGTCCAGTTCGTCAGGTTTCCGCCCGTCGGCTGCTATTTCAATGAGCCGCTAACTACTCCTCCCTGCTTGATGCCTCCGTGAATTCGATGGACGGCGCAGCCTGGGAGGCCAAACTCAATGACTCATCGTCCGCTCCAAACTGGAAAAGAAAGTCGTGAAGACCGCCAACGACGACTTTCACCAAGTCGTTTCATCGGTGAGTCGAATCAGATCTCTCACCACAGGTCAAAGTTGAACTGCGGAATGCCTTGAAGATTGCGGAGCACGGGGAACGTTCCATCCCCGGAGGCAACGCCGATCTCACCTTCTACCTTCAGCCAAGGCAGAATGCATTGACCGGGGAAGTCATTCAGGTTTTGTGGCCTGGAACAGCCATCCAGCAGGGTGGCGGCAAATATGCCGCCGATCTTCAGATCCCAACCACCATTGTTCTGGCGCTGCACATCGAGGTTCCACTTGAGACGCTGGTAGCCAGCCAGGATCGTGTAATTCCGGTAGCGCGTTTGCGTCCCACAAGGGCAATACGCGAACACCTCAGGCTCGCCATTCAGGCACGGACACACAATATAGGAGGGGTGAATCCGCACGGCTTCCCAGCCCGTGTCGCTCAAGGCCGTGAGTTGGAAGGCCCCGCCGGATTGCCAATGCAACCGGCCGCCGGCGGCGACAGAGCTGCCGCCAATCCTGAGTGATCCGGTCGCATCCACCAACTGCGGGCTGAAGTACAACGCGTTGGCAGCGAAGGTGAATTGGGCCGGGCCGGCTACGACATCAACTGCGCTGGGATTTTGGAGGTTAAACGAGTTCCCGCTGAAGGTGCCGGTAATGGACACGTCTCCGAGTTGGAAGGGCAACGACAGCTTGCCTTCAATCTTTGCGTCTGGGGCGCCGCCGTTAATGCGTTCGACGCGGAGACGATCCAGATGGAACGGCAGGGAAATGTTTCCGAGGTCACCGTGGTGCTCCACCTGAAACAGAAAATCGTTCGGCGAAGTCGCCACGGCGCGCAAGCGCTGGCCCATGCCACCACCCAATAATCCTGGCAGTTGCGCCTGGCCATTGACGCTGACGACGTTCATGCCGTTGGCGGTGTGGAGCATGGCGACGCGGGCGTCAGCGTTCGCAACGGACAAACCAAACGGCCCGAATTGATCGAGTTCCGGCAAGCTGAAGGCGGCGCTCGAAGAAAGTTCCACCGCCCAGCCGCCATCCGGATTGAGCACGCCTTGGAATTCCGCCCCGTTGCCTTGGCCAAAGAAATTGAACCGGCCCTCCAGTCGCAGCGACCCGCGTCCTGCAGCGGCCCAATGGTCGGCGACCTCCACCGGTGAGAGCGCGCGTTGGTAGATCGCCACGTCATCGAGGCGACCGGAGAAGAATGAGTCCGCGTCGCCTGCACCGGTCAAGAAAGCTGCCAGTCCGATGGCGCCCGACGACCTGAGAGGCTGACCGAGAACGCGCTGCCATGCTTCAAGCTGCCCATCCACATACAACGACTGGATGAAGCCATCCCAAGTTCCAACGATGTGATGCCATTCGGTATCGCGGAAAGATTTTTGAGAGTTCAGGTCGCCCGCTCCGTTCTCGGTTGTTAGCCCTGACAAATTCCATCCCAAATACACCTCCGGCGAGATGGAACTCCCGTACAACGCGAAATTCCAGGCACCGGCCTGTGCAGCCAGTGTTTCGGCACAGAAAACAAATGGACATTGCAGATCTCCGCCCGTGGTTCTCCGGAACCAAAACTCCACGGTGAAGCCCGCGGCGTTGGTCGGCGTGAGGCCAGTGGGCGGGATTCTCACATATCCGTCGCTCCCATTAAACTCCGCAGCCGTGTTGCCACTCGAACCGAAGGCACCTTCGACCTGCCGATTCACCCCGCCTTGGTAACTACCATTTCGTTTCAACGCGACAGCGCGTTCATCGCGGGCTATGCCGTCGCCGTCCGCCAGCCGCCAATACCCGGCGGGCGCGTCGGCGGGCGTGTCGCCGAGAATCATCGCGCGGTAATCACCCGGTCCATATTTCAGCAGCGGCAGCACGTCCTTGAGCGGGAAGTCCGGCGTCGCGGTCAGGTTTTCGAGCCTCACGGTGGGTTGGAGCGTGAAGGCTCCGTTGGCCGGGATGTCGCCTTGAAACTGAAACGTCGCGAACGGCACCGCGAGTTGTCCCGTGAAATGAAGCATGAACGAACTCATTTTCTTGAAGCGGCCCGACGCCGAAAGGGACACCGGGCTTTCGCCATCGACGAAATTGAATCCGAGCACGTTCAACGAGTCGCCGCGGCTGTTGAGGTTGAATCCGTCTTGATTCAGCACCGCATCGAAGCCGGCCGTTAAGACGCCAGCCACGGAGATGCCGCCGCCCATCTGGACCGTGAGACGGCCCTGGCGGAAATCACCGGAGACTTGAAACTGATCCAACCCGGTCAGTTCAAACGGGCCGAGTTTGATTCCGTCTGGGCGAACCTCCGGTTGGAGTGCGTTGAACACGTTGTTGGGTTCGAGGCACAATTGGCCTAGCGTGACGGAGAGGTCGCCACCGTTCGGGTGGAAGCCCACCAGCTTGAGTTCCACTCCGCTGGCGCACAGGCCATTGGGAGTCACCGCGAAGGCAATGCGTCCGTCGGGTTGAGTACCGCGGAGACAAATGCGGTTGTCGAAGGCGCACAAAGGTCCCAGCAGCGTGACTGAAGCACTGAAGGTGCTGGTCCGGTGCAGTAGATCAATATTCAGCGTGCCCTGCGCACCGTTGATTTGACCGGCGATCTGCGCGCTGTTGTTGTCCACGGTCACCGAGGCACCGGCGGCGAATGGGCCGACGGCACTGTCCAATTCTCCGCGGAGCGAAAACGTGCCGTCTGACTTGACGCTCAACGCGAAGGTTCCGTTGCCGGGCAGAGCCAACGTCGGCAGCGTAAAATCACCAGGCTGGCCGAAGGGATTCGGCATGGAAATGCCGGGCAGCAAAGCTACCTGCACCGCGCCTGATAAATCCGCGTGGGCCGTGGCGGTGAAGTCGCCGAGATTTTGACCAGCGATGGCAAAGCCAGCGACAGGAAGATTCGACACGCGAACCAATGTCACCGTCGGTTCACCCGGCGCGCGGACTTCCAGGAAATTGGCCGTGTTGCCGTTCACTTCACGCAACTCACCGGCCGCGCTCAACTGCTCAGGCCCCAGGACGATTCGTTGGTTCAGTCCGCCCGCTCCGTGCAACGCCAGTCGTGGCTCAATCAGGGGCAACTGCAATTGCAACGGATCCACCGACAACGACACGTTCAGCGACGGGAATTGACCCGCGGGGGTCATCTGGTGGAATTCCAAATCGGTATTGATGGCATTTCCAGATATCGGCCAGGCTATCACGGGACCAATGGTGACGCCCGATATGTCTTTGTGCAGGCGGAGAAAGGTGGGCGCGTGCGTGTCGAAGTCGGCATCGATGTCTTCGAACAGGAACCCCGGAAAGAGGGGCGGGGCGGTGAGACCGCGCAGCCGGCCGGTAAGGCGAGGCACCGTCAGGCCATTGACCGTTTCCGCCGTGACGGAAAGTTCCGCATCATCAACTCCGAACGGGCTGGTCGTCAGCGGTAGAAAGAGGAGGCGGCCCTTCGCGGCGAAGCCGCCGCTCCTCATCGCGACCGAGAGCGGGCCATCCAGCGGTGTGTCCGGGGCGTAACCGGGCGAGAAACCGAAGAGATCAAGATCGGCGGTCAGTGCCACGACTCTTGGGTCAAACAAAGGCACGGGCACCGATACATATGGATTTACCGGCCAGGGAAACCATTGCGAGGGCGGATAAACCGTGACTTCAGGCAGATCGTTGGTGAAGGCGAACTTCGGCAATTGCGTACCAAGGGATAGGCGGACGGTGTCTAGCAGTAATTGCGGGTCGGTGGGTTCACCCGCGTTCGCCTCCTTGCCTGGCCCGCCAGCGAATCCAGCGTTCGCGAGTGCATTGCTCGCGGCTTCGAGTTGCGCTTTCAGCGCATTGAAATAGCCGAGGATGTTTGTGTCCGGCGTGTCTTTGATGTCCCAGTGAAAATCCAAGGCTCGCCCGGCCAGTTTTCCCACCCACGAATTGGCCGGAGTTTGGAAGCTGAGAGTGGCAATCGTCTCGCCGGTCAGCACTGCGCCAGGATGCGCGTTGGTCTGGCGGCGGGCGCTGATTCTCGCGTCGGGGAAAGGAATGCCGAGGAAGCTTCCCGTCAGCCGTCCTTCAAAGAACGCGACCTCGGAGGGGAAAAGATTCGGGTCCACCACGTTCGTCGGATTGAAACGGCGCAAGTCGTCCACGAGCATCGACGCATCCAGCGTGCCCATCAGATTTCGTGCAGCAGCGACGCCCTCGTTGCGTGCTGCTTCGGTCAGCTTCGGCGGGTTCGGCGCGGGCAGGTAGAAGGCGATCTGGCCATTCGTTTCGACGGCCAGGATGTGATTGTTGAGAAGCTCCAGAGCCGCGGTGAACCGCGCCATCAGGTCGCCCTCGCTGGTGACCGTGTTGTAAAGCGGCAGCCATTCTGCGGGCGACTCCTGCAACATTTTCGGCAACGCCAGTTGCGCGCCGCCGACAAAACCGCCGTACGGAAAGTAATGTTTCCGCAGATCCATGCCCGCGCTCTTCACGATGTTGCTTCGCGGATCATCAGGCGGGAAAATTCTGGCGAAGTCCGCCGTGGTGCCGAACCACCCGGCGGCATCGCCCAACTGGCCGCTGGTCGCTCCGGCCACGAGCACGTCGGCGCGCGACGGCAAACTCGGGTTCAGCACTTCCGGCGAGACCCACGGAGTCTGGCGCAAAGCCGGGTGATCGAGCACATCCGGCAGCAGCACCCGCGCGGCGGCATCCGCCACCGGCAGGCCGAACGGATGAAACTCGTAATTCACGCTAATGTTCAATTGACTCAACGCCGCGTCTGCCTGCTGGCGGGCGAAGTTGGCGAGACGCTCGGGCGATTCCAGCGTGCCGTCGAGCGACGTGATGAACATGCCGAGTGGATCGGGAATCGGCCGATTGATGGCGAAGGTCGCGCGGTCGCCCAGCCGCGGCAGCAATCCCTGAAACATGTAGGAGAGGATGGACATGGGCGAGCAGGCGAATCCTTCCGCCACATTCGTCTTCGTGATCAATCCGGTCACGCGCGCCTCGCCGGGCGTGAAAGGAATCGGGAAGCCGAACAGTTTGGGATCGAATCCACCGCAGAAAATGAGGCGCGGCTGGGCGGCGTTCCAGGTGTCTGCGAGCGCGTCGCGCAACAGTTCGCCGAGGTTGCCCGGCATCCGGCGCGGATCGGTCGTCGGCAATGTGGCGAAGAACGCGCCGACGGCGGCAGCACGGCGTTGCGGCGGAAGGCCATCAATTGCTTGAACCATGCCCGGTGTATTCAAGCCGCTGAAATCCACTTCCGGCACGGCGCGCGTGAGCACATCGCGCAACAGGGGTTCGCCGAGAATGCCAGCGATGCGCGGGAACGCGCCGATGAAACTGGTCACGCAGCCGGGACATTCAATCGCCATCCGCACGTCGCCGAATTCAATTGGCCCCACGGCGGCTTTCACGAAACCGCACACGGACGGATTCGGATCGCCGTTCGCGTCGGTGAAGGCGATGAACATCTGCGCGTCGCCGAGTGGCACGCCAAAGACGTAGAGCTGGCCGATCATCCCCGCGGTCCCGGCGGTGGTGGCCACGACGCGGCCTTCGATGAAACCAAGATACGAAACAGGCTGGTAAGTCATGCGCCCGGCGAGAACCAGTGAGATGTCGGCGCAGGGGAGTCCGGCATAGGCGAAATCCTTAATCGCATCGTAGAAGTGAGCCATGTTCGTGTGGCTCAAGACCG
>Ga0190265_10001010_pt1 | contig 18302 bp, 16 predicted proteins | sample Popmic124T_FD_133135 | JGI IMG/M metagenome (GOLD analysis project Ga0190265, IMG submission 133135) | Populus adjacent soil microbial communities from riparian zone of Indian Creek, Utah, USA - 124 T | ecosystem: Environmental > Terrestrial > Soil > Riparian zone | place: USA: Utah | collected...
AACCCGCATCCAGGGCAACACGCTCGGTGCCCGCCGCCGCCTGAAGAAGATGGCCGGCAAGGCGCGCGCGGCTCGCGCCAAAGCCGCGGCAGCAAGCTAGAGCAATCCTACTTCGAAGCGATCGCCACGGCAGCGGAAGCCATGACTGCGCCGCTGCCGCGATTGATCCTGCGCATGGCGCGCTCGCTGGTGAACAGGCGGCGCGTGCGGGCGGCCAGCGCAACGTAGCTGCCGAAGACCAGGGTGAGCACGGCGAGCGTAGCAGCCGACAACTCCAGCCAGCCCCACACCGTCACGGCCTGCAGGTCGATGATGTTGGGCAGCAGCGCCAGATAGAACACCATCACCTTCGGGTTGCCGAGCGTGACCGCGAGCCCTGCCAGGAACAGGCGCACGCGGCTGATGCGCGAGGTATCCGGCGCGAGATCATGGGCTGAGACGGGTGCGGTCCAGAGCTTCCAGGCCAGATGGAGCAGATACGCCGCCCCCGCGTACTTGATCGCCAGAAATGCGATGCTAAAGGTCTGCGCCATCACCGCCAAGCCCAGGATCGCCAGCGTCAGCCAGACGACGTCGCCAAGCGCGACGCCCGCGGTGAAGGCAATCGCGCCGTTCATCCCCCGCCCCAGCACGCGCGCGACGATGGCCGCAATGCCGGGACCAGGGGAGGCAGCGGCGACGAACAGGGCGCCGGCGAAGATGAGGACCGAGGTGAGGTCCATCCCTAAACCCCGAGTTTCTTCTTCAGCACCTCGTTCACAGCCTGCGGATTGGCCTTGCCGCCGGTGGCCTTCATGACCTGTCCGACGAACCAGCCGAGCGCCTTGGGATTGGCCTTCGCATCGGCGACCTTGTCGGGGTTGGCAGCGATGACGGCGTCGACCGCCTTCTCGATGGCGCCCGTATCATTGACCTGCTTGAGGCCACGCTTCTCGACGATCTCCGCCGCGTCACCGCCTTCACTCCAGACGATCTCGAACACATCCTTGGCGCTTCTACCGGAGATAGCGCCGGAACCGATGAGATCGACGATCGAACCAAGCTGCGCCGCTGTGACGGGGCTTGCACCGATCTCCAGGCCCTCCTTGTTGAGACGGCCGAACAGCTCGTTGATGACCCAGTTGGCGGCGATCTTGCCATCGCGTCCCTTGGCCACGGCCTCGAAATAGTCGGCACTCTCCCGCTCGGCGACGAGCACGTCGGCGTCGTAGGCGGAGAGGCCATACACTTTCATGAAGCGCGCGCGCTTTTCGTCGGGCAGCTCCGGCAGGCCCTTGCTGAGGCCGTCCACATAATCCTGCGTCAGCTCGAGCGGCAGCAGGTCGGGGTCGGGGAAGTACCGATAGTCGTGCGCCTCCTCCTTGGAGCGCATGGAGCGCGTCTCGCCCTTGGCCGCATCGAACAGCCGGGTTTCCTGGTCGATCTTGCCGCCGTCCTCCAGGATATCGATCTGGCGGCGCGCCTCGTACTCGATCGCCTGGCCGATGAAGCGGATGGAGTTGACGTTCTTGATCTCGCAGCGCGTGCCGAGTTCCTCACCCGGCCGCCGAACCGAGACGTTCACGTCGGCGCGCAGGTTGCCCTTCTCCATGTCGCCATCGCAGGTGCCGAGGTAGCGCAGGATCGTGCGCAGCTTCGAGACGAAGGCCTGCGCCTGCCGCGAGGAGCGGATGTCCGGCTTCGAGACGATCTCCATCAGCGCAACGCCCGCCCTGTTGAGATCGACATAGGAATACTCGGGGTGGCGGTCGTGGATCAGCTTGCCGGCGTCCTGCTCCAGGTGCACGCGCTCGATGCCGACGCGCACGGTCTGTCCGTCGATGTCGACCCCGCCCTCGCCGACGATGGGTTGCTTGTACTGCGATATCTGGTAGCCCTGCGGCAGATCCGGATAGAAGTAGTTCTTGCGATCGAACACCGACGTAAGGTTGATCTTGGCCCCCAGGCCGAGCCCTGTACGCACGGCTTGGGCGATGCACTCCTCGTTGATGACAGGCAGCATGCCGGGCATGGCCGCATCAACCAGAGAGACGTGGCTGTTTGGGGCGCCGCCGAACGCCGTCGAGGCACCTGAGAACAGCTTCGACTTGGAGGCCACCTGAGCGTGCACCTCCAGGCCGATGACGATCTCCCAGTCGCCGGTCGCACCCTTGATGAATTGTTGTGCAGCGCTTCGCGTCTTGGCCATGGGCCCTAGCCTCGAGATCACAAGGTCCGTCCTAGGCCTGGACTAGTCTCCCGCGCCGCTTCGGGTCAAGGCCATCCGGCACTGTTGCCCGCACGCACGGCCGCGCCGCTGGAGGAACGCCGGTAGGTATTTGTTCACCAATTCTTGCGTAGCCTTCCGGATGCGATCTGACGCCGCTTCGCAAATTTTCACCGCCCCCCGCATCCGGGCCGCGGTCGCTGCCACCCTCGCCGCCGTTGCCGTAGCCACTGGCTTCTTCAACGGCAGCACCCCAACGGCCAATGCGCGGAAAACCTTCAAGTTCGCCTACCAGGGCAATCTGAACTCGCTCGACCCCTACACGCTGAACGAGTCCTTCACGCTCGGCACCCTGGCCAACGTGGCTGAGGGCCTGATCAAGCGCGACGAGAAGCTGAACATCATCCCGGGCCTCGCCGTACGCTGGGAGATGCCCGAACCCACCCGCTGGCGCTTCCACCTGCGCCGCGGCGTGAAATTCCACGACGGATCACCCTTCACCGCCGATGACGTGATGTTCTCGGCCGAGCGCGCGCGCAGCGCGGGCTCGCAGCTCAAGACGCGCTTTCCTGCCGATGCCAAGGTCCAGAAGATCGACGACTACACGGTCGATTTCGTGCTCACCTCTCCCAATCCGATCCTCATCTCGGAGTGGGAGACGTGGTTCATCGTTTCCAAGCGGTGGTCGGAGGCCAATGGCGCAACCCACGTGCAGCCCGCGACGGCGACCGCGCTCAGCCCCTTCGCGTTGAAGATCAATGGAACCGGGCCGTTCATGCTGGCGAGCCATGAGCCGGGTGTGCGCACTGTGTTTCGTCCCAATCCGAATTACTGGGGCAGCACGAACCACAATCTCTCCGAGGTCGTGTTCCAGAGCGTGCATTCTGACGCGACGCGCGTCGCTGGGCTGCTGTCGGGCGAACTGGACCTGATCGATCCCGTGCCCGTACAGGACATCGCGCGCATCAAGGCCAGCGCAAAGGCGACAGTGTTCACGGCCGCGGAGCTGCGCACGATCTTCCTCAACATGGATTCGATGCGGGAGGAGCTTCAGCATTCCAGCGTCAAGGGGCGCAACCCCTTCAAGGATGTGCGCGTTCGCCGAGCATTCTACCAGGCCATCGACATCGAGGCGATCAAGGCCAAGGTGATGCGCGGCATGGCATCGCCGACGGCCCTGATGATCTCGCCGGTCCTGTTCCCGCCTGGGCAGGCGTTGCAGCGCTGGCCGCACGATATCCCCACGGCCAAGAGGCTTATGGCAGAAGCAGGCTATGGGGATGGCTTCCAGCTCGTCATGGACTGCCCGAACGACCGATACGTCAACGATGAGGAAATCTGCCAGGCGGTGAGCGGCATGCTGGCGCGCATCGGAGTGCAGATCAGCCTCAACGTGATGCCCAAGGCACAGTACTTCGAGAAGGCGGGGCCAACACGTAAGTACGATTCCTCCTTCAATCTTCTGGGATGGACGCCCGGCTCGCTCGACAGCTGGACCATACTCGCCAACCTCGTCATCTGCCGCGACGCCGCCGGCAAGGGCGGAACCTTCAACTTCGGCGGCTACTGCAACCCCAGGATCGACGCGCTGGCGCGCAGAATTTTGGCGGAGAACAACGAGACTGAGCGCGACCGAATGATACTGGAGGCATTCGATTTGCTGCATCAGGATGCGGGCATGATCCCGCTGCATCAGCAGATGCTTGCCTGGGGCGTGGCCAAGGGCGTGCACGTGGTGCAGCGTGCCGACGGCCACATCCGCTTCGCCTGGCTCAGGAAAGAGTAGCTCTTTGCCGCCCGATCGGTGAGGATGCGCGCCGGGCCGGTCACGGTCCTGCTGTCTGCTGCGCGACTACGGGCGATCTCAACGATGCTGGCCTTTGCCATCCGGCGCCTGCTCGAGGCCTTGGTGGTGCTGCTGGTGGTAGCCCTGATCGCGTTCACACTATTCCGCTTCGTCGGCGACCCGGTGAGCCAGATGGTCGGGCAGGACGCGAGCGTAGAGGATCGCGAGACGATCCGGCGCGAGCTGGGCCTCAACGACCCGATCCTGGTGCAGTTCGCGCGCTTCGTCGGCAATGCTGCACGTTTCGATTTCGGCATTTCCTATCAGGTGAAGCAGCCCGTGGTGCGGTTGATCGCGGAGCGGCTGCCGGCCACGTTGGAACTCGCGCTGGCGGCGGCGCTGTTCGCGATCGCGCTCGGGATACCGATGGGCGTCTACACGGGCATCCACCGCGATAGCTGGCTGTCGAAGGTGTTCCTGACAGTTTCGCTGGTCGGCATCTCGATGCCAACCTTTCTTATCGGCATCCTGCTCATCTACGTGTTCTCCGTTTGGCTGAATATCCTCCCGTCGTTCGGGCGGGGAGAGGTGGTGGATCTCGGGTTCTGGCGTTCCGGGCTACTCACCGCCTCGGGATTGAAAGCGCTGATCCTGCCGGCGATAACATTGGGCCTGTTCCAGACGACGCTGGTGACGCGCCTTGTGCGCGCGGAGATGCTGGAGGTGCTGCGCACCGACTACATCAAGTTCGCGCGTGCGCGGGGGCTACCGGAACGCGCCATCAACTTCGGCCACGCGCTGAGGAACACGCTTGTTCCGGTCGTGACGGTGATAGGGTTGCAGCTCGGCGCCATCATCGCTTTCGCCATCATCACCGAAACGGTCTTCCAATGGCCGGGCATGGGGCTGATGTTCATCCAGGCCGTCCAGAGCGCCGACATCCCGGTGATGGCGGCCTACCTGCTGCTGGTGGCCCTGTTCTTCATCATCATCAACTTCATCGTTGATCTGATTTACGTCCGCATCGACCCGCGCATTCGCGTGTATCGACGGGAGGCGTGATCAGCGAATGGCGAGGACGACCGAAACGCCACCACCGCAGCCAACCCCTTCCTCGCCATGGCGAGCGCGCCTCGCTGCGGCCTTGGACAGCGATCTGTTCTACAGTTTCAAGCGCTCGAAGCTGGTGGTAGCCGCCGCGGTACTGGCTCTCGGGATCGTGGGAGCGGCGTTTCTCGCGCCACTGGTGGCACCCCACAACCCTCACGATCTCGCGACGCTGGATCTCATCAACGCCAACATTCCGCCCGCCTGGGAAAGCCAAGGCGACCACCGCTTCCTGCTCGGCACCGACGACCAGGGCCGCGATATTTTCTCCACGATACTTTACGGCACCCGATCGTCCTTGCTGATTGGCATCAGCTCGGTGCTGCTCGCGACCTTGCTGGGGGTCAGCCTTGGCCTCTGGGCGGGCTACGCGGGCGGGCGCATCGACAGCTTCGTCATGCGGCTCGCCGACGTGCAGCTGACCTTTCCTGCGATCCTGACGGCCCTGCTGATCGACGGTGTCGCGCTGGCAATCTTCAGGAACTACCGGCTGGAAGGCGGCAAGTTCTGGATTCTCGTGGTCGCCATCGGCCTCGCCTATTGGGTGCAATACGCGCGGACGGTGCGGGGAGTGACGCTGGTCGAGCGCGACAAGGAATATGTGCAGGCGGCGCGGCTGATCGGGCTGCGGCCGGCCAAGATCATGTTCCAGCACATCCTGCCGAACGTGCTGAGCCCGGTGCTGGTGATCGCGACCATCAACCTGGCGCTTGCGATCATCACGGAGGCGACCCTATCGTTTCTCGGCGTGGGGCTGCCGCCGACCGAGCCGTCGCTCGGCACCATGATCCAGGTCGGCAACAAGTATCTGTTCTCAGGTTCCTGGTGGATGGTCGCGTTCCCGGGACTGACGCTGGCCCTGCTCGCCCTTGCCGTGAATCTACTGGGTGACTGGTTGCGCGATGCACTCAACCCGAAGCTCAGATAGTATTCGGGGAAAGTACGATGGAGGTTCGCATGCTGACGCGCGTGATATTCAGGAGTTTGGCGACCGCAGCAGCTATCATGCTCGCAACGGCGGCTGCCGACGCGCGGGCGCTGAAATGGGCTAGGACGGCCGACGCATTGACGCTTGATCCGCATGCCCAGAACGAAGGCCCGACCCACAACCTGATGCACCAGATCTACGAGCCGCTGCTCATTCGTGACGCGGCCGGCAAGATCATTCCGACACTCGCCGTCTCGTGGAAGATCACCACCGATCCGAAGGTGTGGGAGTTCAAGCTGCGGCAAGGTGTGAAATTCCACAACGGCAATCCGTTCAACGCAGACGATGTCGTCTTCTCTCTCAAGCGGGCGCAGCAGCCGACCTCCGACATGAAGGGCCTGCTGACCTCGATCGAGGACGTCATCAAGGTCGACGATCACACCGTGCATGTGAAGACGAAAGGCCCCAATCCGCTTCTGCCGAACTCGCTGACCAACCTGTTCATGATGGACAGGGAGTGGTCCGAAGCGAACAACACCATCACCGTGCAGGACTACAAGGGCAAGAAGGACAACTTCGCCGTCCGCAACGCCAACGGCACCGGACCCTACACCGTCGTGTCACGCCAGCAGGACATCGAGACCGTCCTCAAGCGCAACGAGGCCTACTGGGGCAAGGCCGAGGTGCCGCTGGGCATCTCCGACATCATCTACACGGCGGTGAAAGCCGATCCCACCCGCGTCGCCGCACTGCTCGCGGGCAACGTCGACTTCGTGCAGGACCTGCCCGTGCAGGACATCGAGCGGGTGGAGAAAGCAGCCGGCTTGAAGGTGAACTTCGGGCCTGAGAACAGAACGATCTTCTTTGGCATGGATGTCAGCTCGCCGGAGCTGAAGACGTCCAACATCAAGGGCAAGAACCCCTTCGCCGACAAGCGCGTACGGCAGGCGATCAATATGTCGATCGACCGGGAGGGCATCAAGCGCGCCGTGATGCGCGGCCAATCGGTGCCGGCGGGCGTGATCGCGCCACCCTTCGTCAATGGCTACACGAAGGCGCTGGATGCCCTGCCCAAGGTCGACATCGCCAAGGCAAAGGACCTGCTGAAGGACGCCGGATATCCCGATGGTTTCCAGATCACTTTGCATTGCCCCAACGACCGCTACATCAACGACGAGGGCATCTGCCAGGCTAGCGCATCGATGCTGGCCAAGATCGGCATCAAGGTGAACCTCGTGGCGCAGCCGCGCGGGCCGCACTTCACGCTGATCCAGAAGACGCCGCCGGAGACAGAGTTCTACATGGTGGGCTGGGGCGTGCCGACCTACGACTCGCAGTACATCTTCTCGTTCCTCTACCACACGCGCGGCGGCAGCGAGGGAAGCTGGAATGCAACCCGCTATTCGAATGCCGACTTGGATGCAGCCATCAAGAGCCTCTCCTCCGAGATCGATATCGCCAAGCGCAACGCCACGATCGCGCGCATCTGGAGCGTCGTTCACGGCGAGACGATCTACATCCCGCTACATCACCAGATGCTGGCCTACGGCATGAAGAAGGATCTCGACATCCCGGTGTCGCCTGAGAACACCGTGTTCATGAAGTTCGTGAAGTAGGCGGATGGCCGAGCCTGTCCTCGCCGTCAGGGACCTCAAGGTCGGCTTCCCGACCCGGCGAGGAACGCTCATCGCCGTCGATGGGGTTTCCTTCGACCTGGCGGCCGGCGAGGTGCTGGGCGTGGTCGGCGAATCCGGTGCGGGCAAATCCCTCACCGGTGCAGCCGTGATCGGCCTGATCGAACCTCCCGGGCGTATCTTGTCCGGGGAGGTGAGGCTCGGCGGCCAACGGATCGACCAGTTCGGTGCGAAGGGGATGCGAGCCATCCGCGGGCGGCGGATCGGCATGGTTTTCCAGGACCCGCTGACCAGCCTCAATCCGCTCTACCGCATCGGCGACCAGATCGTGGAGACGATCCGCGCGCACAAGGCTATGTCCGAGCATGAAGCGCGCGAGCGGGCCATCGCGCTGCTCCAGGAGGCGGGCATCCAGGGCGCGCGCGAGCGAATAGGCAGTTACCCGCACGAGTTCTCGGGCGGCATGCGCCAGCGCGTGGTGCTGGCGCTTGCGTTGTGTGCCGAGCCGGACCTGCTGATCGCCGACGAGCCAACCACGGCGCTCGACGTTTCCATCCAGGCGCAAATCATCGCGCTGCTGAAGCGGCTGTGCCATGAGCGCGGGACAGCCGTGATGCTGATCACCCACGACATGGGCGTGATCGCGGAGATGGCGGATCGGGTGGCGGTGATGTACGCGGGGCGCATTGCCGAGATCGGCCCGGTCCGTGACGTGGTGCAGCGGCCGCGCCACCCCTACACAAAGGGCCTGATGGGCGCGATTCCGACCGCAGGGCAGCGCAGCAGCCGGCTGGCGCAGATCCCAGGCTCGATGCCGCGCCTGAACGCGACCCCGGCGGGCTGTGCCTTCCATCCCCGCTGCGGCGACGCCTTCGACCGTTGCCGAAGGGAACGACCCGAGCAGATGCCGGCAGGCTCTTCGGAGGCTGCGTGCTGGCTGTACGCGGCGAATGCGACGGCGGGAGCCGCGATATGAGCGGCGTACCGCTGGTGGAGGCCCGCGATCTCACGCGTGTGTTCGACGTCTCCAAGCCGTGGCTCAATCGCGTGATCGAGGGCGAGGAGCGCACGCTTCTCAAGGCGGTTACCGGAGTTTCATTCAGCATCGGCCGCAGCGAGACGCTGGCATTGGTCGGCGAATCCGGCTCGGGCAAGTCGACGGTGGCGCGGATGGTGGTGGGGCTGCTGCAGCCGACCTCCGGCAGCGTCGCCATCGACAACATCGACATGTGGGCGCCGGTGCGCGAGCGCGAGCGCCAGAAGCTCCGCCGGCGCCTGCAGATGATTTTCCAGGACCCGTTCGCCAGCCTCAACCCGCGCTGGCGCGTGAAGCGCATTGTTGCCGATCCGATCAAGGCGTTCGCCCTGGCGAAGGACGATGCGGAGATCGAGCATCGGGTAGGGGAGCTGCTGCGCCTGGTGGGCCTCGACCCGAGTGATGGCGACAAATATCCGCACGAGTTCTCCGGCGGCCAGCGCCAGCGCATCTGCATCGCGCGCGCGCTTTCCTCCAAACCGGAGTTCATCGTATGCGATGAGCCAACAAGCGCGCTCGACGTCTCGGTGCAGGCGCAGATCCTGAATTTGATGCGGGACCTGCAGGATCAGTTCCGGCTGTCCTATCTGTTCATCAGCCACAACCTGGCGGTGGTCAGGCACATGGCGGCGCGCATCGGCGTTATGTATCTCGGCCGCATCGTGGAGTTGGCGCCCGCCGACGAGTTGTTCGAGAACCCGCGCCATCCCTACACGCGCATGCTGATCGACGCGCTGCCGGACCTCGCCATGACGGGCAAGCCGCGCAAGCCGATCCAGGGCGAGATCCCCAATCCGATTTCGCCGCCGCCTGGGTGCGCATTCCACCCGCGCTGCCCGCACGCGTTCGATCCATGCCGCGCGACCCTGCCGGCGCTCGTTGCCCATGATCATCGATCGGCGGCGTGCCATGCGGTGGAGGCGGGACGAATCTGACAACCGGAGGAAAGAAAAATGATCCAGCGCTTTGCGGGAACCGTGCCGACGCGCAGCCGCGCGGTGGCGCATGACGGGCTCGTCTACACGGTAGCGACCGCGCCGCAGAAATTGCCTTCGCTTTACGAGCAGACGCGTCAGACGCTCGCTGCCATCGACAAGAACCTGGCCGATGCGGGAACCCACAAGTCGCGCATCCTGCGGGCCACCGTCTACATCACCGACATGGCGAAGAAGACGGAGATGAACCGCGCGTGGGATGAATGGGTCGACATGGAGAACGTACCACAGCGCGCCTGCATCGGCGTCGCGCTGGAGGGCGATGACCTCGTCGAGATCCTGGTGATCGCGGCTGTGTAGCCCTGGCCGCCACGGGCACTCGGAACAGATCCAAGTGCAGCCCCGGCCTTCTCCCCGCAAGGGGGAGGGGAGATCAAGCGGCGCAGCCGGGATGTGATTTGAGCACCCGCTTCGCCGAGGCTGGGTACTTCGCCAGCATCGGCGCGGGCCGGGCAGGACGACGCACAAGCTCGCCGCCGCAATTGGGGCAGCGGCCGCCGGGCAAACGGTTGGCGGCGCAGTCCGTGCAGAACGTGCATTCGAAGGTGCAGATCAGCGCGTCGGCGGCCTCGGGCGGCAGGTTCTTGTCGCAGCACTCGCAGTTGGGTCTGAGTTCCAGCATGCGTTCCTCCATCGTTGGCCCGCAGCATGACAGACCACGGCATCGGAGGCTATTCTCCGCCCCGGCGAGATTGGAGGAAACCGATGGAGTTCAGCGAGCTTGTGAACCGCTTCTCGGCAGCAGCCGCCTCCAGCAATGGTGACGCGCTGGCTGACCTGTTCACGCCGGATGGTACCTACGACGACTATTTCTTCGGACCCAGCACCGGGCGCGAGGCGATCAAGGCGATGCTCGCGCATTTCTCCGACGGCGGGCAGAATTTCCGCTGGGAGTTCTTCGACGCGGCCAGATCGGGCAACACAGGATACGCGAGCTACCGCTTCAGCTTCGATTCCAAGCGTGCGGAGGCCAAGGGCGCGCGCGTGGTGTTCGACGGTATCGGCCGTTTCGACATGGAAGGCGACCGCATCCGCCGCTACTCGGAAGTCTTCGACCGGGGGATGGCACTGGCGCAGCAGGAGTTCGAGCCCGAACGCCTGCGCAAGATCGGCCTCAAGTATGCCGGTGCGCTGAAATCGCGGCCGGAATGGAAGGGCCACGTCTAGTCCGTCCACAACCTGGGGATAGCGGGGACAGAAGCCGCATCTGGCGCTGGCATGCAGCGAATCTCTCTAGGAGGGAGGCTTGTCTGTGCGCGTGTTCGTCGGGGGTTGCGGATGTCGCTCACGATCTTTGGAAAAGCCGCGGATGTGCCGCGAAATGCGAGCCTGGTTGCGTTGTCGGCCGCGCTGTTGCTCAGCGCGTGCGGCGAGCCGGTGCTGATGTCGAACCTTACGCCGCCGCTCGCGCAGGAGAAGAATAAGGGTAACGGCGGGGACCTCTCGCGGCTCGCCGCGGCCGCAAAGGCCGATCCCGGCGACGCGGCCGCCGCCCTCGCCTACGCCAAGGCGCTGCGCAGCAAGGGCGCCAGGAGCCAGGCCCTCGCCGCCCTCGATGATGCCGCCAAGGCGAAGCCGGACGACCGCAGGTTGACCCTGCAGCGCGGCCTGTTGGCGCTGGAAATCGGCGACCCGGCGCGGGCCGAGCCGCTGCTGCGGGCGGCACAAGACGCCAAAGCGCCCGACTGGCGCCTGCACTCAGCGCTCGGCAGTGCACTCGCAAGCCGCGGGAAGCATCGGGAGGCGCAGGAGCAGTTCGCGAAAGCTCTGGCGCTGGCGCCCAACCACCCGAGCGTGCTCAACAACCTTGCGCTCGCGTACGCGCTCGACGGCAAGGCGGAAGATGCCGAGAAGGTGCTGCGCAAGGCCGTGCCGGCGGGTAGAAGCACGCCCAACGCCGAGAAGCTGCAGCAGAACCTGGCGCTCGTGCTGGCGCTCGGCGGCAAGTACTCAGAATCCCGCACGACGGCGGAGGCAGCGCTGCCGGCTGCGAAGGCGGGAGAGAACATCGCCTATGTCCAGAAGATGGCGCAGGCCCGCAGCGCGGGCTGGGCGGCCAAGACGGAACCGGCAGACGCGCGCTAGGCCGCGGCGCCGGGACGGACGCGGCAGAAAGGCGGACACGGATGCCCGTGCCCGCCTTTTCTTTTATGCCGAACGCGTTACCGCGCAAATGCTTGATGATACCGAGATGCGGCACTTGCGTGCCCAACGGCGGAGCGCCCCAGCGGTGCCCGCGTCACTTCTTTGGGGCCGGCGCCTTCTTGGTAGAGTCGGCCGCGCCCCCGCCATCGCCGTCGCTCTTGCCGCCAACGCCGATGTAGCCCGACCACATCACGCTGCGCTTCTCGCTGGAGCGCGGATCTTCCTCCTGCGGCTCGATGAGATCGCGGGCGTTCTCGATCATGATGGCGGTGTTGCGCTGGGTGGCGCAGCCGAAGTTGGGATAGGGAATGCGCGGCTCGTTGCGGCCGACGTTCTCACCCCACTTGTCGCACTCCGGCGGCATGGCCACCGGGCGGCGATAGGCGAGGCGGATGAGCGGCACGTCCGTGCTCTTCGGGCGCACGCCGCGATGGACACGGTAGTCGATGCCGGCTTCCGTGACCTGTTGCTGGATACCTTTCAGCGAATGCGCAATCGCGGCTGGATCGCGCGGGCCGCCCGGTACAGTGATGGTTAGCCGCCCCTTGGCTTCACGCTTGTAGCGGTAGAGGTAGCGGAAGACGTCGACCTGCTGGTTCTGGCTCAAACCCTCGGCGCCTTCGGGCACCTCGACGTCCAGCACCTCCGTGCTCGCCGAGAACGCGATCGGGTGGCGCACCTCGGGATTGCCTAGGCCGACGGCCAGCGCATCTTCCGCACGCCGGTTCTGCTCGCATGCCGCCAGCAGTGCGGCGGCGCCGACCATCGCGGTGCCGAGGGCAAGCCGTGAGAGGGCTCCCCCACGGAGGAAACGTGGAACAGCTCGTGCGCTCATCGTCAGCCCCCGTCCGGATAATCGAGAATGAACCCGAAATCGCCTTCGTAGCTGCCGTGCGGCCGATAGCCCGGCGATCCATAGATGCGGTTGATGTGACCGAGGAAGAGCTCGCGCAGCGTGCTCGTGGGCGCGTAGCCGCCGTCGGGTCGGGCGAATTCGCTCTTCGCCGCATGCGTGGCGAGGTATGGCGTCACGAGGATGACAAGCTCGCTCTCGCGCCGCTGGTAGTCATTGCTGCGAAAGAGCGTACCGAGGATCGGCACGTCCTTGACGCCCGGGACGCCCTCGACGTTCTGACGCGTCTGGTCCGACAGCAGGCCCGCCATGGCGAGCGTGCCGCCGCTCGGCAACTCGAGCGTCGTCTCGGCGCGGCGGACCTTCAGGGCGGGTATGCTGAGGTCATTGACGGTGACGGCACCATCGGAAGAAAGCTCGCTGACATCGGCGGCGATGCGCAGGCTGATGCGGCCCTCGGACATGACGACGGGTTTGAACTCGACCTGGACGCCGAAGGTTTCCCACTGGATGGTCACCTGACGTTCCAGTCCGTTCCCTGAGATCATGGGGATGGGAAACTTGCCGCCCGCGTGGAACTTCGCCGTCTCGCCGGAGATCGCCGTCAGGTTGGGCTCCGCCAGCGTGCGGATCAGGCCGGCGCGCTCCAGAGCCTGGACGAGAGCCGTGACGGAGTGGCCGCCGGCCTCCCATGTGGTCTGCAGCGCGTCACCGGCAGCGACGTTCGGCAGCGCCTTAGGCGCGATCGCGATCGCCGGCGGCACAATTGCGCCCGTGACGGGGAAGGCGTTCTGGATGACCTTGGTGAAGGTGACGTTGCCGGAGTTCACCAATGCGCCCGGCACGTTGACGCCGAGCCGCCGGATTGCGTCGCGCTGCATCTCCGCTACCTGCACCTTGAGGAGCACCTGCTCCTTGGCGCCGACGGCGAGCATGTTGACGACGCTGTCCTTCTTCTTGGTGTAGCGGTTGGCGATCTCGCTCGCGCGGTTGGAGTCGATCGGGTTGAGGACGCTGCCCGTGAGGATGACGTTGTCTCCCACGGCCTCGACCTTGACCCGCGCGCCCGGCAGCAGCCGGTTCAGCGCGTCGGTGAGCGGGGTGAGATCGCGCGCGACGGTAATCTCCAGGAACATGAGGCGCTGGCCGTCCGCGCCCATGAAGAAGGCGTTGGCGTCGCCGACATCCTTCGCCAGCAGGTAGACCTGGCGGGAGGACTGCACGACCGCATCCACGACTTCGGGGTTGGAGACGAGGACATTCGCCAAATCGACCGGCAACTCGATCAGCATCGACTTGTCGAGGCCGATCGTGATCTTGCGCGCGATGGGAAAGCGTGTTCCCGGCGGAAGGAGCATGTGCGAGCGGTGGTCCTGATCCACCGGCGCGCTGACGTCGCGGCGAGCACTTTGCGCACTCACATCGGGCGCCGCAACGCCCATGACGAACGCAAGCAATATCGCGGCCGTCAGCGAAAAGCCGCCGGCGATGCCGTTCGACATGCCCATGCCTACTGACCTCGTGATTGCCGCCAACCCGGCACGACAGGCCGGACGCGTGACCGCCCCCAAAAACGCACGCACGACGCGACAAGAGGCGCAGTCTTGCGGCAAGGGGAGAGGGAATGCCAAATGCCGCGGCCCATCGGCCAGCGCTTATCCTCACGCTGTCAACAGGTTGTCGGCACCTTTTCTTCAGGCGGCCCGGCTCGGGCAAACAAGGGGCGGCGGCGCTGAAAGTGCACGCGTATCCCCTTTTTCGCGGGGTTCATCGGTACGAGGCCCGCGGTGCGCGCCCGATAAGTGTGAGCAGTTGCCCCTCGAGCGCGCCAGCAGGCGCGCCTGAGGGGTTTGTCGTTCAGCCCGCGACGCGAACGCGAGCGATTTCCCGGCCGATTGATTCGAAAGCCTGGATCAGCGACGTGCCATTGGCGGCAACGTAGGTTTCGTTCGGCCCCGATGCGCAGTTGGCCAGAAGCGCCGTCGTCGTGGGGTTGTTCTCCAGCCGGAAGGCGATGGTGAAGACCTTGATTCCCTTGGCTTTGGCGTTGGTGCACGCCGTCAGCGTTTTGGCATTCATCTGGCTAATGAGCGCGGACGAAGTGTACGTCTTGCCGAGCCGGCCCTTCGATCCATAGCCGAACGCGTGATACGTCGACTTGTTATGGTTCGACCGCGACTGGTGCCAGTTCTCGCCGTCGGTCATGACGATCAGGAACTTGTCGTTCTCCGGGTCATCGTAGGCCTTGCCCTCGGTGAAGGGCGGCTCCGGCGACAGCACACGCCATCCCCACATCACGCCTTCCATGATGTTGGTGCCGCCCTTGGCCTGCATGCTCTTGATCAGGGAGATGGCAGCACCCTTGTCCTTGGTGAGCGGCTGGATCGCGTAGCTGTCGCACAGGTAGTTGGGGCCGCCAGCGCCCGCCGCAGGCGTGGCTCCCGGATACTTGCACACGCGCGCCTGCGCCTCCTGCGGGGTCAGCACGGGCGGCTGAGACCAGGACGTACAGCTTCCCTTGCTATTGTAGTTGAGGCATGTCGACGGCGGTGCAGGGCAGGTCCCGCCGTAGTCGGGCAGGTAGCTGTTGCCGTAAGAATCGCCGGCATCGTTGGCGCCGTCCGGCTCGTCCGGGTTGAACATCGGCACGAACAGGGTTTCGGGTGTGCTGGTGGTCGGCAAGCTGTCCGTCACATCGTGCGGCGCCGGCCTCGCCTCCACGCAGCCACCCCAGCCGACACCCATGGCGTTGAACAGTTCGAAACGCGACTTGGGCTCGACGAAATTCTCCGAGTGAACCGGGGAGAGCCCGCCGGTGTCCATCCAGGCGGCATTGATGTTGTAGGCACCGACGTTGACCGAGGCCGCGAACGGTACGACGGCGATCTTCACTTTGTCGGTACCCTCGAAGCCAGTGAAGACGACGTTGACAAGGTTCTCGGCCGCGGTGCGCAGGTCGGCGATGTAGCTGCCGGCCATGGAACCCGAGTTGTCGAGCACCAGCGCGACCTCCACCGTACCGCGCCCGCGCCGCACCGTCGAACCGGCCTTGAACGTGATGTCGTGGATGCCGACCGCCTTGAGCAGACTGGTCAGCATCTTGCCCGTGGCCTTGGCCGTCACCTCGCCGTTGACCGCGTCGAGCGATGTGCTGGTGAGTTCGCCGATATCGGGGTGCTTGGCGATGTTGGCCTTGAAATAGGCGGCCGCCTTGGCCGGCCCGGACGTGTCCTGATCAGGCAGTCCGAGCCTGTGCGAAGCGGCGAGCGCCGCAGAGTCGACTGCGTTCTGCACCCGGACCAGCTCCGCTTCCGTGCGCCCATAGTCAACGGCGACGGCCAGCATCAGAAAGATGGCTGAGAACGTGATAGCGAAGACCACGGCGACCACGCCGCCTTCATCATCGGCAAAGGAGCGCGCGTCCTGGCCGAAGCTGCGCCGAGTGGCGGCAGCGCCAAGGAATGCGCGCAAGCGCGCCCGCAGAACCTGCATGACTCCCCCCGAACGGAAAAACCGGTCATTACAGACTACGCAAGACCCTCTCACGGTCGCTGAAAGGGGGCGGGCCAATTTGCCTAAACTTGCAATCGAACTTGAGCCGAATTGCCCGATCCGCCGACCCGGAGGCCTTGCAAGAGGCCTTGCCGCCCGCTGCGTCAGCCTGCATGGTCCGGCGCCGGTTAACCATTCAGCGGGCCTGCAAATATGGATGCCACGCAATCCGCGCCGCTTCCCTACTGGCGCCAGCAGATCGAGAAAGCTCTGCTCGCGCCAATTCAAGCGTTCCGCTTGTCGTACCTGCCGTTGCTGATGGTGTATTTCGCCTACGGCGCGATGGGCCTCGTCGGTGTCGCCCAGACCTTCTGGGTCAGGCAGACGCTGACCTGGAGCCCCGCCGAATTGGCCGCACTGTCGTTCTGGTTCACCTTGCCTTGGACCATCAAGATGGTGTTCGGCGAGCTGGTCGACACCGTGCCGTTCTTCCGCTCCCAGCGGCGCTCCTACGTGTTTCTCGGTGCCGGCCTGATCGCTTGCGCCTTCATCCTGCTGTCGGGAAGCGCCGGTGGGTGGATCACCGTCCTTCCCCCGGATCAGATCTTCGTCATCGCCGGCGTTATGAGCGCCGTCGGCGCCGTCGTGCAGGACGTGGTGGCGGACGCCATGAGCACGGAGGTGGTCGCGCGAACCAACCCGGACGGAAGCCCGCGGCCAAAGCAGGAGATCGACCACGACCTCGGCATGGTGCAGGTGCTGGGGCGGCTGTCGCTGTCCTTCGGATTGTTCGCGGTGGCATTCGTTGCGGGCGTGCTCGCCCAGTATCTGCCCTACAGCACGGTGTTCCTCATCGGCCTGATTGTGCCCGCCATATCCGTCACCGGTGCCATCCTCGTGCGGCTGGAGACCAGCGAGCGCCGGCCGATCGACTGGCGCATCCTGGGCGGGGGTATCGCCTTCGGCGCCGTCGTGGTCGTCCTGGCCCTGAGCCGCGTTCCGTTCAGCCAGGAGATCATTTTCGTGGTGTCGATGACCGTCGTCATCTGGATGCTCTCGCGCGTGACCATGGAGCTCGACCAGGCCACCCGCACGCGCATCGTCTATGCGGCGATCATCATCTTCGCCTTCCGCGCCGTGCCCGGGGTAGGCGAGGGCTACTCGTGGTTCCAGATAAAAGTGCTTGGCTTCAACGAGACGTTTTTCGGCGTGCTCGGGTCGATCGGCGCTGCCGTCGGCATCATCTCCCTCTGGCTGCTGTCCGACATGATCACCCGCAGGCCGGTCGCGCAGGTGCTGTTGTGGATCACGATCCTCAGCACGATCCTGGGCCTGCCGCTGCTGCTGCTCGTGTTCCAGTGGTACGAAGTCACCGAGCGGCTGTTCGGCATCGGCGCGCACCACATCGCCCTGTTCGAGACGGTCGCGCTGTCGCCGTTCGGGCAGCTCAGCATGGTGCCGCTGCTCACCCTGGTGGCCATCTACGCACCCGCCGGGCATCGCGCCACTTGGTTTGCCCTGATGGCTTCCCTGTTGAACCTCGCGCTCTCGGCATCGACGCTGCTGACCAAGTATCTCAACATGATCTTCGACGTCAGCCGCGATTCCTTCACCAATCTGCCTGCACTTGTGGTCACCGCCATGGTGGTGGGCTTTGTGGTCCCGGTGACCGTCATCGCGCTGTTCGGGCGCCGCATCCGGTAGCCACGCCTGTCGCCCCCCCGCCACAGGCGGGCCAGACATGCGAGGGTGCCGGGACGTTGCCTTGACGCCGCCCAACTGTCCCCTTAACCCCGGAGATGCGGCGACGGGAGCGCGAGCTTGGCGCGTTACAGGGGTGCTGCCGCAATTGCGGGTCGACACGGGGACGGTTTTCCCTGGCAGGTGCGACGTATCGGGGGAGGTAGCGCCAGTGTCTTCGCCTAGCGTTTCCGACATTTCGTTCGAGCAGCGATCTGCACCGCAGACGGTGACCCTCGGCTGGACCCTGCGCCGTGCCGCGCTGGGGCTCCTTATACTTTTGGGCACCGTGGCGTTGGGCGTCTGGCTGATGCACGCCAGCATCGAGCCGGATGGCGCGAAGGCCGGGCCCGCCTCCCACAGCGAATACGCCGTTCCGC
>Ga0190265_10001011_pt1 | contig 18298 bp, 20 predicted proteins | sample Popmic124T_FD_133135 | JGI IMG/M metagenome (GOLD analysis project Ga0190265, IMG submission 133135) | Populus adjacent soil microbial communities from riparian zone of Indian Creek, Utah, USA - 124 T | ecosystem: Environmental > Terrestrial > Soil > Riparian zone | place: USA: Utah | collected...
CGCTGCTGATCGTGGCCGAGGACGTCGAGGGCGAGGCGCTGTCGACGCTGGTCGTCAACTCCATCCGCAAGACGATCAAGGTCATCGCGGTGAAGTCGCCGTTCTTCGGTGACCGCCGCAAGGCGTTCATGACCGACCTCGCCGTCGTCACCGGTGGTCAGGTCGTCAGCGAGGACGTCGGTCTGTCCCTGGACTCCGTCGGCCTCGAGGTGCTCGGCACCGCCCGCCGCGTCACCGTCGACAAGGAGACGACCACGATCGTCGACGGCGGCGGCACCTCCGAGGGGATCGGCGACCGCGTCGCGCAGATCCGCCGCGAGATCGAGGCGACCGACTCCGACTGGGACCGCGAGAAGCTCCAGGAGCGCCTCGCCAAGCTCGCCGGTGGCATCGGCGTCATCCGCGTCGGCGCGGCCACCGAGGTGGAGCTCAAGGAGCGCAAGCACCGCATCGAGGACGCCATCGCGGCCACCCGCGCGGCGGTCGAGGAGGGGGTCATCCCCGGCGGCGGTTCGGCGCTGGTGCACACCGCGTCGGCCATCGACGGCCTCGACCTGTCCGGGGACGAGCTGACCGGCGCCCGCGCCGTCCGCTCGGCGCTGGACGCCCCGCTGGTCCGCATCGCGGAGAACGCCGGCTTCGAGGGCCGCGTCGTCGTCAGCAAGGTGCGCGAGCTGGGCGCCGGCCAGGGCTTCAACGCCCAGACCGGTGAGTACGGCGACCTCGCCGCGCAGGGCGTCATCGACCCCGTCAAGGTGACGAAGGCCGCCCTCGGCAACGCCGCGTCCATCGCGGCGATGGTGCTGACCACCGACTCCGCGGTCGTGGAGAAGCCGGCCGAGGAGGAGCACGAGCACGGCGGCGGGCACCACACCCACGGGCACTCGCACGGCGGGCACGGCCACTCGCACTAGGACGTAGTCCCCGGCCCCCTTCCGGGGCCCGGCCCGAGCTTGCGAGGGTTGGGGAGAAGGGGGTCCTTACAGAAGAGGGCGGGCCCGGAGAAATCCGGACCCGCCCTCTTCGGCGTGTACGAGGAGTCAGACCCCGGCGGCGACGGCGGCGGCGGGCTCCGCCGAGATCAGCCGGGCCCGCTCCTCCTCGCTCATGCCACCCCAGACTCCGTAGGGCTCGCGGACCGACAGCGCGTGCTTGAGGCAGGCGTCGAGGACCGGGCACCGCGCGCAGACCGCCTTCGCCGCGGTCTGCCGCCGGGCACGTGCAGGACCCCGTTCCCCGTCCGGGTGGAAGAACAGAGAAGTGTTCTCGCCACGACAGGCGCCGTGGAGCTGCCAGTCCCAAACCTCGGCGACCGGCGTCGGGAGCCTGCGAATGTCGGCCATGTCTCCTCCAGGACTAGGTGAGCCGGAGGGGGCGGTCCGGCTGCAAGGGGCCGGTGCCCTTGCCCCTGCATGGTCAAACACGTCGTGATCGCAACTTTTCGCGCGATGTCCTCCGTCACGGGCTCTCACCCCCCGGGGTGAGGGCGTCTGTCGTAGCCCGTTCGTGTCGCCCATGGTGGGTTCTGGACGCGTCGGTTCCGGAGGTGGATCCACCCCCGGACCGAGCCGCGACCAGCGCAAAGGCGGCGGCTGCTCATCAGGAGCCGCAGCCCGCGCGACATCGGCCGGGTGTTCCCCGGCCGGTTCGGGCCCGGCCGCGAGCCGTCCGGGGGGAGCGAGGAGCAAGCCGTGATCGAGGACAGGATGCGTGGGCCGGTCAACGGCGCCACTGTCTGGGTGTACGACGAACGCCGGCGGGTCCGGGACGACGTCGCCTCCCGCCTGGTGGCGCTGCCCTTCGTGGGCCGGGTCGAGGTCGTGGCCGACGCCGCGTCCCTGATGTCCCGGCTGGCCACCCGGTCGCCCGACGTGCTGATCGTGGGTACCCAGCGGGCGGTCGACACGGGGCTGAGCGCCGCGACGCAGGCGCTGCGCGCCTACCCGGGTCTGCCGGTGCTGGTGCTCGGCGCCCCCGACGACGCCGAGAGCGTCCGGGCCGCCGTCGCCTTCGGTGCCCGCGGCTACCTGCGCTGGGACGCCAGCCCGATCGAGATGGGCCTGGGCCTGTCCCGCGTCGGACTGCGCGCCGACGGCGGCCGCATCCCGCAGCAGGTCGGCGCCGGTCAGCCGAACGGCCTGCCCGCGTGGAGCGGCGCCGCCCCGCTGGCCGGGTCCGCCCCGACCACGGTGCGCTCGACCGTGCGGGAGGCCGCACCGCAGGCGAGCCTGTCGATGCGCGAGATGCAGGTGCTCACCGGGATGAGCCAGGGCAAGAGCAACGCCCAGATCGGCCGGGAGCTCTACCTCTCCGAGGACACCATCAAGACGCACGCCCGCCGGCTGTTCCGCAAGCTCGGCGCGAAGGACCGCGCCGAGGCGGTCGCGACGGGGTTCCGCCGCGGCATCATGACCTGACGCCCCATCGCGGACGAGGGCGGTCCTCCCAGCAGGGAGGACCGCCCTCGTGCGTGTCCGCGTTCATACGTCCAGGACCGGGTTCCCCCGCACCGGCAGCGCCCCGGCCTGCGCGACGACGTGGTCGACCAGGCCGTACGCCAGGGCCTCGTCGGGGGTGAACCAGCGGTCGCGGTCGGAGTCCTGCTCGATCTGCGCGACGGTCTGCCCCGAGTGCCGCGACTGCAGCTCGTTGAGCTCGCGCTTGAGTCGGGCGAAGAGCTCGGCCTGGATGGCGATGTCGGACTGCGTGCCCCCGACGCCGGCCGACGGCTGGTGCATCATGATCCGCGTGTGCGGGAGGGCGAACCGCTTGCCCGGAGTGCCGCAGGTCAGCAGGAACTGACCCATCGAGGCGGCCATCCCCATGCCGTAGGTGGCGACGTCGCAGTCGATGAACTGCATCGTGTCGTACACGGCCATTCCCGCGCTGACCGAGCCGCCCGGCGAATTGATGTAGAGGTGGATGTCGCGGCGCGGATCGTCGGCCGAGAGCAGGAGCATCTGGGCGGCGAGCTGATTGGCGACGACGTCGTCGACCTCGCTGCCCAGGAAGACGATGCGCTCCCCGAGCAGGCGCTCGTAGATCGAGTCCTTCAGGCTCCCGGGCGGTCCGGTCTCGCCCAGCAGGCGGCTGGTCTGGCTGATCGACGCGACAGGGTGCATGGCTCCGGACCTCCACGAGCAGAATGTGCCGTCGCGTCGAGTCTGGCGGGAATGGCGGGAGAAAGCGCCGCCGAATGGTCGATTGCGCGGACCGCAGAATTGTTGCGCCGTTCGCGAAACGGTGTTGACAGGTGGCGACCCGAGTCCCCGACGCAGCCCATCGAGTTTTCGCCGAGTGGCGCCCGGAGGCTCCCGCGCAGGCATGGCGCAACGGCCCGGCCCCGGTGCAGGGTCCCGCCCTGAGCGTGCGAAGGGTGGGGGGCAGCGGGGTCCTTCTAGTCGTCGCGGGCGTGGCGGCCGCCGTGCTTGCCGCTGGGCTCCTCCTGCTCGGCCGCCGCGGCCACGCCGTCGGCGTACCCGCTGGCGTAGTCCCAGCTCACGTAGTCGTCCGGGTTCGGGTCGAACGGCGGCTCGTGCCGGCCGGTCTGGCCCTCGTCGAGCAGCTGGCGGAGGTTGGCCTGCATCAGCGCCCAGTCGACGTGGTGCTCCTCGTCGCAGTCGGGGCAGTCGACCACGATGCCCTTGACCCCGGTCGGCTCGAGGAGGATGCGGAACACCTCGAGCTCGGCGAGGTCGTCGAGGACTCCCGCACGCTCCTCCATCGTCAGAGGAGGCTGACCACTCGGGTCGAGGGGCCCGAATTCGGGACCGGAGGCGTCGTCGAACGGAGTCACGCCGTCCACGGTAACGGCCGGGAAGGCACAGCACCGCCCCCTTCCACCCTCCGCCTACGATCGGGGTCGACCTCCCGCGCCCGGCGACGTACGCCGACCGCAGTTCGACCCGATCCGCCGAAGGGTGGCCGCGCCCATGCAGCCCGACTCCGTACCCGAGCTGCCGGCGAAGTTCGCCGCGCTCGGGCTGACCTACGACGACGTCCTGCTGATCCCCGGCGCCTCCGAGATCGTGCCGACCGAGGTCGACACGAGCAGCCAGGTCACCCGGCGCATCCGGCTCGCCGTGCCGCTGCTCTCCAGCGCGATGGACACGGTCACCGAGGCGCGGATGGCGATCGCGATGGCCCGGGTCGGCGGCATGGGCGTGCTGCACCGCAACCTCGCCGCCGAGGACCAGGCCGGCCAGGCCGACCTGGTGAAGCGGTCCGAGGCCGGCATGGTCACCAACCCGGTCACCTGCACGCCGGACAACACCCTCGCCGAGGTCGACGCCCTGTCGTCCCGCTACCGGATCTCCGGTGCCCCCGTGGTCGACGCCGAGGGCGTCCTGCTGGGCATCGTGACCAACCGCGACATGCGGTTCGAGACCGACCCGAACCGGCTCGTGCGCGACGTCATGACGCCGATGCCGCTGATCACCGCCCCCGTGGGCGTCGACGCCGACACCGCGCTGACGCTGCTGTCCAAGCACAAGATCGAGAAGCTGCCGCTGGTGGACGCCGCCGGGCGGCTGCGCGGCCTCATCACCGTCAAGGACTTCGTCAAGCGCGACCAGTTCCCCCTGTCCACCAAGGACGCCGACGGGCGCCTGGTCGTCGGCGCGGCGCTGGGCGTGGGCGACGACGCCTACAAGCGGGCCGGGCTCCTGGTGGACGCGGGGGTCGACGTGCTCGTCGTCGACACCGCGCACGGCCACCAGCGCGCGGTGCTCGACATGGTCGCGCGGGTGAAGAAGGACTTCGGCGGCGAGAACGGCGTCGAGGTCGTCGGCGGCAACATCGCCACCCGCGCCGGGGCGCAGGCCCTCGTCGAGGCCGGTGCGGACGCCGTGAAGGTCGGCGTCGGCCCGGGCTCGATCTGCACCACGCGCGTGGTCGCAGGCGTCGGTGTCCCGCAGGTCAGCGCGATCTACGAGGCGTGGCTGGCGGCCGGCCCGGCCGGTGTGCCGGTCATCGCCGACGGCGGGCTGCAGTACTCGGGCGACATCGCCAAGGCGCTCGTGGCCGGGGCCGACACCGTGATGATCGGCGGGCTCTTCGCCGGGGTCGAGGAGGCGCCGGGCGAGCTGGTCTTCATGAACGGCAAGCAGTACAAGACCTACCGCGGGATGGGGTCCCTCGGCGCGATGCAGAAGCGCGGCAACCAGTCCTTCAGCCGCGACCGGTACTTCGCCGACGACGTGCTCTCCGACGACAAGCTCGTCCCCGAGGGCATCGAGGGCCAGGTGCCCTACCGCGGGGCGCTGTCCGGTGTCGCGCACCAGCTCGTCGGTGGCCTCCGCGCCTCGATGGGCTACGCCGGGGCCGCCACCGTGGCCGACCTCAAGGAGCGCGGCCAGCTGACCCGCATCACGTCGGCGGGACTGGTCGAGAGCCACCCCCACGACATCCAGATGACCGTCGAAGCACCGAACTACCGGGGCCGCTGACATGAGCGCACGCGACACCGTCGAGATCGGCCTCAACCGGTTCGCCCGCCGCGGCTACGACCTCGACGAGGTCTCGATCGTCCCGTCCCGGCGCACCCGCGACGTCGACGACGTCTCGACCGCCTGGCAGATCGACGCCTTCCGCTTCGGCATCCCGCTGGTCACCAGCCCGTCGGACGCCGTGGTCAGCCCGGCGACGGCGATCGCCGTCGCCCGGGCGGGCGGTCTCGGCGTCCTGAACGCCGAGGGGCTCTGGACCCGCTACGAGGACCCCGAGCCCGTCTACCGCAAGCTCCGGGATGCCTCGGGCGCCGGAGCGCCGCCGGTGGCGCTGCTCCAGGACGTCTACTGCGAGCCGGTGAAGCCGGAGCTGATCGCCGAGCGGATCCGCGAGATGCGCGACGCCGGGGCGACGACGGCGGTCCGCGTCTCCCCGCAGCACACCGAGCAGCTCGCCCCCGCGGCGCTGAAGGCCGGGGTCGACCTGCTGGTCATCCAGGGCACCATCGTCTCGGCCGAGCACGTGACGACGCAGGGCGACGCCCTCAACCTCAAGCAGTTCATCGCCGACCTCGACGTGCCGGTGATCGTCGGCGGGGCCGCCAACTACACGACCGCGCTGCACCTCATGCGGACCGGCGCGGCCGGCGTGATCGTCGGGGTGGGTGCCGACAGCTTCTCCACCAGCGACGACGTGCTCGGCATCCGGGTCCCGCTGGCCAGCGCCATCGCCGACGCCGCGGCCGCCCGCCGCGACTACCTCGACGAGACCGGCGGCCGGTACGTGCACGTCATCGCCAACGGGCGGATCGAGACCAGTGGCGCGATCGCCCGCGCGCTGGCCTGCGGGGCCGACGCCGTCCAGCTGGGGGAGTCGCTCCGGATCGCCGCCGAGGCGCCCGCCGGCGGGATCTGGTGGGACTCCGTGGCCGCCCACCCGCGGCTGCCGCGCGGCGGCACGTCCGCGCCCGTGCAGCCGGTCGGGACGCTGGAGCAGGTGCTGCTCGGTCCGGCGGCGGACTCCGACGGCCGCACGAACCTGTTCGGCGCGCTGGCCCGCACGATGGCCAAGACCGGATACCGCGACCTCAAGGAGTTCCAGCGGGTGGACCTCGTGATCGGTGGAGCCATCGGCGACGGGCTTCGTTGATGGACTTCCCGACCGTTCTCGTCGTCGACTTCGGGGCCCAGTACGCCCAGCTGATCGCCCGGCGGATCCGCGAGGCCGGCGTCTACTCGGAGATCGTCGGCAGCGACGTCCCGGCCGAGGAGATCGTCGCCCGCAAGCCCGCCGCGATCGTGCTCTCGGGCGGGCCGTCGAGCGTCTACGCGCCCGGCGCCCCCCAGGTCGACCCCACGCTCTTCGAGTCCGGCGTCCCGGCCTTCGGCATCTGCTACGGCTTCCAGGCCATGGCGCAGAGCCTCGGCGGGTCCGTCGCGCACACCGGCGACCGCGAGTACGGCGGCACGCCGCTGACCGTGACCACCGGCGGCCGGCTGTTCGGCGAGCTGCCGGTGGAGCAGAACGTGTGGATGAGCCACGGGGACGCCGTCGCGCAGGCGCCCCCCGGGTTCACCGTCACCGCCACCTCGACCGGTGCGCCGGTCGCCGCCTTCGAGGACGTCGACCGCAAGCTCGCCGGCGTCCAGTTCCACCCCGAGGTCCGGCACACCGCCCACGGCCAGACGGTGCTCGAGCACTTCCTCTTCGACATCGCCGGGCTCGAGCCGACCTGGACGATGGCCAACGTCGTCGAGGAGCAGGTCGAGCGGATCCGCGAGCAGGTCGGCGAGGGCCGGGCGCTGTGCGCGCTGTCGGGTGGCGTCGACTCGGCGGTCGCCGCGGCGCTGGTGCAGCGGGCCATCGGCGACCGGCTCACCTGCGTCTACGTCGACCACGGGCTGATGCGCGAGGGCGAGACCGAGCAGATCGAGCGCGACTTCGTCGCCGTCACCGGTGTGGACCTGCGGGTCGTCGATGCCCGCGAGCAGTTCCTCGGCGCGCTGTCCGGGGTCTCCGACCCCGAGGAGAAGCGGAAGATCATCGGCCGCGAGTTCATCCGGGTCTTCGAGCAGGCCGCGCTCGACGTCGTCGGCGACGCCAAGGAACACGGCGACACCGTTGACTTCCTGGTGCAGGGCACGCTCTACCCCGACGTCGTCGAGTCCGGCGGCGGCAGCGGGACGGCGAACATCAAGAGCCACCACAACGTCGGCGGGCTGCCCGAGGACCTGCAGTTCACCCTCGTCGAGCCGCTGCGCACCCTGTTCAAGGACGAGGTCCGCGAGGTGGGCCTGCAGCTCGGCCTGCCCGAGTCGATGGTCTGGCGCCAGCCCTTCCCGGGCCCCGGCCTCGGCATCCGGATCGTCGGCGAGGTGACGCAGGAGCGGCTGGACGTCCTGCGCCGGGCGGACGCGATCGTGCGTGCCGAGCTCACCGCCGCCAAGCTCGACCGCGAGATCTGGCAGTGCCCTGTCGTGCTGCTGGCCGACGTGCGGTCGGTCGGCGTGCAGGGCGACGGGCGGACCTACGGGCACCCGATCGTGCTGCGCCCGGTGTCCAGCGAGGACGCGATGACGGCGGACTGGACCCGGCTGCCCTACGACGTGCTGGCCCGGATCTCCACGCGCATCACCAACGAGGTGCGCGAGGTCAACCGGGTCACCCTCGACGTCACGAGCAAGCCGCCAGGAACGATCGAGTGGGAGTGACGGGGCGTCTCTAGAGCACCGGGACGCGCACGGCGTGCGCGTCCGGGGGCGGCGTGCCGTACAGCGCCGGATCGCGCTCCGGTGCGGCCTCGGTGGTGAGGTCGGCGGCCTCGATCCGGTCCCAGCGGAACCACCGCGGTGCCTGCCGGTCCCGGCACCAGGCGATCAGGTACCAGCGGTCACCGGTGCGGGCGAGCAGGTGCGGCTCTACGCGGCGCCTCGACACCGAGCCCTCCCCGTCGCGATAGCGGATGGACACCACCCTGCGGCGCAGGAGGGCCTCCTCCACCACCGCCGCGGGGCCGGGCCGCTGCCGGCCGCCCCGCACCCAGACCCGGCCGCCGAGCCGCTCTGCTTCCTCGCGCGCGCCCGGGCCCATCACGTCCAGCACCTTCTCCAGCGCCGTCCGGCCGTCGGTGGCGAACGGGGCATCGGTCGCTCCCGCCAGGGCGACCGCCACCGCGACCGCCTGGGCAGGGGTGAGGTTGACCGGAGGCAGGGTCGCGGCGGCGTCCAGGACATAGCCGCCGCCCGGCCCGCCGGTGGCCCAGATGGGCACGCCTGTCTGCTGCAGGGCGGCGACGTCCCGCTTGATGGTCCGGGGCGAGACCTCCAGCCAGGCGGCGAGCCGCCGGGCCGTCCGTCCGGACGGGCCTGCGCGGCGCAGCTCCTCGGCGACGGCGTGCATCCGGTCCGTGCGGTTCACGTCGAAATCGTGTCAGAAACGGTGACAGGACGGTGTCACCGACGGCGCGGGATCGTGCTCCCATGACGACGATCGCTCTCTTCCACTCCGTCCTCGGTGTCCGTCCTGGGGTCCTCGACGCCGCCGATCGGCTGCGCGCTGCCGGCCACCAGGTCCGGGTGGTCGACCAGTACGACGGTCGGGTCTTCGACGACTACGCCGAGGCCGGCGCCCATGTGGACCGGGTCGGGTTCCCGGCCCTCATGGCCGCCGCTCTCGAGGGAGTTGCCGACCTGCCCGACGGCTTTGTCGCTGCCGGGTTCTCGAACGGCGCCGGCATGGCCGAGCACGTGGCTCTGCAGGGACGCTGCACGGGTCTGCTGATGGTGTCCGGGGCGCTGCCGCTGGCGATGCTGGGCGCGGACACCTGGCCGTCTCGGGTGCCGGTGCAGCTGCACGCCGCAGAGGCGGACCCGCTGCGCCACCAGGAATGGAACGACGACTTCGTGGGCGCCGCACGGGCGTCCGGCGCGCCGGTCGCCGTCTTCGACTACCCGGTGGGCGGCCACCTGTTCACCGACCCGAGCCTTCCCGCTGAGTACGACGCGGCGGCGACCGAGCTTCTGTGGACGCGGGCATTGGCCTTCTGCGCCGCGGTGGGAGCTCAGTCCTCTGCGCGGTAGACCAGGCCCCGCCCGTCGTCGGTGGTCAGGGTGAGCTGGTCCTCGCGGATCCCGACGGCGGGGCCGCTGTCCAGCACCGCCGTCACGTGCGCGTCCTGGCGCTCAACATCGGGCGGGCAGGGCGCTCCGTCGGCCAGCAGGTCGTCGACGACCAGGGCGCCGCCCTCGAGCAGCCAGGTGCCGGTGATCGTCCGGCAGCCGGTGGTCGCCTCGGCCGTGCGGTCGGCGTCCAGCGCCAGGACGGCGGGCTCCCCGACCGTCGAGGATGCCGCCTGGCCCTCGATGACCGACTCCAGCACCCAGCGGGTGCCCTCCAGCGGGCTGTCGGGGACCGGGGGAACGGGCGTGAACCGCAGCTCGATGCCGTCGCCCGTGAGCAGCAGGGCGTCGCCGGACGCGGCGACGCCCTCCACCGCGCCGAGGGCGGCCAGGAACGCGCTCTCCGCCGTCATCACGTCCGGCGCGCAGGCCATCTCCGTGCTGCCCAGCCCGTCGACCGAGAACGACGAGCCGTCCAGGCGGTACGACGAGAAGTAGTGGTTGCAGAAGGCGATCCCGCGCACCTGCTGCTCGTCGAGCTCCAGCGTCGTGCGGGCACCCTCGGGGCGGGGCAGGTCCGCGCCGCCCGCCGTCCCCCCGGTGAACTCCCACTCACCGGCGGGGGCCGGTGTCGTGCCGGAGCCCCCGCCCCCGCCGCAGGCGGCGAGCGCCAGCACGGCGACGAGGAGGAGCGCGGCGCGGTGCACGTCCTCTGGACGCCCGGCGGCGCGTCCCGGTTCCCCCGGCACGACGGAGGGCCCGGGGAGCGATCGCTCCCCGGGCCCTCATGACGTCCGCACATGCGTCTCAGCGCCGCCGGCGCCGGGACTTCTTCAGTTCCGAGACCAGCAGTGCGATCCCGCCGCCGAGGAGGAGGAGCCAGACGAAGCCGCCGTCCTCCCAGAACTCGAAGGGCAGGTCCAGGCCGGTCATCGCGACGATCGCGAGGACGACGAACAGGACGCCCGGGACCAGCGCGCTCAGGTCGACGGACCGCTTGCGGGGCGGCTCGACGTCCTCGGTCGACAGCGGCAGCACAGTCTGCCAGTCCTTGAGCTGCTGCTCCTGCCATGCGGTCGGCGTGGTCGGGAACTCGCTGTAGTCAGCCACGGGACACCTCCACGTCTCCCACGCCGGAGTTGATGGTGAGGACGAACTCGGCGCGGCCGTCGTCCGACCAGGAGCGGGTGCCCTCGCCGGGGAAGAAGCCGTCGGTCTCGGATCCGCGGTCGAAGACGTTCACGTCACCGAGGCCGTGGTCGCCCTCCAACTGCACGTCGGCCGAGCGGGGCACGATGACGTCCAGGTCGCCGACGCCGTGCTCGACGCGGACCTCCAGACCCCGCCCCGAGATGCCGGTGTCCAGCCGGCTCAGGTCGATGGTCATGTCGCCGACCCCACCCCGGTAGACGTCGCGGAGCTCGGCCACCGTGGTCGGCCGGTAGGTCCGGTCACCCACGCCGCCGCCGACGCGCGAGTCCACGGTCGAGACGGCCACCAGGGCGAGCGAGAGGACGACGCCGAGGGCGATGAGCCCGCCGCGGGCGGTGCGGCCGTCGCTGAAGGCCGCGGCGACGAGCCCGAGACCCACGACCAGCAGGGCCGCGCCGAGGATCCCGCGGGGGCCGATGTCCCAGTCGCTGAAGCGCGTGATCATCGCGAGGATGCCGACGACGATCAGCAGGGCGGCGACCGTGAGACGGGGGACCGGTGAACGCGGTCCGGCCGGCACCTTCTCCACCGCGGTGCCGGGGGCGCCGGCGGCACCAGGGGCGGCGGGCGGGCCGGCGGGCATCAGCACCCACAGCAGCAGGTACACGATGACGCCGGTGCCGGCGGCCAGGGTCAGGGCCACGAAGCCGACCCGCCACAGCAGGGCGTCGATGCCGGTGTACTCGGCGAGGCCGCCGTTGACGCCACCGAGGATCTTGTCGCTGCGGCTGCGGCGCAGCTGCGGGCGCGCCGCCGGGGGTTCCGGTGGAGGCGGCGGCCAGGAGGGGGGCTCCATCGCCGGGGGCAGGGGCGGGGGAGCGGCGGGGGGCGGTGCGGATGTCATGACCGGAAGCCTGACCGTCCGGCGTCCCGGATTCCATCAGGGAACGCCCCCATCCGACCCTGGATCGGCCGGGTCTGCTCTTCCAGGGTGATCACCCGTGTCGGAGGGACGGTCCGCGGTGCGACGATCGAGTACGTGACCACCACTGCGACCGGGGCGCCTCCCGCGACGACGGCCGACCGGCCGCCACTGGTGCGCCCGCGGTCGGGGCGGCTGCTGGCCGGCGTGGCCGCCGGAACGGCCTCCCACCTGCGGCAGGACCCGCTGGTCGTGCGGGTGGCGTTCGTCGTGCTCGCGACCTTCGGCCTCGGCATCGTGATGTACGGCCTGCTGTGGCTCACCATGCCCGTGGCCGCGCCCGGGGAGGACCCGACCCCCGCGGCGTTCCGGCTGCAGCGGCCCAAGGGCAAGCGGCAGCTGGTCACCCTGGTGCTCCTCGGCATCGCCGCGGCGACCGTGCTCGGCCAGGTCGCGCGGCTGAGCAGCGGCGACCTCGTGCTGCCGCTGATCGTCGTCGCCGTCGGCATGGCGGTCATCTGGCGCCAGCTCGACACGGACCGGACGCTCAACCTGCCGGGAGTCCGCTGGGCGCTGGCTGGTGGCGCGGCGCTGGCGGCCGGTGGCCTGATCCTGCTGCTGGCCACGACCGGCCAGCTCGCCAACGCGCGCAACGGCTTCGCCGCGACGCTGGTCATCCTCACCGGGGTCGTGCTGGCGACCGCGCCCATCTGGCGTCGGCTGCTCGCCTCCCGGGACGAGGAGCGCACGGCCCGCGTCCGCTCCGAGGAGCGGGCCGCCGTCGCCGCGCACCTGCACGACTCGGTGCTGCAGACGCTGGCCCTCATCCAGCGCCACGCGGAGGATCCCCAGTCGGTGAGCCGGCTGGCGCGCAGCCAGGAGCGCGAGCTGCGCGCGTGGCTGTACGACCCGAAGGTGGTCCGCGAGGGCGGCACCTGGGCCGGCGTCGTCGCCGCGATGGTCGCCGAGGTGGAGGCCGACCACGCGCTGCTGGTCGACCCCGTCGTGGTCGGGGACGCCCCGGTCGACGACGCGCTGGCCGGGCTCGGGGCGGCGACGCGCGAGGCGCTGGTCAACGCGGCCAAGCACTCGGGCGCCACGGCCGCCGACCTGTACACGGAGGTCACGCCCGAGCGGGTGTCGGTGTACGTCCGCGACCGCGGCAAGGGGTTCGATCCGGCGGAGGTCCCCGACGACCGCCGGGGGCTGCGCGACTCGGTCGCCGGCCGGCTGACGCGTCTGGGCGGCACGGTGGTCGTCCGGTCCGCGCCCGGCGAGGGAACCGAGGTGGAGCTGGTGCTCCCGAGAGGAGGGACGGCATGACCGCCCCCCGCGTCTTCGTGGTCGACGACCACGCCATGGTGCGCGCCGGCGTGCGCGCCGAGCTGGGGGACGACGTCGCCTTCGTCGGCGAGGGTGCCGACGTGCCCGCCGCCGTCGAGGGCATCCGGGCCACGCGCCCGGACGTCGTCCTGCTGGACGTGCACATGCCCGGCGGAGGAGGCCGTGCGGTGCTCGAGACGCTGCGCGCCGAGATGCCGGACGTGAAGTGGCTGGCGCTCTCGGTGTCCGACGCCGCCGAGGACGTCATCGCCGTCATCCGGGCCGGCGCACGCGGCTACGTCACCAAGACCATCTCCGGGCCGGACCTGCTGGACGCCGTCCGGCGGGTGGCCGACGGCGACGTCGTCTTCAGCCCGCGGCTGGCCGGGTTCGTCCTCGACGCGTTCGCCGCCGGCGGGCCGGTGGTGCCGGAGCCGGAGGAGGAGGCGACGGACCCCGGGCTGGACCTGCTCAGCGCGCGGGAGCGCGAGGTCATGCAGCTGCTGGCGCGCGGCTACACCTACCGCGAGATCGGCTCCCGGCTGTTCATCTCGGTGAAGACGGTGGAGTCGCACGCCTCGAACGTGCTGCGCAAGCTGCAGCTGTCCAACCGCAACGAGCTCACCCGCTGGGCGGCGACGAACCGCCTGCTGTGACTACTGCTGCGCCGCGACGTGGTCGCGGGCCTCGGCGACCAGCGGGTCCCACGGGACGTCGCCGAGCAGCAGGGCCCAGCCGTTCATCGGCCGGCCCTCCATGGGCTCGAACACCTCGGCCTGCCCGGCCGCGACGAGTTCCTGCAGCCGGCCGGCCGGGAGTTTCACCACGAGCTGCTCGTGCCACCAGATCGCGAGGAACTTCTTCCCCGTCCGCAGGCCCTCGCAGCCGAACATCTTCCCCGGCGTGACGTCACCGCCGCGGGTGCGCTCGACCAGGTCGTCCCAGGAGTCCGCCATGCCGCGAGCAGATCACGCGGTGTGCACGACGTGGAAGGCCTCGGCGAGCCGGCCCTCGGGGAGGCCGAACCGCTTCGCGGTCTGCCGCATCCAGCCGGTGACGAACTGGTCGATGTCCGGGTTGTGGCTCACCTGGGTCACGTGGCAGTGCAGCGCCGCGAGCTTCCGGTCGAGGACGTCGGTGACGTCGACCGGGTGGTCGGCCTGCGGGCTCGCGCCCAGCCACACCTCGGACACCGTCCAGGCGTCGAGCCCCTCGTCGGCCAGCAGCTCCGGGAACGCGAACGGGTTGCGGGCGTCCGGGTAGACCGCCCGCAGCGTGGACTCGCCGACGGTCATGTGGTCGGGGTGGCTGGCGCCGATCCGGTCCCAGAACCGCTCCGGCGAGGTGGTGAGCACCCGCTGCGGCCGCACCTGCCGGATGACCCGGCTGATGTCGCGGCGCAGGTCGAGGGTCAGCTCCAGCCGCCCGTCGGGGTAGCCGAGGAACCGGACGTCGTGGACGCCGACCGCCGCCGCAGCCGCCCGCTGCTCCGCCTGGCGCAGCGGGCCCATCTGCTCGCGCGGCGTCTCGTCGAAACCTCCTGCGTCGCCGTCGGTGACGATGCAGTAGACGACCTCGGTGCCGGCCGCCGTCCAGGTCGCGACCGTGCCGGCGCTGCCGAAGTCGACGTCGTCGGGATGCGCGAGCACGCAGAGCACGCGTTCGACGGAGGCGGCCGGTTCGCGAGGGGGCTGGGTCACCCGGGGAGCCTAGGAGAAGGACCCTCCTGCCCCCCCACCGCCCGCACGCTCGCGGCGGGTCCCTGCAGGAGGGCCGTCAGCGCCCAGCGATGCCGCGCAGCTTGTCGGGGTTGCGCACCAGCAGCACCTGCTCGATCCGGCCGTCCTGGCCGACCTCGATGGACATCGACAGGAACGGCTCGTTGCCCTCCCAGGCGACGATCGCCGGGGCGCCGTTGACGTCGGCCAGTTCGACCCGCAGGTCGGTGTTCTCCAGCCCCTCGGCGGAGACGGCGACGATGAACCGCGCGACCTTGTCCGCGCCGGCGATGGGCCGCAGGGCCGCCTTCGCCTTGCCGCCGCCGTCGGTGACCAGGACGACATCGGGGGCGAGGACGGCCAGCAGGGCCTCCAGGTCACCGCCCGCGGCGGCGGCGAGGAACCGCTCGGTCGCCTCGCGCTGCGCCCGCCGGTCGGTGTCGAAGCGGGGACGGCGGGCCTCGACGTGCTCGCGCGCCCGGTGCGCCGTCTGCCGCACGGCGGCCTCGCTGCGCCCGAGGGCGTCCGCCACCTCGGCCACGGGCAGGCCGAAGACCTCCCGGAGGACGAACACCGCCCGCTCGGCCGGCGACAGGGTCTCGAGGACGACGAGCAGGGCGAGGGAGACCTGCTCGCCGAGCTCGGCGGCCTGGTCGGGTTCGGCGGCCGGCGGCGCGCCACCCACCGCCGACCCGGCGGTCATGAGCGGCTCGGGCAGCCAGGGGCCGACGTAGGTCTCCCGCCGCGCACGGGCGGAGCCGAGGCGGTCCAGGGCCAGCCGGCTGGTGATCTGCACGAGGTAGGCGCGCTCGTCGGCCACGTCGTCCCGGGCGGTCGCCGACCAGCGCAACCAGGTGTCCTGGACGACGTCCTCGGCGTCGGCGACGCTGCCGAGCATCTGGTAGGCCACCGTGAACAGCAGCCGCCGGTGCCGGTCGAACGGCGCCAGGGCCGACGTCATGCCGATGCCGGGATCTCGCAGCGGTCCCGGAACCCCTGGCTGGTCAGCCCCAGGGCGCTGTTGAACCGGGACCGGACGTTCTCCACGGCGACCATCATGGTGAGCTCGACCAGCTGCGCGTCGTCCAGCCGGCGCCGCAGTCCCGCGACCATCTCGTCGGTGACGGCGGGTGGGGTCGCCGTGACCGCCTCGGCGTAGGCCATGACCTGCCGCTCCAGGTCGGTGAAGAGGTCGCTGTCCCGCCAGCCCGGGACGGCGCGCAGCTTTCCCGGGTCCACGCCCTCCTGCGTGCTGATCCAGTAGCCGAAGTCCACGCACCAGGAGCAGCCGATGTCGACGGCGGAGGCCATGACGGCGAGGGCCTTGAGCGTCGGGTCCAGCCGGTTCCAGCGCGCGAGCGACGTCTCGAACCGGGCGTCGGTGAGCAGGACCCGCGGGTGGTGCCCCATGGCGGCGAGCGGATCGGGCAGCACGCCGTAGGTACGCCGGGCGTACCACTCGGCGAGGCGGAAGAGCCTGGTGCGGGGCGGGTCGAGCGGGATGCGGGCCATGTCGGCGTCCTCTCCACGGGTCCTTTCCCATGGAGACGACGCGGCGGTCCCGGATGTGACAGGGCCGGTGCCGGCCGGGTCCTCCCCCTTGCGACCCGACCGGCACCGACGACCGAGCCGCCGCGGAACCGCCGGGAGCGGCAGCGACGCAGGCGTCCGGCCCCCGGCTCGTCCGCGGCCCGCAAGGTCATGGCGGGTGCGGTCGGGCCGGACGGAGGGCGGTCAGCAGACTCGTGACGGGATGAGGCGTGCGACGGCCGGCCGGATACGGCCGGAGGCAGACTGTCGCGGTGGACACCTTCACGCTGTTCCTCGCGCTGCGCCCCGAGCAGCCGCTGGACGACGACGCCGTCGAGGCGCTGGGGGCCGGTCTGCGTCCCGGGGACGCCGACCTGCGGATCTGGCGCGAGGACGGGCGGGGGCTGCTGCGGGTGGCGACCGAGGGCTCCGCCGAGGACCTCGAGACGGCGCTCGGCCTCTCCCAGGCGCTCGGGGCCGAGGTGCTGGCGCGGTGCCCGGGCGTGCTGCTGGAGGTCTCGGCCATGGGGGACGAGGACTCCCTGGTCTGGCGCGCGGTGCCCTGAGGCCGGGCCGCCCGCCGGTGCTACAGCCGGCCGCGGCCCTGGCGCAGCAGCAGCATGCCCAGCGCGGCACCGTCCGGGCCGAGCGCGGCGCGGAAGCGGTCGAGCACCTGCTGCTCGCGGGCGAGGTTCAGCCGGGTGCCGCCGCTGGCCGACCGCAGGGCGCCGATCTGCTGTGAGATGGCCAGGCGCTTCTGGACCAGCTCGATGATCTCGGCGTCGCAGGCGTCGATGTCGGCGCGCAGTTCGCCGATCCGCTCGACGTCGGACCCGGTGACGGCGACGGGGGCGGAGGAGGAGGCGAGGGGGCTCATGGCATGTCCTTCGAGGGCTGGTGGCCCGCAGGTCCCCGGAAACGAGAAACGCCCCGGGGCTCTTCGGGCCCGGGGCGTCTGTTGCGGCGGTTGCTCAGCCAGCGGTGACGGACACCGGATCCCGGTGGCCGTAGAAAAAGCTGACGGTGGCGAGCACGGGCAGGAGTCTGCCACAGGCAGCGGCGGCGTCGCCAGGATCGGCCGTGGGACGGGTGTGGCGAGGGTGGACGGCGCCGGGGGAGTGTCCCCCGTCCGGCTTACAGTGATGTGGTCATGAACCCACCCCACGAAACCGCTCCGCTGGCGCTCCACGCTTCCGCGGGGACCCCGGGATGAGCGTCCAGGAAGCCCTGCCGGGTACAGCCGCCCTCGAGCGATCGGCGAAGGGCCAGGTCGGGCGCGAGCTCGAGCGGATGCTCGCCGGCCTCAACGGCCCGCAACGCCAGGCCGTCGTCCACGAGGGCGGCCCGCTGCTCATCGTCGCCGGCGCCGGATCGGGCAAGACCCGCGTCCTCGCGCACCGGATCGCCTACCTGCTGGGCGCCCGCCACACCCAGCCGGGCGAGATCCTCGCGATCACCTTCACGAACAAGGCCGCCGGGGAGATGAAGGAGCGGGTGGCCCACCTCGTGGGTCCCCGTGCCCGCGCGATGTGGGTCTCGACCTTCCACTCGATGTGCGTCCGGATCCTCCGCGCCGAGGCGGCCAAGCTCGGGCTCAAGTCGTCGTTCACGATCTACGACCAGGGCGACTCGGTCCGGCTCATGACCATGGTCGCCCGCGACCTGGACCTCGACGCGAAGCGCTACCCGGGCCGGAGCCTCGCCGCCCAGGTGTCGAACCTGAAGAACGAGCTGATCGACGAGGAGAGCTACGTCCCGCAGACGGCGCCGGAGAAGGTGCTGGCCGAGGTCTACAAGCTCTACCAGCAGCGGCTGCGCCAGGCGCACTCGATGGACTTCGACGACCTGATCATGAACACGGTGCACCTCCTGCAGGCGTTCCCCGACGTCGCCGAGCACTACCGCCGCCGCTTCCGGCACGTGCTGGTCGACGAGTACCAGGACACCAACCACGCGCAGTACATGCTGGTCCGCGAGCTCGTCGGCGACGGCACGGGCCCGGTGCCCATGGCCGAGCTGTGCGTCGTCGGTGACGCCGACCAGTCGATCTACGCCTTCCGCGGCGCGACGATCCGCAACATCGACGA
>Ga0190265_10001012_pt1 | contig 18270 bp, 16 predicted proteins | sample Popmic124T_FD_133135 | JGI IMG/M metagenome (GOLD analysis project Ga0190265, IMG submission 133135) | Populus adjacent soil microbial communities from riparian zone of Indian Creek, Utah, USA - 124 T | ecosystem: Environmental > Terrestrial > Soil > Riparian zone | place: USA: Utah | collected...
CAGCGGTCGAGTTCCGGGCGCGGAGCAGATGGTGATCAAGCCGAGCGGGATCTCCTACGACGATCTGACGCCCGAGTCGATGGTGGTCACCGACCTGCACGGGCGACCGGTCGACGGCGCGTTGATCCCGTCGTCCGACACGCTCTCGCACGCCTACATCTACCGCGAGATGCCCGACGTGAACGGCATCGTCCACACCCACAGCACGTACGCGACGGCGTGGGCCGCGCGTCACGAGGCCATCCCGTGCGTGCTCACCGCGATGGCCGACGAGTTCGGCGGCCCGATCCCGGTCGCTCCGTTCGCCAGGATCGGCGACGAGGAGATCGGCCACGCCGTGGTGTCGACGCTGCGCGGCCACCGATCGCCCGCGGTGCTGTTGGGCGGTCACGGCGTGTTCACCATCGGCACCAGCGCCACGGCCGCGGTCAAGGCGGCCGTGATGTGCGAGGACGTCGCCAGGACCGTTCACCACGCGCGCGCCCTCGGCGAACCGGTCGTCATCGATCCGGCCGACGTCGACAGTCTGTACGAGCGGTACCAGAGCGCCTACGGGCAGAAGTGAAGAGACTCGAATGAGCACCGACGACGATCGCCAGATCTGGTTCCTCACCGGCAGTCAGGGCCTCTACGGCGAAGGAACGCTCCGGCAGGTCGCCGACCAGTCGACCGACATCGTGCGCCAACTCAACGCCGGTGGCGACATCCCGTTGACCGTCGTGTTCCAGCCCGTGTTGACCGAGTCGGTCGGCATTCATCGCCAGATGCTCGACGTCAACGCCGATCCGCGTTGCGTCGGCGTGATCACGTGGATGCACACGTTCTCGCCCGCCAAGATGTGGATCAACGGGCTCGGCGCGCTTCAGAAGCCGATGTTGCACCTCCACACGCAGTCGAACGTCGAGCTGCCGTACGCGGAGATCGACATGGACTTCATGAACCTCAACCAGGCCGCCCACGGTGACCGTGAGTTCGCCCATGTCCTCACGCGCATCGGCGCGCCGCGCAAGACGGTCGCCGGCCACGTGTCGGATCCGATCGTGTCGGCGCGGATCGCGACCTGGGCGCGCGCGGCGCGCGGGCTCGCCGAGATCCGATCGCTCAAACTCGCCCGGTTCGGCGACAACATGCGTGACGTCGCGGTGACCGAGGGCGACAAGGTCGAGGCCCAACTGCGCTTCGGCGTGTCGGTCAACACCTATGGCGTCAACGATCTCGTGGCCGCCGTCGATGCCGCGTCCGATGCCGACGTCGACGCGCTGGTCGGCGAGTACGAGGACACGTACGACGTCGTTGGCGAGTTGCGCCGTAAGGGTGAGCGACACGAGTCGCTCCGCGACGGCGCCCGCATCGAGATCGGCTTGCGGTCCTTTCTCGACGCGGGAGGGTTCGGCGCGTTCACCACCAATTTCGAAGACCTCGGTGGGCTGCGCCAGCTGCCCGGGTTGGCCGTGCAACGACTGATGGCCGACGGCTACGGCTTCGGTGCCGAAGGCGACTGGAAGACGTCGGTGATGCTGCGCACGCTCAAGGTCATCGCCGACGGTCTGCCCGGTGGCACCTCCTTCATGGAGGACTACACGTACGACCTGGCGCCCGGCAATGAGCGGATCCTCGGCGCGCACATGCTCGAGGTCTGCCCGTCGATCGCCGCGACGCGCCCGAGCCTCGAGATCCATCCGCTGTCGATCGGCAACCGCGACGACCCCGTGCGCCTGAAGTTCACCGCTGCTCCAGGCCCGGCGGTCGTGCTCGGGCTCGCCGACCTCGGCGAGCGGTTCCGGTTCGTGGCCAACGAGATCGACGTCGTGCGGCCGCCCCACCCGCTGCCGAAGCTTCCCGTCGCGTGCGCGATGTGGGAGCCGAGGCCGAACTTGCGGACCTCGGCCGAATCGTGGCTGGCTGCCGGCGGGCCTCACCACACCGTGCTGTCGTCGGCGATCGGAACCGACGAGCTCGAGGACTTCGCCCAGATGGTCCAGACCGAGCTCGTCGTCATCGACGCCGACACGACACCCCGCAGCTTCGCTCGCGAGCTGCGCTGGAGCCAGGCCTACTTCCGCCTCGCCCAGGGATTCTGACTGCCTCTGAACTGGGCCACTCCGGTGCTTGTCACGCAATCATGTGATGTTTACAATGCCTTCCAATCATCACATGATTGCTGGCTCATCGGGAGCCGGGGTCGAAGGGGGACATGATGGAGATGCACCGTCCACTGCGCTCGCGCCGCGACGTCCTGAGAGCGATGGGGGTCACGGCCGCCGCCGGACTCCTGGTGAGTTGCGGCGGGGACGACGACGACGCCACGGACGGCACTGGGGGGACAGGCGGCGGTTCCGGCGGCATCTTCCCGGACACCCCGGAGTGGAACTTCGTCTTCATCAACCACGTCACGACCAACCCGTTCTTCGTCCCGACGCAATACGGCATCGAGGACGCCTCGGCACTGCTCGGCACCACGTTCCAGTGGACCGGCTCCGAGACGGCCAGCAATACCGAGATGGTCAACGCCTTCGAGGCGGCGATCGCCGGCAACGCCGACGGGATCGCGGTCGCGATCGTCGACCTCGAAGCGTTCAACGACCCGATCGAGCGCGCCCTGGCGGCAGGGATCCCTGTCGTCTCGTACAACGCCGACGCGCCAAACGCACGTCTCGCGTACATCGGTCAGGACCTCTACGGATCCGGCTTCGAGATGGGCAAGCGGATCGTCGAGCTCGTCGGTGAGGGCGACGTCGCGTTGTTCATCGCCACGCCCGGCCAGCTCAACATCCAACCCCGCATCGACGGTGCGATCGCCGCCATCGAGGAGTCGGGTGCGCCGATCAACGTCGCCGACATCGCCACCGGAGCCACGCTCGAGGAAGAGCTCAACGCGATCGAGGCGTACTACCTCGGCAACACCGGCGTGGCGGGGATGTTCGCCGTCGATGCCGGCAGCACGCAGGGCGTCGGCCAGGTCGTGCAGAACCACGACGCACGGGCGGCCGGGCTCAAGGCCTGCGGCGGTTACGACCTGTTGCCGACGACGGTCGAGTTGGTGTCAGAAGGTGTGCTCGACTTCACCATCGACCAGCAGCCGTACCTGCAGGGTTTCCTGCCGGTGCAGTACCTCTACCTGTCGAAGCTGTCGGGCGGTGTCGTCATCCCGTCGGAGACCAACACCGGGTTGGTGTTCCTCGATTCGACGTCGGCGAAGCTGTTCCTCGAGACGTCGAGCCGGTTCGAAGGCGACGCCGAGGAGCAGAAGATCGTCGAGCCAGCCGGCTGAGCGGCCAACCGCGCGATGACGGAGAGCATCGAGCAAGGAGACGTCAATCGGATCCCGGTCGAATCACCGCCGGGTCCGGTCAAGTCGTTCGCGTTCGCGGCCAGCGACCTGATCGCCCGTCGCCGCGAGGCGAGCATCGCGTTCGTCGCCGTCGTGCTCTTCGTGTACTTCGCCGCGTCGACGCCAGCGTTCATGGGCGTCGACAACATGCGCGTGATCAGCCAGTACACCGCGTCCGTCGCGATCCTCGCCATCGCCGAGGCGATGCTCCTCATCTCGGGCGAGATCGATCTGTCACTCGGGCACATCTACGCGATGACGCCGTTCCTGATGTACTTCGGCACCGAGGCCGGGCTCCCCCTCCCCGTGGCCGTCGTGCTCGCCCTCCTCGGGGCCGGTGTGGTGGGACTTCTGAACGGCATCATGACCGTCGCCACCGGCGTCCCTTCGTTCATCACGACGCTCGGGATGCTGTTCTTCCTGCAGGGCTTCACGCTCACGATCTCCGACGGCTTCCCGAAGAACGCGCCCGAAGACGGCATCTCCGACATCCTCGGCGGGGCCCGGTTCGCCGGGTTCATCTGGGCGGCGGTGGTCATGGTGCTCGTGCACATCCTCCTCGTGAACACACGGTGGGGCATCTACACCGTCGCCACCGGCGGGAACCCCGTCGGCGCGCGCGAAGCGGGCATCCAGGTCAAGCGCATCAAGGTCGGCAACTTCGTCCTGGCGGCGATGCTCGCCGGGTTCACCGGCATCAGCGAAGCGATCCGGGTCACGTCGATCGATCCACTCGCGGGCGGATCGAACCTGATGTTCCTCGGTATCGCGGCGGCGGTCATCGGCGGGACCGCCCTCGCCGGTGGATCGGGCACCGTGATCGGTGCCTTCCTCGGCGCGGTGGTGCTCGGCGTGCTGCGCGACGGTCTCATTGTCAAGGGCATCAGCTCGTTCACGTACAACATCATCCTCGGGATCTTCATCATCGCCTCGATGTTCCTGAACGCCGCGGCGAACCATCTCCGGATCCGGATGAGGAAGTTCGCGTGAACGGCGACGACGCCATACGCGCCGATGGCCTGGCCAAGCACTTCGGACCGGTGGTCGCGCTGCGTGACGTCTCGATCCGGCTGGGTCGCGGCGAGATCCTGGGCCTGATCGGCGACAACGGCGCCGGCAAGTCGACCCTGATCAAGATCCTCACCGGATTTCATCAACCCGATGCCGGCCAGCTCTTCTTGGACGGTGAACCGGTGACACTGCGGTCGGTGAGCGATGCCCGCCAACGCGGGATCGAGACGGTGTACCAGGACCTGGCGCTCATCAACGACCTGCCGGTGTTCCTGAACATGAGCCTCAAGCGCGAGCTGACCCACCGCAAGACGCCGTTCCTCGACAAGCGCGCGATGCGCACGCTGGCACGTGAGCGGCTGTCAGAGATGGCAATCAGGATCCCGTCGATCGATACCGACGTCGCCCTGCTGTCCGGCGGGCAGCGCCAGGCGATCGCGGTCGCCAGAGCGGTCTTCTCCGATGCCAAGGTGATCCTGCTCGACGAACCGCTGGCGGCGATGGGCGTCAAGGAGAGCCTCGTCATCCTCGACCTGATCCGCGAGGTCAAACGGCGCGGTGACGTGTCGGTGATCATGATCGCCCACAACTACGCCCAGATCGTCGACGTGTGCGACCGCGTCAACCTGCTCCAACACGGGCGCATCACCTACGACCGTGCCGTCGGCAGCACGTCGGTGCAAGAGCTCACCGAGCTCATCGCGTCCGAGTACCGCCAACGCGGCATCAGCCACGACGACCCGGCGCCGCGATGAGAATCGCCGGCGAGATGCCCCACCGCCTCCATCCCCCGTATCCTCCGGCCGGATGCTGAATGGTGGGTCGACGTGAACGGGCTCGGCTACCCGCGGCGCGGTCTGCACGGCCGGGTCGTGGGCGATCTCGGCCTGCGGATCGTTGCGGGTGCATGGCCCAGTGGGTCATCACTGCCCAACGAGGACGATCTGGCAGCCGAGCTCGGCGTGAGCCGCACCGTCGTCCGTGAGGCGATCAAGGTGTTGCAGGCCAAGGGTCTCGTCGAGGTCAAGCCGCGTACCGGTACCCGCGTGCGGCCGCGCCGATCGTGGCATCTGCTCGACGCCGACGTCGTCGCCTGGCAATTCGCCGACATGGAGCGCGGCGAGGACCTGCGCGAGCTGTACGAGATCCGGGCGACGATCGAGACCACTGCGGCCCGACTCGCCGCCGAGCGACGGACCGACGAGCAGTTGTCGGAGATCGACGCCCACCAGCGACGGATCGCGGCGGCCGCGGCCGAGCCGCTCGCCTTGCGCGCGGCCGAGCTCGACTTCCACGACGCAATCGTCGAGGCCGCCCAGAACTCGCTGCTGTCGCACGTCGGCGCGATGATCCGCGTCGCGCTGGAGGCCGCCGGCGACCCACCGCCACCCGACCCAAATGGAGACGAGGCGTTGCTCCGCACTGCGGTGACAACGGCGATCCGCGCCGGGGATGCCGACGCGTCTGAAGCGGCGATGCGCTCGCTCGTCGAGGTCGGCTGGCGGCGGGTCGCCGGCGGCGACAAACCACGAGAGGGGCGTTGATGACAGAGCAGTCCGAGCGGGTGCGTTGGGGTGTGTTGAGCCCGGCCGCGATCGGCGTGCAGAAGGTGATCCCGGCGATGCAGCGTTCGCAGCGATGCGAGGTGGTCGCGATCGCCTCACGCGACCTCGGGCGGGCCGCCGAGTCGGCCGGGCAGTTGGGCATCGCCCGTCACCACGGTTCGTACGAGGATCTGCTGGCCGATCCCGACGTCGAGGCCGTGTACATCCCGTTGCCCAACCACCTCCATGCCGAGTGGACGTTGCGGGCGGCAGCGGCGGGCAAGCACGTGCTGTGTGAGAAGCCGCTCGCGATGTCCGCCGCGCAAGCGGCCGAGATGGTCGAGGGCTGCCGCGCGGCCGGCGTCCTCCTGATGGAAGCGTTCATGTACCGGCTCCACCCGATGTGGCTGCGGGTTCAAGAGCTCGTCACGAGCGGCGCCATCGGTGAGCTCGAGGCGATCCAGGTCTTCTTCGCGTACCACAACGTCGACCCCGCCAACATCCGCAACATCGCCGAGTACGGCGGTGGCGCGTTGATGGACGTCGGCTGCTACGCGATCAACGTCGCGAGGTGGATGTTCGACGGCGAACCGACCGACGTCGCGGCCGCCGTGCGCCTCGACCCGCGCTTCGGCACTGACGCCGTGACCTCGGCCGTGCTCGACTTCGGCGGGCGCCATGCCACGTTCACGTGCTCGACCCAGACCGAACCCGACCAGCGGGTGCACCTGATCGGCACCACCGGGCGGCTGCTCGTCGAGATCCCGTTCAACATCCCACCCCACCTCCCGACGCGCATCGTCCTCGCCGCCGGCGGCGACCCACCCGTCGCCCCCGGTATCGACGTGATCGAGGTACCGGCCGCCGATCCCTACGGCGCGCAGTGCGACGCGTTCTCCGCCGCCGTCCGCGACGGTTCCGACGTGCCCATCCCGCCCCAGGATGCGGTCGCCAACATGGCCGTCATCGACCGCATCCTCGCCGGCTCGGGCGAGGATGCGGCCTGACGAACGGCCATCGTCACGTCAGTGTCCCTGGCGCTGCGTCCCGAACTTGTAGATGGTGGTGGTCTCGTACACCTCTCCCGGTCGGAGCACTGTCGACGGGAAGTTGTCGTGGTTGGGTGAGTCGGGGTAGTGCTGGGTCTCGAGCGCGAAGCCGTAGCTCTGGCGGTACATCTTTCCGCTCGTTCCGATGAGCGTGCCGTCGAGGAAGTTGCCGGCGTAGAACTGGATGCCGGGCTCGGTGGTCAGGACCTCGAGGCTCCGCCCGCTGTCGGGGTCGACGGCGCGGGCTGCCAGCACCAACTTGCCATCACCCAACTCGCGGTTGAGCACCCAGTTGTGGTCGTAGCCGCGGCCGATGACGAGCTGCTCGAACGCGCCGTCGTGAATCCGGTCGCCGATCGCCTGCGCACGGCGGAAGTCCATCGGTGTGCCAGCCACCGGATCGATCGCCCCGGTCGGGATCAGGGTGGGATCCACGGGGGTGTAGTGGTCGGCGTTGAGGAACAGCTTGTGGTCGTAGATGTCGCCGTTGCCCTCACCGGCCAGGTTGAAGTACGCGTGGTTGGTGAGGTTGACGATGGTGGCCTTGTCGTCGAGCAGTTCGGCCCGGTACTCCATCCGGATCTCGTTCTTCGGGGTGAGGAGGTACACCACCTCGACCGCCAGGGTGCCCGGGTAGTTCTCCTCGCCGTCGGGGCTGGTGTAGGTCAGTCGGAGTCCGACGTTGCGATTGTCGTGGATCTCCTCCGCCGCCCACACCCGCTTGTCGAACCCGAAGTCGCCACCGTGCAGATGGTTGAGATCGTTGTTGGTCGCCAGTTGATGGGTGACGCCGTCGAGCGTGAACTGACCGAGCGCGATGCGGTTCGCATAGCGCCCGGTGATGTTGCCGAAGTACGGGTTCTCGTTGACGTACTGCGCGAGGTTGTTGAAGCCGAGTGTGACATTGGCGGTCTTGCCGCGCCGGTCGGGCACCTCGATCGACTGGATGATCCCCCCGTAGGTGATGATCTTGACCTCCATCCCGCGGCCGTTGTCGAGCGTGTACAGGTCGACCGCGAGCCCGTGCGACGGGCTGGCCGGGTTGTCGACGGTGCCGAACGCTTCCTTGGTGATGCTGGGGTTCTTGTGCCGGGACGACGCAGCCGACACGCCGGTGATCGAGCCGGCGACCACCCCCATCATCCCGAGGACCACGACCAAACCGACGACCCCGCGACGCGAGCGCACTCCGTGCATGGGGACCCCCTCCCGATGTACGTGGGAACGCCCACTGCCTGGGGTTCCCCGGAATGGTTACGTTATCATCACATGATTCAAGTGTCGAGGGTCGCAATCTCGACAGACATCAAGCTCGCGCGAGCACGGGGATTTCAGAGCGGGTCTGTTTGGCGATGTACATGGCCGCGTCGGCCGCGCCCAGAAGCTCACTGGCGGTGGCCGTCGAGGACCACGCGACGCCGATGCTGGCGGCGATCGGAGCTGCGACATCGGCGATGAAGGCCGGACCGCGCAGCTGGCGCGAGACGATGCCCGCCAGATCGAATGCCGCGCTCGCCGACTCCAACCCAGGTGAGATGACGACGAACTCGTCGCCACCGAGACGTCCGACGAGGTCGCCTGGTCCCAGCGAACCACGCAACCGGCCGGCCACGATCTCGAGCACTGCATCGCCTACTGCATGGCCACGCGAGTCGTTGATGACCTTGAAACCGTCGAGGTCGATGAAGAACAGGCCGACTCCCTCGCTCGGGCCGAGGCTGGCGAGGGCGTGCTCGAGCGCCGTGATGGTGCCGGCGCGGTTGAGGCACCCGGTCAGCGCGTCGGTCCGCGCCCGGTCTTCGAGTGCCTCGCGGAGCTGGGCCGCTTCGGTGACGTCGGCAACGCACACCACTCCGCCGGTCACCTCGCCGTTGTCGCCAACGGCGGCGCGGATCGTCCATTCGAGGTGCCGCACTGCACCGCCATCGTCACGACCGTCACCCTCGTGGTGATCGACGACGAACCGCGATGTGACACCGTCGCGCAGGAGCGCACGGAACGCGGCGGCGAGGACGGGATCTTCGAGCTCGCCGCGAACGGCAGCGCGCAGAAGGTCGGACGGATCGATCGGGGCGAGCAGCTCGGTCAACCGTCCGTTGGAGTGCTCGACGCGGCCGGCCGCATCGAATTTCGCGACGCCGACGGGCAACGTCTCGGTGAGGAGTGCGATCAGCTCCCGCTCGGCCACCAGCGCGTCGGTCGCGGCGACCTCGGAGGAGATGTCATGCAGGTTGAGGTGGACGTCGCCGGTGCCGTCCAGCTTGATGTTGTTCGTGATGGTGACCTCGGTCCACAGCGAAGACCCGTCGGCTCGGGCCAGGCGACAACGCCACCGCAGGGCGATGCCGCGCTGCTCCTTGGCGGCGAGCCAGTTGACGAGCGCCATCTCCTGATCGTCGGGGTGGAGCAGCTGCATGGCCGACATGCCCTCGATCGGCTCGTTCGGCCGTCCGAGCAGGACGAGGGTCGAGTCCGAGACGCTCGTGATCGCGCTGAAGGCGTCGCACTTCACGACGCCGACGCGGGGGCTGGCCACGAACGCGGTCGGCGGCGGCGTGGCCGCCACCATCTCGCCGGCGCTCGGCACGATGATCGCCACCGTCGTGCGTTCGGCATCGCTGATCTCGACCAGGTACAGGTCGGCCAGCTGTCCGTCACGCAACCTGAGCGCGCGCTTCGCCGAGCCACGCGCGTTGGCCTCCAGCGCGGCGTCGGTCATCACGCCGATGTCCGACAACGCGACGAATTCGGCGAGGGCGCCCGCCTTGAGACATGCGTGGCCGTCGACGGTGATCCCGACCCGAGCGAGCGCCGCTCCGGCGTCGGTGATGGTGCGGGCCGGGTCGAAGACGCCGACCGCACACGTCGGGTTGCCAGCGAGGAGATCTCCGACGAAGGCCAGGCGCTCGGCGACGGCGAGCACGAAGCCGTCAGACTCGGCCAGTGCCATACCCGTCGCATCGGCACCAGCAACCGACGACTTGACGACTTGGTGGACTATTGCTGAGCCACAGCGCGTGGACCTGATTCGCCCTCGGCGGGCTCTCGCTCCTTGAGACGCAACAGCCAGGCGGTGGCGCCGAGCAGAACCACGACCATACCGAGGACGCCGATCTGCCAGAGCTGGTCGCGGAAGATGGAGCCTCTGCCGATGTCCTCGGCCGCCTTCACCGACAGAACGACGATCTCCTTGATCGAAGCGATGATGCCAACGATGAGGAACGGCTCGGCGACGAGCTCGCGCTTGGCAACCGTCGTCCGCACAGCTGACAGCAGCTCGACGACGATGAACAACAGCAGCAGTGTGTCGAGCACCTCGACGACCGGCTCCGACGCGAGGCCGTCGAAGACATCGAGCAACTCGTCGGCAGCAACGACGAGCAGAACACCCGCGGCAGCGACCAGCAGCGCGGCGATCCCGACGTAGACGACGTCCTCGGCTGCGGCCAACAAGGCATCCGCCCGCCGACCTCGACGACCTTGCTCCCGACGGTCGGACACGGCGAGACCATTCCCATCGACGGCCAGTACCAATCTCGCCGCCGTGCTTCAGAACGCGCGGATCAAGCGAACGACATCGTGAACAAGTTGTCGTAGGCAAGGCCCCATGGCGGGCGGAGGAAGCCGAGCGCGCGGACGTCTTCGTACCAGTGCGCGAAGGGGCTGCGGCGCGAGAACGCTCCACCACCGAGCACCCTCGCAAGCCGGGCGAGTGTGGCCTCTGCCAACTCGGCCACCGCCTCCTTCGCGCACAGCGCGGCGAACAAGGCACTCGGGTCGCTGGTCTCCATCGCCCGCAGCGATCCCTCGAACGCCTGCCCCGCCAGCCAATGGTCGTTGACCGCTCGCGTCCACTCCACCCGCTCGTAGGCGCGGAGGTCCTCCGACTTGGGCAGCAGTTGCTGCTTCGCAACTGCCATGGCTTCGTCGAGAACACCGAGGATCACCGCGGTGAAAGAGGTCGCGACGAAGGCGCCGGCGCCCGCCGCAAGCTCGCTGAACGGTCCCTCTCGAGCGAGACGCACAGCGAGGGCTCCTTCGAGGCGCATCGCGTGGCTCTGTGTGGCCGCCATGCCGACGCCATCCCATTCGGCGATCAACGTCAGCCCTGCGGTCCCGTCCCAGGGACGGCCGCGCACGTCGAGGGCGAAGATCGTCGGCGCCTCCTCTCCCGCAGGGATCGCAGTCGTGATCATGCGGTCCGCGATGCCGGACCCGCTGCCGAAGTGTTTGTCGCCGGTGACCGCGTACGAAGCGCCGACCATGAACGATTCGTCGTCGGTTGGCGTCGCACTTGCCCGAGTCCGGGCGATGTCACCGCCACTGCCGGGCTCGGACGTGATCGTTCCCCATTGCTCACCTGCCTCGGCGCTGGCGAAGACGGCCTGCCGCTGTCGCTCCCACAGGGGCTGGCTCGGGTCGGGGTTGAGCAACCAGAACGCCACGACCGACGGATGCATCGCTGCCACGAGCGCGACGGAAGGGTCGGCCGTGGCGAGGAGGCGAAGCAGGTCGCACACCGTCCGCGTGGACGACGCCGTGTCGCGCCACATGCCACCGACGTCTTCGGGAACCACCGTGCGCAGAAACCCCGCAGCTCGGAGCTCGTCGAAGTCCTTGCGCTCCAGATGTCGGCGTCCTTGACGCTCGCTCCGTTGAGGCTTCCACGCATCGACGATCGATTGCACGTCTTCGCGAAGCGACGCGACGGTCGGAGTCATAGGTGGAACCCGCTCTCCATCACGGGCACGGACTTCGGCTCACGGGATGCCGGACTGAAGTCGGCGTGCATCGAGCACCGCACGTTATCAAACCGGGGATCGGCAGGTGGAGGGGCCGTCTACGTGACCGGTCGTCGAAGGCGCCTCCGGCGCCCGCCTCCCGAACCGGGGAATACCGGTCTGAACGACGCGATCCGAATCGCACGTACGGCTGGTTGTTGCTTGCCGTGTCGGGCCGGAACGGTGAAGATGCGCCCGTGGAGGCTCCGGAGACCCGCGCGAGGGTCGGCTGGATCGCCAACGGGGCGGCGTTGCTCGCTCGGATCGGCGCCGATGCCGGAGACGACGAGGAACTTCGGCAGAAGAAGGCGCTCCTCGTCCTGCTCGCCATCTTGGTCCTGCCCGTTTCCATTGTGTGGGGCAGTCTCTACCTCGGCTTCGGTTCGCCGGTTGGTGTGGTTCCGTTCGCGTACTTCGCCGTCTCGGTCGGCTCGTTGGTCGTCTTCGCGCGAACCCGAGGCTTCCAGCTTTTCCTCGTCACGCAACTCCTCGACATCCTGTTGACGACGACGGCCGGACAGTTGCTGATCGGCGGTTTCCTTCCGTCGGGAGGGGTTGGGTTGTGGGGCATCCTGGCTCCGCTCGGTGCCCTCGTCTTCCTCGAGGTGCGGCAGGCGGTCCGCTGGTTCGGCGCCTTCCTCATCGTCTTCCTCCTCACGGGCCTCGCGGGCGAGCTGTTCGTCGCGGACGCGGATCTCCCGGCTTCGTTCACCACCACGATGCTGGCCTTGAACGTCATCGGTGCTGCCTCCGTCGCCTTCACACTTCTGGCATCCTTCGCCCACCAGCGCAACGCGGCGCTCACCGCACTCCGAGCCGAGCAGGAGAAGTCCGAAGCGCTCCTCTTGAACATCCTGCCGCGCCCGATCGCCGAGCGACTGAAGGCCGCTGCCCAGACGATCGCCGACCACTTCGCCGCGGCCACTATCTTGTTCGCCGACGTCGTGGACTTCACCCTGCTCGCGCAGCGCCTCACGCCGGCCCAGACGGTGGGCATCCTCGATCGGCTCTTCTCCCATTTCGACGTGCTCGTCGAGCGCCACGGGCTCGAGAAGATCAAGACGATCGGCGATTGCTACATGGCGGCGGCGGGGGTGCCGAATCCGTGCGCTGACCACGCCCGCAGGGCTGCGCTCCTGGCGCTGGAGATGCGGGAAGTGTTCGCGACCTCGGCGGTGGCCGGCGAGCCCGGTCTCGAGCTGAGGATCGGGATCAACTCGGGGCCGGTCGTCGCCGGTGTGATCGGGACGAAACGCTTTCTGTACGACCTGTGGGGCGACGCCGTGAACACCGCGAGTCGGATGGAGTCCCACGGCACGCCCGGCGAGATCCAGATCACGCGCGCGACGTTCGAGCTGTTGCACGAAGAGTTCGTCTGCACCCGACGGGGGACGATCCTCGTCAAGGGCATGGGCCCGATGGAGACCTGGTACCTCGTTGGGTTGCGGTCGGACGACCGGACGGAGCACCCGGACGTCGTGACGTCAGCGGAAGCCGGCGATGTCGGAGCCGCGACGTCGGCTCCGACCGGAGGCCCCGACGCATGACACCGCGTGTCGGATGGAGCGTGGATCCGGGGAGCTACGGAGGGCTCGTCGTCGCATAGATCAAGATGCGCTGACCACTGGGCGCCGACGTCTGCAGTACCAGATCGCCGTGGATCACCGAAGGCGGAGACGATCCCGGCACGGTGACCACGCCGGTGACCATGAAGGCATAGGCCTCGCCCTCGAAGTGGATCTCGATCGAATTTCCGGCGGTGATCTCGGGCAGGCGGGCGAAGACCGCCTGGTGCGTGGAGCGATGGCCCGCCAACCACACTGTGCATCCGTCTCCCGGACGACACGACGTCGGATAGCCCCGCGACGACCAATCAACCGCCGTCACGTGGCCTTGGTCGATCTCGTCCTGGTCGCCGGCGACGACGTGTTCGTGGAGATCGATCGCCGGAATGTCGAGCACGTACTCCTGCGTCGACGGGGTCGTGGTTTGCCTCTCGTCGACGCCCACCGTGTCCGACGGTTGCGGGGACATCGCGAGAGGAGGTAAGTCGGCTGCGGCGATGGTGGGGGAGGTCGGCGACGGTGCGGCAACCGTCGTGCGGTCCGCCGTTGGCGCGGACGTCGCCGCCCGACCCGGGCGATCGCCTTGGGTGATGGCCGTGGTCGCCGAACGAGCAATGACCCTCGCGTGTTCGGTCCCATCCGCGCCGTGGGCACTCGGATGCGGTCCGACGGCGCTCTCATGAAGTGGACCGCCAAGGACCGTCAACGCCGCGACCGATGCGAGACCGGAAGCCACGACGATCGCTGAACCCCGACATTTCATGACCGCCCCCAGTCACACCCCACTTAACTCGCTCTTCTCTCCGAACGCAAATGGCGCGCAGGCTGCCACGGACGGCGCGCACGGCTCGTCAGCGCCGATGGCGCACGTGTCGGCCGCGCGACGCCGGTCCGGTACCGTCGTCGGCATGTCGCCGCAGGACATCGCCGACCTCGTGCACCTGCGTCGAGCGCGCGATTTCATGGACCGCGACTATGCGCAGCCCCTCGACGTGCCGGAGTTGGCGAGTGCTGCACTGATGTCGCCCGCGCACTTCTCGCGCAAGTTCCGCGCGGCGTATGGCGAGACGCCCTACACCTATCTCATGACGCGACGCATCGAGCGCGCGAAGGCGCTTCTGCGTCAGGGGATGTCGGTCACCGAGACGTGCGTCGCCGTCGGTTGCACGTCGCTCGGCTCGTTCAGTTCGCGGTTCACCGAGATCGTCGGCGAGTCGCCGTCGCAATACCGCGGGCGCGATCACCGCGACGTCGAGGTCGTTCCGTCGTGCGTGAGCATGGTCGCGACGCGACCGCGGCGTATTGCGGTCACGGTTTGAGCGCTGCCCGTCATCGAGCAGGATCGAAGAAGCACATGACGGATCGGTGCTCGTATGGTCGTGGCATGGCAGTCACCGTCTCCGCAATGTTCATTCCCGTCAACGACCCCGACGAGGCGCTCGCCTTCTACCGCGACGCGCTCGGCCTCGAGGTCAGCAACGACGTCGCGTCTGACGGCTTTCGCTGGGTCACCGTCGGCGCTACGGAGCAGGACGTCGACATCGTGCTGTTCCAGCCGCACGGCGGACGTTCGCAGGCCGAGGGCGATGCGCTCCTGACGCTCGTGACGCAGGGGTCGCTGCAGGCTGCGATCTTCCGCTCCGACGACCTCGACGCCACGTTCGAGAAGGTCCGGGCGTCGGGCGCCGAGGTGCTCCAGGAGCCGGTGTCCCAACCCTGGGGCGCCCGCGACTGCGCGTTCCGCGATCCCGCTGGCAACCTCGTCCGCATTGCGCAGGCCTGATCGTGATCCGCCTGGAGTGCCGCACATGCCGCCGGACGTGACGACCTGGAGCGCCGTCGCCGCCGCCGAACCGGAGCTCGCAGCGTTCGTGGCGGAGCGGCTGCGGGCGGCGCCCTCATACCTGGCGACAGTGCGTGCGACCGGCGCACCGCGGGTCCATCCGGTCACGCCGATCTTCACTGCCGACGGGCTGTACCTGTTCATGGAGCCCACGTCACCAAAGGCCGCCGACCTCCGCGAGCGCGGCTGGTTCGCGCTCCACAACGGCGTGCCGGACAATGCGGGGACCGGCGGCGAGGCGTCGGTGAGCGGCACCGGGCACGCCGTCGACGACGCCTCCGTGCGGGCGACGGTCGTCGCCGCCGCCAGCTACGACCCCGACGACCACTACGTGCTGTTCGAGCTGCGACCGACCGAGGTGCGTTGCAACGGCTACGGCGACGTCACGCTGCCCGAGCGTCGACGGTGGCGCGCTGACGCCTGATCCAGATGGAGACACGATGAGCGCGGCCAAGACGACGGACACCAAGGCGCCTGCGCTGCACGCTGCCGATCGCCACGACCTGATCCGTGTGCATGGCGCGCGCGTGAACAACCTCAAGGACATCAGCATCGAGATCGCCAAGCGCCGGCTGACGGTGTTCACCGGCGTCTCTGGCTCGGGGAAGAGCTCACTGGTGTTCGGCACGATCGCTGCCGAGTCGCAGCGGCTGATCAACGAGACCTACAGCGCCTTCGTGCAGGGGTTCATGCCGACGATGGCGCGGCCAGAGGTCGACGTGCTCGACGGGCTGACGACCGCGATCCTCGTCGACCAGGAGCGGATGGGCTCCGACCCCCGCTCCACGGTCGGCACCGCCACTGACGCCAACGCGATGCTGCGCATCCTCTTCAGTCGACTCGGCAAGCCGCACATCGGCTCGCCCCAGGCGTACTCGTTCAACGTCGCCTCGATGTCGGGGGCGGGGGCGGTCACCATCGAGCGCGGCGGCACTGCCGTGAAGGAGCGGCGGAGCTTCAGCATCATTGGCGGCATGTGCCCGCGCTGCGAAGGCCGGGGCTCGGTCAACGACTTCGACCTGTCGCAATTGTACGACGACAGCAAGTCGCTCAACGAGGGTGCGCTCACGATCCCGGGCTACAGCATGGACGGCTGGTACGGCCGCATCTTCCGCGGCTGCGGCTTCTTCGACCCCGACAAGCCGATCGGCAAGTTCACCAAGACAGAGCTGCACGACCTGCTCCACAAGGAGCCGACCAAGATCAAGGTCGAAGGCATCAACCTGACCTACGCGGGGCTGATTCCGCAGATCCAGAAGTCGTTCCTGTCCAAGGACGTCGAGGCGATGCAGCCGCACATCCGGGCGTTCGTGGAGCGGGTGGTGACGTTCACCACGTGTCCTGATTGCGGCGGCACGCGCCTCGCTGAGGCGGCCCGCTCCTCCAAGATCGAAGGGATCAACATCGCCGACGCGTGTGCGATGCAGATCAGCGATCTGGCCGAGTGGGTGGGCGGTCGGAAGGAGCCGTCCGTGGCGCCGCTGCTCGCCAAGCTGCAGCACACCCTCGAGTCGTTCGTGGAGATCGGGTTGGGCTACCTCAGCCTCGACCGGCCATCGGGCACGCTGTCGGGTGGCGAGTCACAGCGCACGAAGATGATCCGCCACCTCGGCTCCTCGCTCACGGACGTCACCTACGTGTTCGACGAGCCCACGATTGGTCTGCACCCGCACGACATCCAGCGGATGAACGAACTGCTGCTGCAGCTGCGGGACAAGGGCAACACGGTGCTGGTCGTCGAGCACAAGCCGGAGACGATCGCGATCGCCGACCACGTCGTCGACCTCGGCCCCGGCGCCGGCACTGCCGGTGGTGAAGTGGTCTTCGAGGGCACCGTCGACGGGCTACGGGCGAGCGACACCATCACCGGCCGGCACCTCGACGACCGGGCCGCGCTCAAGGAGACGGTGCGAACGCCCAGCGGCACGCTGGAGGTGCGCGGTGCCAACGCCCACAACCTGCAGGCAGTCGATGTCGACATCCCGCTCGGCGTGCTGGTGGTGGTGACCGGTGTGGCCGGCTCGGGCAAGAGCTCGCTGATCCACGGCTCGGTGTCGGGACGCGACGGTGTGGTGGCGGTCGACCAGACCGCGATCCGTGGCTCGCGCCGCAGCAACCCGGCGACGTACACCGGACTGCTCGACCCGATCCGCAAGGCGTTCGCGAAGGCCAACGGCGTGAAGCCGGCGCTGTTCAGCTCCAACTCCGAGGGCGCCTGCCCCAACTGCAACGGCGCCGGCGTGATCTACACCGACCTCGGGATCATGCAGACGGTCGCCACCATGTGCGAGGTCTGCGAGGGGAGGCGGTTCGACGCGTCGGTGCTCGTGTACGAGTTCGGTGGCAAGGACATCAGCGAGGTGCTCGCGATGCCGGTGACCGAGGCCGAGAAGTTCTTCGGCGATGGCGACGCGGCCACGCCGGCCGCGCACAAGATCCTCGACCGGCTCGCCGACGTCGGGCTCGGCTACGTCAGCCTCGGCCAGCCGCTCACGACGCTGTCGGGCGGCGAGCGGCAGCGGCTCAAGCTCGCCACCCAGATGGCCGAGAAGGGCGACGTCTACGTCCTCGACGAGCCGACCACCGGCCTTCACCTCGCCGACGTCGAGCAGCTGCTCGGCCTGCTCGACCGGCTCGTCGACGCCGGCAAGTCGGTCATCGTCATCGCCCACCATCAAGCGGTCATGGCGCACGCCGACTGGATCATCGACCTCGGTCCCGGCGCCGGCCACGACGGTGGGCGGATCGTCTTCGAGGGCACACCTGCCGACCTCGTCGCCGCCCGCTCGACGCTCACCGGCCAGCACCTCGCGGCCTACATCGGCACCTGACTAGCGACGGCCGACCCGTGCGCGAGTCGCGCCGCGAGTTCTCCCATACGAGTACGCAGTTGCGCCGGCTCGAGCACGCGGAAATCGACGTCGAGCAACGCCACGTGCAGCGCGAGATAGTCGAGGTTGTCGGCGCCAGTGGTGAGCAGCGTCGTGTGCTCGTCGATCGCCTCCAGCACACCGACGCTGGGTGGCACGAGCTCGGCGATGCGCTCGACCGGCGCGTCGAGCGCGATCCGTGCCTGGTGGCGATACGGCGCGGTGCTGATCGAGCGCTGCACGAGCGCCACCGCATCGGGAGGATCAACGACAGCA
>Ga0190265_10001013_pt1 | contig 18263 bp, 14 predicted proteins | sample Popmic124T_FD_133135 | JGI IMG/M metagenome (GOLD analysis project Ga0190265, IMG submission 133135) | Populus adjacent soil microbial communities from riparian zone of Indian Creek, Utah, USA - 124 T | ecosystem: Environmental > Terrestrial > Soil > Riparian zone | place: USA: Utah | collected...
AAGACTGCGATCGAAAGGAAGATAGGAGCCATCCTCGATTCGGGGCTTCAGGAAGGCCAGACGGATCTCGAAACGCTGCCCGATGGTAAGGTTTGCGGTCACGTCATTTCATCGGAATTCGACGGACTAAGCTATCAGGATCGATACAAGCGCGTGAATGAGTTGCTCGACAAATCGCTCAGCCCCAAAGAACGCTTGCGCGTGGGAACCTTGCTGACCTATACCCCCGCCGAATGGGCATTTGAACCCGAAGAAGCATAATTGGAATACACGTCAAATCGACGAAAACGAGTTTCAAGGAGAATAACCAAAATGGCAGCCAAGAAAATTGCATTCGACATGGAGGCCCGAGAGGCCATCCGCACCGGTGTCAACATGTTGGCCCGGGCGGTGAAGGTGACGATGGGCCCCTGCGGCCGGAACGTGGTGCTGGAGAAGTCCTTCGGCTCGCCAACCGTCACCAAGGATGGCGTGACCGTCGCGAAGGAGATCGAGTTTGAGGAGACCTATGAGAACATGGGCGCCCAGATGGTGAAGGAAGTCGCCACCAAGACGTCGAACGACGCGGGCGACGGCACCACCACGGCGACCGTTTATGTTGAGGCCATTTTCAACGAGGGACTCAAGAACGTGGCCGCTGGCGCGAACCCGATGGACCTCAAGCGCGGCATCGAGGCCGGCGTCGAGGCGATCGTCGCCGAGTACAAGCGCATGGCCAAGCCGGTGAAGGACTCGAAGCAGATCGCCCAGGTCGGCACCTGCGCGGCCAATCACGACACGGACATCGGCAACAAAATCGCCCAGGCGATGGATAAGGTGGGCAAGGACGGCGTCATCACCGTCGAAGAGGGTCAGACGCTTGACACCATCGTCGAGCTCGTCGAAGGCATGCAGTTCGACAAGGGCTACCTCTCGCCCCACTTCATCAACGATCCGGCCGAAATGGAGTGCCGGCTCGAAAAGCCTTACATCCTGATTCATGAGAAGAAGATCTCGTCGATCAAGGACCTGATTCCGGTGCTGGAGAAGGTGGCCAAGAGCGGCCGTCCGCTGCTCATCATCGCCGAAGATGTCGAAGGCGAAGCCCTGGCGACGCTCGTCGTGAACAAGCTTCGCGGCACGCTCCAGGCCTGCGCGGTCAAGGCGCCGGGCTTCGGCGATCGCCGCAAGGCCATGCTCGAAGACGTTGCGATCATGACCAATGGTCGCGCGATCTTCGAGGACCTGGGCATCACGCTCGAAGGTCTCGAACTCAAGGACCTCGGCCAGGCCAAGCGCGTGGTGATCGACAAGGAAAACACGACGATCATCGAAGGCGCTGGTTCGACGAGCGACATCAAGGGCCGCATCGAGCAGATCAAGAACGAAGCCAGCAAGACCAGCAGCGATTACGACCGCGAGAAGCTCGAAGAGCGACTGGCGAAGTTGTCGGGCGGCGTGGCGATGATCAAGGTCGGCGCTGCGACCGAAGTTGAAATGAAGGAGAAGAAGGCCAGAGTCGAGGACGCCCTGCATGCGTGTCGAGCGGCCGTGGAGGAAGGAATTCTTCCCGGCGGCGGCGTGGCGCCGTTGCGGGCGCTGGCGGCGGTCCTGGATCGCGAAGAGAAGAAGCTCTCGGGCGATCAGAAGACGGGCGTTGATATCGTTCGCCGAGCGCTTTGGGCGCCGATCAAGTGCATCGCCGAGAACGCCGGCGTTGATGGGAGCATCGTCGCACAGAAGGTGTTCGAGTCGAAGGATGCGAACTTCGGCTACAACGCGCTGACCGGCGAATACGGAGACCTGTTCAAGACAGGGGTCATCGTGCCGGCCAAGGTCGAGCGTGTGGCGCTGCAGAACGCCGCGTCCGTGGCGGCTCTCCTGCTGACCACCGACGCCGCGGTGGCTGAGATCAAGGAAAAGAAGGAGCCCAAGATGCCGGGCGGCGGCATGGGCGGAATGGGAATGTAAGCCGACTCCGCATTCTCAACCGAAAAAGCCTCAATTCAGGGACCGGTCGTAGGGCTCTGCGAGCCACGCCGGTCCCTTTTTCGTGCGCTTGAAATCGCTCTCCCGTCTCGGTTACGATAGCCACTACTGGACAATTGGCTTCCGAACCCGAGCATCCAGAATATTCGCACGAGACACGAGCGTGCAGGCGAGCGAACAGGTCCCTGACGAGCGAACCCTCGTCGAATTTTTCAGGAGTCTGGCTATGAAGCGATGTACACCTCTATTGTTCGGGGTCGCGGCCGTTCTGCTGCTTGTTGCACAGAAGGCTGACGCCCAAAGCTCATGCTGTACGATTCATGCAACCCCCGGATGTGATGACGCCGCGTGCGAGGCTGCGATTTGTGCGGCGGACTCGTTTTGCTGCGAGGAAGAATGGGATGAGTTCTGCGTGGCACAGGCGGTGCAATCCTGTGGCGTATGTGCATCAGCCGAAAGCTGTTGCGCGGAGCATCTGACTCCGGGCTGCTCTGACGCTGAATGTCAAACGCTGGTTTGTGACTTCGATTCCTTCTGCTGCACGACTGCGTGGGATGGCCAATGTGTCGACGAGGCAGCGCAGCTTTGTACTTCCTGCGGTGGCGGCGGCCCGCAAAGTTGCTGTGAGCCGCATATATCTCCCGGCTGCGAAGACGGCGATTGCCAGGCGGCCGTGTGTGCCGCTGACTCGTTTTGCTGCGAGGAAGAATGGGACCAGTTATGTGTAGAACAGGCCCAAGAACTTTGCAGCTTGGATTGTGATGAGGATGGGGTGATAGATAGCGTCGACAATTGCCCGACCGTCCCCAACAGCGATCAACTGGACTCGGATGGCAATGGCGTCGGGGATGCATGCGACCTGGGCGATTGCTGCGTGGAGCATCCGAGTACGGGTTGTGAAAATGCCGCATGCCAGGCGACGGTTTGCGGGTTTGATCCCTTCTGCTGCGAAACCGCATGGGATGATACCTGCGTTGGAGAAGCGACCTTGTTTTGCGATGGCTCTTGTCCGGAGCCCTGTTCTTTCACAGAACCTCTTGATGACTGTGACGATGACGGCGTCGCGAACGGCAATGACAACTGTCCGGCCGTCGCGAACTCAGACCAGCTTGACACCGATGGCGACAGCATCGGCGACGCTTGCGACCTCGGCGGGAATTGCTGTGCAGCCCATGCCAATCCCGGTTGCGACGACGCGGCTTGTCAGTCAACCGTTTGCGCCGCCGATTCGTTCTGCTGCGATTTCGAATGGGATGGAGCCTGCGTAGACGGTGCCGTGACTCTGTGCGGCGCCCTGTGCAATGAAGAGGTTCGCGGTGATTGCGACGGGAACGGCGAGCTGAACACCGACGATGTGCCGTGTTTCGTCGATGCGCTTCTCGGCAATCCAGTGCCTCCGGGTGGAGTGGAGCGCTCCGACACGACCGCGGACGGCGATACGGATGGTGAGGACGTCCAGGCGTTTGTGGACCTCCTCGTGCCTTAAGTAGAACTCTGGGAACTTGATAATAATCGAGAGGGCGGTTGAGCCGAATCCGGTTCAACTGCCCCTTCTTGATTCTCGTACCGGTCGATCCCAGCGCTCGAGAAAGGTCTTACAGCGCTTTTTGCGTTCGCGCCAGGGCGCCGACGAATACTTCCGCGATTCGCTGTGCCGCACGCCCATCCCAATATTTTGGTGTGCGCGCCGAATCGGTGGGTCGATTCGCGAGGTCACGGTACGCGCCGAGGATGGATTCTCTTGTCGGCTTTACAAGCTGGTTCGTGCCCTCGGTGATTGTGGCCGGCCGTTCGGTGTTGTTGCGGAGCGTCAGGCACGGCACCTTCAGGATCGTGGTTTCCTCCTGCACGCCACCGGAGTCGGTCAAGACGAGCGCGGCCTCGGACATGAGTCTAAGAAAGTCGAGATACCCCAGCGGTTCTGGGGTCTTTAATGCTGAAATTGCTTGCAGCCGATCGCCGAGGCCCAACGCGGCGATGTTTTTTCGAGTGCGGGGGTGCATGGGAAAAACGAGCGGCATGTCGCGGCCGATCGTTTCAAACGCATCGAGGATTTCTGAAAGCGTCTCCCGTTGATCGACATTGCTTGGGCGGTGCAGCGTGACGACGGCGTATTTTTTGGGCGTCAGTCCGAGCTGCTCGATGATCTTCGATTGCTTGGCACGCTCGCGGTGTTTCATCAACGTGTCGATCATGACATTGCCGACGTAGATCACTTTTGCATCGGGAATGCCCTCGCGCTTGAGCGATTCCAGACCGCTGGCGTCGCTGACCAGCAGGAGGTCCGAGATCGCGTCGGTGAGCAGCCGGTTAATCTCCTCCGGCATCTCGCGGTCGTAACTCCGCAGACCCGCCTCGACGTGGGCGACTTTCACTCCGAGCTTCACTGCGACCAGGGCGCAGGCGATTGTGCTGTTTACATCTCCCACCACGACGACCCAGTCAGGCTTGAATTGAAGCACGATCGGTTCAAAGGCCTTCATGATCTCGGCGGTTTGAACGGCGTGGCTGGCGGAGCCGACTTCGAGATTCACGTCGGGCTGCGGAATTTCCAGATCGGAGAAAAAGAGCTTGCTCATTTTCTCGTCGTAGTGCTGGCCGGTGTGAACCAGCAGCGTTTCGATCTTGCCGGTTTCGGCGAAAGCCTCCATGAGCGGCGCGATTTTCATGAAGTTGGGGCGGGCGCCGCAGACGCAGACGATTTTCAATCTGTTTTCCGCCACCAAAGTGTCCTGTGGAAGAGTCGTGCGCGTACTTCGGGGCCCTTCGGGCCGCCTCCTAAACGATCATCGCTGACCTAACGTATGACTTCAAGCCCGTGAATTCACTCAATCAGGCCAGAGCGTGGCCGAGTTGCCTTGACCGTGCCGGAATAAACCGCTACAAAATTCGCATGGCACAGACAGCCGACATCAAGTGTTCGGTCATCACCCCCGAGGCGCAGGTCGTCGAAACCGAGGCGACCCAGGTCATTATCCCCGCCCACGACGGGCTGATCGGCATTCTGCACAATCACGCCCCGCTGCTCTGCGAGGTGGGCAAGGGCGTGCTTCGGATCGATGACACCAGCGGGAAGCAGCGGCAGGTGGAGGTGGAAGGCGGCTTCGCGCAGGTGCTGAACAATGAGGTGATTGTTCTTACTGAGACGGCAAAAGAGATTTAGTCGAGACGCGCACTCCGCGGTCCCCCAATTGCCAAATCAATCTCAATGCATGACGTCCACCGCTCCCGTACGGGCGCGGCTCTGTTTTACGGCATGACGAATTCATGCTCCGGATGCCGAATCGTCAGCACCGGACACGGCGCCTTGCGCACGATCTTTTCCGCCACTGATCCCAGCAACACATGATGCAGGCCGCTGCGGCCATGCGTGCCGACCACGATGAGGTCGATCGCCTTCTCGCGCGAATAGCGAATAATTTCCATGAACGGGCGGCCGGACATGACGCTGGTGACCATCGGGGCCTTTAGATCCCCAAGGTTTGTCTGGATGAATTTCTCCATCTCTCGTTCGGAAACCTCGGCCAACTCCTCGATGGAGGGACCTACGGGGACCGAGTTTGGCGCGACCGCGGTCCAGTAGAGCGAGGCCTCGTCGACAACGTGGACGACGTGCAGCTCGGCTTTGAAAGTTTCGGCGAACGAGCGCGCGTATTTCAGCGCCTGGAGTGACAGTTCGGAAAAGTCCGTCGGAAATAGCACGCGGTTCAAGTTGATCATGGCGGTCGCTCCGTTCCGCAAAATGATAGGCGTCCGGCCGTGACCTTAGCCGATTCGCCAATTCCGGTAAATCCGCTAATATTCAGTGTATGAGAGCCGGGCGGCCTGCTTGATTTCCGCAGACCGGCCTGATCCCTCAGGACGAACCGGACATGGAACTCAACGTTCTCGACGCCCCGCCGCCTTCAGGCCGTCGCCTGCCGGCCTGGCTTAAGCGACCCTTGCCGACGGGCGACGTCCTGCTGCAAACCCGGGAGATCGTCGCGCGCAGCGGCGTGGCCACCGTTTGCGAGGAGGCTCGTTGCCCGAATCTGTCCGAGTGCTGGTCGCACAAGCACGCCACGTTCATGATTCTGGGCGATCTGTGTACCAGGCGGTGTCATTTTTGCGCCGTCATCACCGCGAAGCCGAAGGCTCCCGCCGCCGACGAGCCTGCGCGGCTGGCGACCGCCGTGGCCGAACTGGGTTTGAAGCACGTCGTAATTACGGCCGTCGCGCGGGACGATTTGCCCGACGAAGGGGCTGGCCACTTCGCGGCATGCATCCGCGAGGTGCGCGCCAAGTCGCCCGATTGCGCCATCGAGATACTTCCCGCCGATTTCCACGCCCGGGACGATTGCCTTCGGACGGTCTGCGACGCGCAGCCCGACATCTACAATCACAATCAGGAGACGGTCGAGCGGCTGTCACCTTCGATTCGACCGGCGGCGCGGTATGGCCGCACGCTAGACGTTCTACGGAAGGCAAAGCAAATGCTTCCGCAGGTCTTCACAAAAAGCGGTCTGATGGTTGGACTCGGGGAAACGCGGGACGAATTGAATCAGACGATGCAGGACCTTCGCGACGTTGACGTGGACATTCTCACCGTAGGGCAATATCTGCGGCCATCCGAAAAGCACGCGCCGGTCGTCCGCTACTATCGCCCGGAGGAGTTCGACGAGATCGCTGTCGGGGCGCGCGGGATGGGCTTTCGCGCGGTCGCAAGTGGACCCTTCGTTCGCTCCAGCTACAATGCGGCCGACGTGTATGACGCGATCAAAGAGCGGCGAGGACGGTAGACTTGGCTGCGTCCAGCGGGCAGATTCTTGAGAAACTGCGGGGGAAATTCCTCGTTCTCGACGGCATCGATGGCGCCGGCAAGGGGGCGCAGCTTGAGCTACTGCAGGCCGGGCTTGCAACGCAGGGCATTCCCTTCGTGCGCACGCGCGATCCCGGCGGCACGAAGATCGGCGACCGGATTCGGCACGTTCTGCTGGATTACGACCTTACTGAAATGGACATTCGCTGCGAGGCGTTTCTCTTCATGGCCTCGCGCGCGCAACTTGTCCGCGATGTCATTCGACCGGCACTAAGCGCCGGCGAGACCGTGCTGGGCGACCGGTACGTTTCCGCGACCTGCGCCTATCAGGGAGCGGCCGGTTATGACCCGGCCCGCGTCGTAAACCTCGCACAGTTCGCCGTGGACGAAGTGTGGCCGCACCTGACCATTGTCCTGGACATGCCCCCCACCGAGGCATTTAAACGGACCAATCGTAAGGCAGCCGGCCCGCGCAAGACGGGGACTGGGCAGTCCATGCTCTTTCACGATGTTCAGACCGATGCGATGGAATCGCGTCCGGTCGAATTTCATCAGCGCGTTCGCGAGCTGTTTCTTGAACTGCCGAAGATTTATCCCGCACCAGTCGCGATCGTGAGCGGCGAGGGATCGGTCGATGACGTTCACGGGCGGATCATGGAGGCCCTGGCCGATGCAGCTTTCTGAGGTCCTCCATCAGGACGCGGTGCATACCCGCATCCAACGGGCGCTGGCCGTCGATCGCGTGCCGCACGCTTTTCTTTTCACCGGACCCGAAGGCGTGGGCCGTGAAATGATGGCGATGCGGCTCGGCGCGGTGCTGCTTTGCTCGCAGCCGGTGACCGGCAAGCCGCCACACGGGTTTCAGATGCCAATTGAGGCGTGGCATGACTCCTGCGGCAAGTGCGTTGATTGCGAGCTGATGGCTGCGGGAAACCATCCGGACTATCACCGCATTTACCGAACGCTGAACAAGATACACCCTGACAAGGAAGTCCAGAAAAAGAAGGCGAAGGACCTGAGCATCGAGGTGATACGGCACTTCGTCATCGACAAGGTCGGACTTCGGCCGAGCCGCGAGCGGGCGAAAGTGTTCGTCATCACCGATGGCGACCGGCTGAATCCGAACTCACAAAATGCCCTCCTTAAGACGCTTGAGGAGCCGCCGGCGCATAGCTACATCATTTTGCTTTCAACGTCGGCAGAGTTTTTGTTGGAGACGACCCGCTCTCGATGTCATCACATCCACTTCAATGGTCTACCCGCGGACTTCATCGCAGAAATTCTCATGCGGACACACGGCGCGGATGTTGCGACGGCTCGCCTCCTCGCCGAACTGTCGCAGGGCAGCGCCGGCAGGGCCATTCTCTATTTGCAGATGCGCGTTGCGGCGCTTGTAGAGACCGTGCTCGACGCGATCGCGCGCACGCCCGATGATCCGATGGGATTCGCCAAAACCATGACCGATCTCGCGAAGACCCTGGCGGCGGCCATTCGCGCCGGCGGCAAAGAACTCGATGACGACGAGGAGGATGACACGGCCGATTTGAACACCAATCGTCTGGCGCAGAATATGTTGCTGGGCGTGTGCGGACTGATTTTGCGGGATGTGCAGCGGATCGCAGTGGGCCGACGGCCGGCGGCGCTGCTCGAGTCATCGGTCGTGCACCGGCTCGGGACTCGTGCCTCACTTTCCGGCCTTCGCGGGGCGATTCGGTCGCTCGCGTCGGCCGAACGCCAGATCGAGCAAAACGCGCAGGCACAACTTGTCTTTGATGTCGTCGGCCTGGCCATTCAGCAGGCGATCTCGCAGGTGCCGGCCGTGGTATAGCGCTTATTGTAAGTTGCTGTTGACGGGCGAGCGCAATTCCTGCGCGGGTTTCGTGCCAGGATATTCATCTAACGAGTCCGCCCCCATCCTCGCCATTTTTCAGTGCATTCCTTCCGATAATCAAATTGGTAAACAAGGCGATCGACAGCGGCGACGACCCGTTCGCGGGTTCAACAAGGACCGGCATGCGCGCGTTCATCACTGGGGCAACCGGTTTCATCGGTCGACGACTGGTGGATCGTTGGTGTGCCGACGAAAAGCAACATGCGGTTTGCCTTGTTCGGCCAAACACTACGGGCGCGTGGACCGATGCCGTTCGCGCCGTCCATGGCTATCTCTCCGACAGCGCACCCAGCCTCGCCGCCAGCATGAACGGCTGCGATATTGTCTTTCATCTGGCAGGTTTTATTTCGTTCAATCAAGCCGACCGGGCGAAATTGATTCAGACAAATTCCGACGGCGCCGCCAGGGTGCTCGAAGCGGCGAAGATGGCGCGGGTGAACCGGGTCGTCATCGTCAGCAGCGCATGCACGGTCGGCCTATCCACCAGGCCTGAGCACGTTCTCAATGAGGACGCCCCGGCTAATGCAGCACTGGCCCGGCGAAATCCATATCTGCACAGCAAATTGCTGGCGGAGCGCCACGCGATTGTTGCCGCCGACGGCGGTCAGCATGTTGTCAGCGTGAACCCGACGACCGTCTTCGGTCCCGGCGATCGGGGGTTGAACTCGGGAACGCTGATTCGACACGTCGGACTTGGTCGCATTCTGCCCGTGCCGCCTGGTGGTTCGAACGTGGTAGATGTTGATCACGTCGTTGACGGAATTATCGCGGCGGGACATCGGGGGGTCGCCGGTCGGCGATACATATTGGGCGGCGAGAACCTTCGATTTGCGGAGATCGTTGCACGAATTAGTAAAGTGGTTGGCCGCGCTCCCTGGCGCGTGTCGCTGAACAACACGGCGCAATGGCCTATGGTCGGAGCCGCCTGGCTGCTCTCGATGTTCACCCATGGCCGGCTGATCACGCCACAGATCATCTCCGACACATTTGCGTTCAAGTACTATTCCAGCGCCCGGGCGGCGGTTGAATTGCACTGGACCGCTCGTCGTACGTTTGAGGATTCGGTCGCCCGTGCATGCGAATATTACCGAGATGAACGGCTTATTTCATTCGGTGAAGGAGTCGCCGCGTGAGCAATGCCATATCCATTGCACCTGACGACGTCAAGCGAGCCAACCGCCGGCTCTATGACGCGATAGCGAACGATTATGAACGGATCGATGGCCGCCGCGATGAGCGCCTTGTCCAATGGATTCACTCGATGCTGCGGGAGTTGGCGCCGCGCGACGGCGAAGGCACATTGCTGGACGTCGGATCGGGGAGCGGCGTGGTGCTTCGCGCTGCCAATGGACTGTTCCGCCGCTGCATCGCAGTCGATCTTTCGCCGCGCATACTGCAGACAGGATCGGACTCATCAGATCATCGCATCGCGGCCGATGTGGAATGCCTTCCAGTCAAAGATGAGTCCGTTCACGTCATTTCGTGCTTTGCAGTGCTTCACCATTTGAGCGACTCCGCGGCGCTGGCGAGGGAAGCGTATCGCGTTCTTCGGCCGGGTGGAGTCTTCTGGTCGGATCACGACATGGAGTCGGCGTTTTTCAATCGCTTTCGGCCGGCATTGTCGGTCTATCGCAAACTGCGGGGAGCACGACAACGGCACGAATCTGGCGCAAACTCTTCCACGCGGCCGCTCTATGATATTGCCGAGTGCCGTGAGAACGGCGTAAGCGCGACCGAGACTCTTTCCGACCTCCAACGGGCTGGATTTCTCGCGACCGCGTACTTTCACTGGTTTGGACTGACGCCCACGACCAATCGGCTCTTCGGAACCGCGGTCAAGTCGCGCGGCTGGGCGCCCCTTCTCCGCGTCGTCGCCGTAAAGCCCGGCTGAGGTCCACGAATGGCACGGGTCGTCCTGATCTATCCAAAACCCAAATGCATCCGCTTTGACACGGCGCATTCCATTAATCTGGGCGTGGCATACATGGCGGCCGCACTGGAGAAGCGAGGCCACTCCGTCGCCGTTCATGATTGTAATCTGCAACTGGACCATGAGTTGCCCGGCAAACTTACTGATGCTGAATTGGTTTGTTTCTATACCATCACTGCGGCATTCAACGCGGTACTAAGCCTTGCCGAACTGATAAAAACAAAACACAATTCCAATTGCAAGACTATTATGGGCGGCCCGCATCCCACGGCACGGCCGCACGATTGCTTCACGTCGCCATACATTGATTACGCGGCTGTAGGCGAGGGCGAAGTGCTCGTTTGCGAACTCATTGAGAATCTGACGAACCCCGTCATTCGCGACAAGCTCCCGGGGCTTTGCCTTCGCACGTCCGACGGAAAAGTAAGATGCAATGGAAAAGCGGACTTTCCGCCCGAACTCGATCCGCTGCCATTTCCGGCCTATCATCATTTTCCGATGCACCTCGTCACGCCGACGCGGCCAACCTGGGTGAACGCACGCAAGCTGAAGTGCGGGTCGATGATGACTTCCCGCGGGTGTCCATTTCGTTGCACATTCTGCACCTCCGCGGCGGACCAGGCCTTTGGAAAGAAGTTCCGAGCGATGTCCCCCGAGCGCGTCGTCGAGGAGATGGAATGGCTCGTTCGGGACTATGGAATCAATTTTATTGAGTTCCAGGATGACGTCTTCAATTTGATTACATCCCGGGCCGAGGAAATCTGCCGCACTCTCATTCGCAAAAAACTCCCGGTGCGATGGAGCATCCCCAATGGCATTTCTCGTGTAGAGAACATCACCGACGGCTTCATGCGATTGTGCAAACAAGCCGGCTGCGTCGATGCGTGGTTCGCGGCTGAGACCGGCTCGGATCGCATTCGCCATGAGATCATCTACAAACAGAACACGATGCAGCAAGTTCGAGATGCAGTCGCGGCCTCCAAGCGGGCCGGCCTGCGGACGGGTGCGTTCTTCATTTTCGGAAGCGCCGACGAAACGCTTGACGAGATGCAGGCGACGATCGACTTTGCCTGCTCCATGCCATTGGACCGCGCGCAATTCACGATTGCCACGCCGTTCCCCGGTACGACCCTGTGGGACCGCATCCAACGCGAAGGAACGTGGCTCGTAAAGGACTATGACCAGTTCGGGCCCTATGAAAACGTCGTCTATTACGAGCTTGGCCGACTGAAGAAGGAAAATGTTCTGACGATGTACAAAAAGGCGTTTCGCAGTTTTTATCTGCGGCCGTCTTATTTGCTCCGCAACGTCGCGTTCCGACGCGAAACGTACACGAACATGCCTCTGCTCATGCGGCAGGCGCGCCAATTCATGACCTGATTCATGTTCTGATATTGCCTGCATCTCAGTACCAATGACGGCCGACACGTATTTTGATCTCCTTCGCGCGACTGTCTTCGCTGTCACCTGTTGGGTACTCCCCGCGTGGGCGTCTTATCGACTGATCAAACGGCCCGGCGAGTCGATGCCGCTTTCGCAGCAGCTGGCCGCGGCAGGCGCGCTGTATCTTGCCTTTGTCGTTCTGATTTCAGAGGGGCTGGGGATGATGGGGTGGCTCTTCCCATTTCCGGCCGCTATTTGTTCAACGCTCTATTGGCTATTGTGCGTCAAATTCCGTCCAAAGCAGCAGTCACGTGACCTGCAGGCAGCCCTTCGCTGGACTCAAACTCGTTGCGCGGAAGGCTATTGGATTGCCGCCCCCTTTATCGCAATTTTCATCATTCAGGCGGCCGCAAGAGGCTTCAGCTATCCGCCGCTCTCCTGGGATTCGTTGACATATCACGCGTTTCTGCCCGCACGCTGGGTTCAACTCGGCACACTTACACCCTTCGCCGCGCCGGGAGGGATGGACAGCTATCGCGCCTATCCCATCAATCATGAACTGCTGGTCGCATGGATCATGTTCCCCTTCCATTCCGACCTCTTCGCCAACTTTGTGAACACCATCCCACTGCTCTTGGGCGCCGCCTCCATCTATGGCCTCTGTCGCGAGCTGAACGTGCCTCCGCGCATCGCGGCCGGCGCCCCGCTTCTACTCACCTTTGCACCGCCTCTCTGGGGGCTGGCCACGACTCAGTACGCGGATATTTATGGCAATTCAACAATACTCTGTGGACTTCTCTTTCTGATGCGCTACGCCAGAACGCGAGCCTTGCTCGACTTGGTGATTAGCGCCGTGGGCGTCGGCCTGGCCGCCGGCGCACGGTACAACGCCCTGCCTCTATGCGTTGCCTTTGTATTTGCAATTGTCCTGATTGCGATAATCCAGCGATGGAATCGGGCCACAACCATGGCCCATCTGCTGCTTGCAGTGTTCGTCGGACTCGCGTGCGGCTCATATCAATACGCGCGCAACTGGATCGAACTCGGCAATCCTGTATATCCCATGGAAATAGCGCTGGGCGGCCATGTCATATTCGAGGCGTCGCAGGCCGGCGCCCGGGCATTGTCCGAGTTGCAACCGATCGATCGCATGACTGATCTGTATCACTTCTTTCGAGTATTCTCGGCGTCACCCTACGCATGGGGCGCGCCATTGGCCGTCGTACTTTGCCTGGCAGGCGGCGCCATCGCGACCTGTCGGCGCGGATCGGTCGCCCTGTGGCTATGTGCTTCGATTCTACTATTCACGTTTGCAAGCTTTTATCTTCCTTCCGGCGGCCATATGGCTCACGTTCGGACATTCTGGCCCGGGAACTCCCATCGGTTTTTGTCCGTCCCGATGTGCATGGGCATCGTGCTCGCGGCGAGTTTTTGCGATCGATTTGCCTTAGCCTCCCGGCTTTGGGTGCTTCTGGTCGTATTGTCGCTCACATGGTTTCACTGGACTAACGACTATACAGCGGCGTTATCGCTTCGTTCCCAGATTGTAATCGTGGCCCTTGCGCTACTCGGGGCGGCGTTCATCGCCGTTGTCCGAAACCTCGAAACGCTTCAACTTCGGCCCATGCGACGCGCGATCGCGATCTCGGTTCTCGTTCTGTGCTCTCCGATTATTATTTACTCGCTCGAACGCCATCGTATGCTGGATCGTCACCGGCTATATGCTCACGGATGCGACTATCACGACGTACTTCGTGACGAAGCGACCGTATGGAAATACCTCGATAAAACGCAATCACGCCTCACGATCGCAATTGCCAAACGGAGGGAGAGCGCCCCCGGCAGCAGCTATCTGCACTCATCCACGGCCTGGTATTTCTATCCACTGATGGGAAGCCATCTGCAACACGAGGTCGTTTATGCGTCCTTATACGAAGCTGCTGATGTGCCGTCAGTGCAATATCGAGGAGCCTTCTCGCAAGACTGGACAGACTCCATCTGGCTGTCCAATCTTGATCGACTTGATGTGGACTTGCTCTTGATGGAGAAGGACGCCATTCCGGAGGCCGAGTGGGTGAAAAAACACGCCTCGCTCTTTGAGCCGACTCTGGAAACGGATAATCACTCGCTCTTTGCCCTTAGGAGAGATCAACTACCGATAGCCATCACTTCGGCCCGCCGGGACGAAATCGAGTTCAGAGCTAATGAGGCGTCATGCCTGGCATCGAGCGCCGAGGCGAGAATCGGATGTGACCCAGAGAATGCCACAAATGGCGCGCCCTGATTCGGTTCCCCGCATGAATCGTCGCCGTCTCACTGAAATCAGGCCCAACGTCGCCAGAACATCGCCGGAACCGCAACCTTGATTGTCTTGAGCCTTCCCAATAAATGCTCATACGGGTGACGAATGCACTTCATCGCATACGAAGGCGACATATAGAACCGGCGATAGGCGCGCTTGGCCGTCGCGCGGATTTCCTCATTGGAAAAATCAGGGTAGTCCGGCTCGCCATTCTCATTGAGCCATCCCTTTTCGGCCAGCAACGTGTGCATCGGCGTGCCCTCAAGCACATTGGCAAGCTGAAATTGCGCCGTATCGGGGTTGATCTGCTTAGCCCAGCGTATGGTCGCGTCGGCCGTCTCGCGCGTCTCCCCGGGAAATCCGATGACAAAGTCCCCGTGTATTCGCATTCCGGCCCGCTTCGCCTCCGCGCTGAACTCGGTCATTTTCTTGACGGTCACGCCCTTTTTGATCGCATAGTTGATCTTTTGATCGGCGGACTCGTATCCGACGTGCAGCACACGGCACTGCGCGCGCTTCATAACGCGCATCGTCTCATAGGTCAGGTTGCTGCGCGCGTAGCACGACCAGGCCAGCTTGTTTCCCCGCTTGATTTTCTGCGCAGAGAATTCCAGCGCGCGATCGTCCGTCAGCATGTCGTCCTGAAGCATCACGCCCCGGATCTCGGGCACGTCAGCCACCATATAGTCGAACTCGTCGAGTACGTTTTCGACGCTGCGAATGTTATAGGTAAAGCCCGTGACGTGGGTATGGACCCATAGACAAAACGTACACTGGCCCCAGTTGCAGCCGCGTCCGGTCAGCATATCCATGAACGGATAGAACTCGGAAATGGTCTTGTAATCGCGTATGCGAAGGTGGTTCTTGAAGAACCGCGAAACGAACGGAATGCGGTCAAGCTCCTCCGACGTCAGATACGGGCGCTTCGGATTGGTGCGAATCTCCCCGCCCTCCCGCCAGAGAAGATTCTTGATCTCCGCGGGCTTGCGTCCTTCGGCCAGCTCCGCCAGCGGATGCTCCATCTCGCTGGCAATTCCGTATTGCACGGCCTGCGAGGACCGCAGAATCTCCAGGGGTTTTGCTCCATAGTACGGGCCGACGAAGACCGTGGTGCAGTTGAGCTTTTCCGTGAGGCGGTCGGCGATCTGGACGTCATTGGCCCGGCTCTTCTGACCCGGATACACCACCAGCATTTCCGGCCGCCATTGCTGAAGTGATCGCAATACGTCTTCTTCTTCCATTCGGCGCGCCGGTGCGTCGATCAGCGTCACTTCATGGCCGGAATGCTCGAGCCACGCGCCTGCATAGCCGAGCCAAAGTGGATACCATTGGGTCGCCGACAGCGAGACGAAATCGCACCGGGCGTTGCGCATGTAGTCTTTTTTGTATGGGGGCGAGAGCAGTGCAATCCGCATCAAATGTGCTCCATGGCTGAGTGTCGGATGCGCGCGAGCCCGGTGGTTGCGCGCAGTGGATTGTTCATGATCATGCCGCGTTGGAGGCCCGCGCCCTGTCGCTGCCGCCGATCACCGGCAAGCCGGCCCGATCGACAAGACATGCGCCGGCGCGCACGTTCGGGGCCAGCACCGCGCGCTGGGCGGTATCCGATTCAAGACCCTCATCACTCGAGCGCCGTTTTCCGAGTCGCGCATACGAACTGGTTTGACGATAAAAAGGATAGCTCAGGGCCGCGGCGAACAGCACGCACATTGTCTCGAAGAAGACAACACTGTACTTGTGCAACCCGAACCGCTCGCGCGTCCCGGCCGGCACGTCCACCGATTGAAACGCCTGGCGGGCGATCATGAGGCTGAGCAGTATCGTCGCGCCCGCCATCATCAGCAGGTCGTGCCGTCCAAGCGTCAGGAGCGTGAGGGCTAGAAATGCCCACACCGCGGCACAATAAGGAAGCAGCAGTTGCTGGGCTGTCCGCGTCAGCAGCATCAGCTTGCTCGTGCCGTTCATGTCCGGCAGACGATAAATGAAACGCAGCGATTCCCGCAGGAACGCGTTGTTCTTTCGGAACTTGTGCGAGAGAAACTCGGAGATGCTCGACGGACCTCGCGTCTCGGTCACGAGCGCCGCGCGGGAATAAATGACGCGGCGATTTCGACTGTGCGCCAGCAGGGCGATGTACACGTCATCGGCCACGACGTCGTCCGGGAATTGCCGCAGCAGCTCGCGGCGAAACGCGTAACATGTCGCGATGACGATCGAGCTTGCATGAGCGTCCGACTCGATCAGCCGTCCGCGATTTTGCGAATCCCAGAAGCACCGGTCCCGCCAGATCGTGTTGCTCGGCCGGCTATAGGCGCCCACCACCGCGACGCCATCATCCGCGACAAATTCCGCCGCCAACTTTCTCAGCGATTCGGGCGGCATGATCCCGTCGGCATCGGTCACCACGACGATCTCGCCGGTCGCATGAGGCAGTGCGTGATTGAGCTGATGGATCTTTCCGCGGTCCGGAGAATCGAGCACGCGCACCCGGCGATCCAGATTTGCCGCCTTCCTGATCAGTGCCACCGTATCGTCGCTGCTTTGGCCGTCAACAAAGATGATCTCCAGGCGAAAGCGCGGGTAATCGAGCTCGAGCAGATTGCGAAGCTTGTCCAGGATGATGGGCGCCTCGTTGTGGCACGGCACGATCACCGACAGCCGCGGAAAAGCGGAAGATCCGACCGCGGTAGACCTGCGGCGGACAATTCCCACGAAGCGCATCACCACAAAATAGCCGGCGCATAGCCAGAGCAGAATGAAGGTCGTGATCGCAAAGAAAGTCGTGAGCACCCACATGAATTCGGGCCCATCGTGAACGTCGGTCGTCAGCAATAGTTATCGACCGGGAGTCGCGCTTGACTTGGTGACCATGATGAGCGCGCGGGAGCGCCAGAGACGAAGAATTCTCCTGGCGCGAAGGTATTGAGCGTCCATCTGCGGCGGCGCAAGAATTGCCGAAGGAGCGCGCCGCGTGAAAAAACCGGAGGGCGAGCATCGGTGTTGCTCGCCCTCCCGGGATTGAATCAAAACTCGCGAACTACAACATCATGGCTCGTCGGGCGGGCACGGCTGCTTGGTCAGCAGTGCCTCGACAAAGAGCGGAATGTCGCTCTGGCTTGCCCCATTGCCGTCGAAATCGACGCACGCGCAGTTGATGAGCGGCGACGGAGGCGGAGGCCCGAGCAGGCAGCGGACAAAGGCATTGAGGTCCTTGCCGTTCAGAACGCCGTCTTCAAAGACGTCGCCCGGACAGACGCACTCAGCAATGCACTCGCAGCAGATGTCCACCGTGCCGTCCGTATTTGAAACGACCGTTCTGCGGCAAATCGTGCCTTCGGGGCAGATTCCGACGCACTCGGGCGCCGGGCCGGCGCCCGTGGCCATGCGGATCGTTCCGGTGGTGGAGCCGGACATACCGCCGAGCGGCCCTCCCGGCTTTCCGACGAAATCGATGCGGTAGAAGACGTCGAAGAAACTATCGACCGCCCAGTTGTCGCCCGGCAGCCTGGTCAACGTCGTGTGACCCGGGCTGGGCATGCCAAACGCGGTTCCCGCCGTGATTCGCAACAAATCAAAGTCGGGATCGCCCGGCGGTAGTTGTCCCTGCAGCATGAACATGTCGGTGTCGAACGACTGGATCGGATCACCCGGCGATCGTGGACCGACATGGGTTTCCATCTTGAGGTCGATGACCACGTTCTTACTGAAGTTCGACAGCCCGCCTGTGCCCTGCATATTCGCATGCAGCTTCGAGACATTGCACTCTTGCTCGCCGCCGAGCAGGCCACCGGGGATGTCGCAGTCGAACGGGGGGTTTGGTGGCGTAAAGCTACACGGATTGCCTCCTCCACCGCCCGGCTGATCGGCGCGGCAGAAGAAGTCAGTGTGGATCGCGGCGAACTGAATCGTGGTCCCCGCCGGCAGGCCGTTCACAATCTCATGCACCTCGTCGGGACTCAGATAGGCGCAGCCCGCGGGCGGCAGGGTGACG
>Ga0190265_10001014_pt1 | contig 18247 bp, 7 predicted proteins | sample Popmic124T_FD_133135 | JGI IMG/M metagenome (GOLD analysis project Ga0190265, IMG submission 133135) | Populus adjacent soil microbial communities from riparian zone of Indian Creek, Utah, USA - 124 T | ecosystem: Environmental > Terrestrial > Soil > Riparian zone | place: USA: Utah | collected...
AACAGGCGTAGGCCACTGCTTCCGCCGTAGGTCACCGACTGGCCGCGCTCGGCGAACGCGACGCCGGCGAGCGTGCCGGGGACGGGCTTGTGGCCCAACCGGGTTCCGTTCGCCGCGGCGACCACCGTCACCTCCGGCTTGGCGTCGCCGACCGCGAGCAGCACTGGGCCGGCCGGGGACGCCTCCACGGCGATGATCGCCGCGCCGGCGGGGAAGCGGGCGGCCTCGACACCCGTGTCGTAGAGCCGGACGAAGCCGGTCCCGTCAGCGTTGCCGCCGCTCGCGGCGAGCAGGCCGCCGTCGGGGCTGAACTCGAGGTCCGCCACCCGGTCCGACGTCGTGGCCTGCCAGACCGGCGCGCCGGTGGCCGTGTCCAGCACCGCGAGACCGGCCACCGAGGGGTTGCCGACCGTCTGGTTCACGGCGACGTACCGCAGGTCGGGACTGAAGACGACCTTGCTGCCCTCCGGCACGTCGGCGAGCTCGGGCCACCGTGGCCTGCCGTCGGTCACCCCGTAGACGCCGACACCGGGCTCGGCGACCCCCGCCACCCACCGCCCGTCCGGACTGAAGGCCACGGACAGCACGGCTCCTACGTGCACCCGCACCGTCCGCGCCGGCTGACCCGTCGCGACGTCGAAGATCTGGATCGTCCCGTCATGGCAGCCGGCCGCCACCCACCGGCCGTCCTGGCTGTATGCCACGTCGAAGGCGTCACTCGCGAGCGGCAGTCGCACCACGTCGGCGCTGTCGACGTCGATCAGCCGGAGCTCCGTCGACCCGGTGGCCGCGAGGCGACCCGAGTCGGGACTGAACGCCAACCGGCCCGGGCTGTCCCCGATGTCCTCCCACTGCTTGACGCCGGTCCGGGCGTCGGCGGCTCGGACGGAGGCCCGCAGTACGTCCTCGAAGATCGTGCCCGACCACGCGACCAGCGAGCCGTCCGGACCGAAAGCCACGGCATGACCCACGTACCGCTCGAAAGCGGGGAACCGAACCGCGCCGTCCGCCGCGCTGACCACCCCGCTTCGGTCGCCCGCCACGGCCAGCCATTGGCTGTCCCTGCTTACCGCGACGTCATGGATGGGCCCTCGGTCCGCGACCGACCAGCGGGCGGGGCCCGGCTGCACCGGAAACACGGTGAGGAACCCTTCGGTGAAGTCGGATCCGCCGGTTCCGCCGGCCGCGACGCCCTGGCCGTCGGGGAGCCAGCACAGCGCGCGGGCGGGGAAGGGCGTCGTGTCCGCGCGGACCAGCTGACCGGGGGCGCCCATCACGGGCGCCATTCGGCCGGCAGGACGATGGTGTCGACGAAGACGTTGCGCCGCAACAGGTCCGCGGGTGTGTCGGCACCGGGAACGGCGGTGAGGTTCTCCGACTCGCGGATCCGGATCCGCAGCCGGCCCGGCCCGGCCGGCAGCGTGAGCGGCGCGATGGTGCCGTCGGCAGCGCGGACCACGCTCTGCCCGGAGACCGGCCGCCACGCCGGGATGCCGGGGTCCGGGTCCGCGCCGTCGACCACGAGGTCCAGCGCGTCCGGGTCGACCCCGGCGAGACAGGCCTCGAGGCTCGCCTCCAAGCGGTTGAGCGGGTTGGGCGAGGTTCCGCTGACGGTGAGCCGAATCCGCGCCCCGCTCCGGTCGAGGACCACCCGCCGGTCGGGCAGCAGCGGCACGGCGTCCGCGATGACCACTGTGGACAGTTGGAGGCCGTCGAAGCTGTGTTGCTGGTAGCGGGCGAGCGCGAGCCGGACGAACGGGTTGTAGGAGTCGGGCACGGCGAGCTCGACGTCGGCGTACCAGCGGTCGCCGTTCGGTGCGACGGGATAGGGGACGACGCCGACGCGCTGTCCGGACTCGGGCAGGACGAGCTGGGTTGTCGACTGTGGACGGAACAGGTCCGCGGTGGGGAACGCGGTCGTCGCCGGGGTGCCGAACAAGGGGTCGCGGCCCATGCGGGTGACGACGCCGGCCATGGCGGTCGTCGGCGACCCGGTTGGCGTGACGACTACCGCCAGCCGCTCGCCCTCGCCGGTCTCGTACCACGGGCGCGCGACCTCGACGCGGATTCGTTGCCCCAGCCGGATGTGCTCGATGCGGTCGCCCGAACGTTGCCGCTGCCACCGGAACGCCGGCACTGCGCCGAGCAGGACCGGTGCGCTCGGCCGTGCCGAGGAGAGGATGACGACCGGTCGCTGCGTGGCTGCGACGTGGAACGCGCCCTCGGAGTCGGTGGGCTTGAAGAACTCGCGGAACCGGCTGATCGCGTTCAGCTTGTAGGTGACGGTGCGGTGCTTGGTGTCGCCGAACTCGTGCCGGATCTCGGGCTTTGGCGGGTCGCCGCGGTCGATGGTCTGGCCGTACAGGTGGGTGACCGTGACCGGGCGCTTGCCGGGATCGGCACGCGGGCCGACGTCCTCGAACTCGGTCCAGGTGGCGGAGACGTCGAGCCGGCCGGTGCTGTCGGTGTGGAGCCCGGTCTCGGGCGCGAAGACCGGCTTCAGCACCGCCGTGGTGTCGTGGTGGTTCCGCCGGACCTCGAGTGGCTCGTTCCATTGCGGTACGGCGATGGGCCGCATCACCGCGTGGACGACGAGCACCCGGCGCGGCGGGGTGACGACCGGGTTGCGGCCGCGTTTCGTATTGTCCACAGACTGCTGGTCAACGAGCTCGACGAAGACGTCCTGGATCGCCAGGTGGTTCTCCAGCTTGTCGTCGATGGTCGAGGACAGCTCGACGACGGCCTGCTCGCCCTTCGCCAGGGTCACCTCGAGCGTGTTCGTCGCCGGGACCCAGTGCATGGTGACCGGCACTGTCGTGTCGTCGTGGGACGCGAGCCGGATCGTCTTCGGTCGTCGCTCCGGCCAGCGCGGGAACCAAGCGCTCTCGTCGCTGAGCGGCTCGGCCGGCCCGCCGGGGGCTTTCGGCACGAACGCGTTGACGCCGCTCGCCACGGGATCGGGCAGCCCGGTGCCGGTGGCGTCGGCGTGCACGGCGCGCTGCGCGAGCGCGAAGGAGGCCTCGTCGGTCAGGTCGTCGAGCATGCGGTGTTGTTCGATGAGGCCGAACGACGCGGTCGGCGGGCGCAGCTCGCGAGACTCGGTGACCGGGTAGTCCTGGTCGGCAGCGTGGATGTCCTCGACGCTCTTGTCGTGGTCGCTGCGGATCACCAGTCGGTCGATCGCGGCGCCCGCCGCGAACTTCGCCGGGCCGTGGAGTGTCGGTGGCAGCACCGGGTCATGCCGGCGATAGCTCATGTCCGCACTGGCGGCGGTGTTGCCCGTCAGCTCGTTCAGCGTCAGCCCGCCGCCGGCGATGTCCGCGACGCGCACGCGGAGCTGGTAGCGGTTGGCGAAGCGCAGAGCAGGCAGCCGGCCGGCGGGGATCGTGAAGTCCCACTGGAAGTCGAACGGCAGGGTTTGGTTGTCACGTGTGGAGCCAGGGGTGTCGCCGCGCAGGTTCGGCTTGGGCAGTGCCAGGCTCCAGCCGTCCCAGCGCAGCACGACCTCGTCGGCACGCAGCTCGCCGTCGGCCTCGCGCACGGCCGCGAACGGCTTGACGTGGCCCTCCTCGCGGACGCGTTCGTCCCGGTTGGACCGTCCGATCGGCACGTCGTTGACGCTGTAGGCGACGTCGCGCTCGCACACCGAGTGCCAGGCCGAGCCAGCGTGGCGGATGTCGACGCGGTAGCCGAGCACGAGGTCGTCGGCGGTCAGCTCGGCATCGGCCATCGACGCGGCGGCCCGGCGGACGCCGGCCGCCCGGCTGCGCCCCTCGAAGTCGGCGCGGCGGCCGGGGCGCAGCAAGGCGAAGCCTGTCGACCGGATCGGCGGCATCGTGGCGTGCTCAGGTGGGTTCCTGGCGTTGTCGTGGGCGGCCTGCCGCAGCCCGCTGACGACCCCGTTGATGTCGAAGGTGGCGATGGCCCAGCGACCGGGATCGGCGGGAGCCGACGGGTCGGTGAGCGAGGTCGAGTCGGACAGGTCGAGCACGCCGCCCTGGATGCCGGAGCCGGAGCCCGGCGCGGGCGCGGGGCGGAAGACGGTTTCGGTCAGCTCGTAGCGGGTCCACGGCGAGGTCACCAGCGGGCGCAGGAACGGCGGGTCGATGCAGCGGATCGAGAGCAGCCGGGGGCCGCTCGGCGCGCCGAGCTTCAGGGCGGCGACGTCGACGAGCAGCTCGAAGATCAGGCCGAGGTCCAGGAGCACCGCCGGGTGCTCGCGGAGGTTGGCCACGATCTTGTGGAAGTCCGGGACGACGGGGATGGGTGGGTCGATCTCGGTTGGCGGCGCGGCGGGCTCGGGCGCCGACCAGGCGTTGATCGCGGCGCGGATCGAGGCGTCGGTCGCCGGGCGGTCGTTCAACGCGCCGGTCCTGGTGACGGCGCGGTAGGTGGTTGCGGCCTTCCGCGCGTCCTGGAACGTGGTCGACACCTCCGGGGTGGGGACGGTCTTGTCCTCCCACCCGTTGACGATGAGGCCGCCCTCGCCGCCGAAGAACTCGGTCCACACCTCCGAGCGTGCCCGCGCGACGTGCTCGATGCGTTGCGCGGCGATGGTTTCGCCCACCGAGGTTCTGGTGCGGAGCTGGAAGCTCACGTCCTCGGTGAGCGTCGTCGGCCAGTCGCCGAGCCCGAACTTGCCGATATCGCCGGGCTCCAGCCGCGGCACGACCAGGACCCGGATCGACGCCTTCCCTGTCGGCCGGAGTCCATTGGGGACGGCCACCCACAGCAGCTCGCTCATCATGACTCCATGGCGTAGACGCGGGCGAAGTCGTCCGCGCAGCCGGTGGCCAGCAGCGCACCGTCCACACCGAACGCGAGATGGCTGACCGCCTGTGGGTGGACGAGCCGGTCCAGCACGGTCGCGCTGCCCGCGTCGACGATGTCGACGACGGCATCCTCGGTCGCGACGGCGAGCCGGCGGTCGGCCGGATGGAAGGCGAGCGTGATCACCGCGGCCCGGGCCGCGAAGCGACCGACCAGCACGGGATCGGGGCCGTCGACCCGCCAGATGTGGACGTCGCCGTCGGAGCCGGCGGTGGCGAGGAGCGAGCCGTCGCCGCGCAGGGCGGCCGCGCGCAGTGGGCCGGGGTGCTCGATGCGCCGGCGCCGGCCGGTGGCCGGGTCGAGCAAGCTCGCGCTGCCGTCGTCGCTTGCGGTGGCCAGCAGCCCGCTCGCGCCGACCGACAGCGCGCGGATCCGCGCGTCGTGCTCGAACTCGTGCAGCACGTCCCCGGTGTCGCCGGCGAGGACGCGGACCTTGCGGTCCAGCGCGGCGGTCGCCACCCATGCGGCGTCCGGGCCGAACACGATGTGGGTGACGGCATGCGGGTGCGGGCGCGTCCATCGTGGACGGTGGTCGTCCGGGTCGGCGCCGGCCGGGAGCTGCCGGTCGAACAACCGGGCCGACCGGTCGTTGCCGGCGGTCGCGAGCGACCGGCTGTCGGGACTGAACACGACGGCGTTGACGGGCCCGCTGTGCCGCGCGACCCATCGCTGCTGCCTGGCGAGGTCGAACGCCAGACACCGGCCGTCGGCGTTTCCCGTCACCGCGGTGAGTCCGTCCGGGCTGACCGCGAGCGAGGCGATCGTTCCGGTTTGGACGCGTTCGAGGATCACCTCGCCGGTGGCGGCGTGGAACACGGTGAGCGTCGGGTCGTCACCGGCGGAGATCGCCGCGGCCACACCGGCCGGCCCGGCGCTCACCGCGACCATGGTGACCCGCCCACCGCAGGCACGCCGCGATCGCGCCGGTCGGCCGGCCTCGTAGACCCGGACGAAGTCCACGCCGACGGCGACGACCCGGGAGCCGTCGTGGCTGAACGCGACATCGTCGATGACGTCGGTCGTCTCGCTCCACACCGGTGTCCCGGTCGCCGTGTCGAGCACGGACACCCCAGGCGTCGCCAGGTCCGTCGCGCCCGGCGCGACGTAGTTGACCGCGACCATGCCGGAGTCGGGATGGAACGACACCGACCGCTGGGAAGGGGGCCGCAGGACCCGGTGGCGGAACACCGTGCGTCCGTCGGCGACGGTGGTCATCCCGAAATGGATGAGCCCGATGACCGCCACGCTGCGCCGGTCGGGGCTGAAGCGGATGCTGTCGACGGTCTGCGGGCTGGCCGTGAGCAGGTCGGGGGCCTCCACACGGGACAGTTCCGGCACCGTCCCATTGGGGTTGAGCTGCGTGTCGTAGTGGATGATCGCGCCGAACCGTCCACTCGCGACGAGCACCCCGTCGTCGATGGGGGTGAACGCGCTCGCCGACGCGAACCCGTCATGCTCGTCGAGCCGCCACATCATCTCGCCGTCGTGGCTGTCCACCACCGCCGGGGCTCCGGTGCACATGAGCCGGGAGTCGCGGCTGAACGCCGGTCTCGTGACACATCGTGCCTGCCGGTGCAGAACGTCCCCCGTCTCGGCGTCGAGGACGAAGACGGTCTTGCCCATGTCGAACCCGACCGGATCGGTGGTGCCGATGACGCCAAGTAGCGTGCCGCCGGGACTGAACCGGAACCGGCCGGCGCCGATGACGCTCCAGATCTCCTTTCCCGTGGCGGCCTCGAGCATCCGGATCCGCGTGTCGTCGATGCCGAGGTGGCTGATCACGACCTGTTGCCCGTCCGGGGAGACGGCGAAGTCGCGGCACCAGTGGGCGTTGAGCCGCCAGCGGAGCTCACCCGACTCGACGTCCAGCACGCTCAGTACCGGGTCGGCGAAGTTGTCGCCGGCGCCGGCGACGACCCAGCGATCGTCGGGGCTCCACACCACGCGTCCCACCCGATGCCCCACGACCGTGTGGGACACGACCCGGACGTGGTCGGGCAGCACGGCGGCCTCCCGCACAGATTCGGGAGCGGAGCGGACCGGGCCGCCCGAGTCGTCGGCGAACGCGGCGCGATATTCCTTCCACCGGGCCAGTCCCTCGTCCGCCGCGGGAAGCCCGTCGAGCGGGTGCCGGCGGTCGGTGTCCCCGGCGAGCACCCACTCGCCGCTGTCCAGCTCGACGGAGTCCGACCACAGCGTGAGGTCGATCTCGATCACCAGCGTCGCCCGGCCGACCAACGCGTTGCGGTCGGAGTCGTAGGTCATCGACAGGCACAGCTCGATCGAGACGCTGATCAGGCCGAGGACCTCGACGCAGCCGCCGATGCGCAGGTAGCCGGTAAGGATCACCGTGCCGGCGCGGTCGAGGGTGAACCGCACCCCGCCGAGGGCGTGCACCTCGCCGGACGCGATCAGGAAGTCGATCGCCACGAAGGCGCCGAACTCGAGGCTGGCCTCGAACAGCTGGAGGCCGTCGCGGTCGAGCTCGATCTCGATGTACCCGCCGCCACCGAACATCATCACGCTCAGCTGGAACGGGTTGGTACGACTGGCGAAGCCGAGCGAGACGCGGAACGGCGCGCCGGTGAACGGGATGTCGATCCCGGCGGAGAGGGCCATGTTGCGCATCACGAACGCGCCGGCTGTGATCGGCGCCAGCGGCAGGGAGTAGCGCACCGCGATCCCGCTCGGCCGCACGTCCAGCAGCTTGCCGGCCGCGCCGAGGTCCACCGCGTTCTGGAGCTTCTCCAGCAGCTTCAGGTCGCCGAGGAACTCGGCCTTCACCCCGCTCACGTCGACCTTCGGCGCGTTCCCGTCCTCCTGGGTGAACTTGAGCTCGGTGAAGGACAGGCGTAGCACCCGCTTGGAACCGGGCGGCAGCTCGAAGGCGAACTCCGTGAGCGTGCAGACGGTCGAGTTCCGGTTCGGCGCGACCGTGATGTCCAGGTCGAGTCGGGTGCGGGGCCCGGCGACGAAGGGGCCGAGGTTCTTCAGGGTCACGTTGCGCCACTGCATGCGGACCTCGGGCGCCGAGCCGGGGATCGGGATCGAGGTGATCTCCGGCGGCAGCTTCAGCTGGCTCAGCAACGACTTCAGCGGGAAGCCGAGCAGCGTCGCCTGGTCGGAGGGGAACAGCGACGCAGGGTCGATCAGCCCGGTCGTCGGGTTCGGCAGGGCCTGCAGGCTGATCGGTCCGAGGGTGCGGGAGAGGGCGTCGGTGATGTACTTCGGCGAGAGCAGCCCGCCCGACTTGTCCGCGGCGCCGGAGAAGTCGATCTCCCGGACCTGGGCGGGGAGCAGTTGGAGGACGACGTCCTCGGCGGCGTTGCGCAGGTACTCCTTCGTGAAGCGCACGGGCGAGAGCCGCGCGTCCCCGCGCAGGACCCGCAGGGCGGGCAGCGCGAGCTCCAGCTCGGTCAGCGCCGCGCGGTAGCCGTCACGCAGGTCGAACTGCTCGGTGAGGCCGGCGACGGTGATCGAGTGCACCTCGTGCGCGTCGCCGCTCGCCCGGCTGTCCCGGCTGGCGGAGCCGACCACGTCGATGACCGCGCCCGGCAGGCCGACCTTGCTCGCGCCGTAGTCGGTGGCCAGGCGCCGCGCGAGGTCGGGACTGGCCAGCGTGTCGAAGGTGGGCCGCAGGTCGGCGACGAACAGCAGCGGGAGCTCGAACCGGACGTCGCCGGTGCTCGTCGAGCAGCGGATCGGGAACCGCACCGGCTGGCCGGAAAGCGTGGTGGGCCGGAAATGTGTCGGCCTGCTCCCGATGGGCAGCGTGGTCTCCTGGAAAACCGGCGGGGCGAGGTCGGTGAAGGTCGTCGTGGTGATCTCGGTGTCGCCCAACGGAAATCCGCGTTGCACAGGTCCCTCGGCCGGTGCCCGCCGGACGGGTTCGACGATGGTGAGCACGAAGACCGAGCGCAGGACGGCCGCATTGGAAGCGGACGGGTCGAAGACGCGTTCGGCGATCTGCAGGAACTGTGCGCGGTGGCCGAGTGGGTACATGGCGCCCTTGGCCAGGGTGCGGACCCGCATGTCGCGACCGAGTACGGCGTGGTGCTCCCACTCGAAGTTCGGCCAGGTCCCGGTGGCGTCGATGGTGCCGCCGAGCATGCTGAGGTCGAGCCGGGTGAGGGATGCCGGTCGGTTGCCGGTCTCGGTGAACACGCGGATCCGATCGGCGCGCGGCAGCGGCAGCGCGTTGTTCGGTGCGAAGGTCGGGTCGGCCGTGGCCGCCGTCGCCTCGTCGGCCACCCGCAGCGTGAGTGCGGCATCGGGCTCGGCCGTCTCGATTGGACTCGAGGCGTCGACGAGGCTCGTGCGCCACATGCCACTGACCTGTTCGGACACAACCGGCGCCGCGGGGTGTCGGCAGTGGACGGTGCCGGTGGCGGACCGCCCACGAGGCGTGACGAGCAGGCGCCATGGCAGCTCGATGGCGGTCTCCTCCGCGCCGGGTGCGCCGGCGGCGGTGACCAGTGGGCTGTTCGCGATCGCGGCGAGGATGCCCTCGGCGGTGAGGCTGACCCGGGTTCCCGGCGCGACCGCGAACACGACGCGACTGCCCCCGGAGAGAACGCCACGCCAGCCAGGGACCGTGCCACCCGTCGCGCCGGCGGCAAGTTGCAGCGGTGGCGCCGAGTCCTTGGGTGAGCTCTCCTCGCCGACGTGCTGTGGTGGCAGCAGCACGACCATCCGGGCCTGCGCCGACGCCGTCAGGACCGGGATGCCCGTCGCGTCGACGCCCGTTTTCGTGAAGCCGGTCCAGCGCACGCCCGCGACCAGGTGATCGTCGGCCCGCATCACCACAAAGGACGCCATCGACGCCACCTCCGTCACGGCACGGACACGCGACAGGTCGATACGCGGCCGTCATACCTGAGTCGCCGCACCCACTGGATCTCGTTACGGATGCCCCGCCGAATAGCACGGATCTGCCCGAACGGACCAGCCCGGCCGCGCGCCACCTCGAACGGAGTACCGATGCCACCGGCACCCGTTCAGCAGCGGTCGGTAACCAGATGACTCCGCGCAGCGACACCGAAGCGCGCCGATCACTCGACGCTGTGTGCCCGCATCGCGCCCGAATTCCTTAGCGGTCGCGAGTGGACAGTGAATTGTTCGATTCTTACTGTCCACAGCGGTACGGTTCTGTCTATTCGCGACCTTGCGAGGAACGAAAAGCACTTGGGTCGGACCGCTTAGTGGATGCGCGGAGATATTTCAAGGCCCAGGTGTAGGGATTACGTCACAGTGGAGACAGGTTTCCTGGATCGTGCGACTGTTCGTGGTCGTGGGCGGTATGTTTTTGGGCCGTTCGGGTGGTGGCCGGTGATCGGCAGTGCTGCGGGCTACCGCTGTGCCTGCCATTCGGGTGGTTTCGCGGTCGGTAGTGGTTTCCCGGTCATGCGGCTGGTAGGAAATTGATTGACGTTCACGGGATTCCGCGGGACACATCGGTACGCCCTGCTGCCGCTGCGACCGGGGTAATTCGTAAACAGACCACCTTTTCAATGGAGTAGGCGAGTCCGATCGGTGTCGATGCCCCATCGGCTCGTCTATTCAGACTGTCTGAGGAGTTTTGTGTCCGAGAGCTTATGCTCGGCGGACGTCGCCCTGCGCGGTGACAACGCCGGGTACGTCTTGGCGCGCGTCAACGAGCGCCTCGACCGGTTACCCGGCGCCGTCGCGTTGTCCGACGGCCATGGGGCGACGGTGAGCCTCGGCGAGTTGGCGCGGCTCGCGGCGGCGATGCGGGGCCACCCGACCCTCGCCGGTGCGGAGCGGGTGACGATCGTCGGCCGGCAGTCGCTGCGGCTCGCGTCGGTCATCGCGGCGGCGCACCTCGCGGGCCTCGAGTTCGCTGTCGTCGACGCCGGCGAAACCCCCGACATCCAGCGCGCGCACGTCGCGGCGTTCCGGTCGGGCGCGATCGTCGACCTCTCGGACGAGGCCGGTGACCTGCTGGAACACATCTCGGGCCGGCCATCGGCGACGGGAGCGGTGTCCGAGCACGCCTACACCGTGCGCACCTCCGGCACCACGGGCACGCCCAAGCTGGTGCAGCTGACCAGGGCGGCGTTCGACCAGTACGTCGAGCAGTTCGTCGACCGGTACGCCCTCGACGAGGGGTCGCGACTCGCCGTGTGGGCCGCGCCGACCTACGACGCCCACCACTGCCAGCTCTTCGCCGCGCTGGGGGCCGGTGCGGTCGGGGTCGTCGCCGGGCTCGACGTGCGGCGCAGCGGTCGCAGCATCCTGGACTGGCTGCGCACTGCCGGCGTGACCCACTTCGAGACCACGCCGTCGATCCTGCGCGGCCTGGTCGCGGCGGCCGAGGACGGGCTGCCGGCCACCCTGGCCCACCTCATGTGCAGCGGCGAGCGGTTCGAGCCCGCCCTCGCCCGCGCGGTGGCGGAGCTCGCGGGACCGCTCGGCGAGCGGATCCGGCTCGCCAACGAGTTCGGCCCGACCGAGTGCGTCCTCGCGACCTGGCACGACGTGACCGCCGACGACCTCGACCTGCCCGACCTCCCGCTCGGCACCCCGATCCCCGGCCGCACGATCGAGGTCTGTCCGCCGCCCGGCGCGACCGTGGCATCGGCGAGCCAACCCGGTGAGATCGTCATCCGGTCGGTGAACCTGTGCGCCGGCTACGGTCTCGCCGGCGCTGTCGAGTCACCGTTCCCCGAAGACGAGAACGGCATCCGGACCTTCCGCACCGGGGACTTCGGCTACGTCGACGACCGAGGGAGGCTCCGCCTGCAGGGTCGCCGGGACCGGATGGTCAAGCGGCGCGGCGTGAAGATCGACCTGGACGAGGTGGAACGCGCGTTCCGCGCGATCTCCTACGTCGTCGACGTCGCCGCGCTCGCCGACGCGGATCCCGGCGGCACGTCCGTGCTGCGGGTGTGGGTCGTGTCGCGCGAGCCGGGGCGGACCGAGGACGACGTGCGCGCCGACGTCACGCCCCACCTCGCCGCCGCGAGCATGCCAGAGCACGTCGTGCTCGGCGGTCCCTTGCCCCGGCTGCACTCCGGCAAGGTCGACTACCGCGAGCTGCTGCGCCGCACGGCCGCACGCCAGCCCTCGGCCGCCGTGACGACGGCTGTGACGACGGCGACCGAGGTCGGCGTCGTCGAGGAGTTCGCCAGGGTGCTCCGGGTTCCGGTGTCCACATCGGACGCCAACTTCTTCGCCCTCGGCGGCCACTCCCTGCTGGCGCTGGACCTCAACGAGGGGCTGGCGCGGCGGTTCGGCGTCGCGATCGACCTGGCCGACGTGCTGCGGCACCCGCGTGCTGGCGCGCTCGCGCAGGTGATCGACCGGCGGCGGGCGCAGGCTCGCCCGGCCGAACCGGCCGACACCTACCGCGTCGAACCCGGGCTGACCGCGGCGGAGCGGCCGATCTGGACGTGGACCCAGCTGTTCCCACAGGACGGCTCGGCCAACGTGGTCGCGGGCTTCCGGACCGCGGTCGACGTGCCGGACCACGAGATCGGGTCCGCGCTGAACCAGCTCGTGCGGGACACGCCGCAGCTGCGGATCAACTACGTCGACGACGACGGCGGCCGTCCGGTCCGGGTCGTGCGGCCGGCTCGTCCGGTGCGGGTGCGGACGGTCCTGGCGGCCGGCCCGGTCGACGACTGCGGCCGGCCCGAGGTGCGGTCGGAGCTGTACCGGCCGTTCGACATCGGGACCGAGCAGCTCGTGCGCGCCGTGGTCGTCCGCTCGACCGGGTCGGCGGAACTGGCCGTGTGCGTTGTCGTGCACCACCTCGTGTGCGACGGCGTCGGGCTCGCGACGCTGGTCACCGACCTGCGCCGCCGGCTGTTCGACGGCACCGAGACGAACCCAGCGGCGAGCCGCGCGTCCGGGGTGGCGGCCGTGTCCGGCCCGGCGCGAGCCGACGCCGGACACTGGCGGCACGTGGCGGACCGGCTCCGCGCGACACCACGCTCCGGCGAGCTGGCCGACCGCCCGGGGCTCACCGAGCCCGGGGTCGAGACCTTCGCCGTGTCGGCGGCGCGGGCGATCGCCGCGAGCGAGGAGCTGCCGCTACCCGCGGTCCTCGTCGAGCTGGTGGCGCAGGCACTGCTGGCGACGTTGGATACGGACGCGGTGGTCATCGAGACGCCGGTGTCGCTGCGGACCGCGGAGCAGGCGCGTGCGATCGGCAACTACGTGGTCGACGTGCCGATCGTGGTCGGTCGCGCGACCTCGGCGCAGCGTCCCGAGCGGCGCAAGGCCGTCGCGGCCGACCTGCTCGACGCGATCGAGGCGGCGTCCGCCGCGCCCGGTTTCGGCGCGGTCCGCCCCGGCCAGGGACTGGCCCCGGTCGGCGACGCCGTCGTCGTCCTCGAACACGGCGCCGCGGTCGACGACAGCGGCCGGACTACACCGGTCCGGGTGCCCGGCTCGCCGCCGCGCAACCCGCTGGCCTTCTACGTGGTGGCCGACGGCAACCACCTCGACTGCCGGGTGCTGAGCCGGGTCGCTCCCGCACTCGCCGAGGACATCACCACCGAGTTCCGCAGGTTGACGACCGGGTCGACGCAGGTCCCGGCAAGACAGGAGATCTAGTGGCAACGTACGTGATCGAGCCCGACACCCGCTGGTCGCTCGCCGACCTACTCGAGGCGTCGGAGCCGGGGGCCGAGATCCAGCTCTCCCCGGCGAGCCGGCGCGCCATCGCCGACACCTCGGACTGGGTCGAGGACCTGTCCACGGGCCCGAACCTGGTCTACGGCGTGAACACCGGGTTCGGCGCGCTCGCCGACGCGCGGGTCCGCGCGGGCGACGAGTACGAGCTGCAGCGCCGCCACGTCCTGTCGCACGCGTGCGGCGTCGGGAACGCCTCGCCGTCGGCGGTCGTGCGGATGATGATGCTGATCAAGCTGCTGACCTTCCGGTCGGGGCAGACCGGCGTGTCCCTGTCCGTCGCGGACCGGCTCGTCGACATGCTGAACCACCGGGTGCACCCGATCGTCCCCGAGCGCGGCACCGTCGGCGCGAGCGGCGACCTCTCCCCGCTCGCCCATCTGGCCCTGCCGCTGCTCGGCCTGGGCCAGGTCGAGATCGACGGCGAGGTCCAGGACGCGGCCGTGGCGCTGCGCGACCTCGGTTGGCAACCGCTGCGGCTCGGCGCCAAGGACGGCCTGGCCCTCACCAACGGCACGCAATACATCAGCTCGGTGGCCGTCGTCGAGCTGGGCCGGATCGTCGCGCTCGCCGAGACAGCCGACCTCATCGCCTCGATGAGCCTGCAGGCGTTCAGCTGCGCCAACCGCTTCTTCCACGAGCGCTACCACCGGCGGTCGGGCAACCCGTGGCGCCGCGTCGTCGCGGACGCGCTCAGCGACCACACCCGCGACGGCAACCACGCGACCCTGCCAACCGCGGCGCCGTCGATGCAGGACCCGTACTCGTTCCGCTGCATTCCGCAGGTGCACGGGGCCGTCCGCGAGCACATCGGGTTCGCCCAGAGCTCGATCCTCAACGAGGTCGACACCGTCTCGGACAACCCGCTGTTCTTCCCGGACGACGAGCTCGCGTTGTTCGGCGGCAACCTGCACGGCGAATCCGTGGCCATGTCGGCCGACGTGCTCGCGATCGCGGTCACCGAGCTTGGCTCGATCTCTGAGCGCCGCACCTACCAGCTGCTGTCCGGCCGGCGCGGGCTGCCGGACTTCCTGACCGCCGACCCCGGCGTCAACTCGGGGCTGATGATCGTGCAGTACACCGCTGCCGCGCTGGTCAACGAGATGAAGACGCTGTCCCATCCGGCGAGCGTCGACTCCATCCCGACCTGCCAGCTGCAGGAGGACCACGTGAGCATGGGCGGCACGTCCGTGCTCAAGCTCCGCCAGATCGTCGACGACCTGGAGACGGTGCTCGCCATCGAGTGGCTCACCGCGTGCCAGGCGGTCGACCTGCGCGACGACCTCGTCCTGTCGGACCGTTGCCGCGCCCTGCACCACGAGTACCGCGGCGTCGTCGGGCGGCTCGACAACGACCGGGTGTTGAGCGAGGACATCAACCGCACCACCGAGTTCATCCGCGAGGTCGCCACCCACCGGGCATACGAGCGTGGTCTCGTCGAGCTGGGGAGCCGCTGATGTCCCGCGACACCATCGGTTCCGTGCTGGAGCAGGTCGAGGAGTGCTGGCGCGGCGTGGCACCCGACCCCGACCGGATGCCCGCCGTGGACGACAACCTGTTCCGGCACGACATCGACTCGTTCGTCTTCATCCAGTTCGTCCGGGCGCTCGGCGCACGGTTCCAAGTGGACCTGCCGCTCGCGGAGATCTTCCAGAGCCCCACGTTCGGGACCATCGCCGACTGTGTCAGCCGGGTCAGGGCGTAGCCGTGCCGATGGTCGCCGTGGAGGCCACTCCCGAGGAGTTCGGCCTGTGGTACGAGGAGCAGGCCGGGACACCGGTCCGGCGGTTGCTGTGCGCGTTCGGCGCGCGGGTGACCGGAGGCCTCCGGATCGGGCCGGCCGGGTTCACCCGTGCGTTCGAGCGGGTGCTCGGCCGGCATCCGGAGTGTCGGGCGACGTTCGACGTCGACCACGACGGCACGTTGGTCAAGTCACTCGGCACGGCGAAGTCCGGCGAGGTCGCCGTGTTCGGGCCGGACCAGTTGGCGTCCGAAGTGGTCGGTGCGCTGACGGGCGAGCCGATGTCGGCGGTCACCGGCCCGGTGCTGCGGCTCGCCGTCCGGGTCGACCGGTCGGGCCTCGTCGACCACGTCTTCGGTGTCGCGCACCACGTCGTGTGGGACGCGCGGTCGGAGGAGCTGTTCTGGGAGTCGCTCACGCGGGAGCTGGTCGAGGAGCCGACCGACGGTCCACACGGGACGGTTCGGCCCGCCGTCGGCGCGACCGAGGATCCCGATCCGCAGTGGCGGGCGGAGCTCGGTGGCGACCTCTGGGACCGCGTGCGACCAATGGCGCGCGAGCACGCCGTGACGCCGTTCGCGTGGATCGCGGGACACCTGGCGGCAGGTGTCGCCGCGTGGTCGGGGCAGGCGGTCAGCCCGTACGTCGACGTGGACCTGCGGGCGCTCGGCGACGGCTCACCCGACCGCATCGGGTACTTCCAGACCCAGCGCCGCCTCCGCGACATCGACGCGGGCACGCCAGGAGCCGAGGCCGCGGCCCAGGTGTTGGCCGACGTGGCGACGCTCGTCGCTCAGGCCATGACGACCGGCCTCACCCCGGACAGCGAGGCGCGAGCCGACACCCAGCCGTGCAAGTTCTACCTGCGCGGCCCACGACCCGAGCACGCGGACACCGTGCTGTCGCCGGTGGACCTGGCGCTGCCGGTCGCGCGCAACGACCTCGCGGTCGGGCTCACCTCGGCGGGGGACCGGACGCACCTGACGGTCACGGCACGACGCGAGCTGTTCGGTCCGGACGAGCTGCGCCGGCTGGGTCGTGAGTTGCGCACCGTCCTCGACATCGCGGCCAACGAAAGCCGGCAAGGAGACCAGGACTGATGAAGCATCTCGAGGTCGACCGCGAGGTCGACGGCTGGTGGTCGGCGCACGGAAGCGAGGTGGAGTCCGGCCTCGACCAGGACGGCTGGGTGATTCTCGACGGCGGCGGGCTGGCGGACGTGGCGAACTTCCAGACCCTCGCCACGCTCGCATGTGGACCGTTGTCGCGCGACAATCCCGAGCACCCACTGGTCGGTGACGACCCGACCGGCACCGTCAACCGGCCGGTCGAGTTCTCCAACACACGCAAGCTGTTGTGGCACAACGAGAACACGTTCGCGGCGCAGTGGCCACGGCGCATCGCGTTCGCGTGCCAGCGCGCCGCCGACCAGGGGGAGACCCCGACCGTCGACATGGCCGACGTGTACGACCAGCTCGACCCCGAGGTGCGCCGGCCGTTCGAGGAGCTCGGCGTGACCTATGTGCGGCGCCTCGGCACCGAGCTCGGGCTGGACTGGCGCACGGTGTACGACACGACCGACCACGAGGCCGTCGAAAGCGCCTGCGAGCGCGAGGGTGCGCGGTGGAGCTGGGACGACGACGGCCGGGTGCTCACCACCTGGCAGCCGCGGGCCGCGGTGGTGACCCTGCCGGGTGGGCGCCGATCGTTCGTCGCCCAGGTGTTGCACTGGCACCCGCGTGCGCTCGATCCCGATGTGTACGAGGCGATGGCGCTGTTGATGTCGCCCGCCGAGTTCCCGAAGACGTGCACGTTCGGCGACGGCAGCCCGATCCCCGACGAGTACGTCGACGAGCTGATCTCCGTGTGCGGCCGGCTCGAAGAGGTCGTCGCGTGGACCGAGAACCGGGTGATGGTGCTCGACAACCTCCGCCGTGCCCACGCCCGCAACCCCTACACCGGCGAGCGTCGGCTGCTCGTCGCGATGGGCGGAACCTTCGCCGCGGCCGGGAGCGGTCATGACGGCTGAGCGTGACATCGTCGCGCGGATCCGGGCGGGCCGCGGCGACGCGATCGAGGAGGCGGGGACGACCACGTCCTACGCCACCCTGCTCGACGACGCGGCTCGGCTCGCGGCCGCACTGCGCGACCGGGGCGCCGGTCCCGGCACGGTCGTGCCGGTCCAGGGGACCGCCGGCCGCACCACGGTGACACAGATCGTGGCCGCCCTGCTGACGGGTGCCGCCTACGCGCCCATCGACTCGCGCACGCCCGACCAGGCCGTGGCCGCGTTCGCCCGCCTGTGCGGGTCGTCGATCGTGTTGGGGGAGCGGCAACACACCGCCCACGGCGTGCGCTGGCTGCGCTCGGCGGACGTCGTGACCGGCGACCGTTCGGCCACCGTGTCGCCGGTCGTGCCGGCGGACACCGTCTACGTGATCGCGACGTCCGGGACCAGCGGAGCACCGAAGGGCGTCGTGGTGCCGGAGTCCGCGGTCACGGCGTACCTCGGCTGGGCGATGGCCGAGTACGACATCGGCCGCGGCTACGGCGCGCCGCTGTTCACCTCGCTCGGCTTCGACCTCACCGTGACGAGCCTGCTTGGGCCGCTCGTGTCCGGGCGTCGGCTCGTCGTCCTCGACCCCATCCGCTGGCCGCTCGACGTCGCGACCGACCCGCGCTCGTTCGACGGCGCGAGCTTCGCCAAGCTCACGCCTAGCCAGCTCGACATCGTGTGCCAGCTCATGGAGGAGCTCGGCGTGCGTTCCCGCGTCCCGACGCTCGTCGTCGGCGGGGAGGCGATGCGCGGCCAGGGCGTCGCGCGATGGCGCGCGAGCTTCCCGGCGGCACGCATCGTCAACGAGTACGGCCCGTCCGAGGCCGCCGTCGGCTGCTGCCGGTACTCGGTCCCGGACGACTTCGCCGGCGACCAGGTGCCCATCGGCACGCCGCCGCCGGGCGTGACGCTTCGCCTGCGGCCGCTGGACTTCGCCGGCATCGACGGCATCGCCGGCATCG
>Ga0190265_10001015_pt1 | contig 18247 bp, 13 predicted proteins | sample Popmic124T_FD_133135 | JGI IMG/M metagenome (GOLD analysis project Ga0190265, IMG submission 133135) | Populus adjacent soil microbial communities from riparian zone of Indian Creek, Utah, USA - 124 T | ecosystem: Environmental > Terrestrial > Soil > Riparian zone | place: USA: Utah | collected...
GGCCACCGCCCGCCGGCGCTCGTTCCACCCGTCCAGCTCCGGCAGCAGCACCCGCAGGACGGCCGCCTGGAGCTCGTCGAGCCGCGAGTTGTAGCCCACGTCGGTGTACGTGACCTTGTCCTTCGATCCGTGGAAGCGCAGGATCCGCGCGCGCTCGGCCAGTTCGTCGTCGTCCGTGACGATCGCGCCACCGTCGCCTAGGCAGGGCAGGTTCTTCGAGGGGAAGAACGAGAACGTGGCGATGTCGCCGAGGGCGCCGGCGCGGGTTCCGCCCAGCGCGGCGCCCGCGGCCTGCGCCGCGTCCTCCACCACCGGAACCCCGAACTCGCGCAGCGCCGGGATCGGCGCGACGTTCCCGAACAGGTCCACCGGGACGATCGCCTTGGTGCGCGGGGTGAGCGCCGCCCGCACGGTGTCGGGGGTCACGCAGAAGGTGTCGATGTCGATGTCGCAGAACACCGGCCGCGCGCCGAGCACGAGGGCCGCCTCGGCGGTCGCGTAGAAGGTGAAGGACGGCATCACCACCTCGTCGTCCGGGCCGACGCCGAGCGCCCGCAGCGCGATCGTGAGGGCGTCGGTGCCGTTGGCCACGCCCACGCAATGGCGCACGCCGAGGTAGCGCGCGAACTCCTCCTCGAAGGTTTCGACCTCCGGGCCCAGGATGTAGCGCCCGCTCCGGGCAACCCGGTCGAGGGCCTCGCTCAAACGGTCGTGATAGGGCTCGAGACTGCTGGCAAAAAGGGGGATCAAGGCTCGCTACCCTACTTCGCCCCATGATCGCCTCCATCACGGATCCGATCGTGCAGGTGGCGGTCGACACCGTTGATGCGATGGGCCTTCCCGGCGTCTTCGTACTCATGGTCCTCGAGAGCGCCTGCATCCCCGTGCCCAGCGAGGCCACGATGCTGTTCGCTGGGTTTAACGTCTCACGCGGCGAGTACAGCCTGTTCGCTGCCACGGCCGTGGGTTCGGTGGCGAACCTCGTGGGTTCTTGGCTTGCCTACTGGATCGGCCGCGCCGGACGTGTGGACCTCCTGGAGAAACACGGCCGCAAGGTCGGCATCAAGAAGTCCCACATCGAGTGGGCAGACCGCTGGTTCGAGAAGCACGGCGACGCCACCGTCTTCTTCTCCCGGATGCTTCCGATCATCCGCACGTTCATCTCACTGCCGGCCGGTGTGGCGCGCATGCCGTTCTGGCGCTTCACCGTGTTCACCATCCTCGGCTGCATCCCCTGGGTGCTGATGCTCACCTTCATCGGCAAGGAGGCGGGCGACAACTGGGAGAACTGGAAGGACAGCCTCCACTACGTCGACTACGCGGTGGCCGCCACGATCGTGATCGGCGTGATCTGGCTGATCGTGCGCAACCGTCGCCGCAGCACCGAGCCCGCCTAGCGGTCTGGCGAAACCACGGGAACGCCCCTATGGTGGCCCTGCGGGGGAAATCACGAATGGCCATCCACCCCGCAAGCCTTCCACCCCCGTCTGCGCCCACACCCCCCGCCCCGTGGCGGGAGCGCACGCTCTCGCGCCTGGTCACGCATGTGCGCGCGGTGCTGCCCGTGTCCGCCGTCGCGTTTGTCACGGCCCCGTCCGACGAGCCGGCTGCCGAGCAGCCGATCGGCTGGTTTGCCGACGAGGACCTGCGCGTGGCGATCGAGGCCTCGCTCAGCCGGCTGATGCGCACGCGCTCGCTCGTGCTCCCGCGCGTGGATGCCTGGCAGGCCGCACCCGACCTGATGGAGGCGATCAGCGCGGAACTCGGCGAGGAGCGGGCACAGCGGGTGTGGGAGAGCTATCGCGCGGCGTCGGTGGTCGTGTGCCCGGTGCGGGGCGAGATCGGCCGGCCGCTGGGCGCGCTCGTGGTGGCCTCACTGGACGAGACGCGGCCGCTCGGCAGAGAGGAGCTGCCGACGGTGGAGGCCCTGGCCGACCTCGCGGCAATGGCACTCGAGCGGACGAGCCTGCTCGAGACCGAGGGCCGCCGCGCCCGCGACGAGCTGCGCCTGAAGCGCGCCGCCGAGGCGGTGTCGGGCTCGCTCGATCCCGACGAGGTCTACACGCGTGTGGTCGAGCACGCGGCCGCCATCACCGGCGGCACGCACGCGCTGCTCACCCGCCTCAACGCTCGTGCGGGGGAGCTGCGCACAGCCGCGCAGGTGGACTTCTCGGACGAGCTCGCCTCGCAGCTCGTCTCGCTCGACAGAGGCAACTTCGGCGAGGTCGCGCGCGCACGGAAGCCCGTGCTCCACCGCAACGCCGAGGCGGCGCCACTGGGTTCCGTGATGCACGTGCCCATCGAGCTCGGCCCACGGCTGTACGGGGTGCTCACGGTCGGACACGAGGACCCGGACGGCTTCGGTCCGGATGAACTGGACATGCTCGTGAAGCTGGCCCGCACCTCCGCCGGCGCGATCGCCAACGCGATCGACTACGAGCGCGAGCGGCGCATCGCCCGCGCGCTGACGCTCGGGTTCGTACCCGAGTCGCTTCCCGAGGTGCCGGGCTACGAGACCGGCCTGCTCTACGCGCCGGCGGCAAACGAGCCGACGGGCGGCGACGTGTACGGGGCGTGGCCGGTGGGACGCGGCGACGCTGTGGCCGTGCTGGTGGGTGACGTGGCCGGGAAGGGCGTGGAGACGGCCGCCCTGAGCGCGATGGTGCGCTTCTTCGTGGAGGCCCGCAGCTGGGACACGCTGTCGCCCGCGAAGGTGCTCGAGCAGGCGAACGCCATGCTGCTCGGCCGCCTGCCGCGCGACACCTTCGTGACAGCCTTCCTCGGGCTCCTCTCGCGCGAGTCGCTGCGCTACTGCAACGCCGGGCATCTGCCGCCGCTGCACGTGAGGGCCGGCACGGTGTGCCCCCTCGACAGCCACGGGCTGCCGCTCGGCGTGCTCGAGCGCCACGGCTACTCGGAGAGCGAGCTGCATCTCGAACGGGGCGATCTGGTGTTCGCCTTCACGGACGGCCTGATCGAGGCCCGCCGGGAGGGCGTGATGTACGGAACCGAGCGGCTGTCCCAGCTCGTGTCGGGTCTCTCCGGCTCCAATGCGGCGCAGGAGCTCGTGCGCGGTGTTCACGACGACGTGACCGGTTGGGCGGACGGGATCTCGGACGACGCCGTGGCTCTCGCTCTGCGGCGTTCCGCCTGACGCCGCGCGTTCCGCTTGAATGGAGCCCGTGGCCGAAGGGGCATATGCACGCGCCGGCGTGGACCAGCTGCTGTCGGGGAATGCCGTCGCGGCGCTCGTGGAGGTGCTGTCCGGAATCCGGACCGGGCGCCCGTCCCGCGCAGCTCTGGCGAGCGGGCACTACGCCAACGTCCTGAGGCTCGACGACGAGCGCGGCCTCGCGCTGTCGTGCGACAGCGTGGGCTCGAAGGTGATCGTCTGCGAACAGCTCGGACGCTACGACACGATCGGGATCGACCTGTTCGGGATGAACGCGAACGACGTGATCTGCGTGGGCGCCGATCCGATCGCCCTGCTCGACTACATCGCGGTCGAGGAGGCGAACCCGGAGGTGCTCGAGCAGATCGGGAAGGGACTGCGTGCCGGAGCCGAGCAGGCCGGCGTGGAGATCCCCGGCGGCGAGCTCGCGGTGCTGCCGGACGTGGTGCGCGGCCATCCGTCGCCGCGCGGATTCGACCTCGTGGGCTTCTGCGTGGGGCTGGTGGACCTGGATGCGATCATCACCGGCGGCCGCATCAATCCGGGCGACGCCCTGATCGGGATTCCGTCGAGCGGGATCCATTCGAACGGCCTGAGCCTCGCCCGCAGCGTGCTCACCGACCTCGACGAGGAGATCGGCGACGGGACGGTGGGCGACATGCTGCTCGAGCCGACGGTGCTCTACGTGAAGGCGATCCGCGAGCTGCTCGCCTCTGACGTGGACGTACGCGGCCTGGCGCACATCACCGGGGATGGCTTCCTGAACTTGCTGCGCCTCGAGGCGCACGCCGGCTACAGGATCGACGCTCCACTGCCCGTGCCGGCGGTGTTCGTGCAGATCGCGGAGCGCGGCGGCGTTGAGGACGCCGAGCTGTACGAGGTCTTCAACATGGGCTGCGGCTTCTGCGTGGTGGTTCCGGCGGACGACGCCGACGCGGCCCTGGAGCTGCTCGGCCGCCACCACCCGGGCTCCGCTCTGATCGGCCAGGCCACGACCGCCATCGGCGTGGTCGAGCTCCCGAAGCAGGGCCTGATCGGCCGTCGCGGCGAGGGCTTCACTCAAGCGTCGTAGCGCGGGCTGCGTCGCCGCCCTGATTGGGCTCTGCGCGCCTTCGGCGCCCGCCCTCGCCAATCCGGTGATCCCGGGCGACCATCCCGACCCGTCGATCCTGCGCGCCGGCAGCGGCTGGTACGCCACGTCCACGTCGGGAAGCTGGCTGCCGGCGTTCCCGGTGCTTCGCTCGGGCGACACGCAGGACTGGCGCCAGGTGGGCGCGGTGCTGGCACGGCGCCCGGGCTGGGCGGCCGACGACTTCTGGGCGCCGGAGCTCGTGCGGCGCTCCGGACGAGCACTTGTCTACTACGCCGCTCTCGGCCGCGACGGCAGGCGCTGCGTGGCGGTGGCCGCCTCCACGCGGCTGCGCGGGCCCTACCGTGACAAGGGACCGCTCCTCTGCAGCAGGATCGGCGAGATCGATCCGCTGCCGGTGACCGACGAACACGGGGCGGACTGGCTCATCTGGAAGCAGGACGGCAACAGCCGCGGACGGCCCACACCGATACTGGCCGCTCCGCTCGCGCCCGGCGGACTCGTCCTTGCGGGAGTGCCCCGTGAGCTGTTTCGCGCGGACGCTCCATGGGAGCGCGGGCTCGTGGAGGGTCCAGCGCTGCTGCGCCACGACGGCATGTTCTACCTCGTCTACTCCGCCGGTCACTGCTGCGGCCCGCGCTGCAACTACGTGACGGGCGTGGCGCGCTCGCGCTCGCTGCTCGGGCCCTGGGAGAAGCGCCCCGAGCCGTTCCTGGAGGACGGGGCCGAATTCCGCTGTCCCGGTCACGCGGGCGTGGCGGGTGCGCCCGGCGGCGGCCTGCTGCTGGCCTACCATGCCTACGCGCGCGACGACCCGGCGAACCGGCAGTTCCTGATCGCGCCGCTCCGCTTCGATGCCGAGGGCTGGCCAGCTGTTGGGCCGGCCACCAACCGCGCTGCGAGCGCCGTCCCGGTGCACCTCGGCTTCGGCCGCGGCGACCTCGGCCAGGGCTGGCAGTGGCCGGTCGGCCCGCGCCCGCCGGCGCGCACCCACCGCGGTGAGCTCCGCCTCGGCCCCGGCGTGCTCGCCCAGCAGGCCGGCACGAGCACGTTCAGCGCTCGGACGCTGGTCACCGGCGCCCGCCGCGGTGCACGGCCGGGACTTGCGGTCATGGCATCCGCGGACAACGCCATCGGCGTGGAGCTGCGTGGCGGGCGTGCCCTGGCCTGGCGCGCCGATGAGGGGCGCGTGACCCGGCTCGGCAGCGCGCGCGTGGCCGGCCGGCGAGCGGTGGAGCTGCGCCTGGTCGTGGGCAGGCGCATAGCGATCGCTATCCGTGGCAGACGGGGCTGGCGCCGCGTCGCGCCGGGGCAGCCGCCACCGCGCTGGACCAGCGGACCGCGCGTGGCGCTCCGCGTGGGTGGCCCCGTCAGCGCGCGCGCGTCGTTCGACCGGCTATGGATCGACCCACGTTAGGCGGGCTCCCACAGCTCCGAGCCCAGCACCGGCACGCGCCGTGCCCGCCACTCGCTGGCCAGGCGCCAGACCTCGGCCCCGGCCCGCGGGCCCGGGAGGTCGCACACCGCCTCGAGCTCCGCCGTGGCCATGCTTCCGAACCGCTGCAGCGCCGCCGCCACGTCGGGGCGCGGGCCGTCAAGGGCGGCCGCGCCGGCTGCGATCGCGGCCTCCCGCCAGTCGTCGTAGGAGTGGTCGCCGCCCACCCAGCGCTCCGTGGCGCCCTCCTCGTCCGGGATCAACCGCAGCGCCGGGAACGCGAGACGTTCCACAGTCGAGCCGTGGGTCCCCTCGGTGGCGAGGCCCGCCTCGCGGGCAGCGTCCGGGATCGTGCGCGTCTCCTCCAGGTCGGCGGCGAAGGCCTCGAGCATGGCGTTCGACTCGAGGTCGATGCGGAATCGCTCCGAGTCGAGACCTGCCCGGCGTGCCTCGGTCACGAGCGCCTCGGGGCCGTCGAGCTTGCGGCCATGACACATGAAGCCCTCGCGCAGGACGCGCAGATAGCGGGTCGCGGCGTCGCGCCCCTGCTCGGCCGCGGCCCTGAACGCGATGCAGGCCGGGTACGTGGAGCGGACGCCGTCGCTGTGCCAGACACGCGGGTCGAACGGCATGCCGGACTGGGCGGCAGCATCCAGCCACTGGATGACGAGCGACGAGAGATCCTCCTCGAACTCGCGGGCGAGACCGCCCATCACGTAGGTGATCTCGAGGCCGTCGCCGAACTCCACCATGAGCCGGCGCAGGCGCGGCTCAGCCGCCCAGGAGGCGGAACAGGCAGGATCCGTGTAGTAGCGAAGGCGTAAAGCCACCGGAGAGCGGAAAATAGATGACGGTGATCGGCACGCTGATCAACGAGCGCTACCGGCTCGAGGAGAAGATCGGGTCCGGAGGGATGTCGAGCGTCTACCGGGCGTTTGATCCCACGCTCGAGCGCTGGGTCGCGATCAAGCTGATGCACCGCGACATCTCGAACGACCCGGACCAGCTCGAGCGCTTCCGCCGCGAGGCCCGGGCGGTCGCGCAGCTGAACCACCCGCACGTCGTGACCGTGATCGACGCCGGTGAGGACGACGGGAATCCGTACATCGTCTTCGAGTACGTGGAGGGTGAGACGCTCAAGGAGCGCATCCGCCGCCTCGGGCGGCTGCCGGTGGCCGAGGCGGTGGCGTACGCGATCGAGATCGGCCGCGCGCTCGAATGCGCCCACGAGAACAAGCTCGTCCATCGAGACGTGAAGCCGCAGAACGTCCTGATCGACGGCGACGGCCGGGCCAAGGTCACCGACTTCGGCATCGCACGCTCGCTGGAGGCGCAGGGCCTCACGGCCACCGGGCGCGTGCTCGGCACCACGGACTATGTCTCGCCCGAACAGGCGCTCGGACACGAGGTCACCGGCCAGTCCGACATCTACTCGCTCGGGATCGTGCTCTACGAGATGCTCACCGGCGAGACGCCCTTCCAGGCGGACACCCAGGTGGCGGTGGCGATGAAGCACGTGCGCGATCCGCTCCCGGATGCCCAGCGCCGCCGGCCGGAGATCTCCTCAGCGCTCGCGGCGGTGGTGGAGCGCTCGACCGCGAAGGAGACGCAGAATCGCTACCCGACGGTGGGCCAGATGGTGCACGACCTCGAGGAGGTGCTGGCGATCGAGGCGGCCCGCAGCGGCCAGACCACCGGCGAGGCCACCACCGTGCTGCAGTCGCTGTCCGGTGACACAGCGGACTTCGCACCGATCCGCCTGAGGCGGCCGAAGCGGGCGCTCGCGCTGACCCTCTTCGTACTGGCGCTCCTAGCGGTGACCGCAATCTTCCTCGCCCAGCGGACCGAGAAAGGCACCGGCGGCACGGTCGTGAAGAAGCCCGCGGAGCTCAGTGAGGTGCGGCTGGCCGGCGATGCCGCGCACGACTACGACCCGGCGGGCGACGGCCAGGAATCGGAGGACGCCGCGCGCTACGCCATCGACGGCATCCGCGGCACCAGATGGGACACCGAGCGCTACGAGGGCGGCTTCGCCGGCAACAACAACAAGCCGGGCGTGGGCATCTACGTGGATGCCGGCAAGCAGATCACGGCACGCGGGCTCGCCCTCACCACCGCCTCACCGGGCTTCAAGGCCCGGGTCTACGCCTCGGAGACCGTGCCGGCCTCGATCAAGGGGTGGGTGTCTGTGAGCCCCGTCGAGAACGTCGAGCAGGACCACACCTTTCGGCTGAATCCGAAGGGACGCAAGTTCCGCAACTACCTGCTCTGGATCACCGAGCTGCCCGAGCAGAACAAGGCCGAGATCCAGGAGCTCAGCCTGCTCAAGTAGCTCCGCCCGCTAGTGGCGGTAGCGGCGGTCCTCCTCGTGGCGCTCCAGCGCGATTGCGAGCAAGCGCTCCAGCAGATCGACGTACGGGATCCCGCTCGCGTCGAAGAGCTTCGCGTACACGCTCGTGGAGGTGAAACCGGGGATCGTGTTCAGCTCGTTCACGAGCACCGTGTCGCCCTCCACGAAGAAGTCGACCCTGGCCATGCCCGAGCAGTCGATGAGCTTGAACACCTCGACGGCGAGCCGGCGGACCTCCTCACGCACCGGCTCGGGCACACGAGCGGGCACCACGAGGTCCATGCCGCCCGGTTCGTACTTCGCCTCGTAGTCGTACCAGTCGCTGTCCGTGAGGACGATCTCCCCGGGCTGCGAGGCGATCGGGTCGCGGTGGCCGAGCACGGAGCACTCCACCTCGAGCCCGTCCGAGAAGCGCTCCACCAGCACGAGCGGGTCGTGCTCGAACGCACCCGCGAGCGCGCCGTCGAGGTCGGCCTCGGACCACGCCTTCCCGATCCCCACCGACGAGCCCAGGCGCGCGGGCTTCACGAACACGGGCGGCGGGAGCGTGACCGCGCCGCCTTCGCGGATCGCCACGTAGTCCACCTGCCGGATGCCGTGAGCCGTCATCAGCTCCTTGAAGACCGCCTTGTCCATGGCCACCGCGGAGGCCATCACGCCGGCGCCCACGTAGGGGATGTCGAGCAGCTCGAGGAGGCCCTGCACGGTGCCGTCCTCGCCGAAGGGGCCATGCAGGACGGGAAATGCCACGTCGGCGCCGAGCAGGCCGCCGGAGGGCTCGAGCGCCACGGGCTCGCCGTCGCGGGTCCAGTGACCCTCGCGATCGATGCGGATGTCGAGCGGCTCGTGCCCACCCTCGGCCAGGCCCTCGCGCACCGACTCCCCGGACGAGAGCGACACGTCGTGCTCGCTCGAGCGGCCGCCCGCGAGGACGGCGACCCTCATGGGACCTCCGGGGTGGTCGTGGGGGGCGGTTCGATCACCTCGAGCACGCCGATCACGATCACAACCTCGCGCCCCTCGTCCACCTGCGTGCCCGAGCCGGGCCGCTGCTCCACCACCACGCCGTCCTGGGTCGGATCGGTGACCGTCCGCTCCTGCGTGACCAGCTCGAGCCCGGCGGACCTGAGCCGCGAGCGCGCGTCGCGCTCGCTCAGCCCGATCACGTCCGGCACGTCCACCTGCGGCCGCCCGGTCGAGACGGTGATCGTGACCGTCTCTCCTCGGGAGAGCTCGGTCCCTCCGGCCGGGCTCTGGGAGATCACGTCGCCCTCGGGCTCGTCGGACTCCTCCTCCGTCACGGATACCCCGAGGCCCTCGTCGCGGAGTCGCGACTCGGCGGAGTCGCGCGACAGGCCCGTCACGTCCGGAACCGTGACCTGCTCGGGTCCGGAGCTCACGAACAGGCGCACGCGGGTGCCCCTGGTGACCTTCGTGGCCTCCCGCGGCAGCGTGCGGATGGCGAAGTCGTTCTTCACCTTGTCGGAAGGCTCCTGGTCGACGGTCACCTTGAGCCCGGCGTCCTCGAGCTCCTCGATCGCGACGCCCTGGCGCAGGTTCGCCACCGAGGGAACGAGCACCTCACCGGGCCCGCGCGACACCTCGAGCGTCACGGTCGAGCCCTCGTCCGCCTGCTCGCCGGGATTCGGGTCCTGGTCGACCACCTGGTCGAAGGGCTGGGGGCTCCGCACCCGCTCGGTCCTGACCTCGAAGCCGGCGCGCTCCAGCAGCGCCCGCGCCGCCACGAGCTGCTTGCCGGTCACACGCGGCACGTCCTTCTTCTCGGCGGTGAGCGTGCCGCTCAGGACCACGTACAGGAGGGCGGCGATCAAGGCGAGCGTCAGGAGCCCGATCGCAAACCACGGCCAGCGGCGCTCGTCCCGGTGCGCCGGCGGGGCGGCCACCGGCGCGAGCACGGGCTCGGGCGCACCGGCAACCTGGGTCGCGGCCGTGGCGTCGTCGGCGGGCATCGGGATCGGCGCGAAGGCCGCGGTGTCCTGGCCGCCGTTGTGGCCGGCCTCGATCTGGGCGCGAGCGGACTCGAGCGCCGCGGCGAGGTCCTCGGCGGACTGCCAGCGCTGCGTCGGGTCCTTCGCCAGCGCGGCCATCACCACCGCCTCGAGGGCGGGGTGGACGTCCGGGCGCCACTGCGAGATCGGCGCCGGCTGCTCCGAGAGGTGCTTGAGCGCCACGGCCACGGCGCTGTCGCCCTCGAACGGCAGCCGCCCCGCGAGCATCTCGTACAGCATCACGCCGATCGAGTAGATGTCGGATGTGGCGGTGACGGCGTGGCCCTGCGCCTGCTCCGGCGACAGGTACTGCGCGGTGCCCATGATCGAGCCCGTCTCCGTCATCTCGGAGGCGCCGTCGCGGGCGATGCCGAAGTCGGTGACCTTGGCGTGGCCGAGCTCATCGACGATCACGTTGTGGGGCTTGAAGTCCCGGTGGATGACGCCGTGCCGGTGAGCGAAGCCCGCCGCCTCGAGGATCTGCGTGCCGAGGTCGATCACGCGCTCCTGTGGCAGAGGGGCCTCGGCGGTCACGATGTCCTTGAGCGTCCGGCCCGTGAGGAACTCCATCGCGATGTAGTAGGTGCCCTCGTGCTCGCCGCGGTCGAAGACGCCCACCACGTTCGGGTGGTTGAGGCCGGCGGCTGACTTCGCCTCGCGGCGGAAGCGCTCCACGAACTCCTGGTCCTGCGCGAAGCGCCGGTGCAGCACCTTGATCGCGACCTGCCGGCCGAGGTGGCTGTCCTCCGCGCAGTAGACGTCCGCCATCCCGCCGGAGCCAATCCGGCGCAGGATCCGATAGCGGCCGTCGACGAGCGTGTTGCCCGTGACCTCCGTCATCCGGCGCCTCCGCCGAGCAGCGCCTCGAGCACGGACTTGGCGATCGGCGCCGCCACCGTGCCGCCCTGGCCGGTGGTGCGCTCCACCGTCACGGCGATCGCCATGCGCGGGTTGTCGACCGGGGCGAAGGCGATGAACCAGGGCTGGGTGAACTCGCGGTTGGCACCCACCTCGGCGGTACCCGTCTTGCCCGCCACGCGGATGCCCGCGAGAGCGCCCGCGGTGCCGGTGCCCTCCTCGACCACTCGGGCCATCATGGCCGTGAGCTGCTCGGCGGTCTCGGGCTTCATCACCTCCGCCTGGAGGTCGGGCTCGATCCTCTCCTTCACGCGCCCATCCTTCTGCACCATCCGGTCAACGAGCCGCGGCTTCATCAGGCGGCCCTTGTTGGCCACGGCCGCGGCCACGAGCGCCATCTGCATCGGGGTCGTGTCGAGCGCGCCCTCGGCACCGCCCTGCCCGATCGCCACACGGCCCACGTCGAAGTCGCTCTCCACGTAGTCGACGCCGTTACGCCGGACCCCGCTGGGGATCATCTGGAAGCCGGGATAGTCGAGCTGCGGGTCCTCGAAGAAGCCGAAGCGCTTCATGTACTCCACAAGCGTCCCGGCACCCACGCGCTCGCCGACCTGCGCGAAGACGGTGTTCACGGAGTTCGTGAGCGCGTCGGTGAAGGAGATCGCGCCGAAGTCCTCGCCACCCGAGTTCTCGAGCGGCGCGCCGCTGATCGTCCTCGGCGAGGAGCCGTCGATCACCGTGTCCGGCGCGACCTTGCCGGTGTCGAGCGCCGCGGTGGCGGTGACTACCTTGAAGACCGAGCCCGGCTGGTAGAGCTCCTGGGTCGTGCGGTTGAGGAACGACTTGTTGGGGTCGTTGTTGATGCGGCCGAACTGCGACGGGATCAGGTTCGGGTCGTACTCCGGGATCGACACCATCACGCGCACCTTGCCGGTCTGAGGCTCGATCGCCACGACGGCCCCCTTGCGTCCGGCCAGGCCGGCAACCGCGGCCTCCGTGCCTGCCACGTCGAGGTTCGTGACGACGTCATTGCCCTCGCGGTCCCGGCTCTCGAGGCCCGAAAGGATCGAGGCGAACTCGTCCTCGTCGCCGGTCAACTCGTCGTTGCGGTACAGCTCGATCCCGCGCCTGCCGTTGGTGATGAACGAGTAGCCGACCGGGTGGGAGAAGGCGCCTCCGGTGGGATAGGTGCGGGTGTAGGTGCGGTTCTCGCCCCGCCCCTCGCCCTGGCTGCGGGCGAGCACCGTTCCGTTTGAGGCGAGGATCAGCCCGCGCGGAACCTTCTGCTCCTCGATCAGCGGCCGCCGGTTGGCGGGGTTGTCCGCCAGCGAGTCGGCCTCGAAGACCGTCCAGCGCGACGTGAAGATCACGAGCACCGCGAACAGCAGGGTGAACAGCCCGAAGAGCTGGACGATCTGGCGATTCACACGAGCCCTCCGCGACGCCTGGCCTCGGAGCGCGCGTGATCGGACACGATCAGGAGCAGTGCGAGCAGCACCATGTTCGCCACGATCGAGCTGCCGCCGTAGGAGACGAACGGAAGCGTCACGCCGGTGAGCGGGATCACGCGCGTGACGCCGCCGACGATCACGAACACCTGTATCGCGAGAACCCCGGTGAGCCCCGTCGCCAGCAGCTTCGAGAAGCCGTCTGACGCGGACAGCGCGGTCCGGAGGCCGCGATAGACGAGCAGCAGGTACGCGCCGATCAGGCCGGCCGCCCCGAACAGGCCGGCCTCGTTCACGAGCACGGCGTAGATAAGGTCGGTGTGCGCCGCAGGCAGGATCGACGCTCCCCCGGGTAATTCGAGCAGGGCCTGGCCGAAGCCCTGCCCGAATAGCCCGCCGTCGGCCTGCGCGAACAGCGACTGCGCGAGTTGGTAGCCCTCCTTGTCGACCACCCCCGGCTTGAATGGGTCGAGCCAGGTGTCCACGCGCTCCTGCACGTGGGCGATGTTCTGCGAGAGGAAGAAGGCCCCGCCGAAGAACATCGTCGAGCCCACGCCGATCAGCGACAGGCGCCCGGTGGCCACGTAGAGCAGCGCCAGGAAGCCGCCGAAGAACATCAGCGAGCTGCCGAGGTCCCGGATCAGAATCAGCATCAGCATCGCGAGCCCCCACACGAGCAGCAGCGGCCCGAAGTGCTTCGGCGAGGGCCGGTCGCGCACGACCGCCGCGAACGAGAACAGGAAGACCGCGAGCAGCACCGAGCCGGCGAGGCCCAGGCCGAAGAGCGCCACACCGAGGAGCGTGAGCACGGCGGGGATTCCCCAGAGCAGAATCTGGCGCTGGTAGGGCAGCGGCCTGAGGCGTGGGCGCACCAGGATGTCGCCGGTCTCGCGCAGGTAGCTCGCGAGGAAGATGATGATCCCGAGCTTCGCGAACTCGGCCGGCTGGAACTGGATCGAGCCGACCTTGATCGCCAGGTAGGCCCCGTTCACCTGCGCGCCGATGCCGGGCAGGCGCGGGATGAGGAGCAGGCCGATGCTCGCCGCCGCGATCAGGTAGCGGTAGCGCTCGAGCACATGGTGGTCCTCGACAAGCAGGATCGTTATGCAGAAGAACGCCAGGCCGACCACGAACCACTGGGCCTGCTCGCGCGCCAGCTCGGCGTCGATCCGGTAGATCAACACCAGGCCGATTCCGGCGAGGGCGGCGGCCAGCGGAAACATGTACGGGTCGGCGTCCGGGACCCGCGCCCTGATGAAGAGGTGCGCCAGCACGCACAGGCCGAGGAAGAACGCGCCGTAGGTGAGCGTGGCGTCGGAGACGTTCTCGGTCCGCGTCGCCAGGATCGCCGCGAACCCGGCCGCCACCAGCAGCGACACGGGCAGGAGCCCGAACAGCTCGCGCGTGCGAGCGGACATCAGTTGCCCGCTCCGGCATCGAGCCGGCCGCGCTCGAGCGCGCGCACGAGGTCCACCGCGTCGTCGCGGCTGCGCCACTCGTGGTCGAGCACCCGCTTGCGGCGCGCATCGGGGATGGCACGCGCGGGCATCCCGCTCGCGTAGTCCTCCTCGTACAGATTGATCCCGAGCGGCAGCTCGTACGGCAGGCCCCTGTAGACCGTGACGAGGCCCGCGTCGTTCGTCCCGATGAAGTAGACCTGACGGCTCAGGGCGTACAGGCCGACGATCACCGCGGCCACGAGCAGCAGCGCCACCAGCGCGCCCACGAAGCGGCGTCCACGGCGCCGCCGGCGCGGCGGGACCGCAGGCGCAGGTGTGGCGCTGCGGGGGGCCGGTGGGCGCACGACCGTCGCGTCCGCCGGTGCATCGCCGAACGCGGTGAGCGGCTCCTCCGCTTCGTGGGCGGGCGGGGTGGGCGCGGCAGCCGCCACGTCGGCGGCGCTGATCCCGCCGACGATCGTGTCCTCGTCGGCAGGGGCGGGCGCCGGCGGGGCCGTGGCCTCCGCCGGCTCGCCCTCGCCGAGGCGGAACAGGATCACCGTGATGTTGTCCTTGCCGCCACTCTGGTTGGCCGCGCGAATGAGCTCGTCCGCGGCCGCGTCGAGCGAGCCGGCCGAGCGCAGGATCGAGCCCACTTCGTCGTCCGCGATCATCGACGTGAGCCCGTCCGAGCAGATCAGGAAGAGGTCGGCGTCGCGTCCCGCGAGCGTGTAGGTGTCCACCTCCACGTCCGGCTCAGGGCCGAGCGCGCGCGTGATGATCGACCGCTGCGGATGGTGCTCCGCCGCCTCCGGCGTGATCTGGCCACTGCGCTCCAGCTCGGCGACGAGCGAGTGGTCGCGCGTGAGCTGCTCGAGCTCGCCGCCGCGAAGGCGGTAGGCGCGGCTATCGCCCACGTGCGCGAAGCTCACCTCGTCGCCGTGAACCTTGGCCAGCGTGAGCGTGGTGCCCATGCCGCGGCGCGACTCGTCGGCCACCGCGAGGTCGTAGATGCGCCGGTTGGCCTGGCGCACGATGTTCGCAAGCTGCGCCTCCGCCGGCTCGCCGGACTCGGTGGCGCCCTCCACGGCCTCCACGGCCACGGCCGATGCCACCTCGCCGGCCTTTGCCCCACCCATCCCGTCCGCCACCGCGAACAGCGGCGGATCGACGACGAGCGAATCCTCGTTGGCGCTGCGCTGACGGCCGACGTCGGTGCGGCCGGCCTGCTCGATGATGCGGAGGGCCACGGCTACAGCACTACTCCTCGTAGCGGTATTCGCTGTCGCCTATGCGGATTTTGTCGGCCATCTTGAGCCGCTCCGCCGTCTTGACCTGGCGCCCGTTCAGGTACGTCCCGTTCGTGGAGCCCATGTCCTCCAGGTACATGAACTCGGCGCGCGGGAAGATCCTCGCGTGGGCGGACGAGGCGAAGGCGTCGTCCACGCGGATGTCCGCGTTGTCCGAGCGGCCGAAGGTCGCGCCCTCGCCGACGTCGAAGGTCGTGCCCGGCTCGTGTCCCATCGCGGCCACCACCTGCAGCCGCGGGCTCACTCCCGAGCGCAGATCGGGACCGCTGCGCTCGCGGCGCCTTGGCCCGGGCAGGTCCACCGGCTCGGCAGCGGCCGGCGTGGCCTCGTAGCGGGACAGGTCGCGCATGGCGCTGCGCACCACCCACAGGAGGAAGAGATAGAGGACGGCAAGGAAGCCGAACTTGAGCGCCACCGCGAGCGGTTCGTCCATGTCTAGTCGAGCTCGAAGGTCAGGTCCGTCACACCGATGGTGATCCGGTCCCCGGGGCCGAGGGCGGCCTGGTTCACGCGCTGGCCGTTGACCTTGATGCCGTTGGTCGAGCCGAGGTCCATCACCTGCCACCCGTTCTCGTCGCGGCGAAGCTCGGCGTGGCGCCGCGAAACGTTCGGGTCGGCGAGCACTATGTCCGCCTCGCGACTGCGGCCGACTACCACGTGACTGCCGCTCAGCACGTTGCGGCGACCCTCGCCCACGAGCAGCGCCTGGCGCCGGTCGAGCGCCGGGTCGAGCTGGCGCACCTCGCGGTCGGCCGAGTAGACCATCGTGTGCCCGAAGTCGCCAGCCGAGGGAGGTGGCGTGGCCGGCGAGTCCGGTGCCTCCTCGTCATCCGGCGCGGCCAGGAGCTGGGCCTGGATCCCGAACTCGCCGAGGTCCAGCCGCTCGTCCGTGTGGAACTCCACCTGAGGCCGCGTGGAGAGCGCAAAGGACTCCTGGCGGGCGTGCTCGAGCAGGTAGTCGGACAGCTCCTTGCGCAGTGCCGGCTCGTAGCTCGCGAACTGCTCCCGGTCCTTCTCGGACAGGAACACGCGGTAGTGGTTCGGCACGTACACGCGCGAGACGGAGACCATCTGGTTGTCCTCCATCTCCTTCGCCAGCTTGTGGGCCAGCTCGACGGGCTGCACGCTCGACTTGAAGGCACGGCCGAACGCGCCCTCCACGAGCCCGCCGAGCTTCGCCTCCAGGTTGCGCAACATGCTCATCTCGCCCCGCAGAGTAGTCCTAAGCCGTGGTCACGCGCGGAGTACGCCACGGCTGCTGCGCGGAGGTCGTGTGCGAGATCACAAGCACCAGCAGAGCGGCCGCGATGCTCCCCGCCACGGCGCCGCGCGCGTGGTCCAGCGCCACGTCGGCGGCGAGTGCGTCGCCGAGCGCCAGGTGTGCCGCGATCAGGGCCGCGGCACATAGTGCCGCGCCGATGAGATCCACCGCGAGCCAGCGTCCTCGCACCACCATGGGGAGCGCGATCGCCACCGCCATCCAGGCCAGCGCGGGCGCGAGGGCGGGGGTCGTGGCGAGCGGTTGAAGCGCGTCCGCCGCGGCCGCGGATATCGAGCCCTCCCAGTCGCCGCGTGGCAGCGTGCCGTCGGGAGAGCCGAACAGCAGGGCTTTGCCCGTGAGCGCCTCGCCGAGCACGAGCCACCAGAAGCCGGCCGCGGCGAGGCCCGCGCGCCGCGCTGGGGTGGAGGCGAGCGCCGCCACGCCGACGAAGGCCGGCCCGAGCGCGATCGTCCCAAGCAGCGGCGCCAGCACGGGCACCGACCAGAGGAGGCCGGCGCGCGGGAGCAGCAGCGGGATCGGCGCCGCAGCGGCGAGCAGCAGGAGCGCGGTGCCCTGTCGGTCGGCCTCCGGCGAGACGAGCCAGCCGCACAGCCCGATCACCGCGAGCAACCAGCCGATGCGGGGCAGCACCGCCGTCGCGGCGGCCGCGATCCCGGCAGCGGCGAACGGCGAGAAGGACGGATCGGGACCGAGGCCCTCCAGGCATGCGAGCACCAGGCCGCCCGCGGCGAGACCCGCGGCGGCGCGCTCGAGCAACCTGACGGGCGGGCGGGCGCCCTCCGCCGCGTGAGGCTCCAGCAGACCGCCGCGCGAGCGGCGCCAAGGGAACCCGCGGCCACGCGACACGCTCGCGAGCCCGACCCGCCTCAGCGTGGCCGGCTCGACGAGGCCGCCCTCGTCGGTCAGCTCGGCTTCGGCAGCCGTCAGCTCGGCACGCAGGCGCGCGGGCGCAGGCCGGCGGGCCGGATCGATGTCGAGCGCCTCGTCCATGGCGTCGCAGAGCTCGAGCGGAAGGTCGCGGCGCATCGCGGCCAGGGAGGGCAGCGGCCTGCCGAGGCGCCGCGCCGTGGCGGCCGGGCCACCCGCACGCACGGGATTCGTGCCCGTCCAGGCCTCGTAGAGGGTGAGCGCGAGCGAGTAGATGTCGCAGGCTGGCGTCACTCGGGCGCCATCGGCCTGCTCGGGCGCCATGTAGGCGAGCGTGCCCACCACGTCGCCTGTGCGTGTGAGCGGGTCGCCGCTCGTCACGTGCGCCACGCCGAAGTCGGCGAGCTTGGCGAATCCCGCCCCGGCAGCGGGCTCGGCAAGCACCATCACGTTCTGCGGCTTCACGTCGCGGTGGATCACCCCGCGCGCGTGCGCGTGCTCCAGGGCCTCACAGAGCGCGATTCCTATGCGAGCCACGTCTCGGTCCGCAATTGCGCCTGCCTGGGTCAGCTCCGCAAGGGTTCGCCCCCGAACGAGCTCTGATACGAGGTAGACGTCGTGTTCGTCAGAGGCCAGCTCGTAGATTGCGACGATGCCGGGGTGATTCAGGCGGGCAGCGGCCCGCGCCTCCCTCTCAACGCGCTCTCCGGCCCCGCCATCGCGCGGAATCGCCTTGACAGCCACCTCGCGCTCGAGCTTCTCGTCCCAGGCGAGCCAAACGACCCCGAAGCCACCCGCCCCCAGGCGCCGCTCCAGGCGGTAGCGCCCGAGGATCAGACGAACCCCGGCCCCGTCTGTGAGGCGTTGTGTAGGGTCCGAGCCGCCCAGCGGCAGAGTGCGCTGCTCATCCGTGAAGCCTGTCTCGGAACGTCTCATCCCAGTTTCGTGTTCGGGTTGCGGAGAGCGCGTCCTGCCCCCCGTGCATAC
>Ga0190265_10001016_pt1 | contig 18247 bp, 8 predicted proteins | sample Popmic124T_FD_133135 | JGI IMG/M metagenome (GOLD analysis project Ga0190265, IMG submission 133135) | Populus adjacent soil microbial communities from riparian zone of Indian Creek, Utah, USA - 124 T | ecosystem: Environmental > Terrestrial > Soil > Riparian zone | place: USA: Utah | collected...
CTGCTCCGTCGGTCGGTGTTGCATGATCGCCTCGCTCCCGTGGGACCACCTGTGGTCCGCACGCGAAGGTAGCGAGGCCCGCTCACGCCGCTGATGACGCTTGCATGAGGATCTCGTGATCGAGCGTCAGCGCTCTGCGCTGCGGGGGGCGAGCACCTCGTGGACCTTGTGGGCGAGCGTGTCGGGGGTGATCGGCTTCTGCAGGAAGCACACGCCCGGGTCGAGCACACCGTTGTGGACGATCGCGTTGTCGGTGTAGCCCGACATGTACAGCACCTTGGTGCGCGGCCGGGTCTCGAGCAGCGCGCGTGCGAGCTCTCGTCCGCTCATCTTCGGCATCACCACGTCGGTCAGCAGCAGGGCGATCTCGCCCGAGAAGCGCGCGCTCAGGGTCAGTGCTTCGGCTGCGTCGGGGGCGTCGAGCACCTGGTAGCCCTGGCGCACCAGGATGGTGCGCGCCATCGCGCGAAGCTGGGGATCGTCCTCGACCAGCAAGATCGTCGCGTGCCCGCGCGGCGCGGAGACGATCGGCCCGGGCCGCGCATCGGGGGTCGCCAGCGGCTCCGTGCTGCGCGGGAAACACAGCTTGAACGTCGTGCCCCGCCCGACCTCGCTGTAGAACCAGATGTGCCCGCCGCTCTGCTTGATGATGCCGAACACGGTCGCCAGCCCCAGCCCGGTACCTTTGCCGACCTCCTTGGTGGTGAAGAACGGCTCGAAGATCCGCGGCTGGACGTCCTTCGGGATGCCGATGCCGGTGTCGCTGACCGCGAGCACGACGTGGGGGCCGGCGCTCGCGCCGACGTGGGCATCGGCGTAGTCCTGATCGAAGGCGATGTTGTGCGTCTCGATCGTCAGCGTGCCGCCGCCCGGCATGGCGTCGCGGGCGTTGATCACCAGGTTGAGGATCACCTGCTCGATCTGACCGGGGTCCACCTTGACCTGCCAGAGCGGATCGCCGGGCATCGTCACCAGCTCGATGTCGTCGCCGATGGTGCGCCGGATCATCCGGTCGACGCGCACGACCACCTCGTTCAAGTCGAGCACGCGCGGCTCGAGCACCTGCCTGCGCCCGAACGCCAGCAGCTGGCGCGTGAGCTCGGCGGCGCGCTCACCGGCGCGCCGGATCTCTTCGACATCGGCTTGCAGCGGATGATCGGGTGGGAGGTCGCTGGCGATCGTGCCGCTGTAGCCGAGCACGACCGAGAGCAAGTTGTTGAAGTCGTGCGCGATGCCACCGGCGAGTTGCCCGATCGCCTCGAGGCGCTGCGAGTGACTGAGCTGTTCCTGGGTGCGTTGCAGCGCCTTCTCGGTCTTGATGTGCTCCGCGATTTCGCGCAGCAGCTCGGCGTTGGCGTGCTCGAGCTCGGCCGTGCGCGCGTTCGCGCTCGCTTCCAGGCTCTCGCGCAAGCGCGCGAGCTCCTCGCCATGGCGTACGCGTTGCTGCTCGAATGCGTCCGCATTGGCCGGTCGCGTGGGATCTTCGCAGCTCGTGCGCAATGCTTCGCTCTCGGACATTCATCGTTCCGTGGGGGAAACCGAGGTCCCACCCCCGAGTGTCGGCGGCGTTCTGATGCTCGCAGGTGATGCAGTCTGCTGCTAAGCGCTGGTTTGCTCTTTATCTCGCGTTCGCTCGTGATCGGGCGTACGGCGTCATCGGCATCGACCGATTAGCCAGTCGAGGCTGCTCGGTTCTCGCCGCCTGTCGGTTCAGCTGACGCGCTCCAATGGGCCTCATTTGGGCTGGTGAGCGCGAGCAGGCATTGCCGCGTCGTCGCACACATCTTTCGTGCAGCTCCACGTTAGCCGAGAATGCTGGTTGCCCAGCGGGCTTTGTCCGGCCCCCCTTCGGATTCACGCGTACGTTCCGCATGACTCGAACCTCACGTAGCAGTTTGCCCCTCCGAGGACTGAATGTACGGCCTGATTAACGCAGCCCTCAAGCAGTTCGTCCTCGACAACCACGGCGGTGACGTCTGGGAGCGCATCGCCAGCGCAGCAGCGCCCGGCATCACGCAGTTCGACACGATGTCGCCGTACCCCGACGAGATGACCACTCGCATTCTCGCCAGCGCCAGCGAGCTCACCGCGATCGACGCCGACGTTCTCCTCAACGACTTCGGCGAGTTCTGGGTCAGGTACACGAGCGATCAGGGCTACGGCCCGATGTTCGAGATCGCCGATTCGCTGCACGAGTTCCTGCTGAGCCTCGACCTGCTGCACGCCCGCGTGGGGCGCAGTTTTCCCAAGCTACGGCCGCCGTCGTTTCGCTTCGACACGATCGACCCCACGACCTTGCGCATGCACTATCTGAGCAGCCGCGCCGGCCTGTGCCCGATGGTGTTTGGCCTGTTGCGCGGTCTCGGTCGTCGTTTCGCCACCGACGTATCGGTGAGCGAGGACGTCTGTGCGCGGCGCGGCGCCGCACACTGCGAGTTCATAGTCGGCCTCGGGCCGCGTAAGGAGTGATGATGAACACGTTGCGTCCGAAGGTGCCCGCGGCCGCTCACGCCGAGTTTTTCGCAGAGCTGGAGGCCGCGGTGCTCGCGCACCCGGTGATGACCCATCCGTTCCTGGAGCGAATCTCCACCGAGGAGCTGAGCCGCGAGCAGCTGCGCGCCTTCGCCGGGCAGCACTATCTCTACTCGCGGCGCTTCGCCAACAACCTCGCTGCCGTCATCTCCAACGCTCCGGACGAGCACGCGCGCACCCTGCTCGTGCTCAACATGTACGAAGAGATCGGCGAGCCCTCGCGGCTGCGCGATCGCGTGCACCTGGTCCTGCTCGAGGAGGGCTTGATCACCGGCGCGCAGCTGGGTGAAGCGCTCGAGCGCGGAGTCAACGGCGGCGCCGCGCAGGATCCGGTCTCCGCGCTGATCGACAGCAACGTGGTGTCGCGCGCGCAGGTCGCGGCCGTGATGGAGCGCAGCACGCGCAAGGCGAAGGACCTGACCCACCCGGCGCTGTTCCGCCGCTTCCTGACGGCCCTCGACTTCGAGCCCGCGGCGTTGCGCGAGCTCGAGCCGATCGAAGCGACCGAGAACTTCAACGCCGCGTATCGCGCGTTGTGCCGCGATAGTCACTGGCTCGAGGGCTTGGCGGCGATGGGGCCGGGCACCGAGTGCATCGTGCCGGCGCTGTACCGCAAGATCCTCGAGGGCATCCGCCGGAGCGGCCTCGTGGCGCCCGCTGACTACGTGTTCTGGACGGTGCACGTGCACTGCGACGACGGACACGGGCGCAACATCATCGAGGCCATGGAGCCCTACGCGGGCGATCTCGAGGCGCGCCAGGCGATGATGCGCGGTGCGCTCGGCGCGCTCGACGCGCGTCAGAGTTGGTTCGATGGCCTGTACGGGCACGTGTTCGGCGCCGTGCGCGAGACGCGTGTGTCGAGCGACCGCCTGCGCGTGATCGACGTGGCGGTCCCCGAAGGCCGCGCGCGGCGCGAGGCGGGTGGAACATGAGCGGCCACACCAGGCAATTCTCCGAGCACGGCGATCGCGTCTTTGCCGCGCTGGCTCGCCGCTTCCCGGGAGCGCAGACCTGGCGCTTGCTGTTCGAGCAGGCGCTGCCGCCTCGCCGCTTCGAGGCGCTTCGCGCGGCGATGCTCGCGTACGTGTCGCGCGTGGTCGAGAGTGAGACCGTGCTCGACGAGCCCGCGGCGCTGGCGCGCCTGCTCGAGCGCCGACCGCAGCTGATCAACTACACCTCCGGCGGCATGCTGGCGCCCACGCGCGAGCACACCCTCGAGTTCAACCTGCTGCACCGCAGCCTCGCCGCCGCGCTCGGCGACTTCCAGCTGGACGACCAGATCGATGGCATCGATCTGCCGCTCAACGTCCGGCTAGTCTATGGCGACGTGGACGACGCCCGCGCGCACGCACCGTTCTCGAGCACCAAGCTCCACTCCGACGTCTGGGCCGGGGTGCCGTTCGACGCGGCCGTCGTGGTGCTGCCCGTGCTCGGCGACATCGACGACATCACGATCGAGTGCTTCGAGATGGCCCGCGAGCAGGAGCTGGACGCGCTACGCGCGTTCGACGACTACGATCAGGGCAAGCACGTCGCGCCCGTCACTTCGTACGCGGATTGCAGCATGAAGCTCGGGCATCTCTACGTCGCGGACGCGCGCCTCCTGCACAAGACCGTGCGGCGCAAGCGCGGCGGCGTGCGGCTGTCGATCGACTTTCGCTTCCGCTTCAACGACCCGGACTACCGTGCGCTCGCGCCCGCGATCGCCGCCGGCGGTCCCGACAGCTTCGACTCGCGCGTACCGTACGCGCGCTGGCGCGCCGTGGGCGAAGACTCGCTGATCGTGTTCTCCGACACGCTCGCGGACCTGCGCGATCGCCGTTCCGCGGTCTCGTCGTCCCCGGTCAACCAGTGCGATTATCGGCTGCTCCCGCTCGCCGCGCCGGACACGGATCTGCCATGAGCGCGGATCCACGGACTGCGCGCGAGCTCTACGACCAGAGCTCGCAAGCCTGGGCGCGCACCGAGCCTTCGTCGGTGTCCGATTTCACGGCGCGCCCGGCGGTGATCGAGATGTGCCGCCCGTTCGCCGACAAGTCCGTGCTCGACCTGGGCTGCGGCGAAGGCTACTGCGCGCGCATCCTGCGGCGCGGCGGCGCCGCGCGCGTGCTTGGCATCGACGTGTCGGCCGGGATGATCGACGCCGCGCAGCGCGAGGAAGCGCGCGAGCCGCTCGGGATCGAGTACCGCTGCGGCGACGCGGGCCAGCTGAGGGAGCTCGAGAGCGGCGCAACCGATCTGGTCGTGGCCGTGTTCCTGTTCAATTATCTGACCAGCGACGCGATGGCGGACTGCATGAAAGAGGTCGCGCGCGTGCTGCGACCAGGCGGCCGCTTCGTATTCGCGGTGCCGCACCCGGCGCTGCCCTGGATGCGCAAGCCCGAGCGCCCGTTCTTCTTCGAGCTGTCCAGCTCGAGCTCGGACTACTTCGCCACCCGCAACCAACGCTTCGCCGGCAAGATCTGGAAACGCGACGGCACCGCGCTGGACGTGCAGCTCGTGCACAAGACGCTGGAGGACTACTTCCACGCGCTCGAAGGCGCCGGCTTCACGAGCATGCCGCGAGTGCGGGAGCTGCGGGTGACGCCGGAGATCTCCGCCGTCGACCCGCAGTTCTTCGCCCCACTCGTCGGCACGCCGCTGCACCTGGCGCTGTCGATCGAGCGCTGAGCGCATCGAGCGAGGGCCTTCGCTGGTCGAACGTCGCACGCGATGCAGCGCGTCTCTGGCCTGCGATGCCGCCGAGGTACTAGCCCGAACGAGCGTCAGCCGACTTCTCGGACGGTTGCATCCAGGCGAGACTCCGAGGTCCGGCGGGCCGCGTCCGTCGGCCATTGAGAACTGCCCCGACGAAGGTATAGCGACACAGGTATTCGTACGTGACGAAACAGAAGATCATGCTGATCGAGGCAACGAGCAAGAATTTCGCGAGCGCTGGCATTCCCACCGAAATCAGCCAGCGCTGTAGGGTCGTGACCGCGAGAGGGTGAATCAGGTAGCACCAGTACGCAGACTCGGAGACGTATCTCGCGAGTACGGTGTCCTTCGCAAAGCGGCGCTCGAACCAGCCGATGAAGCCGAAAACCATGAGCCAGGTAAACAGCCCCGCCTGGAGATACAGCGCAACATCGAGGGCAAGCAGCGGTTCGAGCCCACGCTTCTGGCGATCGAGCCTGGCCAAGAACAGCACGGCGCCGATCGCGCGGATCACGACTCCGCAGAGTAGATGCGAACGATAGGATCTCGTGAAGGTGGGCAGGACGTCCGCGCAGCGGTGCAACATCCAGCCAAACGCGAAGAAGAGCGTGTAGTACGTCAAGACGACGCCGTGCGGAACGAAGCTCTCCGGCGTTTCGATCGAGGACGGATCTGGTTCGACCCCCTGAAGCGTCAGCAACGCGGCCGTCAGGACCCCGAGCGCGATGGGCGCCCACCAGTTCGCGACGAGCCGGCGGAACCACATGTCCGCCTTGATCAGCACCTTGGGTGGCAATATGGAACGCAGCTGCGTGGAGCCGGCTGCGACGATCAGCGACGTCAGCAGGAGGTATTCCAAGAACCAGAAGTGCATCGGGCGAAGAGCAAACGGCTCGCCGCGTCTCGAGGACACCACTGGAGACCAGAGAATGACGCCGACGACGAAAGGAATCCCGATCCGAACCACGCGATGATTCAGAAAGCTGCTTGGCCCTCTGCGCTCGTAGAGCATGCGTGCAAAGAAGCCGGCCATGACGAAGAAGATCCGTAGGGTGAAGCCGATCGTCGCCCAGATCGCGAGCCCAAATGCCGCGCTTCGGTTCGGATCCTTGATCTGCCACGGCATTCCCTGCCCGTACGCCAGGGCGGAATGGAAGACCACGATGAAGAGCATGCTAAAGGCGCGCAAACGATCGAAGGCGGGAAAGCGTGGCGTCGTCAGCCCTTCGCCACGGGTGGGGCTCGGTATGCTCTTCATGGTTGTTCTCCATCGAGCCAAGCCACGGCATGGCCACAGTCGACGATGACGTGGATGGCGACTCCGTCCACCTTCACGTAGCCAAGCTGCAAGCTCTCCGCGGTCGACTCGCACGACCAGTGCTTCTGGAGCACGACTCCGCGCGCTGACGCGAGTGCTCGGCACGCTGCGCTGCGAGCCGCGGCTTCGTTCGGCGGCAGGCCGGAGGGCGCAGCCTCCGCAGACGTCGCTGGCGCCAGCGGCTCGACCGCGATGCCGCAAGCTTCGCCGGTGCAGGCGACCGCCACGGTGAACTCTCCGGACGTCGCAAAGGCTGCGACCAGGTTCTCGGCAAACTTCCCCGCAGCGCGAACCTTCGCACCGGTTGCAGCCGCCCCCAGCGTTTCTACTTCGGCGGGGAAGATCTCGCCCGCGCCGCGCTCCCAGCGGTGACTTCGAAGCGCGTCCTTGAGCACGATGGCTCGCGCCAGCACTTTGTTTTTGTCGGCATGATCGAGGCGATCGAACTCCATGCGCTCGCGCCCGCTCAGGTAGCGTCTAGCGAGCCAGTCGAGCGCGAGAGCTCCAGTCGGTGGCCTGTCAATGCGAAAACAGCCCTGGGCCAGGCGTGTCGAGAAGCACAACCGCTCCGGATACTTCAGGATCTCGCGTGGCAAGTCGACGCGACGCGCCTGCCAGCCCTCGATCCTCGCCCAGAGACGCCCGTCTTCCAGATAGCTGAGGTCCGCGACCACGAGCTCATCGGTCAGCTTGTGCACGGCGACGCGGCATTGAACGAACGCTCCGGGCGCCGGTGGCGATCGGAACAGGTCGATCTTGCCGATGCGGACCGGCATGGCCATCTGTCGCTCGGCCGCGTTTCGCAGCAGCCAGTAGCCAAGGAGCTGCCCGCCGGCGTCCAACAACGCTCCTCTGGCGGGGAGTTGCTCGATCACGCCGAGCACACCGTCTTTGCCTTCCTCCAGGATGTCGCGCACCCCTTGATACGCGGGCCCGTGAAACATCCAGCGGCCATCGTACAGCTCGCGCCCGCCGATCGGAGGGACTGCCGGGTTCAGCAGGGGGGAGGCAGGACACTCGGTCACCGACGGCAGGGCATCGCCGAGCACGACCACTCCCTGGCAGTACCCGACGAAGTGCACCGTGACTCGGTCGACCCCGTCGTACCGGAGGTCGACCTGCACATCCAGCGCGGTGGCGACGGCCATCCAGCGATCCGCGCGAACGTGCTCGAGCCCAATGACCTTTCGCTGCGGCACCAGCTCCAGGGCGAGCTGGGTCATGGTCTCCACGAGAAAGGTGATCGGAACGACCGGGTAGAGCTCGTCGAGATCGCGGTTGCCTTCGCGCTGGTGGAAGAAGACGTGTGACAGCAGCTCGGGATGGGACGCGACGCATATCGATAAGGTGCGTGAGACCTGTGTGGAAGGCGCCGGCTCAGGCTCGTGCGCTGCCTGCGATTCATCGCACCCGTCCTGCCAGATGGCGAATACGTCGCGCTGAGTCGAGAGGATCTCGTCGATGGCGGAATTGAATCGGAGCAAGCCCGCATCCGCGCCTCGACCGCGGTTGGCCGAGCCAGCGCTCGATAGCGGCCGGCGGGGATGAACCACTCGAACGCCGAGGTCCAGCCGCTCCGCCGTACCGGACGCGGCGCCTTCGTCGCTGAGCGCGTGCAACTTGAGAAAGCTGCGGTCGACGGCTGCGCCTTCGCAGAAGAGCACCGCGCCAACTTCCAGCAGCTGGCGAAGTCCGGTGCGAGTCGGCAAGTTCGAGCTCAACACGAGCAAAGGCTGGGCAGCGAACATCGCGGAGATCCGCCGCGCGAGACGTCCACTGCCCACCTCCACGACCGCGCGTACGCGGCCGTCCTCGATCAAGCTGGCGATGGACGCGCGCAGGCGAATCGGCTGCGTGAAGTAGTCGGTGGCGAAAGACTCAATCCCATCGCGGGAATTATCGACCTCACGCGATCGGCGGGTCGAGAAGAGTCGAACCGGGTTCGTGGTGTCGCTGCGAATGCTGCCGCAAACATCCGTGACGGTCCTTCGAAGCGCTTCGAGATCGAGCACCGAGCTCAAGTCACGTGCGTCCCGTGATAGCGGCTGGCAGAAGATGCCCCGGGAGCGCAACCGCCCTGTGATGCGCAGCAGTTCGTCGGTCTCGCCCTCGATGACGAACCTGCGAAAGCCGTCATCGGCGAGCACGTTGATACCCCTCCCGGGGGCCAGCATTGCGTTCAGCTCGTTTTCGTCGATCTCCACGATCGCCAGCCCGAGATCGGAACTGGCGGCGAGATCGAGGAAGCGAAGCGAGCCCGGCGCGTCGATTCGGCCAGCATGCTGTGCTGCAGACCACTCGCCGGCGCCGTAACCGGCGGCAACGTTGGCTCGGATGCCCAGAGAAGCGAGTGCGTCGGCGAGCAGTTGGTTGGCTTCGAGCACGGTGGACGCGGTGCGCTGGCCGAGCCGAAGCTCGCTCGAAATGCTGCGCCCGAGATGCTCGGCGACATCGGTGATGCGAGGGTTGAAGGCAGCGTCACTGCCCGAAAAAACGAAGGCGAGCTGTCCGCCGCCGGCGAGCACCGAACGGCGCGAAAACCAGATCCCATCGCCGGAGTTGTAGTGATCCACTCCCGATTCGACGACGGACTGGACACGTGCAATTCGCTCGCCCGTGGGTTCGAGCAGCACGAGCCGGTAGTCTCCGTCGGACCCGCTCTGGTCGCCCCGCCGCAGCGCTTGGAGCAGCTCCTTCTGGCTCGGAGCGGCGAGCGCAATACACGCCGCAGCTCGAACTGGGTCGCCATCGCGGCGCCGTAACGGCCTCGAGCGCTCTGCCTGCGCAGGCGACTGCAGGATGGTGTGGGCGTTGATTCCCCCAAATCCGAAGGCGTTCACACACGCGACGCGGCTACCGGTCACCTCCCAAGGCGCCGCCGTCTCGAGCGGGACGAAGTGAGTCTGCTCCAAGTCGAGCCGCGGCTGCTCGCAGTGAAGGGTGGGTGGTCGGATGCCCCAATGGATGGCGAGCGCCGCCTTGATCACCCCGGCAATGCCTGCCGCGGGCATCGTGTGCCCGATCATCGACTTGACCGAGCCGATCGTCGCAGGGTTCGAGCGCGAGCTGCCAAAGAACTCGCGAATGCTCTCGACCTCGGCGGCATCGCCGGTTGGCGTCCCGGTGCCGTGCGCTTCGAGCAGTCCGACGAGCGCAGGCTCCATCCGTGTCTTGCGCCACGCCCGGTGCATGGCGAGGAGTTGGCCGGCCACGCTGGGCTTCATGATACTTACGCTGCTACCGTCGCTCGCTATTCCGGTCGCGCGAACGACCGCGTAGATGCGATCGCCGTCGCGCTCGGCTTCCTCCACGCGCTTGAGCACCACGCAGCCGATGCCCTCGCCGATGAGCAGGCCATCCGCGCGACGATCGAAAGGCCGAATCATTTCCTTGCGGCTCAGGGCGCCGATTTGATTGAACACCGCCCAGAAGCCCTGGTTTTGGCAGAGGTGAGCACCGCCCGCGATCATCAAGTCGGACGAGCCGCTGCGGAGCTCGTTGCAGGCCTGGTCGAGCGCGATCAGCGAGCTCGCGCACGCCGCGTCCACCGTGTATGCCGGGCCATGCAGATCGAGGCGATTCGCAATCCGCGCAGCGCACAGGCTCGATACCACCCCCATGATGTTGTCTGGCCCAAAGCGTGGGGCATCCTCGATGAACTCTCGTCTGATCCGTTCGACCTCATCGCGCGCCAGCGTAGGTATTAGCTTGCGCACGAATTCGCTTAGCAAGTGAGCATAGGCTGCACTCAGCTGCAGGCGGGCGGTGGCCGCGTTGAGATAGCCTCCGCGACCCAGCACGACTCCAGTCGTCGCGCTCGGGATCGGCCGGCCTGGTCCGTAGCCGGCATCATCGAGCGCGCGTGCAGCCACTTGCAGCGTCAGCATCTGATCCGGCTCGGCGCCCTCGACCACGACCGGCATGATGCCAAACTCGATTGGAGCGAATGTCGCTTGCTCGTCGATGAACCCGCCGCGTCGACAATACAGGCGATCCACCGCGGAGCTCTGCGGGTCGTAGAATTGCGCGATGTCCCAGCGCGCTTTGGGCACGGTGGAGATCGAGTCGACGCCGTGCTGGATGTTGTACCAAAACTGTTTGGCGTCCTGAGCTCCGGGAAAGATTGCCGCGATACCGATAATGGCGATATCGACCGGCGTGTCGCTGCGCATGGGTGTCTCGCTTCTCGTGCGGGTCAAACGAAAGCCGAGGCCGGCGAAGTGAGTCGCTCGGCTCGGATCGGTGCGCTCAGAAGGACCTGAGGAGCATGGCCGAAAAGCAATTCCTGAACGAAGCAACGTACGCCTGCATCCGGGGCGATCAGCTCGATCCCGCGGTCCCGGTAGCGCCGCGCCAGGCTGGGAGAAACCATTCCCGTGCCGCCCCACGGACCCCAATCCACCGACAACGCGCGCATTCCCGGCCTGGCCTGGAGTACCCAGGCAAGTTTGTCGAGCACATCGTTGGCGGCGGCATAGTCAGCTTGGCCGCGGTTGCCGAGCACCCCGCTCACGCTTGCGAGAAAGGCGACGAAGCGTGTGTCCTGCCCCAGTGCTGCAACGAGACCAATAGCGCTTCCCGCCTTGGTCTCCAAGACTCGCCTGAACGAACCGATGCTCTTCTCCGAAACCAGCTTGTCCTCGATGATGCCCGCGCCGTGCACGAGTCCGTCCAGTCGTCCGTACTGCTGGTAGATGTACTGGACGAGATCGGATACGGCTGATCCGTCCTGCAGGTCGACCGAGTAGTAGACGCAGCGGCCACCCTCAGCGCCGATCGCGTGCAGCGTCGATTGCACCTCGCGAGCGGCGAGCAGCTCGCGGCAGCGTTGTTCGATCTGTGCGATCGGGGCGTCGCGCATGCTACCCGTGGCCAGTGCCTGCCGCAGCGCATGCGCGCTTGGGCAGGCGATTGTTTCGGCGCTCTCCTCGTCGGATAGCTTGGTGCGTCCGGTGAGGATCAGAAGCGAACCGAAACGTGCGAGCGCCCGCGCGATCTCCGCGGTGATCCCGCGCGCTCCTCCGGTCACCAGGATCACGTCCTCCGGCCCTAGCTCGAGTGATTGCCGGCTCGGAGCGAGCATGGCCGGAGTAGAAATCAGCGACTGTCGGACCCCCATCGCATACCCAACTTCGATCTGACCGTCGCGTATGAGCAGTTCGTCGAGCAGGTAGCTGGCGAGGTCATCCGCCTGCTGCTTTGGATCGAGATCTACGATCTTGATGTTCGCAAAATCGTGCTCGCGTGCGACGGACTTGAGCAGCCCCGCGACTCCTGCGCAGGGTAGATGGTCAGCTGGTAGCGCGCTGCGACCGAAGTCGCCGCCCAGCCCGGTGACACCCAGGAATGTGTCGGCATTGCCGCTGATCGCACGCTTGGCAAGTAGAAACACCCCTTCGAGCCGCTCGATTCCTGGCGCACCCAGAGCGCCGAGCGCGATGATCCCATCGTAGTGGCTGTCGCTATCGCTGGGATCGATGTCGACTACGGCTTTGTGCGCTCTCAGCCGCTCCGCAAGCGCAGCGGCAACTCCGAGGCGATCGCTCTGGATCAGAAAGCGGCGCCGTTCCAGCTCTTTGTCGTTCGCTCTCTGGGCCGCGATCGGGACGAGCCGGAAGATGGAGCGCTGCAATTCGTGATGGCCTTCGGGGACCGCGCTGGCCCGCACCTGCGCGCGCGCAGCTCCGTTGCCTGACGCATGCTCGGGCACGCCTTGTCCAGCGAGCAACTCTGCGGGTGCAGTGGACGGCTGACTCTGCAGCGCGGCGACTGCTCGAATGATCTCCCCGATGCTGCGAAGGTTTGCCAGCGTCTCTACGGCGGCCAGGCCAGCATCCGTCGACAGCAGCCCCATGACCTCGCCGAAGCCATGGACGATCTCGATTCGCTTGATCGAATCGATGCCGAGGTCGCTCTCCAGGTCCAGGTCGTCGCGTAGCGTTTCGATCGGGTAGCCCGTCCGCTCGGCCAGCAGTTGCACAAGCGTGGCGCGTGGGTCTGCGGGGACAGGCGCGCGCCTAACCTCCGACTCACCCGGCGCAAAGCGGTCGAGCCACGCCAAGATTTCTCCGAGGTTGCGAGCATGCGCCAGCTCTTCCAGCTGTCCCGACGCCTGGTTCTTCGATGTGGCACCGAGGCGCATTTCGAGCTGAGCAAAGATCTCGACGCGCTTGATCGAGTCGATGCCGAGATCTGCTTCGAGATCGATTTCGGGTTTGAACGTGGTGGCCGGATAACCGGTACGCTCCACCAGCAGGTTGATAAGCTCCTCTCGGCCGGAGACGCGCGGGGGTGGCAGCGATGCGACAGCTTCGGTGTCGACGACGGCCGCGTTCGCGCGCGCGCGTCCGGCGGGCAGCGCAGCTGCTGCGCGCTTCGGAGCTGGCGTGTCGCCCAGCGCGGCCCCGGCCCCGAAATAGTTGGCCATGATCGAGCGATGAGACTGCACGATCTCGCTCATGCCATCGAAATAGGCCTGCAAGGCATCGGCACGCGTGAGCTGCGACTCGGGCATCACGCTGAGGGGAGCCGCAATCGGCTCGAGCAACGGCCGGAAGCCGCACGTCTCGGGAGCGGCATTCGCGGGCCTCGCCCAGCGTCCATCGACGATCCACGCGCCGAGCGATCGCGCGCCAGGCCGTTCCAGATCCAGGCGCAACGCGCCGCGCCGTTCGAAGAATGTCTTGGGCTCGACCCGCACACCGAGCGTGGCGAGCTTGGCGACCGCGTTCAGCAGCGAATGGACGCTCGACTTGCCCCTGGCGTCCGTGGTCACGCACCAGTGTGGTTGCTCGCCGAGGGTCGCCTTGACCAGTCCGGTAAGCACGCTGCCAGGGCCAACCTCCACGAAGACGCGCGCACCATCGGCGTAAAGCGATGCGACTTGCTCGGCAAAGCGAACGGGCGATACGAGCTGCGCACACAGTGCCTTGCGGATCGTGTCGGGCTCGGTGTCGTGCGGACGCGCAGTGACGTTCGACCAAACCGGGATCGCTGGCGGCGCGACCGCCGCGTCGCGCAGGGCATGCGCGAACAGCAGGTCTGCGCCACGAATGACAGGGCTGTGGAATGCGCAGGCGACGGGCAATAGCCTGTGGGGCATCTGCCGCTCGGCCAGGACGGCCAGCGCGCGGGACATCGCCTCGGTGCTCCCCGCAATCACGGTTTGCGCCGGAGCATTGAGGTTGGCGATGACGACGTCAGAGCCCTCTCCGGTGATGTCCAGCAGCTGCTCGGGACCACACGCCACCGCGGCCATCGTTCCCGGATCCGACGTGATCGCGTTCGAGATCGCATCCGCTCGCGCTCTCGAGATTTGCAGCAGCTGGGCCGCCGGAAGACAGCCTGCGTAAGCGAGCGCGGTGATCTCGCCATAGCTGTGTCCCGCGGCCATCTGCGCGTCGACGCCGAAGTCGGTCAGAACTCCGGCAACAGCCATGCTTACGGTGCCGATGGCCGGCTGCGCGATCTGTGTGGAACGCAGCCTGGTTTCTTGCGCCATGCGCGTGCGGTCGTCGAAGGCACGGGGCGGGAACAGAGCGTCCGTCAACCCGGCGTCCTCGCCGAGCCAAGTGCGAAGCTCGGGCTTCCAGACGAAGAGATCCGCGAACATGTGCAAGTACTGACTGCCCTGACCAGGGAAGAGAAATGCAAGCTTGCCCTGCGCCCGCTCCCGAGCCGCATATACGCCGTCGGCGCTCTCGCCCGCGATCGCGAACGTGAGCTTTTCCCGCAGGTCGTCCAGCGAAGACGCCACGATCGCGACTTGCGTCTCTGCCGCCGCGCTGCCGTCCATGAGGACCGTATATGCGAGGTCCCGCAGGCAGACGTCGACACTCGACTGCAGCCAAACCAGCAATGAGCGCAGCTTCGCGCGTGCGGCTTCTTGATCGCTCGCCCTGATCAGGAAAAGCTCCGCCGGCATGACGTCGGCGGAGTGAACGCGAGCATCGGGAGCGCTCTCCAGCACGGCGTGAAAGTTCGTTCCTCCGAAGCCCAATGCGCTGACGCCCGCGCGCCGGCGCGAGGACAGCCACGGTCGGGATCGATCGAGAAACACGAAAGGGCTGTGTCTCGGATCGTACGCGGCGTTGGGCTGCGTGAGGTTCGACGTCGGCGGCAGAACGCCGCGCTGAATCGCCAGGGCGGCGCGAATCAAACCCGCCAGGCCCGCAGCGCACTTGGTGTGACCGATCTGTGACTTCACGGAACCGAGCACGCAGTGATGAGCCTGGGTTCCCGCGTCGTACATCAGCTCGGACAAAGCGAGCAGCTCAGTACGATCACCGACGACGGTCCCAGTCCCATGCGCCTCGACCATCTCCACCGTCGAAGGAGAGAAGCCGGCGGCATCGTAGGCGCGCTCCATCGCCAGGCGCTGTCCCTTCTTCTTTGGCGCAGTTAGCCCCATACCTTTGCCGTCGCTCGAACTGCCGACGGCCTTCAGCGTCGCGTAGATCCGGTCACCGTCGCTGAGCGCGTCGCTCATGCGTTTGAGGACGATCGCTGCGACGCCCTCGCCGAGCGCGATGCCGTCGGCGCTGCTGTCGAACGAGCGGCACCTTCCGCTCGGCGACAGCGCACGTGCACTGGCGAACAGCAGGTAGTCTTCGATTCCATTGTGGAGATCGACCGCGCCGGCAATTGCGACATCGCAGCTGCCCGACAGCAGCTCGAGCCGACAGGCATTGACCGCGGCGAGCGACGACGCGCAGGCGGCGTTGACGGCGTAGTTGCTGCCTTCGAAGCCCAGCCGATTCGAGATACGACCGGACACGACATTCGCCAGCGCCCCGGCGAAGGAATCCTCGGTGAGCTTGGGTATGTACGGATCGAGCGCATCGGGCACGCTGCCATGCACCTGGCTGTAGAGCGCGCGAAAGCCGTACGCGGAAGAGAGATCGCCGCCCACGTCCGCGCCGAAGATGACGGCGATCCGCTCGCCATCCGCTTCGCCGGGGATGATTCCGGCGTCGAGAAGCGCGCGATGCGTAACGTGCAGACTCAACAGCTGCGCAGGATCGATCGCTGGTAATGAGTTCGGCGGGATGCCGTACTCGTCCGGGTCGAAATGCACCTGTGGGATGAAGCCGCCCCACTTCGATGGCGTCTTCTCGCCGGTGCCATCGGGGTCGTAGTAAGTGTGCTTGTTCCAGCGGTCGTCGGGCACCTCCTGAACGCAGTCGCGGTTTTCGAGCGTGTTGCGCCAGAACTGCTCGCGATCGGCGGCGCCTGGAAACATGCAAGCGATCCCGACGATCGCGATGTCTTGCGCGGCGTGGGGTACTTGGAGCTCGTCGTTTGGAACTGAACGCTCGAGGAACTCCTGGCTGCCCTCGGCCACGTCGCGATGCAAGTTCTCGATCGTGACGCGCCCCCTGCGCAAGGTGGCCACTTCCCCGAGCATGAACAGACCCTCGCGATCCTGATCATCGGTGCCGACCGGAACCAGAGCGTCGCCCTGCCGCCGCAGGCCCTTCGACGCGATCCTCAGTCGCCCCAAATTCATTTGCTCCAGGCGCTCACCGATCGCGCGTGCGTCCAGCCCTGCGGCCGTCAGCGCCTTACGCTCGGCATCGAACTCGATCACGAACGGACTGTTTGCTGCCCGGATCGCGTGCCCCGGTCCGATCTCCAAGATCGCCGTCTTCTCGCATTCCGCCGCCCACTTCTGGAACTGAGGCCCGATCGCACCGCATGCGACGGCTTCCTCGGTGAACAGATATGACGTGCCCATCAGCACGGCAAACTGGGCGCCGCGCGCCACCAATGGCGCCACGATCACGCTGACGATCGCCGCGGAACGGGCATCATGGATGCCTCCCGCAAACACGACCGTGAGCGTGGACGGGTCGTCGACCTGCAGCAATCGTTCGACGGCGAGCTCCCAAAGCACGAAGCTCGTGCGCGGACCGATGTGGCCGCCACACTCTCGACCCTCGAACACGAATCGCCGACAACCTTGCTTGATGAAGACATCGAGGATGCCCGGCGACGGTACGTGTAAAAACGTGATTATCCCGTTGTTCTCCAGGCGCTTGGCTTGGTTCGGGCGGCCGCCCGCGATCAGCACCACCGGAGGACGTGTTTCCTCGAGCAGCGCAAACTGTTCTTGCCGCGTTTCTTCGTCCAGAAAGCCGAGCACGCCTACGCCCCAAGGCCGTCCGCGCAGCGCGGTGGCAGCGTCCTCGATGCACTTGCGCGCAACCGCCCCGCGCATCTCCGAGAGCGCTACGAAGGGCAGTCCACCAGCGTCAGACACTGCGCGCGCAAATGCGGGACAATCGCTGACGCGCGTCATCGGGCCCTGGATGATCGGAAAGCGTAGACCGAGCTCGTGCCCGAAGGCGCTATTTGGGCCGAGCGCGGCAAGCATGCGCGCTTGGTTCGGACGCGTGCGCAGCGACGCCAGCACGGCCCGCACGAATTCGCGCACGCGCGTGCAACGCCGAGCAACGACCTGAGCCAGCTCCAAGTCGCGACTAACCGGAATGTCCACCCTGGCCGGACTGTCCGGCAGAGGTTCGGAGTCGTGCGCAGTTCGATTCCGAGCCTGCTCGCCGTTGGTCCTGCGCCGGACCACGGCGCTCGCGCCCGCGCTGCCATCTGCTTCCATCACGAAGCGGCGTTCATCCTTCGAGAGATTCGACTCGCGCAGCAGCGAGAGCTGGGAATCCACCACCACACCGGCGGCCCCCGCGGCGAAGATTGCTGGGGCGGTGTGCAGGCCGACCCCACCTTGCACCCACACATCGATCGCGAGCGCATCGAGGGCAGCCTGCAAGAACACGAAGCTGGACTGCTCCGAGACACGACCGGCCGCTTCGTTGCCCTTGAGAATCACGCCGTTCGCGCCGAGTTCGGCGGCTCTGCGTGCTTCGTCCAGCGAGCAGACCTCTACCAGTACTGAACGCCCCGACTGCTGAACGCCGTCCATGCTCGATGGACCGTCGACGATTAGGAGTCGCACCTGCTCGGGCAAGCGATTGACTGTCGCAGTCCCAACACGAACACCGAACGCGCCACGCCAGCGCTGTTGCACGGCACGAAGAGCGATCGCCGCATCGGCCTCGTCCGCGCGGCTGAGATCGAGGATGCCCAGCGCACCGGCGCGGCAGGCCGCAGCCACCAGCCCCGGATCCACTCGTCCGAACGGACTGACCGCAAGCAGGCGCGCTGCGTCAGGGTCGAAGCCGGCGAGACGCCCGCGCGCGGCGCCGTTTTCCGCTTTCGTCATGTCACATCACCTGTTTTGAAAATCCAGCGGCTCGACACCGTTGCCAGCATCGGCGCCAAGGACACGCACTCGTAGCAACCGTTCGGGATGTAAGCAACACGCACTTATTTCAAATACTCAAAACAAACATCGATCACCTGGCGTTCACAATATATTTGGATTAGAACCGCCGCCGTGAGGGGTCATGCGACGATTACATTTGGAATTCTCGGAGCCGGCGATGCTGGTGGACGCCACGTGCGCGCGCTCTCATCGATCGATGGCGTCAGCGTGTCCTGGATTGCCGACATGGATCAGGCACGCGCCGACCAGCTCGCAGCCAGTGTCGCGGGTGCCGAAGCGCTGCATGCCACGCGGGCGCCGTTCGCCGCGGTCGACGTCGTCTGCGTATGCACGCCGCCGAGTGAGCACAAGGCCGCCGCGCTCGAAGCCCTCGCTGCCGGCTGCAACGTGCTGATCGA
>Ga0190265_10001017_pt1 | contig 18237 bp, 17 predicted proteins | sample Popmic124T_FD_133135 | JGI IMG/M metagenome (GOLD analysis project Ga0190265, IMG submission 133135) | Populus adjacent soil microbial communities from riparian zone of Indian Creek, Utah, USA - 124 T | ecosystem: Environmental > Terrestrial > Soil > Riparian zone | place: USA: Utah | collected...
CGAGCAGGGTCTGGGGATAGAGGATGGCGCCTTGCCGGAAGCGCTTCGCATACGAGCCTGAGGGAGCGCTGGAACCCTGGACCGCCCGGCCCGCGATCCTCCAGGAAGACCTCTTGCCGAGGAAGGCCAGCTCCCAGACGACCTCCTCCGTCTTGAGCGCCGGCGGCTTGCCCGACAGGCGGAGCCCGGGCTTCCGCCGTGAAGGAGCCGGCGGGCCGGGCTCCGTGAAGAGCACGGCTGCCGGAACGGGAAACAAGGGATCGACGCCGCCCAGGTCCCAGATCTCCGTCACGTCGAACCGGGCCCCGTCCCTCCCCTCTCGCAGCCCGGCGTGATGCGCCGCCGTCAGCAGGTTCCGGGGCATCACCAGAGCGGCACGCCGCGCCTGGTTAGCAAAGTGCTCCAGGAAGACCGTGGCGCGTTCGGTCCGCCCCCGATTCAGCCAGGGCGGATTGCCCACGACGACGTCCACGGGCTGCGGGTCTCCCGCCAGCGCGTCGGCCTCGAAGACCGGGATGCTCACGGGCCGAGCCGCGGATGGCAGGAGGTCGCGGACCGCCAGCACATAGCAGGCCCGCGCCACCACCACCGCCAGAGGGTGGATGTCGATCCCCCTTACGCTGGAAAGGATTTCGGGGAGCGCGAGCCCCCTCCTGCGCAGCACCGCGATGGCGGCGCGCAGGAAGATCCCCGAGCCGCAAGAGGGATCGAGCACGGAGGAGGCCGCCCTGCCTTCGAGGGCTCTCTCCACGATCCGGCCGGCCAGCCAGTCTGGCGTGTAGTGCTCGCCGAGACCGTGCCGCGTTTCGGCGCACACGAGCTGTTCGTAGAGCGGCCCGAGAACATCCTCGTCCAGGGTTTTAGGGTCGTATGCAGTCAGGCGGCGAGACAGCGCGAGCCAGGCCTGGGGATCCCCCACCATTCCGGGCTCACCGTCGAGGTTCAGGATGTTATGGCGGAGAAACCAGGTGCCCGTCAGGACGTTCTCCAGCTCCCCGTCCGCGACGGGCCGCGCCGCGAGAGCCGCATGGACGAGCAGGCGGGCCAGGCCGGCCAGATAGGTGAGAGGCGTGCCGTCCGCCGCGAGGACCGCGGCGTAGAGCGGGCTGGAGGCACCGAAATCCTGGGTAAAAGGGGTTTTCATACGGTGAAGCAAGCGCCCGCCCCGAAGGGCGGGCGCAAGGAGTCAGATCAGTAGCTGATCTTCAACTGGTAGGTCGTCCGGGTCGACGAGTAGCGGTAGGCGCGGACGAAGACGTTGACGGCCGAGCCGCTCGTGTTGGTCCAGGAGGCCTGGTCCGCGGTCGTGCCGCCGTTGATCGAGCTCGCCACCGCGCTGCCCGACGTCGAGTTGTAGATGTAGACGTCGTAGTCGACCGAGAGGCCGTTCAAGAGAGCGGTCACCGTGCGGCCCGCCGGCAGGCTCAGGCGGAAGAAGTCCTCCTGCCCGGTCGACGTGTCGTTCAGGAAGGTGCCGGAGATCTGGTTGCAGGTCCCCGAGATCGCCTGCGGCGCGGTGCGGGTGTTGTTCGGCTCCACGTCCGAGATGTTGTTGCAGGTGCAAGCCTGAGTCGTCGCCGAAGCCTGCGACGAGTTGGCCGAGCTGCAGGTGCCGTTCGACGCCGAGACCACGTAGTAATAGGTGGTGCCGCAGGCGAGGCCCGTGTTCGAGAAGGAGGTGGTGGCCGACGTGCCGACCGACGCGTAGCCCGAGCCGCTCGTCGTCGAGCGCGAGACCGTGTACGAGGTCGCTCCGGCAGCCGCGCTCCAGGAGGTGTTGATCTGCGACTGCGACGTGGCCGAGGCGGAGAGGCCGGTCGGCACGGAGGGCGGCGTGCAGGCAGCGCCGCCGTTGATGCCGCCGATGGTCGTGGCCCCGGTGCCGCCGGCGTCCAGCCAGTTCGACAGGCGGGTGCTGTTCGTGCCGCCGCCCGTCCAGGAGACGCTGAAGCGGCCGTAGTAGTCGGACAGGTTGTTGCCCGTGGCGCCGCAGGAGGACGGTCCGCCGTGGAGCTGGCCCACGAAGCGGCCGGCGGCGTTGTAGAGCGGCGAGCCCGAGGAGCCCGGCTCGGTCACGCCCGGCACCCAGCCGCCCGGAGGGGCGGTCGCCCAGCGCGCCCAGAGGTGGGTGCCGTTGCCCGGAGAAGCCGGGTTGTTGTAGCTCGTGGGAATCAGGTTCGAGGTGACGTAGGTGATGCGCTTCTCATCTGTCGACGGATGGTGGATCGAGGCGCAGGGAGCCCCGGCGGTGCAGGTGAAGCTGCCCGTCGTGCGGTCCCAGCCCGCCCAGTGAAGGTTGTGGGCCGCGTTCGCCGGGTCGTCGAGCTCGACCAGCGTCGCGTCCGAGGGGGAGTTGGCGGCGCGGAAGAAGGAGCCGGTGTTGAACTGGTTGAGAGTGCCGTTGCCCACCTGGCCGCTCGCGGCGCTGCCCGGCGTCCGGCAGAAGGAGTTCTGGTAGTTCCAGTAGACGACCAGCGAGGCCGCGTTGCCCGAGTTGATGCTGCAATGGGCAGCCGTGATGAAGTACATCTTGCGGTCGTTGGCGGTGTTGTTGAGCAGGGACCCGGTGCAGAACGTCGAGCCGCCGGTCGAGATCACGCCGACCGACCGCATCTCGTCACGCCACGTGTCGCCGGCGCCCAGGCACTCGACGTCCAGGTTGCAGGAGCCGGACTTGTTGTAGGCGTCGGCGGACATCGTGCCGAACCCGCGGTAGCCCTGGTTGATCCAGCCGAGCTTCAGGTCGACCTTCTTGGCCTCCCGAGCCGGCACCGTGAGCTCGACGATCAGGTCGCTCGTGGTGACGACCGGCGTCCACAGCTCTCCATGCGCCTCGTTGTCCGCGGCGGTGAACGGCCGCGCGACCTGGGTGCCGTCCGTCGCGTAGAGCAGCAGGCGGGCGTCCGGCGTCAGCTTGAAGCGGGTGAAGCCGAGGTTGAGCGAAGTCGCTCCCTCGCGGCCCACGACGCGCAACCGCCAGAGCATCTGTCCGTCACCCAGGTCCTCCCAAGTGCCGTTCTTGGCCGGGGTGATGGACACCCGCTCCGGAACCGCGAACCGCGGCGGCAGCTCCAGCCGGTCCCGCATCATGTCCTCTTCGCCGAGCCTGGCCAGGTCCAACTGCTGGCCGACGACGGACTCCAACCGGTTGACGTCGAGCACGGAGTAGCTGGCGGCTGTGGGCGTAACGGCCTGGGGGGCGGCGTGGGCCACGCTCCCGAAGGCGAACAACGCGAACCAAGCAAACTTACGGCTCATACCCTGTTTCTCCTGTCTCCCGAGACGGTCGTGGCTACCTTGCCGCGAGCCGAAAACGACGCGCCGGTCCTCCCGGTCGTCTCCGGAAAGCTGGGCCAGGGGGGAGCGCTAACAACCATGGTGCAGGCTGGGCACTTTCGGGAGCCGGGAAGGCGAAAGGAGTTGGTGGCTCGAGCCCTACTCCTCCCCCTGGTCGCCGTGGGGCTCTGGAGCGACTGTGAAAAACCGAGCCGGTGACCATCCCGGTCCACCGGCTCGCTTGCCCGTTTGACGGAGCTAGTCCGGCGGGAAGTTCCCGTTCTTGGCCACCGGTACACAGAGTTTCTCCGAGTCCGTGACCTTGACCGCTTCGGACTCCGGGAACTGCTGTCTTAGGACCGGGTTGAGATGGGTTAGCTTGATCTCCTTATCGAGCGGCTGGCCTTTCAGGTTGTAACAAAGCACGTCGGAATAGGCAATGACCTTCAAAACGTCTTCCGGTGGAAAGGCCTTGTTCTTGGCCACAGGGACACAGAGTTGAACGGGCGCTGGCCCCTCGATGGTGGTGATCTCGGGCTCGATGCGGGCCAATAGCGGGTTCAAGTGGGTCAGGCGGATGTCCCTTTTATCGAACTGCCGTTTGCTGTCGACTCGATAGCATTTCACGTCCAGCCATTCGATCAACCTCAGGACTTCGTCTTTCGGGAACACGTCCTCTTTTGCTACCGGCACGCAGAGCTGTTGGGGCTCGCGCACGACGATCTCATCATCCTCTCCAAACAGCTCGACGATCACTTTGTTGAGGTGAGTCGTCCTGAGCGGCAGGTCGAGGGAGGGGCCGTTGATGCCATGGCACCTCCAATCGACGAACTGGATATATTTGAGCACGTCTTCCGGCACCTTCTGGTTGTTCTTCTGAACCGGGACGCAGAGCTGCTGCGGATCCAGATCCACAGTTTCGGGCCGCATCCCGCTTTCGATGAACACCGGATTGAGGTGATCCAACTGCAGCACCACATCCCTCTCAGAGGTGATCTTGTAGCAACGGACGTCCAGGTTCTCGACGAAGCGGCGGGGCGAGAGACCGTCCTGCGCGGACACGGCCAGCGGCAGAAGTAAAAAGAGGCTGGAAACGACGACTCGGCGGACACACGGACTCATGACTCACCTCCTGACGGCTCTAGAGAGCTGTCGGTTTGCGGTCTAAGGTCTAAGTAGTCGCCCGGGCCCGGACAATTTCTAGCGCTGAAGATAAGATTACAATACTAAATAGACGATGTCTATATGCCGCCGTCTGCGGATCCACAGGGACTTCCAGGAGCTTTTGAGGCAGGGAAAGGAGTGATGGAGGCGACGACCGGATTCGAACCGGTGGATAAGGGTTTTGCAGACCCTCGCCTTACCACTTGGCTACGTCGCCCTAAAGGGGCAAGGACCGCGCAGACGGCCCCATGTCAAGAAGAAGTATTGGAGCGGGAAACGGGATTTGAACCCGCGACCCCAACCTTGGCAAGGTTGTGCTCTACCACTGAGCTATTCCCGCCCGTCAGGCTGCAAAGGATAGTCAGGAGGCCGGTGCGTGTCAAGCACCCGTCACCAGCGGCGCCTTACCGGGCCCGGGCTGTAGGGGAAGGCGTCGCGGATCAAGGTGTAGCGCCAGCCCTCCTTCTGCCGATCGAGGCCGAGGACGTCGAAACGGCAGGCCAGGAGGTGGAGGCCCTTGTTGGCGACGTAGAGGGCGGCGGCGCGGGAGAGGCGGCGCTGCTTGCCGGGGCCGACGGCCTCGATGGCGTCGCCGTAGAGCTTGCCGTCTCGGGCCTTGATCTCGACGAAGCAGAGGGTCTCGTCCTCCTTGGCCACGACGTCGATCTCGCCGCCATGGTTGACGACGTTGCGCTCGAGGATCAAGTAGCCCTGGGCCGCGAGCCAGCGGACGCCGTCGTCCTCCCCCACCCGGCCCTGCGCCCGGGTGTGGGGCTGCTCGCGGAAGTCTTCGCTCAACGGCGCTTCCAGCGCGTGCCGTTCGGAGTGTCCTCGAGAGCGATGCCGCGGGCGACGAGCTCGTCGCGCAGGCGGTCGGAGGTGGCGAAGTCGCGGTTCTTGCGGGCCTGCCAGCGCTCCTCGACGAGGCGCTCGATCTCGTCGCTGTCGTCGTCTTTGGCCTGGCCCTCGGGCCACTCGGCGGGGTCGAGCACGCCCAGCACCTCGTCGACGCCGGCGAGGGCGGCGAGCACGCGCTCGCGGTCGCCTTCGCCGATCCTCCCCTCCTCGATCGCCACGTTGGCCTCCTTGACGAAGGCGAAGACGGCGGCGAGGGCCACGGAGAGGTTCAGGTCCTCGGCCAGGGCGGCGGCGAAGTCCTCGCGCAGGCGGTCGGCGGCCTTCGCCAGGCGCGCGTCCGGCCCGCCCTTCTCCACCGCGTGGGCGAGGCGGAAGCGCATCTGGTCGACCCGGTAGAGGGCGTTGGTCACCCCCTCCAGGGACTCGAAGGTGAAGTTGATCTTCTGCCGGTAGTGGACGGAGAGGAAGAGGTAGCGCAGGGCGCGCGGCGAGAGGCCGCGCTCCAGAAGGTCGGGCAGGGTGTACTGGTTGCCCAGCGACTTCGACATCTTCTGGCCGTCCACGATGAGGTGCTCGGAGTGCAGCCAGGTGCGGACGAACGGCTTGCCGGTCGCCGACTCGCTCTGCGCGATCTCGTTCTCGTGGTGCGGGAAGATCAGATCGACCCCGCCGCAATGGAGGTCGAAGGTCTCGCCCAGGAGGCCCATGCTCATCGCCGAGCACTCGACGTGCCAACCGGGCCGCCCCGGTCCCCAGGGGGATTCCCACGAGGGCTCACCGGGCTTGACGCCCTTCCAGAGCACGAAGTCGCGCACGTCCTCCTTGCCGTACTCGTCGGCGGCCACCCGCTCGCCGCGCTGGACCTGGTCGAGGTCGAAGCCGGAGAGGCGGCCGTAGTCGGGGAACTTGGCGATGCTGAAGAAGACGGAGCCGTCGCTCGCATAGGCGTAGCCCTTCGCGACCAGCGTCTCGATCAAGGCGATCATCCCGGCGATGTGCTCGGTCGCCCTCGGGAAGTGCTCGACCGGCTCGATGTGGAGGGTTTCGAGGTCGCGCCGGAAGGACTGGACGAAGGGCTCGGTGTATTCGGCGAGGGAGACGCCTGCCTTGTTGGCGCCGAGGATGGTCTTGTCGTCCACGTCGGTCAGGTTCATCACCTGGACGACCTTGTAGCCGAGATGGCGCAGGCTGCGCCGCAGCACGTCCTGGACCATGAAGGCGCGCAGGTTGCCGATGTGAATCTCGTTGTAGACGGTCGGCCCGCAGGCGTAGATGTGCGCTTCGCCGGGGGTCACGGGGCGGAAGGGCTCGAGCGTGCGCCCGAGGGTGTTGTACAGGACGAGCTCGGTTGTCATAGGTCGAAGGGGCCGTTCTTGCCGTTGGGATTGGAGCGTTGGATTCGGGTCAGGTCAGCGGGTCACCAGGACGGAACCGCCCGCCCAGGTGATGCCGGCCAGGGGGTCGCCTGTCGAGTCCACGGCCGAGTTGCGCGAGAAGGTGATGGGTCCCCCTCCGGCGGCGACGGCGGTGAATTCGAGGCTCATCAGCAGCCCGGAGCCGGAGACTCCGTCGATCGGGCCGAGCAGGCTGCCGCCGGCAACCAGGTTGCCGGGCGACGTCGCCACCACCTGCACAGAGCCGTTGGCGAGGAACGCCCCAGGGACGGCGCGGACGAACTGGAGCTGGCCGCTCGGGTAGGCGAGGTCGTAGGCCAGACCGTAGAGGTCGGTGACGGTGTTCGCCCGGACCTCCAGCACCAGCGTGTTGACGGTGCTCGCGGCGCCTCTCGCGAGGACGATCGAGCTGGTGCCTCCGCCGCCCTGGGGGGTGAAGGCGATGGCGGGCTGAGGCTGCGGCGGAGGTGTCGGCTCGACCGGGTTGCCTCCCCCGCCGCCGCCCCCGCCGCAGGCCGGCAGGGCGAGGGCCAGGCAGAGCAGCAGGGGGAGCCGGGCCGTGGGGGCGCGCCGCGCGGACGCGGCGATCCTCAAGCCAGCACCTCTTCGCGGTCGGCGGCGAGCTTCTTCAACTGCCGGCGCGAGCGCTCGCGCCGCAGGCCGCGCAGGTGGTCGGTGAAGAGGATGCCGTCGAGGTGGTCGACCTCGTGGCAGATGGCGCGCGCCAGGAAGTCTTCGGCCCGCAACTCCAGGGGCTTGCCCTGGAGGTCCACGGCGCACACGGTGATGGCGAGCGGCCGTTCGACCTTGTCGTTGATCCCGGGCAGCGAGAGGCACCCCTCCATGTCGGCCTCCGCCCCTTCGCGGCGGACGATCTCGGGGTTCACCAGGATGTGGAGCTCCTTGGGATCCTGGCCGACGGAGGTGTCGACGACCGCCAGGCGCAGCTCGACGCCCACCTGGGGCGCCGCGAGGCCCACGCCGGGGGCGGCGATCATGGTCTCCACCATGTCGGCGGCGAGCTTCCGGAGCCGCGCGTCGAAGTCTCTGACCTCGCGGCACTTCACGCGCAGCACGGAGTCGGGATAGATACGGATCGGAAGGATGGCCATCAGTTTACGCCCTGCAGACGCCGCAGCAGGGAGGCGACGTCACGGTCTGTGTGCTGCTCGCGCAGCGCTTCGAGGAACCCGCGCGGGTCGGGGTTGCCGACCAGCGACTTCTCCAGACCCTCGCGGGTGAGCTTCAACGCGATCACGGGCTCGGTCGCGCGGTAGTCGGCCGGCCAGGCGCCGCGCTCCAGCAGCACCCCTTCCCCCAGGATGTCGCCCGAAGTGAAAGTGCGCAGCATCGTCGCGCGTCCGTCCAGTTGCACGGAGGCCTCGACGACGCCGGTGACGATGAGCAGCAGGAAGGCGTCCTGGCTGCCCTGGGCCGCCAGGGGGGTGCCGGGCTCGGCGCGGAAGAACTCCATGGCCGAGAAGAGCCGCTTCAACTGGTCGCCCGGCAGGTGCTGCACCAGGTTGCCCCCCGCCAGCTTGTGCCACAGCCGCTGCAGCTCCAGCGTCGAGGTGCCCGACTGGGCGCCGGCATGGCGCAGCCCTTCGAGGGCGTGCTCGCGCACGTGCTCCATGCTCTTCTGGCGCTGGAAGCCCTCCACCTTGAAGCGGAGCTTCTCGTCGAGGGGGGCGAGCTTCATGGCGCGCGCGAGAAGGGCGATCCCCTTGTCGAAGAAGCCGTCCTGGACGTACTCCTCGGCGACGAAGGCGTACTCGGCGACCGCCTTGTCGTGCTGCTTCTGCTGGGTGTACACCTCGGCGAGCTTCAGATGCGAGTGGAGGTCGTTCGGGTTCGTCTTGAGCTTGGCGCGCAGCCGCTCCACGGCGTCGTCATAGCGCTCCATGACGATCAAGTCGTCGACCGAGTACTCCTGCGGCCCCTCTTTGCCTGCGCCGCCCCGGAACCATCCTTTGAGTGCCAAGGTATAATCGCCTCTCTGGGTACGCCCATCACCTGAAGGAAAGCCAGCGGGGGCCTGACCGTATTCCTGCGCACCGGGCCATCAGGGGGACGCCCCTGACGCCTGGGGGGGACACCGGCCGCCTCTAGGAACGGGCACATTATATAGAGCCGGGGGGAAATGCGCCCTCTTTTCGGGGGCGGAAACGGAATAACGGGCCTGGTCCGGAAGTTGCTCTGGATGAGACTGACGAGTACCGTCAGACCATGGAGAACCAAATAAAATGAACGCTTTAAAGAAAGTGTCCGTGTCCTGCTTCGCACTCTTCGCCGCGCTGCTCGCGGCGGCGGCCCCGGCGGTGGCCCGGGAAGGCGGCAGCTACGGTTATATCCGCGTGATCGAGGGCTCGGCCACGGTGGTCCAGGCCGGGTCCGACGAAAGCACCGACGCAGAGGTCAACCTGCCGGTGCTCGCCGGCGATCGCATCCAGGTGCCGGCGCGCTCGCGCATCGAGCTGGTGCTCGCCGACCGCAACCTGGTGCGCGTGGACGGCGGCAGCGAGCTGCTCCTCGAGCGCCTCGCCGCCTCGCCCGACGCCGACGACCGCGCCACCGTGCTGCGGCTGCTCGAGGGCAACCTGCAGCTCATCGTGACCCAGGAGTCCGAGGGCGAGGAGCTGCCGCGCGTCGAGACCCCGAACGCCACCGTCTACGTCCAGAGCTTCGGCGTCTACCGCGTCACCGCGGAGAGCGGCGGCTGGAGCGAGCTGGTGGTGCGCCGGGGGACCGCCGAGGTGGTCACCGAGCGCGGCTCGCAGATCGTGCGCGCCGACGAGGAACTGGTGATCGAGGGCGACCGCTACGACGACGGCGTCCGCCAGGCCGGCGGCTTCGACACGCTGGAGCGCTGGGCCACCCGGCTCGACGACGACTACGCCTCGGCCGACGTGCGCTACGTGGACGAAGACCTGCGCTACGCCGCGGCTCCGCTCGCCCGCCACGGCTCGTGGGTGAGCTACAACAACCAGAACTACTGGCGGCCGCGCGTCGACTCCGGCTGGCGGCCCTACTCGCACGGCCGCTGGGTGTACACCCCGAGCGGCATGACCTGGGTCTCTTACGAGCCCTGGGGCTGGGTGCCCTACCACTACGGGAGCTGGGACTACGTGCCCACCCACGGCTGGCTGTGGCAGCCCGGCTACGTCTACTCCCCGGCGTGGGTCTACTGGTACTGGGGCGCGGACCAGGTCGGCTGGTGCCCGACCGGCTACTACACCCGCTACTACGGCTCGCGCTTCGGCCTCGACTTCGGCTTCCGCCATGGCGTCTACGGCTGGGCCGGCGGCTCGTGGGACCATTTCAGCCACTGGACGTTCGTCTCGGGCAACTACTTCAACGGCTACCGCAACGGCTATCGCCGCGGTTACCGTGACGGTTACCGCGACGGCAACTGGGACGTGCGGCGCTACGCCGTGCCGATCGACCAACTGCGCGGCCGCTTCGCCCAACTCGGCCGCGGCCTCATCACCACCGACACCCGGTCGCTGCGGCCCGGCTCCTTCAGGGACCCCGCCGACGCGCTGCGGGTGCTGCGCGACCAGCGCACCGGCGGCCGCGGATCGGCCGAGTTGCCGGACGTGAGCTCGTTCATGGCCCGCAAGCCGGAGCTCTCCCCCACCCTGTCGCGCTGGGTGCGGGCGGACGGCAACCAGGCCCAGCTCGACGGCTCGCCGCTCAAGCCGGGCACCCTGGGCAGAGTGCGCAACGAGAAGCCCAACCGCGGCGGCGAACCTGGCCGCACTGTCGGCACCGGGACCGGCACGGGGAGCGGCAGGCCCTGGGTGGTGCTCGGCGACGACCGTCCGGGTTCTTCCCGTGGCGACACGCCGGCGACCCGCCAGCCCACGCTGCGCGGCACCACGCCGGAGCAGCGGCCGTCGGCCGGCGCTCCGAACAACCCGAGCGGCCCGAGCGGCGACACGCCGACCGGCAAGCCTTCCCTGCGGGACCGGCTGAACCGGCCGGAGCCCGGCTCGGACGGCGGCGCGCCACGGCCCGACCGTCCCAGGCCCGGCGTCCGTGAGGTGCCCGCGACCGGCGGCGACCGGCCGCTGGCGATCCCGCGGCAGCGCGATAACGGCGATACGCGCGACGGCGACTCCGACGACCGCGGCTCGCGGCCCCGGCCGGAGATCGACCGCCGGTCTCTGCCGCGGGTCCAGCCGCCCTCCTCCAAGCCGAACGACCGCGAGGAGAGCGATTCCGGCCGCGGCACGTCGCTGCGGCCCGAGCGGCCCCGTTCGAACGACGACGACGACGGCGGGCGGCCGGAGCCGCGGATCTCGCCCTCGCCCCGGGTTCGCGACATCGAGCGCGATTCGGAGCGCGAGCGGCCCTCCTACTCGCGGCCCGAGCCGCGGGTGAGGCCGTCGTCCCCGGAGCCCGACCGCCGTCCTTCGTCCTCTCGTCCGGAGGCGGAGCGGCCGTCCTACTCGCGGCCCGAGCGTGAGAGCGGCCCGCGGCCGGAGGTGCGGTCGACGCCGCCGTCCCGGTCCACGCCGCGCTCTTCGGAGCCGAGCTCCAAGCCGGCGCCGGAGACCCGCGAGCGCTCCCGTCCGTCTCCTCCCCCGTCGGCGCCGTCGGCCCGGTCCGGCGGCGGCGGAAGCCGGGGCGAGCGCTCGGTGCGGCAGTCCAAGCCGCGGGGCGGCAACGGCGGCCGCGACAACTAGTCTCCTCTCCGGGGAGGGCGTCCCGCCCTCCCCTTTTTCGCAAGAACGGCCGGTTGCGATAACCGGCCGTTTCATTTCGCGGCTACAATCTCCCCGCCCATGCGTTCGTCTTCCCTCTTCCGCCTCCTCTTCATCCTCTATTGCATCGAGGCGGGGATCTTCCTGATCTTCGCTCCCTGGAGCCCGGTGTGGGATCAGACGATGCTGCGCCTCCCCCTGGCGGGCCTGCGCACGCTCTGCCTGCACGCCTACTTCCGTGGGGGAGTGAGCGGCTTTGGGCTCGTCCACCTGGTCTGGGGCGCCCACGACCTGCAAGAGCTGCTCTCCCGCCGCAGGGTCCGCGGGAGGGAAATCTCCTGAGCGCGCCGACGCGGGCTCAGGCGTGGCTGCCGGCGCCTCCGTCTCTGATAGCGATCAGCGACCGGGCGTCGCTCGGCGTCGAGCTCGCGGAGTGGTTGCGGCAGCTCGCCGCGGCGGGCATCGGCGCGGTCCAGATCCGCGAGAAGGACCTCGACGACCGCTCCCTCTACGACCTCGCCCGCGTGGCCCGTTCGCTGCTGCCCCCTGCGGCCCGGCTGCTGATCAACGGCCGCATCGACATCGCCGTGGCCGCCGGCGCCGACGGCGTCCACCTCCCCGCCGACGGCCTTCCGCTCGCCCCGCTGCGGCGCCGCTTCGGAGGTGACGGCGGCCCGCTGCTGCTGGGGCGCTCCACCCACTCGCAGGCCGAGATCGAGCGGGCTCGCGACGAGGGGGCCGACTACGTGACCTTCGGCCCGGTCTTCCCCACGCCCGGCAAGGAGCGCTACGGCCCGCCTCTGGGCCTCGCGGCCCTGGCACGGGCCGCCGCCGCCGGTATTCCCGTCTACGCGCTGGGAGGCATTACACTAGAGCGGTTCGCCGACGTGGCCGCGGCCGGCGCGGCGGGAGTCGCCGGAATCCGGCTGTTCCAGGACGCCGGCCTCGCCGAGGCGGCGCTTTCGGCCCGCGAGCATTTCCCCCAACCTCTGGGCCCTTCGGAGCCTGCGGAGAGCACACTGTGGAATCGGACGACATCCGCTCCAACCCGGGTCTGAGCGACGGCACGATGGCCGTGGGCCTCGGCAAGCTGCGCTACCTCTTCATTTCCCTGGCGGTGATCGTCCTCGATCAGTGGACCAAGTGGCTGGTCGAGGCCCACCTGCCGCACCATGTGACCGAGCCCGTGATCCCCGGCTTCCTGAACCTCACCCACGTACGCAACACCGGCGTCGCCTTCGGCCTCTTCGCGACCGACGGCGGCAGTTGGGTGCTCACCCTGCTCGGCCTGGTGGCCCTGACCGCGGTCGGGATCTACTTCTGGTTCGCCCCGAGGCACGACCGCGTCCTGCTGATCGCTCTTTCGTTGGTGGTGGGCGGCGCGGTGGGCAACCTCATCGACCGCTTCTCTTCCGGGGCGGTCACCGACTTCGTCGACATCTACGTGGGCACCCACCACTGGCCCTCCTTCAACGTCGCCGACAGCGCGATCTCGATCGGCATCGTCCTGATGGCGATCGACAGCTTCCGGCCGCGCCACCACCCGGAGCCCGCGCCCGGCGCCGATGCCGCCGGTTGAGGAGGCCTGGACCGTCGAGGCGGAGGCCGCGGGCGAACGGCTCGACCGTCACGTCGCCGCCCGCCTCGACGTCCCCCGCAATCAGGTCCAGGGCTGGATCCGGGACGGTCACGTGCTTCACAACGGCTACGGCGCCAAGCCGTCCGCCGCCCTCGCCGCCGGCGACCGCATCGAATGCCGGCCTCCCGCGCCGCGCGAAGACCGTGTCTCTCCCGAGCCGGGCGACCTCCGCGTGCTCCACGAGGACGCCGACGTGGTGGTGCTCGACAAGCCGGCCGGCCTGACCGTCCACCCCGGCGCCGGCCGCGCCACCGGCACGCTCGCCCACCACCTCCTCGACCGCTACCCCGAGATGGCCGGCGTGGGCGGTCCCGGCCGCCCCGGCATCGTCCACCGGCTCGACCAGGGGACGAGCGGCGTCATGGTCGTGGCGCGCAGCGCGACGGCCTACACCCGGCTGTCGCGAGCCTTCGCCGCGCGCGAGGTGGGCAAGAGCTATCTCGCCATCGCCTATGGAGCGCTCTCTCCGGCGGACGGGCTGATCGACGCCCCCATCGGCCGGCACGCCGAGCGGCGCACCGAGATGACGGTGCGGCGCGACGGGCGCACCGCGCGCACCGCCTACCGCACGCTCGCCGCCGCCTCCGGCCTCTCGCTGGTTGAATTGGATCTTCTCACCGGGCGTACCCACCAGATCCGGGTCCACCTGAAGCACGCCGGGCACCCCCTGGTAGGCGATCCCGCCTACGGCGAGGCGCGCTGGAAGGCCCTCCCCCGCCCTCTCCACGCCGTCCTGCGCGACTTCCCGCGCCCCGCCCTCCACGCCTGGCGGCTGCGTTTTGCACATCCGGCGGACGGGCGCCCCCTCGCCTTCGAGGCGCCCGTGCCGGAGGATTTCAGGGAGCTTTGGGAGAGTGTCGCCGGAGGGCGGCTTCCTCTGCCCTCTACAGGTCAGTAGTCGAAGCGGTTGGCGATGTAGCCGCTGTAGTGCCACTTCTCCGCGTAGGCGAGAGGCGTGCCGACGTAGATCTTGAAGTAGTCGCCGATCGCGCCCGAAAGGCCGTAGATCTTGCCGACGCAGTTGCCGCAGACCAGCGTGCCGTTCAGGTAGATGTCCCACAGCCCCAGGATCTCGTCGTTGTTGCTGCTGCTCACCGTGGTGAGGCGGAACTCGTACTGGCCGTTGTTGGTGAGGCCCACGGCATGGGCGAAGGCCTGGGGGGTCGACTCCTGCCAGTTCGACGACGAGTAGCCGGGATCGGGCTGGTATCTGATGCCCGTGTCGCCGTCGACGATCATGATCGGCCGGTCGGACCAGACGCTGTGCACCGGGAACCACTTGGCCCAGGCGGCGGAGGAGAACAGGGTCAGGGCAAGGGCGGCGAGAAGCAGGCGGTTGGTGAAACGCATGATTCACTTCCTTTCTCCGGCAAAGGCCGGGGAGTGATGGGAGATATCTATAACTACGTATGAACGTAGCATATCCCCTCAGGCGTTTCAGCATCCACGCCGTTACAGAGACGGTTCACCCTTTCTCAGGTAGGCTTCCTGGGCCTCCAGGAGCTCCTTCCCCCCTTCCCAGCGGAGGCCCTCGATACGGGCGCCGCAGACACCTCCCTCCGACTCCAGCTCGAAGAACTTGGTGGCCGAAAGGAAGGTGTCGCGCAGGTCGGCCCCGGTCAAGTTTGCGCCCGCGAAGTTGGCCCCTTCGAGGTCGGCGCCGCGCAGGTCGGCGCCCGCCAGGCTCGCGCCGCGGAGGTCCGAGAGGCTCAGGTTCGCCCCGCGCAGGTCGACGCCGTCCAGGAGCGCGCCGCGCAGGTCGCAGTTCTTGAGGTAGAGGTCCCCCAGATCCCGGGTCTTCGGCTCCCAGCCGCGCAGGTCGGCGCCGATCACCACCTTGCGCGGGCCGCGGCGGTGGACGTAGCTATCGGCTTCGCGCAGAGCCCGGAGGTCGGCGGGCGCCAGCGAGCCGCTCACGAAGCGCTCGTCGCCCGCCCAGGGGTCGGCGTTGTTGTGGTAGCTCGACTCGCGCTCCCAGTAGCCGAGCCGGTCCTCGGCGAGCAGCTCGATGCGGTGCACCCACTTGAGGCTCTTGTAGAAGTAGCGCGACGGGGTGACCGTGCGCAGCGGATAGCCGTGCTCCAGGGTGAGCGGCGCGCCGCCCTGCCCATGGATCAGCCAGGTGTCGGCGAGCGCCAGGGAGAGGGGCAGCGAGGTGTCGTGCCGGCGGGAGGAGTAAGCCTCGAAGCGCACGAAGCGGGCTTCGGGCCGCGGCCTGACCCGGCCGAGCACCACCGCCAACGGCACCCCCTGGAGGCGCATCCCAAAGTGGCTCCAGCTCGTCACGCAGTGGATGTCGGCCGTCAGCTCGCCCTGGGGCAGGGCGAGGAGCTCCGGGTAGGTGAGCGTCAGCGGGCTCTCCACGAGCCCGTCGACGACCAGGCGCCATTCCCCGAGGTCGAGCGCCTCGGGGGCCGGCGCCCGCTCGCCGACGACGGGGAACTTCCGCGTGGCCGTCTGGCCGGGGGGGAGCTCGCCTACAGTAGTTCCTTGAATGGCTTGTACGGCCGGCCCTGCGAATCGGCCACGGCCTGGTAGGTGATGTGGCCGCGGTAGGTGTTGACCCCGAGCTCCAGGCCGGGGTCGTCCTGCACGGCCTTGAGCACGCCCTTCTTGGCCAGAGCCAGGGCGTAGGGCAGAGTCGCGTTGTTGAGCGCGAAGGTCGAGGTGCGCGGCACCGCTCCCGGCATGTTGGCGACGCAGTAGTGGACGACGCCGTCGACCACGTAGGTGGGGTTCGAGTGCGTGGTCGGGTGGGTCGTCTCCAGGCAGCCGCCCTGGTCGACCGCCACGTCCACCACCACGGCGCCGTCCTTCATCAGGGAGAGCATCTCGCGCGTCACCAGCTTGGGGGCCGAGCGGCCGGGGATCAGGACGGCGCCGATGAAGAGGTCGGCGCGGCGCAGCGAGGCGCGCAGGTTGTACTGGTTGCTGGCGAGCGTCGTCACGCCGCCGTGGAACAGGTCGTCGATCTCGCGCAGGCGGTCGAGGTTGGTGTCGAGCACGGTGACGAAGGCGCCGAGGCCGTAGGCCATCTTGATGGCGTTCAACCCCACGATGCCGCCGCCCAGCACGACCACGTCGCCCGCCGGCACGCCCGGCACGCCGGCGATCAGGGTGCCGCGCCCGCCGTGGGCCTTCTGCAGGAAGCTCGCCCCGACCACCACCGCCATCCGCCCCGCCACCTCGGACATCGGGGTGAGCAGCGGCAGCCGGCCGGCCGTGTCCTCGATGGTCTCGTAGGCGATGCCGGTGATCTCGCGCTCGAGCAGCACGTCGGTCAGCTCGGGCAGGGGCGCCAGGTGGAGGTAGGTGAAGAGGGTCTGGCCCCGCTTCAGGAGCGGGTACTCGGAGGCGACCGGCTCCTTGACCTTCACCACCATCTCGGCGCGGCCGTAGACGGCTGCGGCGTCCGGCACGATCTCGGCCCCGGCGGCGACGTAGTCCTCGTTCGGGATGCCGCTGCCGAAGCCGGCCCCGTCTTCCACCATGACCTGGTGCCCCGCGTCGGTCAGGGAGTGGACGGAGGCAGGGGTCATCCCGACCCGATACTCGTGATCTTTGACTTCCTTCGGAATCCCGATCAGCACGTCAGAGGTTCCCCTGTTCGCTTGCGGTCCGCGGTTGCACACGCTCTCCTTGAGAGCCGCGCTCGCCCGGCTGAGGCTTCTCGGCCCTGGGGCGGTTCGGCTCCCGCGATTTGTCCTTGTTGTTCGGGTTGTCCGGCTTCATCTCGACCCTGCCCTTGAAGAAGGCGCCCTCGGCGATGACCACCCGCGGCGCCGAGATATCCCCTTCCAGGCTGCCCGAGGGGGCCACTTCGACGCGGTCCGTGGCGTGGACGTTGCCCACCACGCGGCCGCCGACGCGCACGGTGGGCGCCGAGATCGGTCCGGTGACGACCCCGTCGGTGCCGATCATCACCGCCGAATCGACCCGCACCTCCCCCTCGATCTCGCCTTCGATCAACAGCTCGGTCGGCCCGCTGATCTCGCCGCGCACCCGGGTTCCGGGAGCGATGTGGGTGAGACGGCGCTTCTGCGCATGGGTGGAAACCTCGGAGGATCCGCCAGGCGAGGCGGATGGCATGGGCGCGTTCTCGCGGCGAAAGATCGACATAGCCCCTCTGACGTAACGAGGGCGGCCGGCACTCGCGCGCCAAACGCCGCCCGGACGGAAAGTAAAGTTGGAGCGGGCAACGGGACTCGAACCCGCGACATCAAGCTTGGGAAGCTTGCACTCTACCAACTGAGTTATGCCCGCTCATGGGTCGAGCGAAAGAAACATAGCCGAGCGCCGGACCGCGGTCAAGGGGCCTGGCGGCTCATGAATCCGATATACTGGACGCTATGCAAGGCCCAGGTCGAAGCCGCGACAACATCGAACGCACGGACTCCCTCTACTTTTTTCCCGACCAACGGGTCACCGCGGAGGAGGCGCGCCAGCTCCTGCGGCAGGGAACGGCCGACCAGCGCGCCTGGGTCATCTCCCACCTGCTGCGCTACGCCCAGTGGGACGACATCTGGAGCTTCGTGAGCCGCGAGGAGGTCAAGGAGGTCTTCCCCACCCTCGACCTCCCCGAAAACCTGCGCTCGGCGTGGGGCCGGATGCTGAAGATCGAAGCCCCCGTCGGGTAAGCCCCGGCTAGTCGTCGCCTCCCATGATGATCGAGCCCAGCCCGCCCAGGGCTGAGCCCTCTCCCTTGTTGCGCGGGATGGCGGCGAGCACCTGCATCGCCAGGCGCCGGAAGGGGAGCGACTGGAGCCAGATCCTCCCGGGTCCGGTCAGCGAGGCGTAGAACAGGCCCTCGCCGCCGAAGAACGCGGTCTTGATGCCGCTCACCATCTGGATGTCGTAGTTGACCGTGGTCTCGAAGGCCACCAGGCAGCCGGTGTCCACCCGCAGGGTCTCCCCCGCCGCCAGCTCGCGCGAGAGGATGGTGCCGCCCGAGTGCAGGAAGACGAAACCGTCCCCCTCCAGCTTCTGCAGGATGAACCCCTCGCCGCCGAACAGTCCGGCACCCAGCTTGCGGTTGAGCGCGATGCCCACCGAGATGCCGCGGGCGGCGCAAAGGAAGGCGTCCTTCTCGCAGAGGATGCGGCCGCCGTGCTGGCGCAGGTCCATGGGGATGATCTTGCCCGGGTAGGGTGCCGCGAAGGCGACCTTCTGCCGCCCGGCGGGGGCGCCGTTCGAAAACACG
>Ga0190265_10001018_pt1 | contig 18235 bp, 18 predicted proteins | sample Popmic124T_FD_133135 | JGI IMG/M metagenome (GOLD analysis project Ga0190265, IMG submission 133135) | Populus adjacent soil microbial communities from riparian zone of Indian Creek, Utah, USA - 124 T | ecosystem: Environmental > Terrestrial > Soil > Riparian zone | place: USA: Utah | collected...
AATAGCGGAAGGTGGCGTGCGCCAGCCGGTCGCTGTAGCGGTAGTAAAGCCTGGCAGCGTGTGCGAGGAAGATGCCGCCCAGCGCGAGCGCGGCTGAGAGATAGATGAACCCGCTCATGCGCGTGCAGTACGGCAGCAGGCTGACCGCGAACAGACCGAGCGTGTAGAGCAGCACATGCAGCCGGGTGGCGCGCTCGCCATGCGTCACCGGCAGCATCGGCACGCCGGCCTTCGCATACTCGTTCCTGCGATAGAGCGCGAGCGACCAGAAGTGCGGCGGGGTCCACACGAAGATGATGAGGAAGAGAAGCAGCGCGTCCGCCGAGACCTCGCCGCTCACCGCGCTCCAGCCGAGCACCGGCGGCATCGCGCCCGCGGCGCCGCCGATCACGATGTTCTGCGGGGTGAGCGGCTTGAGGATCAGCGTGTAGACGAAGGCATACCCGACGAAGGTCGCCGCCGCGAGCCACATGGTCAGCGGGTTGACGAGCGTGTAGAGCACGGCAAGGCCGGCAGCCCCGACGGCGAGCGCGAACGCCGCCGCTTCGGCCGGATTGAGCCGGCCCGTCGGCAGCGGCCGCGCGCGCGTGCGCGCCATCAACGCGTCGGTCTTGCGCTCGAGCAGGCAATTCGTTGCGGCAGCGGCGCCCGCCACCAGCGCGATGCCGATCGCGCCGAACACCAGCGGCTGGACCGCGACCGTGCCGGGCGCGGCCAGGAACATCCCGATCACCGCCGTAAACACGATGAGCGAGACCACGCGCGGCTTGGTGAGCGCGAAGAACTGCGGGAGCCGGCGCGAGGCTCCTTCCAGGTCTGTAGCGACGCGCGTGATGCCGTTTGCCGGGGTCATATGAGTCTCCGAGATTTTGCCGACTGGCCCCGGATCGCTTTATCCCCCGGCCGGGGGAATGCACTGGCATTTCGGGGGCTGCGCCGGCGGCACTGCAGCGCCCAAGGTGCACGGGCTGTCTTGCATGCGGGTGTCGGCCGCGTTACGCGCGTAACCGCCGTCGGGATGGGTGGTCATGAGCCTTCCATCGCCTGCGCGCACGATCGCCGCATGCCGACATTCACAACCGCCGCGCAACTACTCGATACGCTGGTCCTCGATAGGCCCGAGGAGGACGAAGCGAAGCGCGCATCCCTGGCGACCGACTGGCTCCTGCGGAACCTGCTCGAGACGGTTCCCGCGCTCGTGTGGTCGACGGCGCCGGATGGGACGCTCTGCTATGTCAACCAGCGGGTGGTGGATTACACCGGACGGACGCTGGCTGACCTCGCCAGTCTAGGCTGGGAGGATCTCATCCATCCCGACGATCACGGCAAGGTCGTCGCGGCGTGGTCGCATGGGGTCCAGACCGGCAGCTGGTATCGGGTCAGTCATCGTCTGCTTCGCGCGGACGGCGAATATCGACGATTCCTGGTGCAGGCAGCCCCGTTGCTGGACAGCGAAGGCCGGGTGATCCAGTTCTTTGGCCTCAACATCGACATTGACGAGAGCACGAGAGTGGCCGAGGCGCTGCGGCATGCGCCGGAGAAGCTTGCGCAAACCGTCGCCAATCCCCCAACGCAAACCTTTACCGCGTCATCCCGAAAAACCGAAGTCGCGCTAGCCAGCAACGCGCGGGAATTTGTCGAGATGAAGGATCTGGGCGTGAGGCTGTCGGCGCGCGAACGCACGATCGTGCGCATGATGGGTGGTGGCTTGTCCAACAAAGGGATCGCCCGCCAATTGAGCATCGCGCCCGAGACCGTCAAGTCGCATGCGAAAAGCATCTTCTGGAAGCTGACGGTCCGCAGCCGTGCCGAGGCGGTCTATCGAGCAGCGGCGCTCGGCCTTATCTGAGGCCGGGTGTGGTGAATCCGTTCGCGACGTCCGCCATCGCTTTGCTCCTCGTCTGCGGCTGCGGGCTCGCGCACGCCGCGACGGCGGAGGATCCGCAGCGGCGGCGCTTTGCGTCGCTCACATTCGAGAACGACTTCTTCGTCGGCTTCGACCGGCACTACACCAACGGCATACAGCTCGCGTTCCTGACCGACATCCCGCAAGGGCTGCGCGACGTCCCGCCGTTCGCGTGGAGCGCCGACCCCGACTTCGTGATGGCCATCGGCCAGCGCATCTTCACCCCCCAGAATACGGACCTCGTCCCTCCCGATCCGGCCGACCGACCCTACGCCGGCTGGCTCTACCTGATGGCGGATTTCCGCGTGCGCTCGGGCGCCGTGATCGATCACCTGACGGCGAACGTGGGGCTCGTCGGTCCCTCGGCGCGCGGCCGGCAGGTCCAGAACGGCATACATGGCCTGCTCAGCCAGGAGCCGGCGCACGGCTGGGACGCGCAGATCAGCGACGAGCTCACGCTGATGCTGGGGTACGAGCGCGCGTGGCGCGCGGTGCTCGACGGCCGCCTCGGCGAGCGCCGCTACGATCTCTCGCCGCGGGTGAGCGCGACGCTCGGCAACGTGCTCACCTACGCGAGCGCCGGCGCTGTGCTGCGTTTCGGGAGCGAGCTGCCGGACGACCTGCCGGCGAGCCACATCTCGCTCGGCCCGCCGCGCGACGGCTACCGCGGTGCTTCGCGCTTCGGCTGGTACCTGTGGACCGGCGTGGACGCACGCGCGGTCGCGCGCAACATGTTCCTCGAGGGCCACGCCGCGCGGGATCCGGGTGTCGAGCGCAAGCCGTTTGGCTTCGATCTCCAGGCGGGCGCCACCCTGGTGTGGCCGAGCGTGCGCCTCGGGTTCGCCGTCGTGCAGCGCAGCCGCGAGTTCCACGGCCAGGACAAGCCCGACCGTTTCGCGCAGCTCTCCCTTTCGGTCGGTTTCTAGCGCCTCAGAAGTGCCATTCAAGCTGGAGCTGCGGCGCATGGACCTGCGTGCCCACGCCGGGCTGATTGCCGTACTTGTTGTGCCAGTACTCGTAGCCGACCCCGGCAAAAACAGTGCCCTTGTGGCCGGCGACCACTTGACCTACGTCGAGCAGCAGTGAAGTGCGCAGCAGCGTCTCCTTCGCCGTATCGCGGTTCGTATAGTCCTTCCCCTTCTTGCCCACGAAGTTGACGAAACCCTGGAACTTGAGCGGCAGCGTGCCGGCGTGGAAGGGAATGCCCCAGCTTGCGTTGAGAAGATAGGTGGGATCGAAGGTGACTTCCGAATGGGCATCCGGCGCCAGGCACGGGGCGATTGCGCAGTGGTTGCGCTCCCGGTAATACCAGAGGCCCACGTCGAGGAACCCCGGCACGTCGAACTTGACGGTCGGACCCACGACGAGCACCTGCTTGCGCGGCGCGAGGGTCGTGTTCTTGGTGTTCAGGTCGAACCCGGCGGTCAGCGCCATGTCCCGAATGAAGCCATAAGCGAGCGGCTTGCCGGTGAGCTTCCCGTATTGGAGCTGGTGGCGATAGGTGAGGTAGAACTCCACCGCGCCGCCGGAGTCGGTGCCGCTGGCGGGATCATTGCCGTCGGACTTGAAGTAGTCGAGGTTCAGGTAGTTGGATCCATAGCGGTACGTGCTCGCGTGAGCGAATTGCACGATGTTCTTCGTGATCTCATCCGGGATGTTCGGCTCCCGAAAGCGAGTGCCGTATCGATAGCCGATGAAGGTATCGCTCGATCCTTCCGCGGCCGCCGGGAGCGAGCATCCGAGCAGCAGCGCGACGACCAGTGTTTGTCCAGAACGCACGATAAGACTCCCTTGGTTCATTTCGCCGCGGTCCACGCGGCAGTCGATGATGAAAAGCGATAGCCCGCGATCGCATTCAACAAGAGCAGCACCACCGCAACCGCGAGCGCGGCGCTCACGCTGGCGCGCAACACGAGAACCGCGCCCACGAACGCTCCCACCAACATCGCCGCGATCGCAGCCAGGCGGCGGCCGGTATGCGGATGCGTGCCGCCCGCGGGACGCGAATCGGCGGCAAGTCCCGTGACCGTCAAGGTCAGCACCGTGGTCGTCAGGTCCGCCACGCCCAGGCGGCGCGCGGTCGCGGTCTGCAGTCCCATGGCGAACGCCAGCAGCACGACCAGGGCGTGGTCGGAGATGCCGTCGCGCACGCCGAATGACGCAAGCGATACGAGGAGCGCGCCCGCCACGGCGAGCGCCTGAATGCACGAGGAAACCGCCAGCAGCCGGCCGCGATGCCCGCCCGTGTTCCGGCCGAGCCGGCCGCCGCCGAAGGCGCCCAACGCAAACGCGGCGATTGCGACCAGCGACAGCGCAGCCGAAATGTCGTGGGCGCCGCCCGCCACGAATCCCAGGAAAATGACGTTGCCGGTCATGTTGGCGACGAACACGTGGCCGAGGCCGAGGTAACTCACCGCGTCCACCAGTCCGGTGACAGCGGTGAGCACGATGAGGAGCCCGGGCAGCGGGCCGTCAGCCGTGGCCGTCGCGTCCACGCAAGTCGAGCCAAGCGACAAGAAGAAAGCCGCCGACCAGGCCGAGATGCTCGAAGAACGAGTTCTCGACCATGAAGCGCTGCGGCAACGGCATTTCCCAGAATCGATTGGCAACGAAGGTGGCGATCAGCGTGAATCCCGCAAGCCACAGGGCGCCGAGCCAGCGGTAGACCCCGGTCAGGATGAGCGCGGAGCCGGCGAGCTCGGTGACGATCGTCGCGCAGGCAGACGCGGTCGCGAAGGGCAGCCCGAAGTGTTGCGCCTCGGCTATCGCAGCGTTGAAGTCGAGGAGCTTGTCAAGGCCGCCCTGAATATAGGCCGCGCAGAGCCCGAGCAGCGCGATGAAGTGGACCGGCGGCGTCGCGATGAACCACGCAGCCGCGCGGGCCAGGCGATCGGGCAAGGTCATCCGCGGCATTGCACTTCTCCAAGATCGGGACAGACCGAATGTTGCGCACTCGCGCGCGAGACTTTTATCCCCCGACTGGGGGCGACACGGCTTGTACCCCAATCGGGGGAGTTTCGAGCGGCGCCTTCAAACGCAAACTTCGCGACCGTTGCTCAAATTTTGAGTGCCCAACCAGGAGATCACCGGTGACCAATCCGAAGCTCGAAGTCCTCACCCCGCAGAACTCGCAGATCATCTTCATCGATCAGCAGCCGCAGATGGCGTTCGGCGTGCAGTCGATCGACCGCCAGGTGCTGAAGAACAACGTCGTCGGCCTCGCCAAGGCGGCGAAGCTGTTCAAGATCCCGACCACCATCACCACGGTCGAGACGCAGAGCTTCTCGGGCTACAGCTACCCCGAGCTGCTCGACGTGTTCCCCGACAAGCCGGTGCTCGAGCGCACGTCGATGAACTCGTGGGACGACAAGAAGGTGCGCGATGCGCTCAAGGCCAACGCGCGCAACAAGGTGGTGGTTGCGGGCCTGTGGACCGAGGTGTGCAACAACACCTTCGCGCTGTCGGCGATGCTCGAAGGCGGATACGAGATCTACATGGTGTCCGACGCCTCCGGCGGCACTTCGAAGGAAGCGCACGACTACTCGATGCAGCGCATGATCCAGGCCGGGGTCGTACCGGTGACCTGGCAGCAGGTGCTGCTCGAATGGCAGCGCGACTGGGCGCGCAAAGCCACGTACGACGGGGTGATGGCGATCGTGCGCGAGCACTCCGGCGCCTACGGCATGGGCGTCGACTATGCCTACACCATGGTGCACAAGGCGCCGCAGCGCACCGCGAAGCTCCACGAGGCGCTGCAGCCGGTGCCCGCGTAATACGGCGCACGGGATAGCCGATATGCGCGTCTATCTTCTGTCGCTCGGCGCCGGCCTTTTGGTCGGCGTCGTCTACAGCCTGCTCAACGTGCGATCGCCGGCGCCGCCCGTGGTGGCCTTGGTGGGGCTGCTCGGCATTCTCGTCGGCGAGCAGATCATCCCGGTGGCCAAGCACCTGGTGGAGGGCTCGCCTCTCGCCGCGGCGTGGCACAAGTCGCAGGTCACGCCGCACATCTTCGGCCTCCTGCCGGGCCGGCACGCCAAACCGGAGCATTCCCGTGACCAAGCCAGCAACGACGGCTGATCTGATCCTGCATCGCGGCATGTTCACGACGCTCTCGCGGGCGCGGCCGACCGCGACCGCCGTCGCGATCCACGACGGCCGCTTCCTCGCCGTCGGCTCCGACCAGGAGGTGATGGCGCTGGCGGGTCCGAAGACCAGGGTCGTCGACCTCAAGGGCCGGCGCGTCCTGCCCGGGCTGATCGACAGCCATCTGCACATCATCCGCGGCGGGCTCAACTACAACCTGGAGCTGCGCTGGGACGGGGTGCGCAGCCTCGCCGATGCCATGGGCATGCTGAAGCGGCAGGTCGCGGTCACGCCGCCGCCGCAATGGGTGCGCGTGGTCGGCGGCTTCACCGAGCATCAGTTCGCCGAGAAGCGCCTGCCGACCATCGCCGAGCTCAACGCCGCCGCCCCCGAGACGCCGGTCTTCCTGCTGCACCTTTACGACCGCGCGATCCTGAATGCCGCCGCGTTGCGCGCCGTCGGCTACACCAAGGACACGCCGAACCCGCCCGGCGGCGAGATCGTGCGCGGCCCGGATGGCACGCCGACCGGCCTGCTGCTGGCGAAGCCCAATGCGGGCATCCTCTACGCGACGCTGGCCAAGGGTCCCAAGCTGCCGTTCGAGTATCAGCTCAGCTCGACACGGCATTTCATGCGCGAGCTCAACCGGCTCGGCGTCACCGGCGCGATCGACGCCGGCGGCGGGTCGCAGAACTATCCCGAGGACTACGCGGTGATCGAGCAGCTGGCCGCGGCCGGGCAGCTCACCCTCCGCCTCGCCTACAACCTCTTCACCCAGAAACCCAAGGGCGAGAAGGACGACTTCCTGCGCTGGGCGAAATCGGTCAAGTACCAGCAGGGCGACGACTATTTCCGCCACAACGGCGCGGGTGAGATGCTGGTGTACTCGGCCGCCGACTTCGAGGACTTCCGCCAGCCGCGTCCCGAGATGCCGCCGCAAATGGAGGGCGAGCTCGAAGCGGTGGTGCGCATCCTGGTGCAGAACCGATGGCCGTGGCGGCTGCACGCCACCTACGACGAGACGATCAGCCGGGCGCTCGACGCGTACGAGCGCGTGAACCGCGACCTGCCGCTGCAGGGCCTGCACTGGTTCTTCGACCACGCCGAGACCATCTCCGAGCGCTCCATGGACCGGATCGCGGCGCTGGGCGGCGGCATCGCCGTGCAGCACCGCATGGCCTACCAGGGCGAATACTTCGTCGAGCGCTATGGTGCACGCGCGGCGGAAGCCACGCCGCCGATCGCGCGCATGCTGGAGAAGGGCCTCAAGGTCGCCGCCGGGACCGATGCGACGCGTGTTGCGTCCCACAATCCGTGGGTGTCGCTCGCGTGGCTGGTCACCGGTCGCACGGTGGGCGGCCTGCGCATCTATCCGCAGCGCAACTGCCTCGACCGCGAGACCGCGCTGCGCCTATGGACCGAGAACGCGACCTGGTTCTCCAACGAAGAGGGCAGGAAGGGACGCATCGAGGCCGGCCAGCTCGCCGACCTCATCGTCCCGGACCGCGACTACTTCGCGTGCCCCGAGCAGGACATTGCTGACACCGTGTCGGAGCTGACGATCGTCGGCGGCCGGATCGTCTATGCCGCGGGCAGCTTCGCGAGCCTCGACACGCCGCCGCCGCCGGCAATGCCGGATTGGTCGCCGGTGCGCCGCTTTGGCGCGCACGCCGCCCGCGCCGAGCACGGCCAAGCCATCGCCTGCGGCGTTCACGGCCACGACCACGGCCGCGCCTGGGCCGGAGCCGCGCCGGCCGGCGACCTCAAGAGCTTCTGGGGTGCGCTCGGCTGCTCGTGCTTCGCGTTCTGAAACCCTAGCTATTCAACGGATACAACCATGAGCAAAACCGAGGTGCAAGCATTACTCACAGATATGAAAACCATTTTGCGTCCATTGATCATAGCGGCTCTCTTGGCCGGCGGCACGGCGTTCGCTGCGAACAGCGGCCCGGCTCGGGACGAGCCCAACGACCCGGTCCTCGAGAAGGCATCGGAGGCGACCAAGCGCCAGGACTGGGCGGCTGCGGCGAGCGTCCTCCAGGCCGGGCTGTCGGCCAACCCGAACAACGCCAACTACCACAACCTGTACGCGTACTCGATCCGCAAGGGCGCGAACCCGGACATGAACCTGGTGTTCAAGCACTACAACGAGGCGCTGCGCATCGACCCGCAGCACCGCGGCGCGCACGAGTACATCGGCGAGGCCTATCTCATGGTTGGCAACGTCGCCAAGGCGAAGGAGCATCTGGGCACCCTCGACGAGCTCTGCTTCTTCCCGTGCAACGAGTACACCGACCTCAAGAAGGCGATCGCGGAGTACGAGAAAAAACGCTAGGCGTCGGGCGCGAGGCGCTGCCTTTGAACCCCTGCTGAAAGGAAAGACAGACATGCCATCGGACAACAGGAAACTCATCGCCGTCTTCGGCGCCACGGGCCAGCAAGGAGCCGGGGTCGTGCGCGCCCTGCGAGCCCGCGGGAAGTTCAAGGTTCGCGCCATCACGCGCGATCCTGCAAAGCATCGCGGGATCGCGGACGAAGTCGTCGAGGCGAATCTCGATCGACCCGCGTCGCTGCGCACCGCGCTCGAAGGCGCGCACGGCGTCTTCCTCGTGACCAATTTCTGGCAGCCGGGCACCGACGAGGGGAAGCAGGCGCGCGCCGCGGTCGAGGCCGCGAAGGCTGCCGGCGTGCAGCACTTCGTCTGGTCGACGCTGCCCGACGTGGAGGCCATCAGCGGCGGTAAGCTGCACCTCCCGCACTTCACCGGGAAAGCCCGGGTCGACCAGATCGTGCGTGACGCGGGCTTCAAGTACCACACGTTCGTGATCGCGCCGTTCTACTTCCAGAACCTCGTGGCTGTGCTGGCTCCGCAGAAGCAGCCCGACGCATCGCTCGGCTGGGCGCTTCCCATCGACCCGGATGCGCGCGGCATCCACATGGGCGACATCGACGAGCTCGGAAACATCGCCGCCGGCGCGTTCGAGCATCCCGAGCTGGCCGGGCGCGGTGAGTACCTTCCGCTCTCCGGCGACCTCATGAGCTTCAACGACATCATCCGCACCCTCAACGGCCAGGGCCACCGGCTCACGTTCAAGCAGGTCCCGGCGGAGATTTTCGCGGGTCTGTTTCCCGGCGCTGCGGAGCTGGCGGCGACGTTCGCCTGGTTCCAGGCGCACACCTACCTCGGACGCGACTCCCGCGAGCGGATCGCGCTCGCCAACAAGGTCGCCGGCTCGCCCGCGACCCGATTCTCGACCTGGGCGCGGGCGCACTTTCCCGCCCAATCCGCCACGTGATCGAGCTGGTGATCGAGGAACGCCGGCGCAGCATCGGTGCTTTCGAAGTGGGGCGGGTACTGCCCTTCGCAAAACGGCGCATGCTCGGTCCCTTCATCTTCCTCGATCACATGGGGCCGATGGAATTGCCAAAGGGAGTCAGCCGCGATACGGACGTGCGGCCGCATCCACACATTGGGCTGTCCACGGTCACGTATCTCTTTGCCGGCGAGATCACGCACCGGGACTCCACCGGCGTCGAGCAGGCTATCCGGCCGGGGGAGATGAACTGGATGATCGCAGGCCGGGGCATTACCCACTCCGAACGCTTCGAGCGCGCACGCCGCGAGGGCGGCCCGCTCCACGCCATCCAGTCCTGGGTGGCGCTGCCGGAGAGCGACGAGGAGGCCGAGCCGGCTTTCGCCCACCACGAGGGCGCTGAGCTGCCGGTTCATCGCGACGGCGGGGTCTGGCTGCGCGTTCTCGCCGGCGACGCTTTCGGCCTGCGTGCTGCGGTGAGGACGCACTCGCCGCTCTTCTACGCGCACGTCGCACTCGAACCCGGCGCGCGCATCGCGCTCCCTCATGAGCACGCCGAACGAGCGGCGTACGTCATCTCCGGCGCCGTCGAGGCCGACCACCAGATGCTCGGCGCCGGGCAGATGGCGGTATTCAGCGGCGCTGCCGAGGCGGTGTTGCAGGCGCGCACGCCGAGCGTGCTGATGCTGCTGGGAGGGGCGCCAATCGGACCGCGGTTCATCGAGTGGAACTTTGTTTCCTCCTCCAAGGAGCGCATCGCCCAGGCGAAAGCCGACTGGAAGGCCGGCCGGATGAAGCTTCCCGACGCGGACAACGAGGAGTACGTCCCCCTGCCGCCCGATCCTGTCGCACAACCGCCCGCGATGTCTTGACTGCGAGAACGTATGGCACAGGCAAGAGCGTCAATCGGCACCATCGACTACGCCGTTTCGATCACGGCAGGGCGCCACGCATTGATCGCCGATGAGCCCGCCGCGGACGGCGGCAGGGACACCGGACCCACCCCGCCCGAGCTGCTGTGCGCCGCTCTGTGCGCGTGCACTTCCATCACCCTGCGGATGTACGCAAAGCGCAAGGGTTGGCCATTGCGGGCATTGCATGTCGCCGTCGATTTCGTGCAGGACGAGCGGGAAACGGCGATGACGCGGCGCGTGACTGTCGACGGAGATCTCGATTCGCAGCAGCGTGCCCGGCTCGCCGACATCGTCGAGCGCACCCCGGTGACGCTGGCGCTCAAGCGCGGCGCAAGGATCACGACCACATTAATCGCCCTGACGGAGGTATCTAACAGGGCTTCGGCGAAAGCCTGATCAGTCCGCCTATCCCCGGCCGGGCGAACGCCACGCTCCTCGGCGCCGCTTCCTCCAATCCCACAGCGTGCTTCCCCCTGTGTGGGGGATGTGTCGAGCAGCGCTTTCAACGCAAACTCAGCGAGACAACGGAGGTTTCCCCTGACGAGGAGCGAAGCAATGAGCACGATGGAACACCCGATTCCCGAACAGCGAAAATCCTGGGCAATCGCCTTGCGTGCAATTGCGGCCGCACTCACGCTGGTTGCCCTCTGGCTCGTTGTCGGAGGCATATGGCTCGCCGCACTCGGTGGCTCGCCCTTCTACGTGATCCTCGGAGTGGCGTATCTCGCTGCCGCGACGCTGAGCTGGCGACTGCGCCAGGCCGGCGGCTGGGTTGCTGCCGCCGCCTTCCTGGTTACGCTCCTCTGGGCATTCTACGAATCCGGCTTCAACTATTGGGCTCTCTTCCCGCGCATTCTGATGCCGGCCGGCTTTGCCGCATTGATTCTCCTCGTCAGTGCGCCGCTAGCAGCGGCGCGCAAGACGAAGCGACTGGCGCAAACGTTCGGAGCGGCCACCGCCATCGCAGCCGTTGTGATCTTCAGCTTGGGTTTCGTGCCGCATAACCTCATACGTCCAAGCACGACCGATCACTATGTTGAGCATGCGGCAAACCCCAACCCTTCCGAGAACTGGGCAGCCTACGGGCGAACCACGCGCGGCGATCGATTCGTCCCGGCGACACAGATCACCCGGCAAAACGTCCGTGACTTGCAGCTCGCCTGGACCTATCACACGGGGGACCACGGCCCGGGATCGGATCAGAATACGCCGCTGCAGATCGGCGATACGGTCTATTCGTGCTCTCCGAACGATCACATCGCGGCACTCGATGCCGATACCGGGAAGCCGCGATGGACCCGCAAGGGGGACGCCAGCTCCCCCATCTGGCAACGCTGCCGGGGGCTCGGCTACTGGGAGAGCAAATCGGCCGAATCCGGTCAATGTGCCCAGAGAATCTTCAATGGCACGGTCGACGCCCGTCTCATCGCGCTCGATGCCCGCACCGGCGAACCCTGCAGCGACTTCGGCAATGACGGCGTGGTTGACCTGAGCGTTGGGCAGCCCGCCTATCCCAAGGGGATCTACATCGTTACATCTGCTCCGCTGGTTGCTCGCGACAAAGTAATAGTCGGTGGGTTCGTCGCCGACAACCAATATCGGGGAGAAGCTTCCGGAGTCATACGGGCGTTTGATGCTCGAACCGGAGAGCTTGCCTGGGCATGGGACCTGGGCGACCCCTCCATCACGAAGTTGCCTCCGCCCGGCAAGACCTATACACCCAGCACACCCAACGTATGGACCACGCCCGCCTATGACGACCAGTTGGGATTGGTCTACCTGCCCCTGGGCAATGAGACGCCAGACTACTTCGGTATGGGACGGCATCCCGAATCCGATCGCTACAACTCCTCTCTCGTCGCGCTCGACATCGAGACTGGGCGTGAGAAATGGCACTTTCAAACAGTGCACCACGACATCTGGGACTACGACTTGCCATCGCAGCCCGCCCTTGTCGACCTCCCCGACGGACACGGCGGCACCGTTCCTGCGATCCTGCAAACCACGAAACGCGGTCAGCTCTTCCTGTTCAATCGCGCAACCGGGCAGCCGTTGTCCGAGGTGGTCGAGAAGCCGGTCCCACAGACGGGGGCCGCGCCTGAAGAGAAGCTCTCGCCGACGCAACCCTACTCTGTGGGCATGCCGACAATCGGGGTCGAGCGGCTCGACGAGCGACGCGCATGGGGCATGACCTTGCTCGACCAGCTGTATTGCCGTATCGATTTCAAGAGCATGCGCTACGACGGAGATTTCACGCCGCCGGGACTGCAAAAAGCGCTGGAATTGCCCGGCAGCACCGGAGGGATGAACTGGGGCAGCGTCGCCATCGACCCCGTGAACCTGTACGCATTCTTCGTCGACATCCGCCTGCCGAACACCACCCAGCTGATACCGAGAGCCCAGTTCCCTGCCTTTGCGGCGAAGTATGGGGACCAACTCTCCGGACACGGCCCAAGCCCCATGAAGGGCACCCCTTACGGGATTGGCCTCTTTCAGTGGCTGTCGCCGTTGGGGGTACCTTGCAGCCAACCGCCGTACGGTAACGTGATGGCTGTCGATCTGAAGTTGCGCAAAATTTTATGGCAGAGCCCTGCGGGCACCGTCGCGCAAAGTGGGCCCCTCGGCATCAGGACCCATCTACCGATGCCTGTTGGACTACCAGCCTATGCTGGGCCCATGGCGACGGCCGGCGGCCTGGTCTTCTTTGCCGGCTATCAGGACAACACCTTCAGGGCATACGACGCACAGTCGGGCGAGGAACTGTGGCACTACGCGCTGCCGGTCGGTTCCAGCGCCACCCCGATGTCCTACGTGTCACCCAAGACGGGGCGCCAGTACGTTCTGCTATCGGTCGGTGGTGCCGCTCATGCGACTCCCACCAGCGACCTGGTGATGGCCTTTACTCTGCCGCCGCAGTGACTCACTGATCAGTCCACCTGTCCCCCGGGCCGGGCCAACGGCGCTGTTCGGCATCCGGGGGATCTCTCGAGCAACGGAGCTTCCGATGGAGAACAGCTTATGAACCGCACCAATACAGCACGCCGCAATCTTCTTCGCTTCCTCGCCGCCAGCCCGCTTGTCGCGGCGCCGAGCGTCGCCTCGAGCATTGCCGCGCTGTTCGCCTCGGCCCCGGAGGAAGCGCTCGCGCAGAGCTACGACGTGCTGCGCGGCGCGGCGCAGAAGCTCGATGCCGACGGGGTGATCAACTCGCCCGCCCAGGCGCTGAACGTGTTCGACTTCGAGCCGGCGGCGAAGAAGGCGCTCGCCGCCTCGCCGGCGCACTTCGGCTACCTCGCGAGCGGCGTGGACGACGACGGCACGCTGCGCGCCAACCGCGAGGCGTTCTCGGACTACACGATCCGCGCGCGCCGCCTGATCGATGCGCGCAAGATCGACACCCGCGTCAAGATCTTCGGCGAGACCTGGGCGAGCCCGATCTTCCTCTGCCCGGTGAGCAGCCAGGCCGCGTTCAACATGGCCGAGCGCGAGCTCGGCGTGGCGCGCGCCGCCGGCAAGCGCGGCCACCAGATGATCCTCTCGACCGTCGGCAATTCGACCGTCGAGGAGTGCGCGAAGGAGCACGGCTCGCCGATCTGGTACATGCTTTATCCGACCGACGACTGGAACGTCACGCAGGCGCTGGTGAAGCGCGCCGAGGCCTCCGGCGCGCCGGCCATCGTCCTCACGGTCGACCGTCAGGGCGGCCGCAACACCGAGACCCTGTTCCGCTTTCGCTTCCAGGACACGCGGCAGTGCACGGTGTGCCATACGCCCGGGGGGTTTGCGCACGAGGTGGGGAGGAAGCCGATGTTCAGCGGCCTCGACCTCTCGAAAGTGACGAACCTCTACGGCACCGGCATGACGTGGGGCTTCATCGACCGGCTGCGCGACACGGTCAAGACCAAGCTCGTGCTGAAGGGCATCATGACCGGCGAGGACGCGGCGGAAGCGCTGCGCCACGGGGTCGACGGCATCATCGTCTCCAACCACGGTGGCCGCGCCGAAGCGAGCGGGCAATCGACGCTCGGCGTGCTGCCCGAGGTGGTGAAAGCGGTGAACGGCAAGGTGCCGGTGCTGGTCGACGGCGGCGTGCGGCGCGGCACCGACGTGTTCAAGGCGCTCGCCCTCGGCGCCACCGCGGTCGGCATCGGCCGGCCCTACTGCTGGGGCCTCGCCGCCTTCGGCCAGGCGGGCGTCGATCGCGTGCTCGCGCTGGTGCAGGACGAGTTCGTGATCATCATGCGCCAGGCCGGCACGCTCGACCTCTCCGCCATCAACGCGAAATACCTGACGCCCGCAACGCGGCCGGTGCACGCGTTCGGCACCGAGTCGGGCCGCAAGTACGACCTGGCGGACTGATGGGGCGAGCTGGTGATGGCTTGCGTCGTCGTCAATCCCGGGATGACACTCACGGCGGATGAGGTCGTTGCGCATTGCCGCCGGAAACTCGCAACCTACAAGATTCCGCGGCGCGTCGAATCGGTTCTGGGCGCAGCAGCCACGCGCCGTGAGTTGAGCGGTCCGCAGTCGCGGCGTTATCGTATCGGGGAGAGTCTCGACAGGAAATCCATTTCCAACTCGCCTTCGTAAGTTTCGGCGCCCACCTTCAATACTTCCCTCACGCGCGCTTGCGTCACCTCGCTCGCGACACTCAAATCGGACTCATGCGCTTCCACCAGAAGCCCCTCTGCCAGGGAACCAAATGCCCCCTTATCCACGGCCGCCTTGGCGTGAGCGATGGCATGCGCAGGAAACGAGGCGATGCGATGAGCCAGTTCCTCGACAAAAGGCGTCAGCTCGTCCGCCGGCAACGCTCGATTGATATAGCCGTAGCGTTCCGCCAGCTCCGCTGAGAGATCATTGCAACCCAGGAGCACCTCGAGGGCGCGCCCCCGCCCGATGAGCCGTGGCAATCTTTGCGTCGAGCCGCCACCCGGAACAAGCCCGATCGCCACCTCTGGTTGGCCGAAGATCGCTTTGCCAACGGCAGCAAAACACATGTCCACGGCCAGCGCGATCTCACTGCCTCCGCCGCGGGCCCGTCCCTCGATCTTGGCGATGGTGACCTTCGGCATGTTCCTGAACCGCTCGCCGATCGTCTGCGTAAGACGAAAGCTGCGCGTAGGGGACACCGTTTTGGAAGCGGCCCCGACCCGGCCCAGACCGGAGTGGGCTATGAAGAAATCAGGCAGCGCGCTCTGCAACACCACCACGCGGACGCTCTCATCGGCCTCGAGCTCCCTGCCAAGTTTGTCGAATTCCTGCGACAGGACTTCATCCAGCAGGTTGATCGGCGGGTGATCGATGCTGACGAACGCGACTCCGGAATCGAACCCGAACCGAAAACATTGGTAATCAGAATATCGCATCAGATGGCTCCATTTTTCAGTGACCGTTTCGGTGCTGGTTTCTCAGCCGTCCTGCACGCGGTTGGTCAGGACACCGAGCTTCTCGATCTCCACTTCGAAGGTATCGCCGGGCTGCATGAAAACGGGCGGCTTGCGCGCCGCGCCGACGCCGCCCGGCGTGCCGGTGATGATCACATCGCCTCGCTCCAGACTCATGGCGACGCTGATCAGTGCGATCAGCGCCGGGACGCTGAAGATGAGCAGGTCGGTGCGCGAATCCTGCATCACGCGGCCATTCAACCGGCCCTGGATGCGCAGTCCGCGCGCCCCCGGCGGCACGGCATCGGGCGTCACCAGCCACGGGCCGAACGATCCGGTGCCATCGAAATTCTTGCCGATCGTCCATTGCGGCGTGCGCAGCTGAAAATCGCGCACCGAGGCGTCGTTGAACAGCGAGTAGCCCGCCACGTGATCGAGGGCCTGCTCCTGGGGGATGCGGCGCCCCGGCTTGCCGATCACCACGGCCAGCTCGGCTTCATAGTCGAGCGCAACGGATTCGCGGGGCCGCCGGATCGGCTCTTGATGGGCGATCAGGCTGGTCGCGAAGCGCGCGAAGATTTCCGGATAGGCCGGCTTCTTCAGCCCGCTTTCCTCCAGGTGATCGTCGTAGTTGATGCCGACGCACAGAATTTTCGGCGGTACCGGCACCGGCGGCAGCAGCCGGACGGCGTTCAGGTCGATCGCCGGCGATTGCCCGAGGCTTCCGCCGACGCGCAACAGGTCTACGCCTTGTGCGATCAGCTCGGGCAGGGTGCCGGGAAACCCGCCGTCCCGCTGCGTGAGGCCGTGCCAGCCCGAGCCTTCATCCGCGGCAATTCCGGGGACCCCGCCTGTTTCGAAATGGACGATGCGCATGATGGTGATCCTTTAGCCTGCTTCCGGGCGGCTCAATTCCTCGAGCAGGAAAATGAAGGACTCATACGGCCGCCCGGTCGCGTGCCGCAGGCCCATCTCGCAGGTTCGGTTCGCCGAGAGATAGGCGTCGCAGGGCTGAGCATCCAGCGCCGCTCGAACCTCCCGCGTCGCTGAAACGACCAGCTCGGGATGCAAGAGCCCCCGGTCGCCGGCAGTGCCGCAGCAGGTCGTGCCGACCGGGACCTCGACTTCGTCGGCCAGGTGGCTCGCAATCTGTTTGAGCGCGCCCGCCAGACCGAGGTGCGTGGTCGAGCACGTCGGATGCACGGCGACCCGCCGCAGCGTGCGCGAGATGGTCAGGTTCGGCAGAAGATCACGACACCACGCGATCGAGTCGATGATCTCGAGGCTCTCGTATTGCTCTTTTCGCTCTCCTTCGAGCTGTGTCGCGATATCCTCCCGGAGACCAAGGGAGCACGAGGCGGCGTCGACGACGATGGGAAGGGCGCCTCCATCGCTCCAGCGCCACAGCGCATCGGCAACGGCCTGCGCCATATGCTTGTGCCCCTCCCGATAGCCTTTCGACTTCCACGGCGTCGAGCAGCACAGGCCGGCGACATCCGGCGGAATCCACAGCGGCTTACCCGCGCGCCGGGACAAAGAGACGAAGGTTTCCGCAAGGGAGGGAGCGGCCGGCCGGGCCGGATCGCGACCGAACATGCGGTTGATGCAGGCGCAGAAATAGACTGCCGCGGCGCCGTTCCTGTCGGTTTCGGGCAGGCCGGAAGCGGCACGCGGCATCGGCCCGGGCACCGCGGGCAGGAGGTCCGGGCTGACAACGCTTCGCGCGGCCGCCGTCAGAGCCGTGAGCGGCTTTACTCCAAACACGGAGGAAAACGCATGCGCTCCTCTCAGGCTCATGCGCGACAAGCCTTCGACCGTTTTCCAGTTCTGCGCAAGACGCAGCGCCACGGCCTCCGCGGCAGGGCCGTTCTCGCGCCCTCTGAGCTCCTTGATCAACGCCCCGGTATTGATTCCGATCGGACAGGGAATGGCGCAGGTGCCGTCGCCGGCGCAGGTGTCGATCCCGTCGTACTGATACTCCTGCTGGAGTTGCGCAAGCATGGCGGAGTCGGGCTTCTGGCGCGACATCTCCCGCCGCAGAGCGATCCGCTGGCGCGGGGTCATGGTGACATTGCGGCTCGGACAGACCGGCTCGCAGAAACCGCACTCGATGCATTGCGAGGATCCGGTGACCCCTTCGATTTGCGGGAAGGACTTCAGATTCTCCAGGTGAAGGTTGGAATTGCGCGTCAGAATCACGTCCGGCGCCAGAATCGCGTGAGGATCGGCGAGCTGTTTCAGGCGCCACATCATGGCGGTGGCCTTCTCACCCCATTCCGCTGCGACGAACGGCGCCATGTTCCGGCCGGTGCCGTGCTCGGCTTTCAGCGAGCCGTCATGCTTCTTGACGACGAGATCCACCAGCTCGGTCATGAAGGCCGCGTACCGGGACCGACCGTCGGCGCTGCCGAGATCCACCACGAGAGTGAAATGAAGGTTCCCGTGAGCTGCGTGTCCCGCGACGCCGGGGACAAACCCGTGCTTGGCGAGCAATTCCTGCACGTCGTGCGCACCCTGCGCCAGACGCTGCGGCGGAAAACAGACGTCTTCCGTGATCAGCGTCGAGCCTTCCGGGCGATTCTTGCCGACCAATCCCAGAAGTCCCTCGCGCACGTGCCAGGCGAGCTCGAT
>Ga0190265_10001019_pt1 | contig 18206 bp, 17 predicted proteins | sample Popmic124T_FD_133135 | JGI IMG/M metagenome (GOLD analysis project Ga0190265, IMG submission 133135) | Populus adjacent soil microbial communities from riparian zone of Indian Creek, Utah, USA - 124 T | ecosystem: Environmental > Terrestrial > Soil > Riparian zone | place: USA: Utah | collected...
CGATGATGCCAGCGCGCCAGCCGGTCAAGGCGATCACCACGCCGTCGGCGGGGGTGAGCCGGTGCAGCTGCGGAGTGCCACGCTCGGCGCGGTCGGACAGGAAGTACAGCGTGCGCGAGTCCGCGGACCAGCGAGGCCGGGACTCCGTCGCGGTGTCGGCCGTCGCCCGACGCCAGACACCGTCGCCTTCGATATCGGCGAGCCAGATTGCGGTGTCGAGGTGGTCACCGATTCGGCTGGTGGGGGCGAGAACGTAGCAGAGAAGACGCCCGTTCGGAGCGAGAGCCGGGGTCTGCGGGACGCGACTCTCCACCACGAGTTCGGCGGTCAAACCTGTCATGCGATCAGTGTGCCAAACGTCAACAGCACACCACATGGACGAGTCATTGCACTCGGCGCGCTCGCACGAAGCGTACAACCGCACCGACGGTGCAGCACCCAACGCGCCCGGCCAGTTGAGGTGCAGATAAGCACCGGCGAATACAAGATCAAACCACTCAAGGCCGCAGCTCGAGAACTGCTCGGCTACCCGCACCCCACCTGGGTCCTCCCGGCGTCTACGCCGAGCAGACCATCGGCATCTCCCTCGACGAGATCCACCGTGCGAAAGACTCCGACGTCCGCTACTTGCGCAACGTCTTCCCTCTGCTCGACCTGCGGATGACCCGGCAGGACTGTCTGGACTACCTCACCGAGCACGACTTCGGCGACACCGTAAAGAGCGCTTGTGTTGGGTGTCCGTTCAGCGGCAACGCGCGGTTGCGTTGGATCCGCGACACCGACCCCGACGCGTGGGCCGACCTCGTCGCGTTCGACCGCGAGATCCGCTACGGCAGCCCCCGCGCCATCGCCGAGGGCAAACCACTGCGCGGTCAGTTCTTCGTCCACCGCTCGCTGCAACCCCTCGACCAAGTCGACCTCGACCCACCCAGCTCTCGTCGTCACCTGACGCTCGTCTCCACACGAACCACAGGCTCCGCGAGCTCGGACGAGGACGATCCGGACGGCTGCTCGCCATGGTCATGTCGCTCCGGCGAACAGGTTGACGAACAGGCCGGCGAACAGGGCAGGAGGGTGGCGTGACGGGTTCGTCCACACCGGACCAGTGTCCGCGCGGAACACATGGTCCGGGCGAGAAGAGGTTGCTGCGCACGCCGGCCGAGGCTGCCTCGATGCTGGCGGTCAAGGAGAGCTGGTTGCGACGTCAGGCCGGCCTGTGGAGGATTCCGAGCACGATGCTCGGCAAGCATCTGCGCTTCTCCGACGCGTGGAGCGACCGTGAATGTTGACCCCGTCGATGTTCTCGCGCCCGCCGCGCACAGCAGCAGCGATCTTGATCGCATCGCAGGCCAGCTGCGCGTTCGGATGCTCCGAAATCTGGCAGGCGCAACCTGCGCGAGTACAGGTCCAGCACGGTGGCCAAATACAGCGGCCCTCGCCGGTGGGGATCTGGGTCATATCCCCGCACCACCTGCGGTTCGGCGCCGTGGCGGTGAAGTCCCGCCGCAGCAGGTCCGGAAACTTCGGCGCCATCCGGTCTTGTTTGGTCAATCCCCGCCGGGTCGGCTCTGCTCGGCAGCGTTCAGATCTCCTGTCCGATCTGCGACAGGGGCGCCATGACCGCCGAACCAGGCTGACCGGCCGAGCGGTGAGACCGCGGGTCGCGAGGCTCTCAAGTAGACAGGGCAGCCATGGAATCGAGGAACTCGACCCACGGTTCTTCGGGAAATCGTTCCAGCACAAGGGAATGGTTCGCGTCCATCTCTCGACTATCGCCTGCCGAGATAGCTGTCATCCAGGCGATGAGCTCTGCTCCCGCCTTCGCCGGTCGTGCGGGATCCACTTCGACACGGGCGAAGTCGTCGCCGTAGTTCGGCTCGAAGGCGTCGTACGCCGTCACCGCGCAGGGGATCTTCGCGATGGCGGCGAGCGCGGGTCCGAGTCCTACGGTCTCGACGTCGGTGCGGTTCGGGGTGAACAACACGGCACCGCCGGTCGCGCGCGCGATTCGCAACAGATCGATCTCGTCGAGCTGCCAGGTGCCATCAGGATCGCGCCGGCTGGAGATCGGCACGCCGTCGAGGAAGACGATCTCGTCGGCGACGCCGTGTTGGTCGACCGTGCGTCGGACCACTTCGTAGTGCTCCGGGTCCTCGTCGAGTCGGCCGAACACCATCAGCAGCGGTACCGGCTTCCCCGCCCGCACGCATTCCCGCCGCATCCCGGCGAAGACCTCGACCGCGATCTCGACGCCCTTGACCGAGAACACCCGCACCGGGACGAGCACGACGGGCCTTGCGCCGACATCGTGCTCGTTCATGAAGCAGCGGTGGCGTTCCGCGAGAGGGCCGTCCGGCACGACCGGAAGGACGTTGGTCAGCACGGTCGGGCGCAGGTCGGTCGGGTAGCCACGGGTCTCCTGCTCCAGCGCCGTCGAGACCACGACCCACCGGTCCGCGCGCGCTGTCCCGGGAACCGGGGTGAACTCGTTGGGCTGCTCCGGATAGACGCGGACTCCGCGCTCGTGGATCGCGCAGCTGGCGAACAGATCGTGATCCCAGTACAGGACCCCGCCGGGACGGCCGGCGGTCCAGCGGCGCGCGGCGACACGGTGAAGAGCGGTGGTGACCGGTGCGGCGTCGGACAGCGTCATGTTGACGGCCACGACCCAGTCGACGTCCTGTTCGGCGAACCAGCGATCGAAATACGCCTCGTAGGGCTGAGCGAGCGCGTCGATCCGCCGGCCCAGCTCTCGGCGCTCCGTCGGGTCGAGCCGGTCGGCTGTCGCCACGGCCGCCCGAATCTCGCTCATCTCTGTCATCAACGCGGCACGGTCGAGCGGGACCGGCACGGTGTCGTTCACTCGCAGCCAGTCCGGGTAGTGCGCGTCGCGTGGTCCACTCGGGAAGCACTCCGGCTTGTCGGGCCGCCAGGAGTAGCCGAGGTCCGCCGAGACGGGCAGTTCGAGCGTCCCCGCGCGACACGCACGATCCACCACATTGCGGAAGACGGTCAGCAGGCCGCTGATCGGCAGCCCGTCGCCACTGACGAGCGCCCATCGCATCGCCGGTGCCGGTTCTCTCTCCGACCGGCTCATGCCGGCACCTCGCTCAGCGCCTCGAGCCGGCGTCGGTCGACCTTTCCGTGCGGGTTGAGCGGCAGTACGTCAACATGCCGATACCGACGCGGGATCATGTACGTGGGCAGGCTTCGGTTCAGCCATTCCGACAGCTCGCCGGTGCTCGACGGGGCGCCGGTGTACACAGCACGCAATTCCGTCTCGTCGGCCAGCACCACGGCCTCGCTGACCTTCGGGTGGCAGCGCAGCGCCGCTTCGACCTCACCGAGCTCGACACGGTAGCCGTGCACCTGCACCTGCGAGTCGAGTCGGCCGAGGTGGGTCATAGTGCCGTCACTGGTGATCCGCACCCGGTCGCCGGTGCGGTACCAGTGGTCTTCGGTCAACCGCACGGCGTCCTCGACCGGGCGGGCGGGACGGTCGCCCGACAGGTCGAACCTCATGAAACGACCGCCGTCGTCACTCGGGTCGAGGTACCCGCCGAAGCGTTGCGATCCCCGCACGCACAACTCACCCTCGGCGCCCGGGAGGCCGTTCGAACTGAGCACGACATGCTCGAGATGCGGGTAACAGAAGCCGATCGGAACCGTGCGGTTGTCGGTTTGCGGCCACCGCGCTGGGTCTCGGGGCAGTTGGTAGCCGGTACAGGTGATCGTCAGCTCGGTCGGTCCGTAGATGTTCTCGATCCGGCTCGCCGGCGCCGCCCGGCCCCACGCGGCCGCCTGTTCGATCGTGAGCTGTTCTCCGGCGAACAGGCTCCACCGCAACCCGGTCATACGGCCGGGAGGCAGGCGCCGCATCCGGTGCGCCAGCGAGACGACCGACGGCACGGAGAACCAGTGGGTGATCTGCCGCCTGTTCACGAAGTCGACTGGGTCCCGGACGTCCTCCGGACTGGGCACCACGACGGTGGCGCCGGCGCCCCACGCCACGAACATGTCGAAGACCGACGGGTCGAACGTCAGGTCGAAGGTCTGCGTGAGGCGGTGGTTCGGTTCGACCTCGTAACGGGTGATGTTGTGCTCCAGGTAAGGCGAGACGTTGGCATGCCCGATGGGCACCCCCTTGGGAGCACCTGTCGACCCGGAGGTGAAAAGGATGTAGGCGGTGTCCTCCGCCCGCCCCGAGTAGGGCTCGAGGCTCGGGTCGTCCTCGTTCGGTGGCGGCCAGTTCGCCGGCGCACCGGTGGGGAGCATGGCCTCGACCGGCGACAGCCTGCCCTCGTGGACCACACCGCGAAGTCCGGACCGCGCCGCGATGCTGCGGTTGCGTTCCGCGGGGAACGCCGGGTTCAGCGGCACGACGGTCGCGCCGGCTCGGAGCACGGCGAGGTAACCGGCGTACGTCCACGGGCTCCGCATCGCCACCAGACCGACCCGGTCACCCGGCCTGATCCCGTGCCGCCGCAGCGTCGAGGCGAGGGCATCGGCCGCGCCGCGCAACTCGCGGTAGGTCAACTCGGTGTCCCGCGCCTCCAGCGCGACGTGGTCCGGATGCGCCGTCGCGGAGTCCGCGAACCATTCGTAGAGCGTGTGTGCGGCCATGCTTCCTCCGTTCCGCTAGACGTGGTGGACGTCCTGGTCCAGCAACACGAGCGCGCCGCCGCCCGCGTGCAGCCGGTCGTTGCTGTAGTTGAGCGACGCCGAGCGCAGATCGCGCAGCGCGCGCTCGAGCCCGAGCGAGGAGTCCCGCAGATAGCCGTGCCGCAGGCCGACCATTTCGACCAGCTCGTCGACGGCGAGGAGGCATTGCTCGGACGCGGTGAGCTTGACGGAGTTGAGCAGCAGCTGCACCGGTGGTTCGAGGACGTCGTCCGGGCGCTCGGCCCAGACTCGGCTCGTGTGCTGGATCAGCGCGTGCACCGAGTCCAGCCGTTGGCGTACTCGCGACAGCCGCCGCAGCAACAGTTCCGAGCTCAGGTCACGGTGCTTTCGCTCGTCCCGCAACAGCCGAACGGTCCGTGTCAGCGCGCCGTCGGCCGTCCCCAACCAGCACGCGGCCCAACCGAGGTGAGCGAGAGGTGCGAACGTGCGCAACGCGATGTCGCGGAACTCGCCGTGTCGCCCGACCACCTGGTCGTCCGGGACGTCACCGACGATCTTCATCGGCACGCTGTGCGTCGCACGCATCCCCATGGGGTTCCACGGTCCGACCACGGTCGCGTCCAACTGCTCCCGATCGGCGTAGACGAGCGACACCTCCGCGGGCGACGTGGCGTCCGGCGCTCGCATGGTGATCAGGAACCCGTCCGCGTGCGCACCACCGGTCACCACGGGCGCGAAGCGGTCCAGATGCAGCGTCGACCGTCCACTGAGGAGCTCCGCGTTCGACGACAGCAGGTGCCCGCCACTGCCCGCCTCCGTGGTCACCGAGGCGACGTAGATCTCGCCTCGAGCGACCCGCGGCAACACCGCGGCACGCAGCGACCCGCTCCCGTGTTCGACGACGGCGCGGACCTGCTGGCAATGCATCGCGAAGATCATTCCCACGGACATGCAGTCGCGTGACAGCTCCTGGGCGACCGTGATCATGTCCGGTACCGAGCCGCCCAGGCCGCCGAACTCCGCGGGCACAATGAGGCCCAGCAGGCCGCTGCGGCGCAGCGCGTCCAACGTCTCCTCGGGAAAGGTCGCGTCGCGATCGGTCGCGGCCGCCTGCTCCTGTGCGGTCGCTCGGACCTCCGCTAGCGAGACCTCCCCGATACCCGTTCTCGTGAACACGCCGTCTCCCTTCAGGGTCGAACCGTCGTGGTGTGAGCCGCGCCGAGCTCCTGCCGGCCGAACAGCCCGCACAGCCGATCCACGTGGTTGAGGTTGTTGGGTGTCAGGTCTTCCGCGTCGACCTCCACGGCCAACCGCTTCTCCAACCGTTCGACGATCTCGATCATGCGGAAGGAGTCGAACGTCGGCAGGCCGACCAGCGAGCCGTCCACGGCGTCGGGGTCGATCGCGAGCACCGAGGCCACCGTGTCGACCACGGTGGCGCGAATGTCGGGCTGTCCCATGGTGTCTCCCTGCTCTGGTCGGTGCTGGCGGGTCGGTCAGGAGGTCAGCTTCCTGAGGCAGTCACCGATCCGGTCGAGGCCTCGGGCGACGTGAGGCAGGCGGAGCGGGTCGTCGGCGGACAGTGCCCGCCACTGCTCGGCCGGCGTCTCGCCGTAGAGCATCGCCGTGGCGGCTTTGAATCGGAGCGCGTGCTCGGCGTCGCCGAGCCGGTGGCCCGCGAGCACGGCGACGCCGAGCTCGTCGAGCAGGAACCGCTGCAACGAGTCGGAGTCCGTGATGCCCCTCCAGGACAGCGGCTCGCGCAGTGGCTCGAAGTCCGGGTAGACGTAGAAACCCGCGGTGGGCGGCCGGCAGTCCGCCCCGGCGGCGTCGAGCAGGTCGTGCACCGCTCGTGCCACCACACCGTGCAGTCGCGCGCTCGTCGCGAGGTGGCGGCGCAGCTCCGGTGGCTCGGCGAAGGCGTACTCGGCCACGGTCTGCATCGGCGCCGCCAGCGTGGACCACATCTCGCTAGCCACCGCCAGGAGTCGCCCCCGGATCCACTCACCGGTCGCGCCGACCGGGAACCGTGCGGCACCGATCCGCCAGCCGCCGAGAGCGAGACTCTTGGACAACCCGGTCGTCACCACGGTGCGCTCCGGCAGCACCTCGGCCGGGCTCAGCACGGGCGTGGCCGCCGGGTCGTGCACCAGGTCGCGGTAGATCTCGTCGGAGACGACGATCAGGTCCTCCCGCTCCGCGATCGAACAGACCTCCTCGACCAGTTCGGGCGAGGCCTGGGTGCCGGTCGGGTTGTCGGGCAGCGTCAGCACGACGATCCGTGGGTCGTGACCCGACTTCCGCGCCGCGCGGAGGGACTCACACAACGCCGTGGGCTCCGGAACGCCGCCACACGACGCGGGGATCGGCACACCGATCACGTGCTTGCCGGCCAACTTCGCTTGCGGGGCATAGGTGTTCCAGCACGGGACGGGCATCGCCACATCGCCGGGGAGGACGAGGTTGAGCGCCATCAGCAGCGGCTTGCTGCCGGGGGCGAGCGCGACCTGGTCCGGCTCGGTAGGCAGGTTCCGCCGAGTGAAGTAGCCCGCCACGGCCGCACGCACCGAGTCGTTCCCCGCGACGGGCCCGTAGGCGTTCTGGCCGGCGCCCGCCACGAGCCGGTCGACCAGGGGCGGATAGGCCGGCAGCCGGGACTCACCGAACCCCAGGTGCAGGATCGACTCGCCGGCGGCGCGGCGTGCGGCCACCTGCTCGTTCAGTGCGAGGTTGGGCGACATCGTGTCGGTGGTCATCGCGATTCCTTCTGCGGTCGCCGGGTGAAGCCGGACACCGCCGCGTCGATGTCGGCCGGAGTCTCGGTGTCGAGTTCCAGGTCGGTGAGCCACGACGCGTCAGCGCGGTAGTACGCGCGAAACGGCCGGCCGACGAGGGACGGCTCGCGGGCCTGCAGCATGCGCAGTTGGAAGAACCGTCCGCGCGAGTCGTCCGTGACGCCGTCGACGACGACCTTGCCGGGCGTGGTGGACATGACCGGACCACGCACCGTGCGGGCGAGTCCCGGCAACCTGCGCCACGCGTCCTGGAAGATGTCCACCGCCGCGGGCAACGACACCTTGAAGTAGTCGTACGGCCCGGTGTCGCGCTCCACGAACAGGTAATAGGGCACCGCTCCCGCCGCGAGCTGAGCGGACCACAGCCGATGCCAGGTGTCGGCCTCGTCGTTGACGTGGGCGATCAGCGGCGCCTGACAGTAGATCATCGCGCCGGTCGCCCGGATGCGTGCCATGGCTTCGCGAACGACCCGGGTCTCGAGTTCGCGTGGGTGGCTGAAGTGCGCCATCACGGCCAGGTGCCGACCGCTCGCGACGATCCGCTCGAACAGGCGCAAAGCCTCGTCCGCGTCGGCGTCGTGCACGAACCGGTGCGGCCAGTAGGCGAGGGACTTGGTGCCGATCCGGATGGTGGACACGCTGTCGACGGCCAGCACCGGCTCGAGATGACCACGCAGTCGCTCGGTCGACATCACCATCGGGTCGCCGCCGGTCACCAGGACGTCGGTCACCTCGGGGTGGCGGCGCAGATAGGCGACGAGCCGTTCCGGCCCCGGGGCGGCGAAACGGAGGTCGGCGTCGCCGACGAACTGCGCCCAGCGAAAGCAGTACGTGCAGTAGGCGTGACAGGTCTGGCCCTGCCCGGGGAAGTACAGCACCGTCTCCCGATACTTGTGCTGCATGCCGGGCACTTCCGCGCCGTCCAGGCTCGGCACGTTGAACTCCATCTGCCCGGACGGGTGCGGGTTGAGCGTGGCGCGGATGCGCCGTACCTCGGCCTTGAGCTCGAGCCGGGAACCGCCGTCTGACGTCAGCGCGGCCAGCCGCCGCTCGTCGTGGTCGGCCAGCATCCCGTGCTGCGGGAAGACCAGCTGGAACATCGGATCCTCGGGTACCCGCCGCCAATCGATGAGCTCGGCCAGCACGTAGTCGTTCACCCGGAACGGCATGACGTGCGACAGCAGGCGAACCTCGTCCCGCAACCGTGCCGGCAGGCCGTAGCGCCCGGCGATCTCGTCGAGCTGGCGTGGGCCCTGAGCGCGGAACCGCGTCGTCTCCGCCGATCGGGCGATCGTCAGGGTCATGCGAATGTCCTCCAGAGCCGTTGAACAACGAACTGCATCGTGCGAGCGGAATTGTTCGAATCGGCGAGATGTCCTTTCGATTTACCGTACCGAGGAATTAGGCGCACCGAACCAACCAGCGATTTGGCCGCGCTTATCCGGCCATAGGGACCCGCTATGGGAAACACGCACTACATCGCGAAGGCACTTATACGATCGGAACATGGTTTCGATGTCACCGACCGAAAAGACAGTGCACGCCGAGCTGCTCGACTGCATCCAGTCGAATCTCGCGGTGTTCGCGGACCACTTTCATGGACCGGACAGCCACCTCGCACTGGGCGCCGCCGTCCGATTCCGACCGGTTACCGGAGCCGACGGACTGCCGACCGTGGAACCACCGTTCGCCGAACAGATCGACGCGGCGACCGAGTGGCTCGGCCTGTCCCAGGACCTGTCGTGGCGCGACGTGAGCGGTCAGGCGCTCGGCGAGCTGGCGAACCGGCACGGCTCGCTCTACGTCGTGGCGGACTCGTTCGAGATGTCGTGGCTGCCTTACTTCGGTCACCGGCACATGGACCACAGCTTCCTCGTCGAAGCCGTCGACGACCACGCCACGGTGATCGACGCGTACCTGAACCACACGCCCTGGGGCAGGGCCGAGCCCGGCCGGTGGGAGTCGGACTGGTCCGCGCTGCCCCCGGCGTCGCTCGTACTACGACTCACGCCGACCGCCGGCACACTGAAGGCCGAGCCGCACGTCGACTGCCAGTCCCCCACGGACTACGTCACGGCCTACGCCACGCATCCCGACCAGCGGCTCGCGTTCGAACGGCTCGCCGCGGAAGCTTGGCTACTCGCACGCTCACGCAAGCTCCACGCCGCCTTCCTGGCCTACCGCGGCGAACCCGGCACCGCCGAGCTGCGGGCCCACCTGGACCTCTGGGACGAGTTGGCCGGCCGAGCGTTCCTGGCGATGCGCCGGGTCGGGTCCGGCCGACCGGCACCCGAGAACCTCCTGACAGACCTCGAGGCCGCCCTGACCGCCGATCCCGCCGTCTTCGGCGGCACGAGCCAGGCTCGGGCGGCGGCCGACCGTCGGACGGTGAGCGCGCCATGACCGCGCCAACCGTGGACCTAGCAGCCGACGTGCTCGACGACGTGCACTCCGATGTGGACGGTCGGGAGCTGTGGTCTCGGCTCGGCGCGGCCGGGCTGCTCCGCACCGCGTACCACCACGGCAGGCCCGCGGCCGGTGTCGACGCGCGCGGGCTCGGCAGCCTGTTGTCCACGACGGACTCCCGAGCGTCGGTCGGCGCCACACTCGCGGTGTGCGTCCAGCTCGCGACCGCATTGCCACTCCTGGCCACCGGGGACGGTCCAGCAGACAAGGTGCTCGCCGCCGCGCTCACCGGCGACGCGGTCGTCGCCCTCGGCGCCACGGACGAGACCGGCGGCTCGGACCTCACCGCGCTGGGCACCGAGGTTCGCATCGACGAACGCGAGCTGGTCGTCCACGGCACCAAGCGGTGGATCACCAACGCCACCCACTGCGACCACGTCCTCGTGCTCGCCAGGCACCGCCCGGGCCCACACTTCACGAACTTCACCTGGGTACTCGTCCCGGTCACCGCGTCGGGCGTGCGTGTCGAACCAGCGGACACCGACCTGTTCGACGGATCCGGCACCGGCCACATCCGACTCGACCACGTCCGGCTCAGCCGAGACGACCTGGTGGGCCGTCCCGGTCGCGGGCTGATGAACTTCGCGGCACACATCGCGGTGGAACGACTGGCGGGCGCGCTCTGGGGAGTCGCGCTGTGCACCAGGGTCCTCACCGAGACCAAGCGGGTGCTGACGAGCCGGCGCCAGTCCGCGAGGTCGTCGTGGCAGAACGAAGGAATCCGACAGCGCTTCGCCGAGTGCCTGCTGGCCGCCCGGCAGCTGCGCGCGCTCACCGACGACCTCGCCGACCGGGTGACCGACCGGCACGACACCACCGCGGCCGCGCTGCTCAAGGGCAGCGCCGCCCTGACCGTCGACAGGGTGACGAGTGAGTGCGCACATCTGCAGGGCGCGGAGGGCTTCGCCCGCGGCGGCGCGCAGACGCTCCGCGCGCAGGCGGCGCTGTTCGGGATCGGCGGCGGAACGACGGAGGTCGTCTTGTCCACCGTGGGCGACGCGGCCGACACGGTCATCGAGGAGTTGGCGACGTGATGGTCGTTCGGGCGGCGGCGCAGGCCCTTACACACGCGGACGAGGACGGCTTCCGCCGCACCATGTCCCGGTTCGCGACGTGTGTCTCGGTGACCACGACCCTGGGTCAGGACGGGCCGGTGGGATGCACGACGACGGCCGTGCTGTCCCTGTCGCTGTGTCCACCGACGATGCTCGTCTCGCTGCGCAGCACCGGCCGCACCCTCGACGAGCTGCTGGCGGTCGGCATGTTCGCGGTGAACGTGTTGTCCCGCCGGCAACGCGACCTTGTCGAGCGGTTCGCGACCGGGGATCCGCTGCGGCGGTTCGACGGGGTGCCGCACACGACGTGCGCCGGCGTGCCCGTGCTGACCGGCGCCACCGCGACCGTCGTGTGCGAACTGCGGGACGCGATGACTGTGCTCGATCACACGCTGCTGGTCGGGACCGCGCAACGGACACAGACCTCGTCCGAGTCACCGCTGGTGCTGCTGGACGGACACTCGCACGCCGTCGCCCGCATGGGGCAGGCGGCGGCCAGAGCCACCGGAGGGTGACACCCGTGAACGACGACGTCGGCGTACGCCACCAACCAGCCGAGCGGATGGACGAGTTCCTACTCGCGGCCGCACGCGGCGTGCCGACCCGGCCCGCCGTCATCGAGTACCTCGGTGACGAGCACATCAGGACCATCTCCTACCGGGAGCTGACGGCCACGGTCGACCGCTACGCGGCGGAGCTCACCGAGCTGGACCTCGACATCGGCGATCGCGTGGTGCTCGAGTCGGACACGTCCTCGACCGCCATCGCGATGCTGCTGGCCTGTGCCCGGCTCGGTCTGCCGTTCGTCCCGATCAGTCCCGAGACACCGGCGGAACGCGTGCTGGCGATCATCACCGACTGCGAGCCGTCGCTGTACCTGCGCGCGTCCGAGGACCAGCGGGTGGAGGGCCCGTCGCGGATGGGCCTCGGGCGGTTCGGCCCCGACGGCATCGTCCTGGAGCGCCGGCCCGCGCAGCGGACCCGGCACCGGCGGCAGCTCACCGCGTGCGACACCGCCTACATCATCTTCACGTCGGGAACGACCGGTCGGCCGAAGGGCGTGGTGATGAGCCACCGTGCGGTCGTCGCGTTCTACCTCGCCATGCGCGAGCAGGGCATCGTCGGCACCACCGACCGGGTGGCCACCACGTCGCCGCTGCAGTTCGACTTCTCGTTGCTGGACATCGGACTCGCACTCGGCAACGGCGCGGCCGTGGTCCCGGTGCCACGCGACCTGCTGCGCTGGCCGCGGCGATTCGTCCGCGTCCTGCGCGAGACGGGCACGACCCAGGTCAACGGCGTGCCGTCCATCTGGCGACAGGCCCTGCGCCACGCCCCGGACGGGCTGCGAGCGCTCGACCGCCTCCGCGGCATCCTCTTCTGCGGCGAGGACTTCCCCCACCACGAGCTGCGCCGACTCGGTGAGCTGCTACCCACGACGCGGTTCGTCAACTGCTACGGGAGCACCGAGTCGATGGCCTGCTCGTTCGCCGACGTGCCGAGCCCACTGCCGCCCGACGCCGGCCCGCTGTCCATCGGCCGCGGCCACCCGGGTGCGGAGCTGACGCTCGTCGACCCGACGGGCCGGCTGATCGACGGTCCGGGTGCCGTCGGCGAGATGTACCTGCGCAGCCCCGCACTGTTCACCGGCTACTGGGACGACGAAGCCGCCACCAGATCCGCACTCGTGCCCGACCCGCAGGACGGCCGGTCGGGACAGCGGGTGTTCCGTACCGGGGACCTGGCCTACCGCGACCCGAGCGGTGACCTGCACTTCTGCGGGCGCGCCGACGGCCAGGTGCAGATCCGCGGCAACCGCGTCGAGCTCGGCGAGGTCGAACGCCGGCTGGTCGACTTCCGAGGAGTCGAGGCGGCGGCCGCCACCGTCCTCGAGCGAAAGCCGCGCGGCGAGGACGAGCTCGCCGCGTTCGTGGTCCCGGCGACCGGCATCGACCTCGACGAGACCGAGCTGAGGTCGTTCTGCACCGCGGCGTTGCCCGGCTACATGGTGCCCGAGCGGGTGCACGTGGTGAGCGATCTGCCCACCACCACCAACGGGAAGGTGAACCGAACGGCCTTGGCGGAACTGGTCGGTTAAGTGCCCTACCTCGGCGCGGGGATCCGCTCGGCGACCTGTTCCCGCACGACCTGGACGGCCGCTGACACGAGCGCGTCGAGGGCACTGTTCGGCCCGTGGTCGCGCCGCCACACCACCTGGGTGAACGACTCGAACGGCGGCGTCCACTCGATCTCGCGCAGGTCCCCGTCCGCCAGTTCCCGACCGACGGCCACGGCCGGCATGAGCGCGATCCCCACGCCGTTGGCGACACTGCGCTTCGCCGCCTCGATGGAGTCGAGCTCGAAGAGTCGCGAGTGCTGCGACGCGTCGGTGCGGCCGAGCGTGTGCTCGAACCGCTCGTGGTACTCGGCGGTGTTGTCCGCGCGGACGAGCGTGGCGGCGCGGAGGTCCTCCTCCGTGACGACCGAACGCCCCGGCAGCGCGTGGTCGCGGCCGCCAACGAGCACCAGCGGCTCCGGACACAGGGTGCGGGTGTCCAGATCGTCCCGGTCGTGCACGGAGTCCACGATGAAGGCGCAGTCGAGCCGGCCGTCTCGCACCGCGCCGACGGCGTCGCCGTCGGCGGGGGTGCGCATCGAGATCTGTACCTCCGGAAATCGGAGGTACAGGTACTCGATCAGGGGCAGCAGGCGATGGGTCGTCAGGAAGTCCATGGTGCCGACATGCACCCGGCCGTGCGGGCGCCCGGCCGAGTCGATCGCCGTGCGGGCTCTCGTGGTCAGCGCCACGATCTCCCGCGCGTACGGGAGCAGCTCCGTACCGGCGGTCGTCGGTCTTATCCCGCTGTGCAGCCGTTCGAGCAGTCGGGCACCCACTTCGTGCTCCAGTGTCTTGATCCGGCCGGTGACGCTCGGCTGGGAGAGCCGCAACCTCGCCGCGGCCCTGGTGAAGCTGCCGACCTCGACAACGGCGACGAAGGCCTCCAGCTGAGGTGCTTCCATGAATTTTCCGTCCTGTTCCGTGAGTTCGTGGCCGTTCAGGCGGGCTGCGCCTCGTTCCCCGACTGTCCCCCGGCCGTGACCACGACGTCGTACAGGGTCTGCGGCGTGGCGAAGGTCGCCGCCGTCAACGACTCGTCCGGGAGGGTGACGGCGTAGCCGTCCTCCAGGTCGAACAACAGCTCGACCGACCGCATGGAGTCGAGACCGAGCGTGTGCAACGAGGAGTCCGGCTCGAGCACCTGCTCGGCGGACAGGTACTTGAGATGGCGGCGCAGGATCGACTCGAAGCGCGAATCGTAAGGCACGACAGATCCCTTCCACGGGACGGGAGACGGTTGCTTTCATCCAGCCAAATTCACTTCCCCCGGTGGCTCAATCCGACGTCCTCAACGTGCCGATCGGGCCCGTGGCACGAAGTGGGCACCGCGTTGTCCGATCACTCGCCCTGCGGCACGGTGGATCTCATGCCACCACCAGGAAGTGCCACCGCCACGCTCCCGAGCGTCGCTCCCGTCACCCTGTCGGACTACCAACACATCGCTGTCACCGGCGGCCTCGGCTTCGTCGGTGGGCACCTCGTCCGCGGCCTGCTCGCACTCGGCAAGCAGGTGACCGTGCTGGACGCCGCCACCGACGACGCGTCGGCTCAGTGTCCCGTTCGGACAGTCGATCTCCGGGACGGGCCGAGCACCCGGCGCGCGCTCGCCGATGTGGACCTTGTCTTCCACCTCGCCGGCAACGCCAGCGGCACGACCTCGGTGGACCGTCCTCGCTTCGACTTCGAGTCCAACGCGATCACCACCTTCAACGTCGCCGAAGCGCTGCTCCACACCGACACCCGGCTGGTGTACCTCTCCACCGCCATGGTCTACGGGCACCCCAGGTCCTGCCCCGTCCGCGAGGACCACCAGGTCACGCCGTTCCTCCCCTACGGAGCGTCCAAGCTCGCCGGCGAGGCCGTGGTCCGAGCGTTCGTGCGCACACACGGCCTGTCCGCGGTGATCGCCAGGGCCTTCACCATCTACGGCCCCGGCGAGGACCCACGCCGGGCCGGCGGTGAGGTCTCCCAGTATCTGCGCTGGCATCTCAACGCCCGGCCCATCCGCGTGGTCGGCGACCTCGACCGCAAGACCCGCGACTTCGTCCATGTCGAGGACATGGTCAGCGGACTGCTCGTCGCGGCGGAGCACGGCAGCGCCGGCCAGGTGCTCAACATCGGCTCCGGGCACGAGTTCTCGCTGCGCGAGCTGATCGACTCCATCGCGGAGGCGACCGGCCGCCGGCCAGAGGTGGAGGTGGTGGACGAGATCAGCGAGGACAGCTACCGGATGGTGGCGGACACCGCCGAGCTGCGCGCACTCGGGTATCGCCCCGCGGTCGAGCTGGTCGACGGCATCCGGGCGCTGGCGGCGTTCCTCGGGCCGAGCCCCGTCCTACCCACAGTCGACACGATCTTCCGGCCCGAACAGCGGCCACGGCAGCGAACGGAGGTCGCATGCTAGCGATCAACGGAGGCACCCCGGTCCTCGACGAGGACGCCATCGCGCCATGGCCGGAGGTGACCGACGCGGACCGCGACGCGGTGCTGCGTGCACTGGACCGCTCGACACCGTGGCGGTGGCCTCTGGAGGACGTCCAGGAGCTCGAGGCCGCGTGGGCCGAGCACTCCGGCGCGCGGTTCGCCGTCGCGGCGAACTCCGGCACCGCCGCCCTGCACATGGCCGTCGCCGCGACGTCGATCGGCCCTGGCGACGAGGTCCTGGTTCCCGCCGACACGTTCCTGGCGTCTGCCACCTGTGTGCTGCAGGCCAACGCGGTACCGGTGTTCGTCGACGTGGACCCGGCGACGTACAACATCGATCCCACCAAGATCGAGCAACACATCACGCCCCGCACGCGTGCGATCATCGCCGTCGATCTCAACGGCCTGCCCGCCGACTACGACGCGCTGCACGCGATCGCCGACAAGCACGACCTGATCGTCATCGAGGACGGCGCGCAGGCACACGGCGCCACTTACCGCGGGCGGCCGGTGGGCTCCCTCGGCCACCTCGCCGGATGCAGCCTCAACGGGTCCAAGTGTCTGTCGGCACTGTCCGAGGGCGGCCTGTTCACCACCGACAACGAGCGGTGGCATCAGAACGCGCTGCGGGTGCTGATGTTCGGTGACGAGATCCGCGGCAAGACCAGGGAGTACAACGCGCGGATCATGGGCTGGAACTACCGGTTGCACTCGCTCGCGGCCGCGTTCGCGCGCTCCCAGCTCGAACGGCTGCCGGCGATGTCGCAGGTGCGCTCGACCAACGGCGACTACCTCGCGAAATCCCTCATGGGGGTGCCGGGGATCCGGCCACCGACGGTGCCGGACGGAAGTACCCACGTCTACTTCTTCTTCCCCGCCCTGGTCGAGCCGGAGGCCATCGGGCTCGACGTCGACGTCGAGGCGTTCCGGCTCGCGGTCAAGGCCGCGCTGCGGGCCGAGGGCGTGCCGCTCGACGAGTGGCAGCGCGTTCCGGTGCCGGGCCAGACCCTGTTCCAGGAGATGCGCGGATACGGTCGGGGTTGTCCGTGGACCTGCGGCCACTCCGCGACGCAGACACCGTACGACCCGGACGCGTACGACGTGGCGACCGACATCTGCCGGCGCAGGCTCGTGCTGGGCTCGAGCACGAGCTCGTTCGGGCCGCCCAACGGGATGCGGCTCATGAACGAGTACGCGGAGGCGTTCCACAAGGTCCTCGCCGAGCACCAGGCCGATCTGGTCGACCTGACCATGAGGTTCGCGGCTGCCGATTGATCGACAGGAGGTCGGGATGACATCGACGAAGCCGCGGCGCGTGCTCGATCCGGCGCGCTGGATGGGTTGGGTCGAGGCGGAGATGGCGGCCAGGGGCGTGCCCGGTCTGTCGATCGCGGTCGTGGTCGACGGTGAGCCGACCGTGGCGCGCGGGTTCGGGGTCACGGCGGCCGAGGACGGGCAGCCGGTCACCGGCACCACGCTGTTCCGGCTGGCCTCGGTGACGAAGGTGGTCACCACCATCGGGCTGCTTCGACTGGTGGAGCAAGGGCATCTCGAGCTCGATCGGCCGATCCGCGACTACCTGCCGGGACTGCGGCTGCGACGCCGGGAGAACACCGAGAACGTCACTCTGCGAATGCTGCTCAGTCACACCGCCGGGCTGTCGGAAGGTGCCATCGAACGACCGTGGCGCACCGAGCGCCGCGCGCCGGAGGGGCTGGCCGCGTTCGTCGAGGAGGATCTGCCCAGGTGTCCGTTGGTCGGCGGTCCCGGTGAGCTGTACTTCTACAGCAACCTGGCGTTCAACCTGGCCGGCCGCGCGGCCGAGGTCGCGACCGGCGTTCCCTTCGCGCGACTGTTCGCCGAGCAGGTGGTCGGGCCACTGGGGCTGGAGCGAACCTTCCTCGACCCGACCGTGGCCATGACCTACCCGATGGCGCAACGACACCGGGCGGACGCGGACGGGCGGATCGTGGTCCGCCACGACGGCGGTGACGACACGGGCTTCCATCCCGCCGGGTACGTCTTCTCGACGGCCTCGGACATGGGTCGGGTGATCCGCATGTTCCTGGGGCGCGGACGACTCGACGGCCGACAGGTCCTTCGTGCGGAGACCGTGGAGACCATGTGGTCCCCCCACGCGGACGTCCGGCTCGGTCGAGGACTCCACTATGGACTCGCGGCCGTGATCGAGCCCGACTACAAGGGCATTCGGCGGGTCGGCCACGAAGGTGTCCTGCGCGGCTACTGCGCGAAGATGACCATGGCACCGGACCACGGGGTCGGCGTGGTCGTGCTGTACAACCACGAATACAACGAGGATCCGCGGTTCTTCACCGTGCGCGAGCGCATGGTCGACCAGGTCTTCGACGAGCTTCTGGACCTGCCCCCCGGGCCGGTGCGCCCCGGCACCGCTCCGGTGGCCGCCAGTGTGGCCCGGCGGGTGGCCGGACGGTACGCGAAGGTGCTGGGCCCATTGGTCGCCGAGCTCGTCGCCGACGACACCGGCCTGTCCCTGCGATACGGGGACCGGACCGTGCCGCTTCACGCGACCAGCGGGGAGTTCTTCGTCGGACCGCCGACCGACGAGGACATCGGCGATTTGCCGTGGCCGCGGACTCCCTATGTGATCGACGACCATGTATCGGTCGGTGTGCCGGCGTCGACGTCCGGACCGCCCGGTCTCATCACAGTCAACGGCCAACCATATCGCCGCGTCAGCTGAAC
>Ga0190265_10001020_pt1 | contig 18202 bp, 18 predicted proteins | sample Popmic124T_FD_133135 | JGI IMG/M metagenome (GOLD analysis project Ga0190265, IMG submission 133135) | Populus adjacent soil microbial communities from riparian zone of Indian Creek, Utah, USA - 124 T | ecosystem: Environmental > Terrestrial > Soil > Riparian zone | place: USA: Utah | collected...
CGATCCGGTTCCTGGCCCGCCCCGCCGATCACGACACGCGCACCGCCGCCCAACGTCGCGCCGACGCCTTGGTGGCGATGGGCCGATTCGTGGTCGAACACCACGACATTCCAACCGGCGTGTTGTACTGGCACCACCACCACCACTGCCACGAGCAGCACTTCAGTCTCGAGCCCCTCGAGGCCGGCCAACTTCCAACTCCACACACCCATCGGCACCACCCACGACACGAGGCCGCCCCGCCTCACCCTCCTCGGCCACTGACCGCATCGAGTGGCGGCGCGACTGCGAACAGTGGTTTCAGCGTGTTGATTCGGTACGCTCGGTCAGGACATGGAAGCTCCGGCGTGGACGTTGCGATCGAGGCCGCCCGCGCCCTCGCCAGTTGTTGACGTCCCCGTCGTCGATGACCGCCACGGTCGTCGAGTCTGGCCCGTGTTGGTGGTGGCCGCGCTGGTTGTGTCGATCGGTGGTCTCGTACTGCTCGTCGGACGCGACGACGATCGCGTGGTCGTGCCTGCCGCTGTGCTCGACGTACGCAGCGTGAGCGGGTGGTATCGGCTCGATCTCCCAGCCGTAGAAGTCGTGTCGGGCGCCACCGAGCCGCTCCAACCGCGGGATCGCGTCGAGCGATACTTCGTGTGGGCAGACCTGTCGACCGATCCAGTGCGGGCGATGTCGGCGTACTTCGCCACCGAGGGCGCGCCGACCGAGTTCGGACCGGGTGAAGCGACCGAGATCGACGACGTGCCCTGGGGCCGGGCGTGGGTGCTCGACTCCGTGGCCGATGGCGACAACCTCAACCGACTGCAGTGGACGCGAGTGGGCGGATCGGTGGTCATCGTCACCGGAACCGGGGTCGACACGGCACAGCTCACGGAATGGATGTTCAGCGTGGGATCGCATCCGTCGCTGCCGCCAGCCGCGCCCGACGCCGCTCTCGAGCTGCAGTCCTTCGATTACGCCCGCACCGCTCCCGGCTACTCCGAGACGTGGCGACTCGACGGCCACGAGTTGAGTGCGAATGCATGGCCGGACGGGCTCTCGACCCTGCTCGGTCTCGGGTTCTCGCACGTCGGACGTATCACCGTCGACGGGATCGCGGGACACGTCTTCAGTGTGGGCGCCGGCGACGGCCAGACACAGGTGGTCACCTGGCCGCTCGACGGCGGCTACTGGGCAGTGGTCACGGTACGCGGCGAGCTCAACGTTCGTTTCGACGAGATCGTCGACCACCTCGTGATGCTGCCAACTTGAACCCTCGGCGCCGGATGCGACCGATTCGTTGACGTCCGAGGTCACCGGCTGATTGACCGAGCCCATGGGCTTCAGCGACGCAGTCGCGGTCAGGCGAGCGCATGGTCGGCGAGATGCCGGGCGAGCTGCTCACCAGGGCACTGGTGCGGCCCACGGCCGAATTGAGCGTCGTGCAGATCGACGAGGACCTCCTCGCCGCTCGTTCGGACACGACGGGTGAACGGCACCGGCGGGTTGGACGATCCGGCCCGGCATTCGTCGATCAGCGCCAGTGTGGCGCTGTGGGCCTGGACGAGGACGCACACGACTGCGGCGGCGTTCTCGGTCCTCCCGCCGCACGCCGCCACGAGGCGGTCCGCCGCCAGGTCCGCCTCGTCGGTCTGCGCGAAGTGAGGCTGGTAGGCGGCGGCGACCAGGGCGACGTCGCCTTCCAGATCGGCCGGGAGCCCGAGTGCTGCCAACAGGGATCGCGTCGGTGTGCCCTCATAGGCGACGAGTCCGAGCTGCTCGATCAAGCTCACCACGAGCGCGCGACGGCGACGATGCGCGTCGCCCTCGCTGAACCGCGCCACGGTCCCACGAAGCCATCCGACTCCGCTTGCCGCGGGAAGCGCGACTGGCACCGAATAGGCCGGATCCTCCAACACGTCACTCGACATGCGATCCACGACGCCATCTTCGACCATCAGGTTCGGTCACACCGATGTTTCGGGGCCAATGACCGATACCACCTCACTTCGGCCACTGACCCGGAGAGCGATCACTCCAGGAAGTTGCCGGCCTGGATCTCGTAGCGGGCGGACTCGTCGTCGAACGCGACACCGATCGGGTCGCGGCCGGCCGCGACTGCCTCGACCTGCTGACGGAAGAGGTGGCGGAACATCGTCACGCCTTTGTCGCTGCCGGCGAGGTGCTCGTGCGAGTGGAACGTGACCGCGCCCTGACCGACCTGGGCCTCGTAGTCGCCGGGCAGCTGACGGTGCTCCTCCTCGGTGAGCTCGTCCCACGTCTTGCCGTCGTAGCGGGCGCGGATGCGAGGCGCTCCGACCGGGCGCACGAGCAGAGTGAGGATCTTGGTCTCGGTGCGAGAGATCGGGAGCGTCCACGAGACGTTGTTGGCGGATCCGTAGGTCTCCACGAACGGGCTGGCGACGATCCGGACGGTTGGCATGACCACTTCGGTGACTCGGTGGAACCGCACGCCGCCGTCGAGGACGCGGTCCTGATAGCTCTTCACGCCGCGCTCGGTGGCGTGCCAGCTGACCTCGGGCAGGCTCGCCATCTCGGCGACGAACTGGTTGCCGCTGAACGCGGAGTGCAGCACGAACACGTGGAACGGGTCCATCACGTTCTCGTGCGTCTGGAACCAGTTGCACGGCGTGGTCGGGCCCTCGAGTCCGATGTTGTTGTCGTCGGCGACGATCTCGTAGCCGTCGGGCACGCGCTCGAACGTGTCGTAGATCGAAAACGCCGGCTTGCGTTCGGGTGGGCCGAGGTAGGCGAACACCAGGCCGTGGTACTCGTGCACCGGGTACCACGGTTGCCGGTAGCGGTCGCGGCGTCGGCCGCGGTCGACCTCGACGGGCATGTCGAGGCAGCGTCCATCCGGCGCGAACAGCCATCCGTGGTAACAGCACCGGATCCCGTCGTCTTCGACCTTGCCGTAGTACAACGTCGTGCCGCGGTGGCAGCAGCGGGGATGCACGAGACCGGCCTCGCCATGGCCGTTGCGGAACAGGATCAGGTCTTCGCCGAGGATGCGAACCTGACGCGGTGTGTCCGTCGCGTCGGACGACAGCGCGAACGGATGCCAGTAGCGACGGAGGAGTTCACCGGCCGGGGTCCCCGCCTCGACCTCCACGAGGGTCGGGTCGTATTCGGGCGCCGGCATCCCATACGCGGTGCCCTCGTCGATCGCAGTCACGTCGCCCCCCTCGCGGTCGTCCCTGAGGTCATGAACCGTAGTTGAGGTGTTGCGGCTGCTGGCTCGCGGAGCTCGCCAGCAACGGACTCGTCAACTCCTACTTCGGGATGGCCGAGGCGGCGGTGTCGATCACGCCACGGATGTGGGCCTGCGACATGCCCAACTTCTCGCCGATGTGGCGGACGGCGTCACGGTCGCGATCGTCGATGGAATCGTCGGCGGCCATGATCGTGGCGGCCGCGGTGAGCACCTGCTCCTTGCCTGATTCGCTCAACGCCGACGAGAGGTACGCAAGCCGCGCATCGAGTGGGGCGTCGTCCACTCCTGCGAGGTCGGCGTCGAACGTCGCCTCGTCGTAACCCGTCACGTAACGTCCGACGATCTCGACCGCCAACCGCCGTTCCTCGGTGGTCACCGTGGCATCGGCGGAGGCGACGGCGCAGACCACCTCGCGAACAGCGCCGGCGAGTTGGTCGGTGAATTCGGCGTTGGTGGGGTTCTCGAGGATCCGCGGGTCGTACGTCGCTTTGGTGAGCTGACACTCGACGAACGTGCCCAAGACCTTCAACGGGATGATCGGAATGAAGAAGAGGGTGAACCAGCGCCGCGCCTGGACCAGGCGGTACGGGGCGTCACGGCCCGCCGCCGGCGAGAAGAACGTCCCCTCGCTGAGTGTCTTGCGTCGTGATCGCCATCCCCAGATCAACATGGGGGCGAACGTACCGCTGCGGCTCGCACACAGGCCCCGATTTATCAGTCCTTGCCGATGTCAGAAGTCGATGGCGACGGCTGGGACCTCGTAGCACCAGGCCTGATAGGTGAGACCGATGTCGGGATCGCCACCCCAGACGTACTTGGCACCCATCAGATCACCCACGCGCTCACGCTCATCGGGGTGGGTGACGACCCGCGCGATGCCGTTGCGGATCTGGTCGTCGATGCGCACGGTCACGGCCGGCTCGGCGATCAGGTTGCGATACCAGTCGGCGGTCGGGCCGTTGCCCGAGATCAGGTAGAGCGTGGCGTCGAGAGCTTCGAACCAGATCTCGATCTCGTGGGCGTTGCCGGTGCGCCGGCCCGTGGTCGTCAGGTAGCAGTTCTCGACGGCACCGAACGGCTCGAGCCAGCTCATCGAGGGTGCCGGCTCATGGGGTGTAGAGGCCGAACACTCCTCGGAGGGCATCGCTGACCTCGCCGAGCGTGGCGTTGGCGCGCAGCGCCTCTTTCATCGGGTACATCAGGTTCTGCGAACCGCGGGCCGCGGCGACGACGTCGTCGAGCACGGCCTCGATGCGCGTGGCGTCCCGGTCGGACTTGAACGCGGCGAGACGTTCACACTGACCGTGCTCGAGCGCAGGATCGCCCGACAGCACCTTGGGCTCCGGCTCGTCGTCGAGCGCGTACCTGTTGAGCCCGACGATCACCCGCTCGCCGTCGTCGATCGACTTGGCGTATTCGTAGGCGGCTTGCTCGATCTCGTCCATCTGGAAGTGGGCCTCGATCGCGGCGACCGCGCCACCCAACTCGTCGATGCGGTCGATGTACTCCCAGGCGAGGCGCTCGACGTCGTCGGTGAGCGACTCGACGAAGTACGACCCGGCGAGCGGATCGGGCGTGTCGACCACGCCAGACTCGGCGGCGATGATCTGCTGCGTCCGCAAGGCCAGCCGGGCGGCCTCCTCGGTCGGCAACGAGAGCGCCTCGTCGTAGCCGTTGGTGTGCAGGCTCTGCGTACCACCGAGCACCGACGCCAACGCCTGGAGCGAGACGCGGACGACGTTGTTGAGGGGTTGCTGCGCCGTGAGCGTCGACCCGCCGGTCTGGGTGTGGAATCGCAACATCGCGCTGCGCGGATCCTTGGCGCCGAACCGCTCGGTCATGATCCGGTGCCACATCCGCCGGCTCGCGCGGAACTTGGCGACTTCCTCGAAGAAGTTGTTGTGCCCGTTCCAGAAGAACGACAGGCGCGGCCCGAACTCGTCGACGTCCATGCCGGCGTCGATCGCGGCCTGCACGTAGGCGATCGCGTTGGCGAGCGTGAACGCGATCTCCTGCACGGCGGTCGAGCCGGCCTCGCGGATGTGATACCCGGAGATCGAGATCGTGTTCCACTTCGGGATGTTCTTCGAGCAGTACTCGAAGATGTCGGTGATGATCCGCATCGACGGCCGGGGCGGATACACGTAGGTGCCGCGGGCGATGTACTCCTTGAGCAGATCGTTCTGGATCGTGCCGGAGATCTGGTCGCCACCGACACCCTGCTCCTCGGCGACGAGCTCGTAGAGCAGGAGCAGGATCGACGCCGTCGAGTTGATCGTCATCGACGTCGTCACCTGGTCGAGCGGGATGTCGGCCAGCAGCATCCGCATGTCGGCGATCGAGTCGATCGCCACGCCCACCTTGCCGACCTCGCCCTCGGCGCGTGGGTGGTCGGAGTCGAGTCCCATCTGCGTCGGCAGGTCGAACGCGCACGACAGCCCGGTCTGCCCGGCGGCGAGCAGGAACTTGAAGCGATGGTTCGTCGACTCGGCGGTGCCGAAGCCGGCGTACTGGCGCATCGTCCATGGCCGTCCGCGGTACATCGACGGGTACACACCACGGGTGAACGGCGCTCCGCCCGGTGGGCCGAGCTGCGCGTCGGGATCCCACCCGGCGAGGTCGTCGGCGGTGTAGAGCGGCCTGACCTCGATCCCGGAGTCGGTCGTGCGCGCGCCGTCTGTCATGGGTCAAGCGTAGAGCGGCGACCGCGCGAGCGCGACCACGGACGAGGCGGGCGCAGCATGCAGGTCGGGGTGAGTCGTCGAAGCGCAGCGGAGATTACGAACTCGGAGGGCGAAGCCCCTTCAGGGCGTCGCGAAGCCCCTTCAGGACGTCGCGGCGATGACCGCGATCTCGACCTTCCAGTCGGGCCGCGCGAGGCGTGGCACGGTGATCAGCGTCGAGGCGGCGCGATGCCGGCCGAAGAACGCGTCGCGAGCAGCCATCACCGGCTCCAACGACTCACCGTCGACGACGTAGGTCACCACCGAGATGATGTCGATCGGTCTCATCCGCGCCTGGATGACCAACGTGCGAATCGTCGACCACACGACTTCGAGTTGTTCCTCGATGCCCGGCGGCACCGAACCATCCGGACGGACCGGTACGACACCGGACGTGTGCAGCCAGCGCGTCACGTCCTCGGTGATGATGGCGTGGGCGTAATTCGCCGCTGGTGGGGCGATCGTTGACGGTCGGACCTCGCGGTTCACGGCCTCATGCTCGCGCACGGACCGGGAGTAGCGTGAATGACATGGCCCTCACCGAGACGACCACGACCCAGAGCGCGCCGACGACCACGCCGATGATCGACGGCATCGAGCTCACTCCGAAGCAGGTCGTCATCGCCCTTCCGCAGGAGTTCGCGACCGTCGAGGAGGAGCGCGACCACCGCCGCCGCAAGCTCGCCGGGGCGCTGCGGATCTTCGGCCGGCTCGGATTCGGCGAGGGCGTCGCGGGCCACATCACGGTGCGTGACCCCGAGTATCCCGACCACTTCTGGGTCAACCCGTTCGGAATCAGCTTTCGCCATGTCCGGGTCAGCGACCTCATCCTCGTGAACCACGACGGCGACGTCGTGTACGGCAGCCATCCGGTCAACCGGGCGGCGTTCGTGATCCACGCCGCGATCCACCAGGCCCGGCCCGACATCGTCGCCGCGGCCCACGCCCACTCGCCGTACGGCAAGTCGTTCAGTTCGCTCGGCATCCCGCTCGCGCCGCTGACCCAGGACGCCTGCGTGTTCTACGAGGACCATGTCGTGATCGCCGAGCAGGGCGGCGCGGTCGTGTTGGAGATCGAGGCCGGCAAGGAGCTGGCGGCGAAGTTCCCCCACGGCAAAGCGGCGATCCACAAGAACCACGGGTTGTTCACGGTCGGCCACACGGTCGACGAAGCTGCCTTCTGGTTCGTCACCATGGAGCGCTCGTGCCAGGCACAGCTGATGGCGATGGCGGCCGGCACGCCCGATCCGATCCGCCACGAGTACGCCAAGTACACGGCCGAGCAGACGGGCTTCCCGCTGGCAGGATGGTTCAGCTTCCAGCCCCTGTGGCAGGAGATCTGCCGCACTGATCCCGACGCGTTTGACTAGTAGTCACCCCGGGCCCGTCACTCGGTATCTCGAGACGGCCACGCCTGAGGCGCTCTTCGTGCTGTCGGCGGTATCGCAGTATGTCGGCGCGGCGATCGCGGTGTCGCTGTTCGACGAGGTCGAACCGCAGACCGTCGCCTGGTTCCGCGTGATCGGCGCGGCACTCGCGTTGCTCGCCGTCGCGCGCGGCGTGCACCGTGGCTGGACGCGCGGTCAGCTCATCGGTGCGGCGATCTTCGGCGTGGCGACGGCGCTGATGAACATGTTCTTCTACCTCGCGATCGACCGCATCGATCTCGGCAAAGGGGTGGCGATCGAGTTCCTCGGTCCGATCGCGGTGGCCGCGGCGATGACGAGGACGTCGCGCAACGCGGGGGCGCTCGTGCTCGCCGTCGGTGGCGTGGCGACACTCGGCGGTGTCGAGATCGGCGACAACGTCCTCGGTCTCGTGTTCGTCCTCGCCGCTTCGGCGATGTGGGCCGCCTACATCGTCGCTGGGTCACGGATCGCCCAACTCGGCCGTGGGCTCGGCCCACTCGCGCTCGGGCTGTCGATCGGCGCCCTCGCGCTCACCCCGTTCGGTGCGCCGTGGAGCGGGCCGGTGTGGGCGTCGCCGGCGCTCCTCGCCCTGTGCTTGTTGACCGGTGTGTTCTCGAACGCGATCGGCTACGGCATCGACCAGTTCGTGCTGCGACGGATCCCGATCCGACGTTTCTCGTTGCTGCTCGCGCTGCTGCCGGTCACGGCGCTCGCCGTCGGCTGGGTCGCGCTCGACCAGCGACCGTCGATCCTCGATCTGGTGGGCATCTCGCTCGTGCTCGCCGGCGTCGCGCTGCAGGAGCGCGACGAGATCGTGGGTGTCGCCGAACCGGGCTGAACGTCAACTGGGCTTGCGACCGACGGCGACGACGCTGAGCCCGAACGGGAGATCGGTTCGCCGCAGCAGCCGGCGCTCGGCCGCGGCGAGGCCGCCGAGCACACCACGTAGGCCGCCGGCGTGGTGGTCGAGGTCGCTCTCCACCTCGCCGCGCTCGGCGAGTGTCTTGGCGGCGGCCGCCGGAACGAGGAACGAGTAGGCGCCCGTCGATCGCTCGAGCGCCAAACCGGCGGCTGTCGCGTAGCCGGCGAGCTCGCGGCGCGAGAAGCGACGTCCCGTGTGCGTCACCCGGTCGTGAGCCCGGTCGAGTCGCCTGACTCCCGGCTCCCACAGGCACAGCACACCGCCCGGGCGGACGACGCGCGCCAACTCGCGCACGACAGCGGCGGGATCGACGATCGACCGGTGGCACAGCACCGTGACGCACACGACTGCATCGAACGAGTCGGTCGCGAGTGGCAACCGCCCGGCGTCAGCAGCAACACGCCCGATCGAGTCGTGACGCTCGCCGAACAACGTGAGCGCCTCCGGTTCGAAGTCGAGCGCGACGAGGTCACCGCGTTCTCCGAGCCATCCACCGGTTGCACCCGTGCCGCACCCCACGTCGAGGAAGCGACCGCCGGCCGCGACCGAGGGATCCAACAACTGCTGAAGCAGCGCACGCGTCGAGCGATACCACCAATGCACTTCCTCCACGTCGGCCATGCGCCGATACTCAGCGAGCTCCATGGGCCTTCGTGACCTCCTAGTGTCGGCGGCGATGGGCGGCGTGACGACGGTGGACTCGGGGCCCGTCGGCGACCGTACCGCGCGGACACGGCTCGCCTCGCTGTTCCCATTTCGTGCCGTGGTGCTCCCGTGGTGCGTGGCCCGACTCGTTGCCGTGCCGATTCTCGTCGCCACCACACCGGGACGCGGGCTCTACGCCGGGAGCCTGCTGTCGATGGACGGGCAGTGGTTCCGCATGATCGCCATCGACTGGTACGACCGGCCGTACCGACCGGGCGCGTGGAGCGAGTACCCGTTCTTCCCGTTGTTCCCGGCGGTCGGCGGGGCGCTGATGAAGAGCGGAATGCCGTCGACCATCGCGCTCGCCGGACTGTCGTGGGTGGCGTCGTTGCTGGCGTTCGCCGGGATCCACCGCCTGGCCGTCGTGCACGCCGGCCCGGCGGCGAGGTGGGCGGTGTGGTTCGTCGCCCTTTCGCCCGGCGCGCTGTCCCTCGTGCTCGGCTACTCGGACGCGTTCTTCCTCGCCGCGATGGCGTGGGCGCTGGTGTTTGCCGGACAACGGCAATGGGAGCTCGCAGGCCTCGCCGCGGCGATCGCCACGGCCAGTCGTCCCAACGGGTGGATCGCGGTCGTCGCCGTCCTCATCGTCGTCGCCCGCTTCGACCGTTCGTGGCGCGCCGCGCTGGTCGCGACGGCGCCATCGGTCCTCTTCCTGATCGGGTGGATGTGGTACCTCGACCACGCGACTGGTGACCCGTTCGTGTTCTGGGAGGCGAAGTCGGCATGGGACGAGACGTCGATCGTCGAGTGGGCCGCAGAACCACTGATGATCCATCTCGAACTGTTCCACGTCGCGTGGTTCGCCGTCGCCCTCGCGTTCTATGTGCGGCGCGCCGCGCACCAGCCACCGGAATGGCTCGCCATCACCGTGCTGATGGTGGCGCCGGCATTGCTGTTCGGTGTCGTCGGGCTCGCCCGCTACGCGGTCCTCGCGTTCCCGATGCAGATTGCCGTTGCCGACACGCTCGCACGACGGGCCTGGTGGATGACGGGTGGCGCCCTCGCCATCTCGGCGATCAGTCTTGGATACTTCGCCCACGCCGTCGTGGCGGACTCCTGGCTGCCGTAGCCGCGATCGTCCGGTGGCGGCACGCGCGGCCGATGCCGCCGTAGAGTGCGCCGACGTATGCAGCCCGAGTCGCCACCCCCGCCACCGCTCGCCGGCACCAGGTGTGTCGTCACCGGCGGACTCGGCTTCATCGGGTCGAACCTCGTGCGCGAGCTCGCCGGCCGCGGCGTCGGAGTAACAGTCATCGACGCCATGGTGCCCCAGCACGGCGGCGACCGCGAGAACGTCTCTGACCTCGAGGTGCCAGGTCTCGACGTCAAGGTGCTGGTCGCGCGCATCGACGCACCCGAGGTCGCCGATGCGGTCGCGGGCGCTGAGGTGATCTTCAACGTCGCCGGTCAGGTCAGCCATCTGGCGTCGATCGAGGATCCGTTGCGCGACCTCGACCTCAACCTGCGCAGCCATGTCGCGTTCCTCGAGATGGTGCGCGTCGCGGCGCCCGGGGCGATCGTCGTCCAGACGTCGACGAGGCAGGTGTACGGGCGTCCGCAATACCTGCCGGTCGACGAGCAGCACCCGACGTCGCCGGTCGACATCAATGGCATCGACAAGTTGGCGTGCGAGCAACTGCACCTGCTGTACGGGCGGATGCACGGCCTGCGCGTGTCGGCGCTGCGCTTGACGAACGTCTATGGCCCGCGGCTGCACCTCGACCGCCCGGACCAGGGCTTCCTCGCGGTGTTCATCAGGCGGGCGCTGCTCGGTGACGACATCACGCTGTTCGGCGACGGTTCGCAGCGACGCGACTGCCTCCACGTCGACGACGTCGTCGACGCCATGATCGCCGCCGCGACCTGCCCGGAGGCCGTCGGCGAGGTGTTCAACCTCGGTCACCACGAGTCGCTCACGCTCGCCGACATCGCCGGGCGGATCATCGCCGCGTGCGGAACGCGCTCGGTGGTGACGTGTGTCCCGTGGCCCGAAGACCTCGAAAAGATCGACATCGGCAGCTTCCAAGGCGACTACTCGAAGGCATCCGACGTGCTCGGCTGGAAGCCCTCGGTCGGGTTCACGGAAGGCATCCGGAACACGATCGGGTCCTACCGGGAGCGCGCGTGGTCCCCATCGTCGACCTGACCAGGCGTCACTCGATCGACGTCGTCGAGTTCCTCGCAGCCGTCGAGCGGGTGCTCGGCTCGGGAACGGTGTTGATGGGGCCGGAGCTCGAAGCATGCGAACACGAATTGGCGTTGCTGCTCGGGCACCGGCACACGGTGTGCGTGTCGAGCGGTGCGTCGGCATTGCAGCTGGCGCTGCGCGCGGTCGGTGTGTCGACCGGCGACGAGGTGATCGTCCCGGCGTTCACGGCGGTGCCGACCGCGGCCGCCGTGTGTGCGCTCGGCGCCGTGCCGGTGCTGGTCGACGTCGACGCGTCGACGGCCGCGATCGTTCCGACCCGGGCCGCCGAAGCGATCACGAACCGCACTCGGGCGATCGTGCCCGTCCACCTGTACGGTCGACCGGTCGACGTGAGCCCGCTCGTCGGGCTCGGCGTCCCGATCATCGAGGATGCCGCGCAGGCACACGGTGCACTGCGGTCGATCACCGGTGCGGCCGCGGTCTACTCGTTCTACCCCACCAAGAACCTGGGCGGGATCGGTGACGGTGGCGCCGTCGCCACCGACGACAGCTCGCTCGCCGAGACGGTAAATCGCCTCCGCGTCCACGGGATGACCGAGCAGTACGTCCACGTCGACATCAGCCAGAACTTCCGGATGAGCGAGATCGAGGCGGCGTTCATCCGTCTCCAACTCGCCCGTCTCGACGTCGACAACTCGCGGCGGCGAGCCATCGCCCGCCGCTACCGAAAGGCCGCGCCATCGATGCGTTGGCACGCGGATCATCCCGATCACGTGTTCCACCTGTGCGTGGCGCGGGTCACCGAGCGCGATCGGGTGCGCGCCGAGCTCCACGCGGCCGGGGTGCAGACCGCTGTCCACTACCCGCTTGCGATCACCCAACAACCTGCCTACCGGGAACTGGCGACCAACCTGTGCCCGAACGCCGAGGCCTGGGCGGCCGAAGCCGTGACGGTGCCGTGCGCGCCCGAGCTAACGGACGACGAGGTCGAGACCGTCGCGTCGGCGCTGGCCCGGGTGGCCGGATGATCGCGCCCGGAATGATCGTGCAAGTGGTCGTCAGGGCATGAGCGGATGACGGCCAACCCACTGGTCCGATCGGTGTCGGCGTTCTTCCCCTGCTACAACGACGAGCGCTCGATCCCAGTCATGGTCCGCGACGTTCGGCGGTCCTTGATCGAGGCGGTCGACGACTTCGAGATCATCGTCGTCGATGACGGATCGGCCGACGATTCGTACGCGGTGCTGACCACCCTCATGTCGGAGGTGCCCGAGCTGCGGGTGATCCGCCACGACGTCAACCGGGGGTACGGGGGTGCTTTGCTGTCGGGCTTCGCGGCCTCGTCGAAGGAGTGGATCTTCTACACCGACGGCGACGCCCAGTACGACGCGAGCGAGATCACCCGCTGCATCGACGCCGTCACGGCCGGGGTCGACGTCGTCCAGGGCTTCAAGATCGCTCGTGGTGATCCCTGGTACCGCAAGCTGATCGGTCGCACGTACCACCACGTCGTCAAGATCCTGTTCCGGCTGCCCGTGCGCGACACCGACTGCGACTTCCGACTCATCCACTCGCGCGTCATGGAGCAAGTCGAGCTGACATCGACGTCAGGCGTGATCTGCGTCGAGATGATGCATGCCTTCGACCGGGCCGGGGTGCGCTTCGTCGAAGTCGGCGTCAGCCATCACCCGCGCCCGTACGGGCGGTCGCAGTTCTTCCGTCTCCCCGCGATGGCCCGCTCGATCAAGCAGCTGATGGCGCTGTGGTGGCGCGTGACGATCACCCGGCGATCCGACCCCGTCACACCGAGTCGGCGACCAGACGTTCCGCCGAGCGACGTCGGGTGAGCCGACTCAATTCAGCTCGTGGTCGTCGATCCACGGCGCGCACAGGCCGTCGAGATCGCGAATCTGGATCTGATCGCGGTTCGCGTACGTCACCCGGTTCGCCGGATCGGGTTTGAGGTTGAAGACCCGGAACTCCATCTCGGTGGTGTCGATCGACAGGATCCGCCCGATCAGTGGATCGCCGAGACCGAGCAACACCTTGATCGCCTCGAGCGCCTGGATCGAGCCGACGATGCCGGGCAGCACGCCGAGCACGCCGGCCTCGGCACAACTCGGCGCCAGCTCGGCCGGCGGCGGCTCGGGCACCATGTCGCGGTAGGTCGGCCCCTCGAGCGGGTGGAACACGCTGACCATCCCCTCGAAGCGGAAGATCGAGCCGTGCACCACCGGAATGCCGAGCTTCACGCTTGCGTCGTTGAGCAGGTATCGCGACGGGAAGTTGTCGGCACCGTCGACGACGAGGTCGTAACCGCTCAGGATGTCGATGATGTTCTCGGCCGACAGGCGGGTGTCGTACGTGACGACGTCGACGTCGGGGTTGAGGGCGGTGAGCGTCTTCTTCGCCGAATCGACCTTGCGGTCTCCGATGCGGTCGATGTTGTGGAGGATCTGGCGCTGCAGGTTCGAGGCGTCGACCTCGTCCATGTCGACGATGCCGATCGTGCCAACACCGGCCGCGGCGAGGTACATCGCGGCGGGTGAACCGAGGCCACCGGCGCCGAGCAGGAGCACCTTCGACTCGAGCAACTTGACCTGACCGGCGACGCCGACCTCGGGGAGCAGGAGGTGACGCTTGTAGCGGTTGTTCTGCTCGGCGGTGAGCGACGCCGGCTGCTTCCACGCCCGTCCTTCGTCCTTCCAGCGCCCGAAGCCGCCGTCCATCGACTCTGCGCCGGTGTAGCCGAGCTCCTGCATCGTCTGCACTGCGAACGCTGAACGCACGCCGCCGGCGCAGTACACGACGACGGGTGCGTCCTTGTCGATGATCCGCGACTCGATCTGCGATTCGAGGTGGCCGCGCGGGATGTGGATGGCGCCTTCGATCGCCCCTTCGGCGTACTCGTCGGGCTCGCGGACGTCGAGCACGAGCGAGCCACCCGCGATGCGCTCGGCGGCGGTCGTCGTGTCGATCTCGGCGATCGACGACTTGGCGGCGGACAACAGGTCACGGAACGTTGCCATGGCTCAAAGCCTACCTCGTGGGTCGGGAATTGTGAACCAGCGGCGGGAGCACGTCGCTGATCGGCGCCGTCAGCCGGGCGTCGGCGATGCTGTCCATCGCCGTCTCCTGGAGGTTGACGATCACGACCTTGGCGCCAGCCGATTTGGCGAGCGGCACGCAGTGGGCGACGGGGTACACGGCGAGTGTCGAGCCGATCGCGAGCAACACGTCGCACTCGCCGCTGACCTGCATCGCCCGGTCGATCACGTCGGGCACGAGCGCCTGACCGAAGCTGATGGTGTCGCTCTTGATGATGCCGCCGCAGACGAGGCACGGTGGATCCGTCTCGCCGGCGACGACCCGATCGAGCGCTTCGCGCATCGGGCGGCGGTCGTGGCACTCCCAGCACCGCGTCCACCACACGGTGCCGTGCACCTCGATCACCTTGTCGGGGTCGTTGCCGGCCCGCTGGTGCAACTCGTCGATGTTCTGGGTGATGAGCGCGTGGAGCTTGCCCTGCCGTTCGAGCTCGACGATCGCCAGGTGACCGGCGTTCGGTTCCGCGGTCCACGCTGGCATCGCCAGGCGGTTCTGCCAGGCGACCTGACGGATCTCGGGATCGGCGAGGTAGTGCTGGATCGTCGCCATCTTCTCGGCCGCCGGGTTCTTGGTCCACAGCCCGTTCGGGCCGCGGAAGTCGGGGATGCCCGAATCGGTCGAGATCCCCGCCCCGGTGAGCACCGTCACCCGGTCGGCGGCCGCGATCCATCCGGCAGCGGCCTCGAGACGGTCGACGTGCTCATCCACGCCCGCGATTGTGCCCGACTTGACGCGGGCGGGAGACTTGGAGATGTGCCCGTCCCCCGCCGGCTGTTCGTCGCGCTGCTCGTGACGTGCGCTGCGTGCGGTGCCACGGACGAGCCCGACGACGCTGCGGTGTCGACGAGCCCGACCTCAGCACCAGTGCAGAACACGGTCGCGGCAGCTGTGCAGAACACCAGCGCGGCACCGTCGACCGAGCCGGCGCCCACGCCAAGCATCGCGGCGGCACCCACTGTGGCGGCGGTTGCGACCACGGTCGCCGCCGCGATCCCCGAGGTTGCGCCGCCGATCGAAAGCGGAGCCCGCGTCACGACGACCGCCGAACGCGACATCGAGTTCGACGTCGACGCGACGTGCGACATCGCGACGGCCGAGGCGTTGGCCGCGCGTCACTCCGGTGTGCGGCAGTTCGTGATCGTCAAGACCACCTCGTTCGCCGTGTCGAGTGGCACGGTCGAGGTGGTCGGCCAGAGTGTCGACGGTACCTGGCGTTGCCAGCGAGCGGCCCAGTTCGCTCGGCTCGGGCGCAACGGCACCCGGTTGCTCGCCGACCGCCGGTCCGGCGACGGCACCACGCCAGCGGGCGTGTTCCCGCTCGGATCCGTGACCGCGTGGGATGGGCAGACGTTCCAGTTCTTCGGCAACGCGCCCGATCCCGGTGTGCGTGGGACATATCGCGCCGTCCGGCGCGAAGACTGCTGGGGGGCGACGCCCAACACCGCCCGCTACCAGCACCTGGTCAACCTCCCGCAGTGCCCCGGGCCGGACGACGAGTGGCTCGCCGGTGTGGGTGGGGCGTACTCGAACGCGGCCGTGATCGGCGCCAACCTCGACCCGATCTCGGGTGACGCGCCCGGCGAGACACCGTTCGCGGCGGCGATCTTCCTCCATCGACACAGCTTTGCGGCCGACGGCTCGACGCGCGGTCTGAGCGGGTGCGTCTCGCTGTCACAGGCCGACCTCGAGCACACGCTGCGCACGATCGACCCGGCGTTGAACCCGCAGTTCGCGATCGGCCCCGCCGACTACCTGCTGACGACCGCCTGACGTTCCGCTCGGCGCTGCCCGCCGCCCACAGGGCGGTGACGACTTCCCCCTGACGCCTTCGACCCGTCGGGAACCATCATGGAAGCCACCACGTTCACCGTCCCAGCCCACGCCACCATCCGACCCTGGATCGATCCGGTCGTCGATGAGCACGGCCACGACCCGCGATCGAGCTACGTCGAACAGTTCTGGCTCGGCGTCATCGGGCCCACGGCGACGTGGATCATGCGCCGCCTCGCCGCCGGGTTCGACACCGAGCCGTCGGGGTTCACGATCGACCTCGACCACACGGCGAGCGCGATGGGATTGAGCTACAGCAAGGGAGTGAACTCGCCATTCGGCAAGGCGTTGCACCGGTGCGTGATGTTCGGCCTCGCCCATCCCCTGTCGGACGGACTGGCCGTGCGGCGGCGGTTCCCGCCGATCGCGTTGCGCCACCTGCGCAGGCTGCCCGACGACATCCAGGCCGCCCACGCCGACTGGGATCGCAACACCGTGCGCCTCGACGCCCGCGACCTCGAACGCCACCTGATCGACGCCGGCGTCCCGCCCGTCACCGCCATCTACGCCAGCGAGGTCGTCCTCCGCGCGTCCTAGAGCGACGGCTCGACCGGTCGTCCGAACCGTTCTGGGCGGCTGATCCTTGCGGCAGTCGCAAGGAATGACCACCCAGAATGCCGGGCTCTACGCCACCGGCTCGAAGTTCGTCACGAGGTCGATCAGAAGGCGCGTGCCGAAGCCGGTGGCGCCCTTCGACAGCCAGCCTTCATCGCCGTCGACCTTCATCGGGCCGGCGATGTCGAGGTGCGCCCATGGCACTTCACCGGCGAACTCCGACAGGAACACCGAGGCGGTGATCGCGCCGCCGTAGGGGCCGCCGACGTTCTTCATGTCGGCGGTCACCGAGTCGAGCAACTTGCGGTACGGCTTGACGGCGAGCGGGAGCTGCCACACCGGCTCGTCGGCGCGTTCGGCGCTCACCTTGATCTGATCGACGAGCGGTTGGCTGGTGCCGAGGACGCCCGCGATCGACGTGCCGAGCGCGACCAGACAGGCGCCGGTGAGCGTGGCGATGTCGACGATCGCGTCGGGCTCGTCCTCGACTGCCAGCGACAGCCCGTCGGCGAGGATCAGGCGACCCTCGGCGTCGGTGTTGTGGACCTCGACCGTCTTGCCGTTGCGCATCGTCAACACGTCGCCGAGCTTCATCGCACTGCCCGACGGCATGTTGTCGGTGCACATCAAGTAGCCGGTGACCTTGGTCTTGCACCGCAGCGCCTTCAGCGTCGACATCGCCGCCAGCACGGCGGCGGCACCCGACATGTCCATCTTCATCACCGCGTGCATGGCGTCGCTCTGCTTCAGGCTGATCCCGCCCGAGTCGTACATCACGCCCTTGCCGACGAGTGCGATGTGGCCGGTCGGGTTGCGCGGCGTGTACGTGAGCCGAACGACGCGCGGTGGTTCGGCGCTCGCCTTATTGACCGACAGGATGCCGCCGCACCCCATCACGGTGAGCCGGTCCTTGTCGAAGACCTCGACGTCGAGGCCCGTCTCCCTCGCCAGCGCGACGGCCTTGTCGGCCATGTTCCGGGCCGTGAGGTGATCGGGCGGTGTGTTCGCCAACTCGCGCGCGAGGCTCGCTGCCGACGAGACGGTGATGCCGCGGCCCGCACCTCGCTCGACGGCGCCGGCCCGCTTCTCGGATGCGACGAGCGTGAGCGTGCGCAGCGTGCTCGCGATCGACGTGTCGTTCTTGAGGCCCACGTAGCGGTACGTCGCGAGCAGCACTCCCTCGGCGACGGCTTGGCCGGCGGACGCGGCATCGACGCCGTCGACGTCGGTCAGGTTGGTGGCGATGTGGGCACGCTTGCCGGCCGCCCGGGTGAACGCCGCGGCCGCGTTGCGGAGGGCGTTGGCATCGAGCTCATCGGAGGGTCCGGTCCCGATGGCCACGAACGTCGGGCCGTCGCCGCGCGGCACGATGAGCGTCTGTCCCACCGCCCCGGTGAAGCCGTGGTCCGACAACGCCGCACGGCCGAGCCCGAGCTGGCGAGGCACGGCTCCCTGCGATGCGACGGCGAGGCCGACGACGTCGGCGGTGCGGGGGGCGGTTCGGGCAACGCCGACTTCGACGGCTGGTTCACTCATGGCGGCCAAGTCTGGCGGCTCTGGCGCCGGATCGCGCCGCCTCGA
>Ga0190265_10001021_pt1 | contig 18202 bp, 18 predicted proteins | sample Popmic124T_FD_133135 | JGI IMG/M metagenome (GOLD analysis project Ga0190265, IMG submission 133135) | Populus adjacent soil microbial communities from riparian zone of Indian Creek, Utah, USA - 124 T | ecosystem: Environmental > Terrestrial > Soil > Riparian zone | place: USA: Utah | collected...
CAGCCCAGCTCGCCGCGCGGCGACTCGATCGAGTAGTAGACCTCGCCCGGCGCCACCCGGTAGCCCTCGGTGACCAGCTTGAAGTGGTGGATCAGCGCCTCCATCGAGGTCGGCAGCTCCGAGCGCGGCGGCAACACGTACTTGCGGTCGTCGGCGATGAACGGCCCCTCGGGCAGGCCGTCCAGCGCCTGCTCGACGATCCGCACCGACTCGACCATCTCGGCCAGCCGCACCCGGTAGCGGTCGTAGTTGTCGCCGACCGTGCCGACCGGGATCTTGAAATCCATCTCCGGGTAGGCGAGGTAGTCGAAGGCCTTGCGCAGGTCCCAGGGCTCGCCGGCGGCGCGCAGCAGCGGCCCGGTCACGCCCAGCTCCAGCAGCCGCTCGCGTGGGACGATCCCCACGTTCTTGGTCCGCGAGAGGAAGACCTCGTTGCGGTCGAGCAGATCCTCGTACTGGCCGACCCGCACCGGCATCTCGGCGACAAAGTCCCGCAGCTTCGCCTCGAAGCCGAGCGGGATGTCCTCGATCACCCCGCCGACCTGGAAGTAGCGGGTGTGCATCCGCTGCCCGGTCGCCATCTCGAACAGGTCGAGGATCTTGTCGCGCTCGCGGAAGCAGTACCAGAGCATCGAGATCGCGCCGAGGTCGAGCGCCGTCGTCCCCAGCCAGACCAGGTGCGAGTGGATCCGGTTCAGCTCGAGGAAGATCGTCCGCAGGTACTTGGCGCGCGGCGGGATCTCGAGGTCGACCAGCCGCTCGACCGCGCCGCAGAAGGCCTCCATCTGGAAGAAGTAGGAGACGTAGTCCATCCGCTCAACGAAGGGAATGACCTTCCAGTACGCGTTCGACTCGCATGACTTTTCGATCCCGGTGTGGACGTAGCCGATCAGCGGCTTGAGGTCCTTGACCACCTCGCCCTCGAGGTCGACCACCAGCCGCAGCACGCCGTGCGTGGCCGGGTGATGGGGCCCGATGTTGATCGTCATCACCTCAGTCTCCGGTCCGCGGGTCCCGTCGCGGCGGCCCTCCCCCATGTGCTCGGGCGCTCCGCGCCCTGCGCTATGGGGGACCCCCGCCACCGCGCCACCCGCGGGAGAGACGTTTGTGCCCCGCTGCTCAGCCATAAGCGTGCTCGTTGTAGGTGAACGTCACCGGCTCCCCACCAACTGGGAAGTCACGCCGCTGCGGCCACCCCACGTAGTCCTCGGGCATGAGGATCCGCGTCAGATCGGGATGCCCCCTGAAGACGATCCCGAAAAAGTCGAACACCTCGCGCTCCTGAAACTCGGCCGTTGGAAACAGCGCTACGCAAGAGTCGATTTCTGGCAGCTGACCGGTCTCGTCCGCGGGTGGCGTGGGGGAGGGGGTGTCCGGGCGGGCGCGGCGTCCTGTTTTTCGCCCCGCCGGCAGTCTCGGACGGCCACCCTCCTCTCCAGGCGAAAAACCCAGCGCCGGCCCGGACACCCCCTCCCCCACGACAGGACCCGCGGCCACGGCGGCCGGGTCTTCCAGCATTGCCTTCACTCGCAGTCGCTCGACCCGGTCGCGATTCAGGAGCTCGTAATGAATCCCGAAGCGGGGTCGGGCCGGCAGGTAGTCGGCCGCATGCAAACTGGAGAGGAAGCCGTAACCCTGGCCCGGTGCGTCGCGCAGCCAGGTGAGAACGGCGAGGATCTGGGTCGGGTCGACGACCAGCGCCGCCTGGCCGCGATCGAAGCTCGTGTCGAGCACCGCGCCGGGGTGGTCCTGCTCGATCTCGCCCCGGATCAGCTCCAGTCCGGGCGCGTCAGGCACCGATCAGCTCCCTGGCGCGCTCGTACGCCTCGGCGCCCTCCTGGCTCGGTTCGCTGCGCGGCCCGCCCCGCGCCCACTCCTCGGTGCCGACAGCGTCGTAGCGCTGGCGCCAGCCCTGGTCGGGGTTGCCCATGATCTTGCGCTGCAGCTTGGTGAAGCCGTAGAGGACAGCCTCCGGCCGCGGCGGGCACCCGGGGATGTGGAGGTCGATCGGCATGAACTTGTCGGCGCCCTGGACCACCGCATAGTTGGAGAACATGCCGCCGCTGGAGGAGCAGGCGCCCATCGAGATCGCCCATTTCGGCTCCAGCATCTGGTCGTAGAGGCGGCGGACGACCGGCGCCATCTTGATCGAGACACGGCCCGAGAGGATGATCATGTCGGCCTGGCGCGGCGAGGCCCGCAGCGCCTCGGCCCCGAAACGGGCGAGGTCGTAGCGGGCGGTGACGATCGAGATCGGCGCCTCGATCGCGCAGCAGGCGAGGCCAAAGGTGAGCGGGAACATCGAGTTCGCCCGCGCCCAGCCGAGCATCTTGTCGAACTTGGTCAGCACGACCCGCTCCTCGACGTAGCGCTCCAGCTCCTCACCCTCGAGGTCGCCGCGCAGCATGTCGCGGGCGCGCAGCTGGCGGTCCCGCATCGTCTGCCGCTCTACCTCCAATCGAGGGCCCCCTTCCGCCAGACGTAGACGAAGGCGACGAGTAGGAGGACGACGAAGACGACCAGCTCGCCGAGCACGAAGAGACTGTCGGCGTCCTTCAGAATCACCCCGATCGGGTAGAGGAAGACGACCTCGATGTCGAAGAGGATGAAGAGCATCGCGATCAGGTAAAAGCTGACGCCGAAGCGCAGGCCGTGTGAGGAGCTGACCGGGATCCCGGACTCGTATGGCTCGGCCTGGCGGCGCCCCGCCGCGGTGCCGGGCTGCGGTCGCTTCGGCCCGATCAGGTGGTTGAGCATCACGAAGGCGCCCCCCACGGCGACGCCGAGGAAGGCGAAGACGAGTATCGGCAGGTAGCTCTTCAGCATTTGGAGGGGGGTCACGGGTGCCGCGCTGGGCTTTCCGCCGCCCGGCCATCCGCGCCGCAGCCGCTGTTATACACCCACATTGTGACAACTTGCTACATAGTGCTTTTCCGCATCAGGAAGCGGAATCCCGACCCTCTTGGGAGGAAATGGGGGGCCTGTGGCGCGCAGGTGGTCCGACTGGTGCCGGTCGACCCGGCGGAGGCCGACCGAAAGCATGGCTGAGGTCCATCTCGTCGTCGGCGTCGCGTTGATCGCCCTCAACCTCGCTGCCTTCGCCGTCGGCGGGGTCGCCTGGCTCCGTTCGCAGGCGTCGATCCCCTTCTGGTACCTGCTGCGGGCCGCCCAGATCGCGGTCTTCGCCCAGGCGCTGCTCGGCGGCCTGCTCGTCTTCACCGGCCACGAAGCGACCGGCGACCTCCACTACCTCTACGGCATCCTCCCGCTCGTCGTCTCCTTCCTCGCCGAGGGCGCTCGCACCGGCGCCGCCGAGCGCGAGCTGGGCGATCTCGACTTCGGGTCCCTCCCCGCCGACCACCAGCAGGCCCTCGCCCTCGCCATCGTCCGCCGCGAGATGGGGATCATGGCCGTCAGCTGCGGCGTGATCCTCTTCCTCGGCCTGCGTGCTGCCGGCACCAGCACGGCGTTCTGAGGGCCCATCCCGGTAGGGGTTTCACTTAACTTTTTCTGAAGACAGTTCGCGGCCGTCCGAGAATGTCGCCGCAAAAAAAGTACAAGACGTTCCACCCCTGCCGGGATGGCGCTCAGTTGGAAGCTGAGCGGTCCAAGCGCAGCTGGATCGCGGCGACGATCGCGAACACGGTGCCGGTGGCGATGTGAAAGATGCCGTCGGCGTCGTTGTTCGGGAAGGTGAAGACCCAGGCCGGCTGGGTCGAGAAGAGCGCCCATATGCCGGTGACGATCAGGGCGCCCGCTACGTAGATCGCGTAGTAGAGGGCCCACTTCGGTCGCAGCGCGAAGTAGAAGGCGGGAAGGAAGAGCAGGAAGCCGGAGATCGCGTGGACGCCGTTGAAGTCGACTCCGAGCACCCGCTCGGTCACCGCGTCCTCACCGAAGTCGATGCTCGGCTCGGCGATCAGTCCCGCCGTCGCCCAGAGCAACTGCAGCGCCGCCAGCACGACGATCGCCTTCTGCGCGAACGTCCACTGCTGCCGGGGTACCGCGGCCGCCTCCATCGCTCGGGCAGATTACTCTTCGTGAGGGGTAGCTCTTGGGGGGTTCTCGAGGTCGGCCTTATCCTGAGCACGATCCTGCGCCGCCCTGCAGCGTTAGCCTGTCCGCCATGATCGACCACGTCGGCTTCGAGGTGAGCGACTTCGAGCGCAGCAAGGCCTTCTACGAAGCGGCCCTCGCACCGCTCGGGATCGAGTTGCTGATGGAACCGGCCGAGGGCGCCGCCGCGGGCTTCGGCAAGGAAACCGAGCGCGGGCCGAAGCCCTTCTTCTGGATCGGCGCACGCGGGCGCCCGGCGGTGAGCGGCGCCCACTTCGCCTTCGGTGCTCGCAGCACGGAGCAGGTCGACGCTTTCCACGCCGCGGCTCTCGCCGCCGGTGGTACCGAGAACGGTGCCCCGGGGCTCCGCCCGATCTACCACCCTGGCTACTACGGCGCCTTCGTCCTCGATCCGGACGGCAACAACGTCGAGGCCGTCTGCCACCGAGCCGGTCAGAGCTAGCGCCGGCGGCCTGACTCAGTCCAGCGGCCGGTACTCGCCGTCGTGGAAGACGAGCGGCTCGCCCTCGGCCGTCGCCAGGCCGGTCACCTGGCCGGTGACGATGACGTGGTCGCCGCCGGCGATCACGTCGCGCAGGTCGCAGGCGACCCAGGCGAGGGCGTTCTCGATCGCCGGGATGCCGTCGCGCTCGCCCCAGGCGATGCCCTCCCACTTGTCGGCGACCGGCGCCTTGGTGGCGAAGGCACGCGCGATCTCCTCCTGCCCCGCGTGCAGGACGCTGATCCCGAAGCGGTTGGCGGCCTGCACGGCGAGCAGGGTACGGGAGCCGCGGTCGAGGCAGGCGAGCATCAGCATCGGCTCGATCGAGAGGGACGAGACCGCGTTCGCCGTCGCGCCGGCCGGCCCGTCGGGCCCGGCGGCGCTGACCACGGTGACGCCGGTCGGCAGCTTTCCCATCGCGGCGCGGAAGCGGGCTGAATCGGGGGGGCTCACGGCACCGTCCCTGCGCCCGAGGCTCGGGAGTCGATCATCTAGTCCAGACAATATGATCCCCGCCGCGTGCGACCCGCTCTAGCGACAGTCCTGGCCGTCGTGGCCGCCCTCGTCCTCGCCGCCTGTGGCTTCGGTGAGGAGGGGATCTCGGTCTCCGAGGACGACCCCGACTACAACGGCGCGGTCATCTTCGCCACGCACTGCTCCGGCTGCCACACGCTGAGCGCCGCCGGCACCCAGGGAACCGGCAACCGCAGCGCCCGCACGCAGGGGCCGAACCTCGACCAGCGAACCGAGACCTACGACGATGCGCTCTTCGCGATCCAGAACGGCGGCTTTTCCGGGGCGATCATGCCCCAGAACATCGTCGTCGACGAGGAGGCCGAAGCGCTGGCCCGCTTCGTCGCCAAGTACTCGGGCAAAGACGCGGAAGAATCTCCTCGCCCCAGCCAGGCCACCGAGGAACAGGCTCCCCCCGACGAGCCAGGCGAAGAGCCCACCGGCCCAATCACGCCAGCCTCTCCTTAACGGAGGTCCCGATGCTTGACCTGAAGCTGATCCGCTCCGACCCCGAGCGGGTCAAGGCGGCGCTGGCGCGCCGCGGGGCCGCTGAGCGGGTCGACGAGCTGCTGGCCCTCGACGCCCGCCGCCGCGAGCTGCTGCCCGAGATCGAGGGGGCGCAGGCGGAGCGCAAGACCCTCTCCAAGCGGATCGGCAAAGCCAAGCAGCAGGGGGGCGACGCCGCCGCCGAGATGGAGGCCGTCCAGGGCCTGAAGGAGAAGATCGAGTCCGGCAAGGCCGAGCTGGAGAACGTCGACGCCGACCTCGAGCGGGTCGCCGCCGCGCTCCCCAACCTGCCCGACCCGGACGCCCCGGAGGGGACGAGCGAGGAGGATGCCGTCGTCCTGCGCGAGGTGGGGACCCGGCCGAGCTTCGACTTCGAGCCGCGCGACCACCTCGAGATCGGCACCGAGCTGGGCCTGATCGACATGGAGGCGGCGGCGCAGCTCTCCGGCTCCCGCTTCGCCTACCTGAAGGGCGACCTGGTGCTGCTCGAGCTGGCGCTGGTCCGCTACGCGATCGACGTCGTCCGCGGCGAGGGCCACGAGCCGGTGATCCCGCCGGTGCTGGTCCGCGAGGAGGCGCTCTACGGGACCGGCTTCCTACCTGGCGATCGCGATCAGATCTACGAGATCCCCAAGGACGAACTCTTCCTGGTCGGCACCTCCGAGGTCTCGCTCGCCGCCCTGCACGCCGACCAGATCCTCGAGGCCGAGCAGCTGCCGCTGCGCTACGCGGGCTTCTCCACCTGCTTCCGCCGTGAGGCAGGAGCCGCCGGCCGCGACACGCGCGGCATCTTCCGCGTCCACCAGTTCGACAAGGTCGAGATGTTCTCGTTCGTCGAGCCCTCGCAATCGGCGGACGAGCACGAGCGCCTGCTGGCGATCGAGGAGCGCATCCTCACTGATCTGGAGATCCCCTACCGAGTCGTCAACGTCGCCGCCGGCGACCTCGGCGCCCCGGCGGCCAAGAAGTACGACTGCGAGGCGTGGATCCCCAGCCAAGGCCGCTACCGGGAGCTGACCTCCTGCTCGAATACGACCGACTACCAGGCGCGCCGCCTCAGTTGTAGGTATCGGCCTGCCGATAACGAAGCACCGCAGGCCGTGCATACCCTGAATGGCACTGCCGTAGCCGTGGGAAGGACGATGATCGCGCTGATCGAGAACAGGCAGGATCGGGACGGCGGCTTCACGCTACCCAATTCTTTGCATCCACACGGCGCTCCTGAAAGGATCGGCTCACCATGAGCGCCAGTGTCGGTGGGGCCAAGCGGGTCGTCCTCTGCGACGATCACGAGATCGTCCGCGAGGCGATCAAGGCGCGGATGGCGAACTCGAACGCGCTGCAGATCGTCGGTGAGGCGGGGAACGGCCGCGACGTCGTCGACGTCGTCAAGGACCTCGAGCCCGACGTGCTGATCATCGACGTCGAGCTGCCCAAGCGGGATGGGATCGAGGCCACCAAGGACGTGCTCAAGGTGCGGCCGCGAACGAAGGTGATCATCTTCACCGCGCACGCCCAGCCGGATCTGCTGGCGCTGGCCCTGCGGGCCGGCGCCTCCGGCTACGTGCTCAAGTCGGCGCCCGCCGAGGACATCGCGCGGGCGGTCAAGGCGGTAACGGGGGGCGGCACCTTCCTCGGCGGCGACTTCGCCGGCGGCAAGCCGTCCGAGGTCGAGAAGCTGCTCGACCTCTCGCCCCGCGAGCGCCAGATCCTCGAGCTGCTCGCAGAGGGTTTGCGGGTGAAAGAGATCGCCGAGCGGCTCGGCCTCAGCCCGGCGACCGTCCACACCCACGTGCGCAACGCGATCGCCAAGCTGGAGGTCGACACCCGCACCGAGGCGGTCGCCCTCGCCGTGAAGTTCAGCTACCTCGGCGCCGGCGGCGGCGTCAAATAGGTCAGGCGGGCGCCTCCTCCAGGGGCGTCAGCGACCGATGAGCCGGGGCTCTTCTCGGCTTCGTCGAGCGCCTCAGTGCCGATCTAATTCCAGCGCGCAGCCGTTGATGCAGTAGCGCTGGCCGCCACGCTCCGGCGGACCGTCCTCGAAGACGTGGCCGAGATGGGCGTCGCAGTGCTTGCAGACGACCTCGGTACGGCGCATGAAGAGGCCGTTGTCGGGGCGCAGCTCGACGTGCTCGAGGTTGACCGGCTCGGTGAAGCTGGGCCAGCCGGTGCCGGAGTCGAACTTGGTGTCCGAGGAGAACAGCTCGCTGCCGCAGCAGACGCAGCGATACATCCCCTCGCCTTTCTCGTCGACGTAGGGGCCGGTGAAGGCGCGCTCGGTGCCGGCGTTGCGGGTGACCTCGTACTGCTCCGGGGTCAGCTCCTCGCGCCACTGCTCGTCGGTCTTCTTGATTTTCTCCGCCATCTCGCTCCTTTCGTCTCTCTATTCAGGTTACGGGGGGCGTTTAGGGGGCGTCGGGAGTCGCCTCGACAGTGCCAGAACGACCCGGCGTCGTTCCTTGGGGCGGGTCACCTTCGAGATCCTGAAGTCGGTGCCGATCGGGCCGGTGCGGGTCGAGGCGGAGGTGGTGCGGCCTGGGAAGCGGGTGCAGCTCGTCGAGGCGTCGCTGAGCAATGGGGAGGGAGAGCTGATGCGGGCTCGAGCTTGGCGCTTGCGCCGGGGGGAGATCGAGATCCCATCCGATGTTCTGTCCACGCCCGCTCCACCGCCGGGTCCCGAGCAGGGCTCGCAGCCGGAGTTCTTCGCGACCGGCCAGGACGTCGGCTACCACACGGCGATGGAGTGGCGTTCGGTGGGTGGCGGATTCCTCGAGCCGGGGCCGGCGACGGTTTGGATACGGATGCGCTGTCCGCTCCTGGCCGGCGAGGAGCCGACGCCGCTGCAGCGCACCCTGGTCGCCGCGGATGTCGGCAACGGGATCAGCGCGGTGCTCGACTGGAGCCGCTATCTCTTCGTCAACGTCGACCTCAGCGTCCATCTCGAGCGGATGCCGGAGGGCGAGTGGGTCTGTGTCGACGCCGTCACGCTGCCGCAGCCGAGCGGGACCGGCACCGCCGAGTCGGTCCTCTCCGACGAGCGCGGCCGGATCGGCCGAGCCGCCCAAACGCTTCTGATAGCCGAGCGCGGCTGAGCACCCACGCCGCCCAACGCTGCTCATCGCCAAGCGCGATTGAACCGTCCGCCGCCGAGTCATCCGGCCCGGCTGTGGTTGCGTGTGAGCTTGGGGTCCCATATGGACCCTAAACTCACACGCGTCCTTCGCGCGCGAGGACCATCCGCCCGCGGCCGGAGACCGCGAAGACGATCGTCAGCATCGAGACGAGCGCTACGGCCGCCGCGAACAGGAAGGCGCCCTCGTAGCCGGCGAGGACGGCGGCGAGGCCGGCCAGCGGGGCGCCGAGGCCGATGCCAGCGTCGAAGAAGGCCGTGAAGGTGCCCAGCGCCGCGCCGCGCCGCGTCTCGGGCACGCGGCCTACGACGATCACCGAGAGCGAGGGGTAGAGCAGCGAGAATGCGGCGCCCATCGCCAGCGCCCCGGCGATCGCGACCCCGAAGCTGTGGGCGAGCGCCATCGTCGCCAGGCCGACCGCCTCGACCGCCGCCGCCGCGATCGCCACCCGGGCCGGGCCCGCCCGGTCCGGCAGGTCGCCGCCGATCAGCCGGGTCAGGACGACCATGGTCGCGAACGCACCGAACACCGTCGCACCCTGCCCGACCCCCCGCTCGTCGAGGTGCAGCACGACGAAAGAGGCCACCGTTGCGTAGCCGATCGACGCAAGTGCGAGGGCGACGCCGGGACGGAGCGCCTCGCGGGCGATCAGTGGGTGCCGCTCGGCTTGGCCGGCGGGACGGAACGGGTCCGGCAGCCGGAGCGCGATCAGCGCCCCGACCAGCGGCGCCGCACCGGCGAAGATCCAGACGGCCGTGTAGCCGGAAACGTTGAGGAGGAGCTCGCCGACCAGAGGGCCGACGCTGAGCCCCGACCAGACGGCCAGGCCGTAGAGACCGATCACCCGTCCCCGCCGCTCGGGCGGCGCAATGTCGACGATCCAGGCCGAGCCCGCGGTGAACACGGTCCCCTCGCCGGCGCCAAGCAACAGGCGCGCCGCGATCAGCCCCGGCACCCCAAGCGGCAGCAGGTAGAGGAAGCCGGCGGCCGCGACGACCGCCGAGCCGAGCAGCACCGCCGGCTTGCGACCGCGCCGGTCGGCGAGGCGCCCGGCGAAGGGGCGGAGCAGCAAACCGGTGACCGCGTAGGAGCCGACCACGACCCCGACCGCGATGTTGCCCGAGTCGAGCGGGCCGTGCACGTAGCGGGGCAGCACGGGCAGGACCGCGCCGACGGCGACCAGGCCGGCGAAGGTGACGGCAAAGACGCCGGCAAAGGCGACGCCGGGCCGGTGCCGGCTCGCTTGCTCGGCGCTCATCGGTTTCGCCCGTCCGACATTGACCACACTCCAGGGGGGTCAATGTCGGATGCGGTCGCTGGCGAGGCGCTCATCGCAGCAACGCCGGGAGGTCGTCGATCACGTAATCAGGAGGCGGCGTTGCGGTCTCGGCCTCGGCTCGGGTGCAGGCGCCGGTGAGGACGAGCACCGTTGTCAGGCCGGCGCGGCGACCGCCATCGATGTCAGAGGCTATGCGGTCACCGACGATCGCCAGCCGGCTGGCCTTTGGGATCAGCGCCCGTGCTTGGTCGAAGAGATGGGGTTCGGGCTTGCCACCGGTCACGGCACGCTTCCCGGAAGCGGTCTCGACGGCCGCGAGGGTTGCACCGGTGCCCGGCCAGGCGCCGCCCGGCATCGGCAGGGTCGGGTCGCGGCTGGTTCCGAACAGGGCGGCCCCTGCTTGCAGGGCGCGGGTCGCGGTCAGCAGCTCGGCGTAGTCGAATTCGCGGTGAGCGGAGACCACAACCGCGTCGGCAGATTGCGCGGCCTCGCCGTCGACCAGTTTCAACCCAGCCGCGGCCACCGTCTCCTTGAAGCCCGGCGCTCCGATCACGAAGGCGGTCCCGCCGGGCCCAGCCCGCCCGGCGACCAGTCGTGCCGTGACCTCACCCCCGGTCAGAACGTGGTTTTCGGGAATCTCGATTCCGGCATCGCGCAAACGAGCGGCGTAGGCGGAGGGCCGTCTGACGGAGTTGTTGGTGACGAAGACAATCTCCATCCCGTCCGCGAGCAGCTTTACCAGGGTCTCGACGGCCCCCGGCACCATCTCGCGCCCCACCCAGACGACCCCATCGAGGTCGACCAGCAGCCCGTCGAAGCTATCCGTCAGAGCCATCGGCGCAGGCTATTGGCCTGGTCCCGGTAGGGGTGGAACGTCTTGTACTTTTTCCGCGGCGACGCTTGCGGACAGCCGCGATGGGTGTTCGGAAAAAGTTAAGTGGAACCCCTACCGGGACCAGGCCGACCGGCAGGACCGGGATGGCCCACCCCCCAGGCTCGATACCGTGCCGACCGTGAGCGTGAACGGACAGGTCGTCATCGCCAGTGACGTCTCACGTCGCTACGGCGAGGGCGACGCCGCCGTCGACGCACTGGTCGATGTCAGCACCGGCTTCGAGCGCGGCCGCTTCACCGCGATCATGGGCCCCTCGGGCTCCGGCAAGTCGACGCTGATGCACATCCTCGCCGGCCTCGACCGGCCGACCTCGGGCACCGTCGTCCTCGACGGCCAGGAGATCACCGACCTGGACGATGGCGAGCTGACCAAGCTGCGCCGCGACAAGCTCGGCTTCGTCTTCCAGTTCTTCAACCTGCTACCCGTCCTCACCGCCGAGGAGAACCTGGTGCTGCCGCTCTCGATCGCCGGTCGCAAGCCCGACCGCGAGTGGCTCGAGCAGCTGATTCGCACCGTCGGCCTCGAAGACCGTCGCACCCACCGGCCCTCCGAGCTGTCGGGCGGCCAGCAGCAGCGGGTCGCCGTCGCCCGGGCGCTGGTCTCCAAGCCGACCGTCGTCTTCGCCGACGAGCCGACCGGCAACCTCGACTCGAAGGCCAGTGCCGACGTGCTGCGGCTGCTGCGCCAGGCGGTCGACGAGTTCGGCCAGACGGTGATCATGGTCACCCACGATCCGGCCGCCGCGTCCCACGCCGACCGGCTGATCACCCTGCGCGACGGCGCGATCGTCCACGACGCCGCCCCCGGCTCGACCGACGAGGTCATCGAGCTGATGAAGCAGGTTGACTAGCCTCGCGGTCAAGAGCCTCTGGGCGCGCAAGGTGCGCGCCCTGACGACGACGCTGGCGGTGGTGATCGGCGTCGCCTTCGTCGCCGGCACCTACGTCCTCACCGACACCACCTTCGCCGCCTTCGACGAAATCTTCAGCGACTCGCTGGAGGGGACGAGCGTGGTGATCACGGCGCGGGACGAGGTCGAACAGGAAAGCGGTGAGATACCGAGCTTCGACGCCGCGCTGCTGCCCGGCGTAAAGCGCGTGCGCGGCGTGCGATTGGCCGCGGGGGCGATCTTCACCCCGGGCGGGTTCTTCGACTCCGAAGGGGAGGCGATCGGCTCCAAATTCGCCCCCAAGTTCATCTCCTCGAACATGCCGGACGGGCTCGAACCGCAGACTTACGTCGACGGGCATCCGCCCCGCAACCAGCGACAGGCCTCGCTGGACGAAGCGGCAGCGGAGGCCTCCGGCTTGGAGATCGGGGACAAAATCGAGTTGGCGTCGGTGGAGAGGGCGACGACCTACACGCTCGTCGGCCTGACCCGCCTCGGCGACGCTTCCTTCGGCGGCGCAAGTATCGCCAACGTCACGCTGCCGGAGGCGCAGCGAATCACCGGCAAGAAAGGAGAATTCGACCAGATCTCGGTGGCCGCCGAGGAGGGGATTTCGGAAGCCACTTTGAGCCGCCGGATCCAGCAGATCGCACCCCCGACCGTGCGGGTCGAGACCGCCCAGGAGAACGCAAAGCGCAACTCGGACCAGATCCGCGACAACCTCGGCTTCGTCCGAATCGCATTGCTGATCTTCGCCTTCGTCGCCCTCTTCGTCGGCGCCTTCCTGATTTTCAACACCTTCTCGATCACCGTCGCCCAGCGCATCAGGGAGTTCGGGATGTTGCGAACGCTGGGCGCCGGCAGGCGCCAGATCCTCACCTCCGTCGTAGTCGAGGCGCTTGTGATCGGCCTGCTCGGGGCGCTGCTCGGCCTCGCCGCCGGCTACGGAATCGCCAAGGGCCTCACCGCCCTCTTCGTCGCGGTTGGGCTCGACCTGCCAACCACCGCCCTGGTCACCAAGGACCGCACCGTCGTCGCCTCGCTGCTGATCGGCGTCGGCGTGACCCTCGTCTCCTCGCTCGTGCCGGCGCTGCGCGCGACCCGCGTCCCGCCGATTGCCGCAATGCAGGACCTGGAGGTGCCGCGCAGTCGCCGCCGCGGAATTGCATACGCGGCGATCGCCGTGCTGCTCGGCGCCGCCGGGCTGGGGCTGGTCGTGGCCGGCCTCTTCGGCGGCATCGACGGCGGCACCGCCGCCATCCTGATGGGTGGTGGGGCGGTCGCGGTGATCCTCGGCGTCTCCCTCTTCAGCCCCCGCCTGGTGCGGCCGCTCGCCTCGTTTGCCGGCTGGCCGCTGGAGCGCCTGCGCCGCCTCACTGGACGCCTCGCCCGCGAGAACACCCAGCGCAATCCGTCCCGAACGGCGGTGACCGCGGCCGCGTTGATGATCGGCTTGGCGGTGGTCGCCTTCGTCACCGTCTTCGCCGCCGGCATCAAGAGCTCGATCGCGACCGCGGTCGACGACAGCTTCCAGGGCGAGCTGGTGCTGCAGAACACGGACGGTTTCTCGCCGATCTCACCAGGTGCGGCCGACGCCGCCCGTCAGGTTCCAGGCATCGAGCTGGTCTCGACCATGCGCGCCTCACAGGCGAAGTTGTTGAACGGCGGCGGCAAACCGCGCGTGTCGGCACTCGATCGGGATGCTGCGGATGTGCTCACGATCGACTGGACCGAGGGCGGGTCCCGGACGCTGCGCACCCTCACCGACAGCGAGGTCGTCGTCGACAAGTCGTTCGCGGGGAGCAACGGCTTCGAGCTCGGCGACGAGGTGCGGTTCCTGACCCAGATCGGGGCGCGGCCGAGCCTCACCGTCGTCGGTGAGTTCGAAGACAAGGCCGACCTGCTCGGCAGCGCCATCGTCACCCAGCGCGTGATGGCGCGGCAGTTCGATCAGAGCGACGACGTCTTCGACTTCGTCAAGCTGGCGCCGGACGCCCAGCCCGAGGCCGTTCAGGCGCGGCTGACGAAAGTGATGGAACGCGAGTTCCCTACCGCGGAGGTGCGCAACCAGCAGGAACTGAAGGAAAACCAGGAAGAGCAGATCAACCAGTTGCTCAAACTGATCTATGCGCTGCTCGCCCTCGCGGTTCTCGTCTCCCTGTTCGGGATCGCCAACACCCTTGCGCTCTCCATCCACGAGCGCACGCGCGAGCTGGGAATGCTGCGGGCGATCGGCATGTCGCGACGTCAGGTGCGGACGATGATCCGCTACGAGGCGGTGATCACGGCACTGATCGGGGCGCTCCTCGGCATGGTGCTCGGAGTGATCTTCGCGGCCCTGATCGCCCAGCCGCTCAAGGAGGAGGGCTTCGTCCTCTCTTATCCGGTGGGGACCCTGCTTCTCATGCTCGTCTTCGCGGCAGTGGCCGGAGTCGTCGCCGCGATCGCCCCGGCCCGGCGCGCCTCACGCCTGAACGTACTCCAAGCCCTCCAGTACGAGTAGCCCTGACGCGGTCTGGCCGGCGCATATCGGCGTCATCGGTCGCTTGCGTGCAGAGCGCTCCCTGCTTCCTTGATCTGCTTGGCCAGACCGCGTCAGGCGAGAAGCTCGGCAAGCAAAACTGCCGTGCCAAAGATCGCCGCGGCGACGGTGATCGCCGCGACCACAGGGATCGGCGGGCCGCCGTGGATGCCGGTTTCGTGGACGGCGACGTGTCCCTTGCCGCGCGCGATCAGCCAGCGGTTGATCGGCAGCGCCACCGCACCGGCGACGACGAGGGCGAAGGCGAGGGTGCCCCAGAAGAGCAAGGAGCCGAGCCCGGCCTCCATCGCACCGGGTATCGCGAGGATGATCGCGTTGTCGACGATCTCCATCGTCGCAATGCTGAGCGTGTCGGAGGCGAGGGCGATCGGGATCACGGCCGAGACCGTCAGGCCGGCGCGGAGCAGGGGAAGGCTCGTGAGGGCGTAGCCGAAGAGGAAGGCCAGCGCGACCGCCAGCGCGATCGTGGCGGGGTCCGAGAAGCCGAGCGCCGTGCCGAGCGCGATGCCGGTCACCTCGCCGATCGCGCAACCGGTCAGGCAGTGCAAGGTGGCACTGAGGGCGACGCCGGTGAGGGCCCTGCCCTCGGTCGGCATCTCGTGGCGATGGTCGTGAGCGTGGGCGGTTGCGTCCATGCGGTCCTCTCCGTTCGAGGATTGCGGCTGTCGTGCAAGCGAGTATACAAATACCCCCCTGGGGTATAAGCTGGCGGGGAGCGATCTCACACGTTCCTGGCTCGGGGGCGTATACCGTCGCCCAGGAGGCTCGAATGGAGGCAAGCACCGATACTGCACCGCCACTGCTCGACCGGACGGTCAAGCAAGGGTTGCCCCCCGGCCTGCCGCTGCCGCGCGCAGTCCAGACGGCGATCTGGTCGCGCCAGGCCCGACGGTTGCTTTTCACCTGCCAGGAGCGCTACGGCGACATCTTTACGGTGAAGATCGTCTACGAGGGGACCTGGGTGATGCTGGCCGATCCCGAGATGGTCAAGCAGGTCTTCACCGGCGACCCGCGCGTCTACCACGCTGGCGAGGGCAACCAGATCCTCGAGCCGGTGCTCGGTCCCAACTCGCTGCTGGTCCTCGACGAGAAGCCCCACATGAGCCAGCGCAAGCTTCTGTTGCCTCCTCTTCACGGCGAGCGCATGCAGGGCTACGGGGAGACGATGAGGGAGATCGCCGCACGGGAGATCGAGAGCTGGCCGACCGGCGTCCCCTACAAGCTGCGGCCGCGGATGCAGGCGATCACCCTGGAGATCATCTTGCGCACCGTCTTCGGCGTCGGCGAGGGGGAGAGGATGGGGGAGCTGCGCGCGGCGCTGCGCGACTTCCTCGACCTGACCACCAACCCGCTGCAGCTCCTTCCCATCATCTTGGCCGGTCCCAACCGGATCCGCCGCCTGCCCTGGTTCCGGCGCCGCATCGAGCGGGTCGACGAGCTGATCTACCGCGAGATCGCCGAGCGCCGCCGCGCCGAGGACCTCGAGCAGCGCGACGACATCCTCTCGCTGCTGGTTGCCGCCCGCCACGAGGACGGCAGCCCGATGAGCGACGGCGAGATGCGCGACGAGCTGCTCACCCTGCTGGTCGCCGGCCACGAGACCACCGCGACTTCGCTCTCCTGGGCGATGGAGCGCCTCTGCCGCCATCCCGAAAAGCTCGGCTGCCTGCGCGAGGAGGTCGAGGCCGGCTCCGACGCCTACCTGACCGCGACGATCCAGGAGACCCTGCGGCTGCGGCCGGTGATCTCGATCGTCATCCGCCGCCTCACCGAGCCGGTCGAGATCGGCGGCTACGAGCTGCCCGCCGGCGTCTCGGTCACCCCCTCCGTCTACCTGGTCCACCGCAACCCCGAGATCTACCCCGAGCCCGAACGCTTCCTCCCCGAGCGCTTCCTCGACAAGCCGCCCGGCACCTACACCTGGATCCCCTTCGGCGGCGGCGTCCGCCGTTGCCTCGGCGCCTCCTTCGCCCAATTCGAGATGGCCGTCGTCCTGGAGGAGCTGGTCAAGCGCCACAAGATCCGCCCCGCCAACCCGAAGCCCGAGCGAGTCTTCCGCCGCGCGATCACCGAGACCCCGCGCCACGACGCCGAAGTCGTGCTATTCTAGTTATATATCAGAAGCGTTATATTCAGTCAGTTTGGTTGAACGGCGTAAAACAGTCCGATGTGGCTCCCTGATTCGCGATGCGCGTCGTCGCCACGGTCTAGGCCAAGCCGAGCTAGCCAAACGCCTCGGCACCAGCCAGCCGGCGATCAGCCGTATCGAGCGCGACCAGGTCTCCCCAACCCTCAATACGCTGAACCGAATCTTTGAAGCCATGGGAGAAACGCTGACGATCTCCACGCTCAGGCTGGATGAGCCACCTCCTAGTGGAAGCAATCAGACGATCGCCGAACTGAGTGCCAGCTTCGAGCAGACACCTGAGGACCGGCTTGCCGAGGCAGCGCAGCTGAGCGAAATCGCGACGGAGCTGGCGTCACGTGTTTGAAAAGAGCAGCACCAGCGCCAGCAGGCTGAAGTCGGCGTCGACGTAGACCGCAACGGCGGCGGCGAATATGACGGCGCCCTCGGCCTGCAGAAGGCGCCGCGGCACGCCTCAGCCGCAGCCGGTGTTGTTGCCGCATGAGGAGCACGTGTAGCAACTGCCCGTGCGCTGCATCATGCCGCCGCACTGCTCGCAGGCGGGGCCGAGGTCGAGGCCGGACATCTTGGCGGGGACGACCGGCGGGGTTTCGGTGAAGGCCGCCGCGGCCGGGACCGCCTCGCCGCCGGTCTCCTTCGCCTTCTCGGCGCTGTCGCCCCGGGTGGAGTGACCGTTGCCTCCGTTGCCATTGCCCGGCTTGGAGTGGCCATTGCCGCCTTTGCCACCGCCGTCGGTCGGCGCGACCTCGCCGCCGGTGTTGATCCCGAGCCCGAGCTGCGTCGCCTCCGCCTCGCGCTTCGCCCGCACCTCGCTGGTCAGGATGCCGAGGTCCTCGAGGGCGTCGAGGTCGTCGATGAAGCGGCTGCCGAGCCAGCGCATGATGTAGTCGGGCAGCGATTTGGCGAAGGGGATCTCCGGGTTGCCGGTGATTCCCTCCGGCTCGAAGCGCATGTAGCTGAACTTGCGCACGAAGACCTCGAGCGGGACCCCGTACTGCAGGCCGATCGAGATCGCCGTCGCGAAGGCGTTCATCAGCCCCCGCATCGTCGATCCCTCCTTGCCGATGTCGGTGAGGAAGATCTCGCCGACCGAGCCGTCCTCGTATTTGCCGGCGGTGATGTAACCCTCGTGGCCGGCGATCGAGAACTTGTGGGTGATCGACTCGCGCTCGCGCGGCATCCGCTTGCGCTCCGGCGGCGCCGCGACGACCTCAGCCTCGGCCCCCTTTTCGTCCTGGGCGTCGGTGCGCAGCGCCTGCGCCGTCTTGGAGCCGTCGCGGTAGATCGCCAGCGCCTTCAGCCCGCCCTTCCAGCCGCGCGTGTAGGCGTCGGCGATGTCCTCGATCGTGGCGTCCTGCGGCAGGTTGACAGTCTTCGAGATCGCGCCCGAGATGAACGGCTGGGTCGCGGCCATCATGTCGATGTGGCCGGTGTGGGAGATCGCCCGCTCGCCGACCGCGACGTCGAAGATCGGCAGGTGCTCGTCCTTCAGCCCGGGCGCGCCGACGATCGTGCTCTGCTCGGCGATGTAGGCGTTGATCTGGTCGACCTCGGCGTCCGTGTAGCCGAGCGTGCGCAGCGCCAGCGGCACCGACTGGTTGACGATCGTCATCTGCCCGCCGCCGACCAGCTCCTTGAACTTGACCAGCGAGAAGTCGGGCTCGATCCCGGTCGTGTCGCAGTCCATCAGGAAGCTGATCGTCCCGGTCGGCGCCAGCACCGTCGCCTGCGCGTTGCGGTAG
>Ga0190265_10001022_pt1 | contig 18202 bp, 13 predicted proteins | sample Popmic124T_FD_133135 | JGI IMG/M metagenome (GOLD analysis project Ga0190265, IMG submission 133135) | Populus adjacent soil microbial communities from riparian zone of Indian Creek, Utah, USA - 124 T | ecosystem: Environmental > Terrestrial > Soil > Riparian zone | place: USA: Utah | collected...
CCGCTCGCACATCCTACGGATCGATGCGAGGTTGCCGCATCCGTAGTCGGGAACGAACACCGCTGGTTTGCTCACGTCACGCCCACTCCGACTGGCGCTGCCGGTATCTCATACACGCCGGCAGCACGCCAGCCAGTGGAGCAACGGGAACGAGTCACTTCACGGGGGCGCCGCCTTTGCCCCACAGCCCCCGCAGGGCCCCGAGCCACGGCATCGGGTAGACGCGCGCCGCGGCCAGCCAGGTCAGCAGGAAGCTCGCCGCGAAGCCGACCGTGGCCGCATAGGCCGCTCCTGCCGCGCCGTAGCGCGGAACGAGCAGGTAGCTCGTGACCGCGTTGAGGACCGCGGCGAGTATGGTCATCCAGGCGAGCACGCCGGTTCGCTCGGCGTAGAAGATGTACCCCGAGACCATCTTGTACATTCCGCTGAAGGCGTACCCGAGCGCGATCCAGATCACGTACGCCGAAGCGCCTCCGAAGCGCGCCGGCGCGACCAGGGACAGCAACCAGGGCGCGAGCGCGCCCAGCGCGACGGCGCACAGCGTGATGGCGACGAAGTACCCGTACGTGAACAGGACGATGCGACGCTTCACGCTCTCGTCCGCGGTCTGCAAGCGTTGGAACAGCCAGGGCAGCCAGGCGCGGTTGAACGAATCCTCGAGCAACCCGATCACCATGCCGAGCTGATAGCCCAGCGTGTACACGCCGGTCTGCGCCAGGCCAGCGTAGTGAGTGATGATCAGACGATCGATCGCCTGAATCGCCACGGCCGCGAGGACGTGCGGGATCAGCGGTAACCCGAACTGCAGGACGTGGCGCACGTGCTCGCGATCGATCGTCATGCGGATCCACCCGCCGCGGACGAACAACACCAACGACACCAGGGCGAAGATCAGCGCGCCCAGGAGCTGCGCGCGCACGGGACCGCGCCAGTCCTGTGCTGCGCCCACCACGAGCCACAACGTGACGAGGCTGACCAGCACCGCCTGAGTGACCTGCACGATCGCATAGGCCACGGGGCGCGCTGCCGCTTGCTGAAGCGCCAGGAGCGCCAAGGTCACGGACTGACCCGCTGCGACGACCAGCGCGATCCACAGCCACGGGGGTGGCAGCTCGGTGACCCTGGCGATGAGCTCTCCGGACGAGGCGAGCAGCACCGCGACCGCAGCGGTGGCGCCCCCCACGAGCAGCAGCGCGTTGAAGACGTATGCCGGGTAGTCGATCTCCGAACGGTCGAAGTATTTGCGATTGATGGCGCCGTGCGCGTTGAGGCCGACAACCGGCAGCATCACGTTGACGACCACTCCGAACATCGCCACGGTGCCGTAGTCCGTGGGCGTCAAGTGGCGCGTCAGCACCGGGATCAGCAGCACGGGTAGTAGCTGGCGGAGAAGGTTGCCCGCGCCGTAGATGCCTGCGGCCTGCATAAGCGGCGACCGCAAGAGGTGCTGCCGCATCATCGACGAGAGATTCATGTGCGAGATCGCCTGGAACCGGTGGCGAGAGCGTAGCCTTGCCGGTCGGGCGTCGCTCGAGTTCCTTGCGAAAGTTGAGTTCGAAAAGGGCTCGTGCTAGCACGCGCAGCGGGACTCTGCGTCGATGGTGCGCAAGCGGCAGTGCTCGTGTGACCCGACCTAGGCGCCAAGAGATCTGGGAGGCGTTGCTCGCGTTCGAAGACGAGCTCGAGGTCCTCGAGCACCGCCTCGCGACCGACTCCATGCTGCTGTGGCCGCTCGCACGTTGGCGCGTGCTCCTCGGTGCCACGCTGGCCGCCGAACCTAGCAGCGGTGGTGATGCCGCGCGGCCCCCGATCTCGCTGCGGACGCGCCTGCGGCACCTCGAAGCTTCGTTGCGCCGGGACCCGCTGCGCTCGAAGCGCTCCTTCGAGCTCGTGATGTTCGGCTCGACCGTCGGCGTCGCGAGCAAGCGTGACGGAAAGTGGTTCGGTCGGATCAACGACTACTTTGCCCTCGAGAACGCGGACGACACTCTCGTGATCGATGCTTCCCAGGATCTCGTGTTCCGCGAGCCGCGCTATCCGCCTCACGTCGCGTTCCACGATGCGATCACGATCCGCGCTGCTCTGCGTGCACGAATCTCCGGCGGCCCGGCCCCAGCGGACGAGCTGGCGATCGGGCGCTTCTTGCGGTTCTTGCAGGAGAAGCTGCCGATCGCGTTGGGGCCAGCTGTCCTGGCCGCGCTCGAGAAGCATCTCCGACTGATCGCGGCTCGTGCCCCGTTTCTGCGCCGAGAGTACATGCGGCTGTTCGCGCTGACTCGCGCCAAGGTCATGTTCCTCGAGGATGCGAGCTACGGGTATCAGGCGTACATGCTGCGCTGGGCCAGTGAGTCCGGGCTGCGAACGGCCGAGTTCCAACACGGCATGATCACCTCCGCGCACCAGGCTTACAACTATGCGCCGAGGCTCCGAGAGAGCACCGTCTACCGTCCGTACAGCCCGGAATACCTGCTGACCTATGGTCGCTTCTGGACACGACAGACGCGCACTCCGTCTACCGTGGTGGAGATCGGCAATCCGCACTTCGATGCGATGCGTGGCGCGAGCGAGAGAATCACTCGCTCCGAGCGCATGCTGGTCGTGGTCTCGCAGCCGAACGCTGCGGCGGAATTGGTCGCGCTGACCGAAGCGTTGGGCTCGTTGCTGCCCAAGGACCACTCGATCGTGTATCGACTGCATCCGCACGAGCGAGCCGGTGAGTCTCTTTACGCTCCGCTGCGCGCGCTCCGCAACGTACAGATCAGCGAGAGCGGCGACGTCTACGCCGTGTTGGGCAGGGCCGGAGCCGTCGTCGGCGTATCGTCGACAGTCCTGTTCGAGGCAGCGGGGCTGGGCCTACCGGTCTACGTGTACTCGCACGCGGAGTCCGAGGCCGCGATGCCACGCGAGTTCGCGACCTGGTTCGCCACCAGCGAGGAGTTGTCGGCATTGCTCGTGGCCACGGAGAGCACGCGGGTCGAGCGCGACGACTTCTTCGTCGAGGGTTGGCGTGCGCGCTACGCACGCTTTCTGCGCGAACAACTGCGCTCGAGTCGCTGACGGAGGCCAGCGGCGGCGCGGGCAGCGCTCGACAGCGGTAACCTACGGGTGTATCTCGGCCCCATGCAAGCGATCAAGCTCGCCGTATCCAGAGCCGTGCGGATGACCGGGTTCGAGCTGCGCCGAGCCGCAGCTGCCGATGACAGCGCCGCATACCGAAGTAGGTACCCGGCCGCGAGCATCGATGGCCGTCGCTTCTACAACATCGGGGCGGGCGGCTTTCGGCACCCCACGTGGACCAACGTCGATCACCGCACGCTCTGGTATGGCGACGTGCAGACCGGTGCCACGCTCGAGTGGGATCTGCTCGAGCTCGGGCCGCTCGCCGTCGAGACCGGCGTCGCCGAGATCGTCTACTCGAGCCACACGATCGAGCACATCACGAACGAGGCTGCCGCCAATCTGTTTCGCGAAGCGCATCGCGTCTTGAAGCCTGGAGGCGTGATTCGGCTCACGACTCCGGACATTCGTCTCGACCATCGCGCCTACCGTGCGGGTGACACGGGCTTCTTCTACTGGGCCGAGCAATACAGTCGCCCCGAGCGCTACGAGCCGATCGGAGTGCGCGCTCCCATGAACCGAGCGTCCGCCGCGCAGCTCTTCCTCTTCCAATTCGCCTCGAGCCTCTCCCAGTTGCACGTCGAGCCTTCGCCCCATCAGCTCGACGATGCGGCGATCGACGAGCTCTTCACGCGCCTGCCGTTCGTGGAAGGCATGGACTACTGCAGGGAACGCTGTTCACTCGAGACGCAGCGCAAGTATCCCGGCAACCACATCAACTGGTGGACCGCGGAGAAGGCGCTCGCCATGCTGCACGAGGCTGGCTTCGAGGACGCGTATCGCTCGGGCTATGGTCAGAGCGCCGCGCATGTTCTGCGCAATACGGACTACTTCGACAACACACATCCGAAGCTCTCGCTCTACATCGAAGCGCGTCGCTGAGCGCCTGCGGGGGGCGCGGCCTCACTCTCTCCGCGTCCAGACCTCGTAGCCCGTAAAGCGCTCGCGGGGCGCGAAGCCTGCTTCCTCGATCGCTGCGAGCAAACCGCGCGTATGCCTGGCGTTTCGGGTGAGCACGACCGCTCCGACATGGTACCGGGCGAGGCCGCGCAATAGCGCGAGGCGGTCCTTGCCGGTCAGCTCCGACTGGTGTCGCGAGACGAGCTCGACCAAGCGTTTGCGCCGCTTCTTCTCGCCCTTCGACGCCGCCAGGTACTTGGCGTTGGCGAGCACGGGGTAGGGGTGGTGATGGAGGGTCGGCAGGTACCAGGACACGATCTCCGGCGCGAGCACCTGCTGGTCGCCGAGCGCCAGGGCAACCGTGAGCGCGGCGATCTCGTGCTCGATCGGGGGTACCTTGGGTCCGGGCGGCCAGTGGTACGTCGTATCCCACGTGGGCGCGAGAACCGGCTTCAACGGCACGGTCGTGAAGAACGCCCACGAGCCGAGCACCATCACGCTCATGCCGAGCGCGCGGGCCAGCATCCCACGGTGAGTGGGAAGCGCCGCGCAGAACACGGCCGCGACGGCCGCAGGCAAGGGCAGCAGGAACAGCACGCGCTCACCGGTCCACCAGCCCGTGATGTTGAGGCGCACGAGCTCGCCGAGGTACGGGTTCATCAGGGCGAATGCCAGCACGCCACAGAACAACACCAGGTAGCGTCTCAGCGCGACGGTGCGGCAGGCTGCGATCGCGACCACGATCAGCGCGAGGTAGCGGTCCGCGACCGGGATCTCCGCGAACATCTTCTTCAACCACCAATACATCAGGCCGAAGTCGGGGACCTTGTCGGCGCTCGCGCCGCTCCCGCCGCCCGCGCTGTCTGCCGACGCGATGACGGACGGCAGCAGCTGCGCGCGCACCCACAGCGCGAGCCCGAGCACGTACGCACAGCTGAGCAGCGCCAGCGAGAACGGCCGGAGCGCCCGCCGGTCGATCTGCAGCCCGGCGATCACCGCCAGCATCGTCGCGAGCGGCGCGAGCCAGAGGGCGGTGGACGATAGCCCCACCGCGCAGACCTGTACGGCAAGCAGGAGCACCCAGCGCCAGAGCGACGGCGCGCGCGCGAACGTGAACGCATTGTGAACCAGCACCGGGATCGCCACGCTCAGCATCACCGACTTGCCGGTGAACGAGCGCACGATGCCGTGGTTGCCATAGCCGAGGCCGGAGCTGCCCTCGAACAGGTAGATGCACATCGCCACGAACACCATCGGCAGCCAGCGCCGCGGATCGAGCGCTGCGAAGAGTCGTGCCAGCGCCAGCGGGATCAGCAGCGAGCCGATCGCGCCGAGCCCGAGGTGGATCACCTCGATCGCCGGTATGCCAGTTACGAGCGAAACGTAGCCGCCGAGCGCTTCGAAGGAGTGCACGCGGTAAGGCGCCCAGACCGGCTGCAGCGCGCCGTCGATCGGAGCGTGGATGGTGTTGACCGCGAGCAGCGCGGCGTGCGGGATGTCGGCCATCGTGACGGCCAGGTTCACGTAGAAGCAGTCGTCGTTGCGCCAGCGGTGCACGTACAGCGAGAGCCAGGCGCTGGCCAGCGCGAGCGCCCAGAGCGCGGCTTGCTGAGAGCGGGTGCCAGGGGTCCGGAGCGCGACCGCGATCGGCGCGCGCAGGCTCAGCGCCAGCGCGAGGAGCAAATAGGCGCAGAGCGCCAGCCACTTGGGCAGGTAGCCCGCATCCGTGCGCCAGAACACCAGCAACACCAGCGCAGCCGCGCCGAGCGCGAGGTGCACGCGCGCGGAGGTATGGCCGGCGTCCGGTTCGCTCGGCGCGGACGCTACGGCGCTCGGTTCGGTCGCGCTCGCGGGCGTTGCGCCGCGCCGCCGAAAGCGCGCCGCACCCCACACGACGAGCGCGATCGCCGCGCCCGAGGCGATCGCCGTGATCGTCCAGACCAGCGTGTGGGTACTGCCGCCGAGCAGCATCACCGCGTGGCACACCGCGGTCCAGAGCGCGTACGCCAATGTGGCGCCGTCGACGACCCAGCTCGACCAAGGCTGAGCGGGCCCCGCGAACCAGTGGAAGAAGCGCGACGCGATCCTCATCTCGGCGGGGACATCGGCGAGTTGCTACGAGCGATGACCCTGGAGCACGTAGTAGGGCGCGAGCTTCGTCGCAAATGGACCCGTTGCGCGTATCATGAGATTCAGCGAGCGCGCCGCCGCCGCCCGCGCAGGGTTCTTCGAGCTCCCGTAGTAGCCTGCGAGGACGCGCGCGTCGAAGCCGCGAACAGCGAGCTTCTGCCGCAATATGCCCGGATCCATCAGGTGCTCGGCCCAGTTTCCGGTCAGCGGATCGCAGGTGTTGGTGGGATGATCGGGCCGATAGTCGATCGCTCCCGTTGCGACGTACTGCGCCGCGCATTTGCGAATGTCGGACTCGGAGAGGCCGCGCGTCGACCGGGCCAGGTCGTCCAGCTCGTTTGGACTCAGACCCGGCGCCGCATCAGCAAGGATGCTGCGCCGGATGTTGACGTACGCGCGCAGCGAGTCGCGCTCCTTGAATCCCCAGGTGGGACTGCGATCGCTGGCCTCCAGCCGAAGCTGCGCGCGCACCAGCGCTCGCTTGACGACAGGGTTGTCTTGATTCGCGTCCGACGAAGCGACCACGCTGAGCCTCGCCGATGAAAGGTCGCTGACGCGCGTCAAGAAGTGATCGACGTCGTAGACGTGCTCGATCACGTTGCAGCTCGCGACCACGTCGGTCTGCAGGCCGTGCCGCCGCACGTAGTCGACCAGCGCGTCGATGTCTCCCTCGACATAGTGCTCGGCACCGAGCCCAATCGCGCGCGCGAGCCGCTCCGCATCGCGGCAGGAGACGTCGTAGATGTCGTTGTATATGACGTTTCCCAACCCGGCAGCCTTGGCCAGCAACGCGAGTAGACCGGTACCGCCGCCGTATTCGACGAAGACGAGCCCGGGCAAGTCGGCGAGCGAGTATTTCGCCACGCTGCACGCGAACAGATACGTGGTGCGCTGGACGACCGACCTGAGGTTGCCGAGGTACCGGCTCAGGTAGTGCTGGTTGTACTCTGACAGGCTCAACGCCTTCGGGTCGGTACGGCGCAACGCGTCGTGCAGCTTGGCGCCTGCACGCTCGACGTGCTGGATGACTGCGCGATCGCCCGGCACCGCGGCGTGAGAATAGAAGTATTTCAAGCTGCCCTCCTCGCGGGTCATCCGGGCGGAAACCAGCTGCCGCCGGCCGAGTCGCGCGCGGTCAGGCGCAGCGACGGATGCGCGAGCGCTGGCCGCTCCACGATCTCGGCTCGGCGCAGTCCATGCACCAGCTCGACGGCCGGGCGGGCTTCGGCCAGGCCGTAGCCGCCGCCGGCGAGCACGTCGCGGTACACCTGCGTGTGCAGCTCGGTGAAGCCGGAGGAAAACTCGAGCTCGTCGCCGTCCATCGTCAGCGAGCGAAATGCGGGCTCGCCCTTGGTCAGCGCCGCCGGCGGCAAGTCGCGCGCATCGATCGACAGGAACCAGGTCACGTCCGCGCGCTCGAGCTCGAGCATGCCGGCCATCTTGGTCGGCGTGCGCAGGTGCACCTCCTTGCGCCGCGTCGTGCCGAACAGCCACAGCAGCAGGTCGAAGAAGTGGATGCCGATGTTCATCGCCACGCCGCCGGACTTCTCCTCGTCGCCCTTCCACGACACCTGATACCAGGGCCCGCGGCGCGTCACGTACGAGAGCACGACCTGCGGGCGCTTCGCGGGCGGCTGCTGCTCGAGCCGCTCCTTGAGCGCGCGCAGCTGAGGCAGGAGCCGCAACTGCAGGACCGTGTACACCTTGCGCTCGAACTCCAGCTCGAGATCCATCAGGGCGTCGAGGTTCCAGGGCGTGATGGTCAGCGGCTTCTCGCAGATCACGTCGGCGTGCACGCGCAGGCCGAGCCGGACGTGCGCGTCGTGCAGGTAGTTGGGCGAGCACACCGCGAGATAGTCGATGCGCTCGGGGCTGCGCTCGCGGCGCAGCTTCTCGAGAAAGCGGTCGAAGCGCTCGATCTCCGTGAAGAAGCGCGCGTTGGGAAAGTGCCGATCGAGCACCCCGACCGAGTCCTTGGGGTCGACCGCCGCGACCAGGTGGTTGCCGGTATCCGCGATGGCCTTGAAATGCCGCGGCGCGATGTACCCGGCAGCGCCGATCAGTGCGAAGTTCTTCACGAGCTCGTGCCCTTTCCCGCTGGCGCGCGCGCGCCGTGAGCCGCGTTGTACCGCAGTTCGCGCGGGGCGCCAGATCGGGGGCCCCGGCTCCCGGCCCGAGCTATTCGACCCCGTACTTTCCGAGCCGCTTCATGAAGGTCCGCAGCGGCATCCGCAGCAGTCGTGCGGCGTGCGTGCGATTGCCCTCGGCCTGGGCGAGCGCCCGCCGGATCAGGTCGGCCTCGTGATCTCTTCGCGCCGCTCGCGTAGCGGCGGCAGCACCAGGACGACGGCGTTGAGCCGGTGCATGAGGTCCTCGCGAAACCGGCCTTCGCGGCATAGCAGCGCGAGATCGCGGTGGGTCGCCGAGAGCACGCGCACGTCGAGCTTGCGCTCGGAGCTCGCCCCGAGCCGGGTCAAGGTCTTGGTCTCGAGCACGCGCAGCAGCGCAGCCTGCGCTGCGGGCGACAGCTCGCCGATCTCGTCGAGGAACAACGTCCCGCCCCGTGCTTGCGCAGATCGGAAAGGAAGCGGCGGGGGCTGCGGTGAAGGCGATCCTGCCGACCGTGAAAGCCATCTTCGGTCTCGGTGGAGATGATCAGTACACAACCTGGTCGAAGCGCATCATGGCGCTTGTTACTGCGGAAGCGAATCTTATCCACGAGCATATCGATGCGTTCTGGTCGTGGGCACAAGATACGCAGAACGCCGCGATGGGCGCGCAGTTCGCTGCCGTCCAGGACGAGATCCTGGCTCGGCAGACCATGACGACTGACGATGGACATATGGTGGAACATGACACGCGAGGGCTTTCGCCTCTATACCACAGCGGATCGCGATCTGGATGTGTTCTTGAGTGGCGCCAGTCCCCAAGAGCTACAAATCACACAGAAGGATCCTGAGCGAGGGTCTCAGTCGGTCATCTATTCATCGACACTGCTGACTATCCTCTTCTGCACGTCTTCGGGCGGCACCGCAGAGGAGGAGTTGAGTGTGGCCATAGGGTATGGGCTGGAGCATGGCGCCTTTGCGATTCAGTGATGCGAAGGTTCCACGAGAGCTCGGTGCTGGCTGTCAGCGCTGCGCTCTCGCACTTTGGTGCCCCGGATTTGGCGGCGGAGCGCCGATTCAATCTGCCACCGCTCGCAATTTGGGCGCTGCGCTCGGCTGCGACGCTTCGAACGCGCTCGTGGGGCATACGATGCGGGCCGGGCGTGGTTCTGTGATGAGCAGTACGGCGTGGTTGGCTGTCGCCGTGACGACCCGGCCTTCAAACGTGGCGCCATCGCCAGCCTTGCAGGCACCGGTCGCACCGCCAGTCGCAGCCGCGCTGGACAACGCTACGGCGGTTTGTGCAGCGGCTTCGAGGAAGCGCTTCGAAAGAGCCTCGGGTTCGTGCAGGGCTTCGATCGGAAATGCTTCCGTGACTGCCCCGTAGCGCGAGGCGTCGTCTTGTGACGACTCGACCTCCAACATCAGCTGAAGCCGCGCACTTCGCTCACCGAACAGCAGCCTGTAGATGCGTACTTGCTTGCCTGTGAGCGCTGTGCACGCCGTCCGCGGCGGTGCTGGGCACAGCGATCGCAGCAATGCATTCGGCTCCAGTGGGGGAAGCTCCGCCAGCCGTTTCGCCAGCGCTACATTCGCGTCCTGCCGTTTTCTGGCAGCAAGACCCGGTCCGATCGCGTCCATCGACATGGCCAACGCGAAGTCGAAGTCGCGGTTCACGGCGAGCGGCTGGCCCGGGACCCAGACGGCGTCTTGGCTCATGTAAGGTCCGAAGCGCTCGGCGAGGTTCAGCTTGGAGTGCTCATTCGTTGGGATGAGGATGGGAAGGGGCGGCTGGCAGGGCAGCGTTGACGCCGCGGTTGCGCTTGGGGTCGGGCGAGCGATCGTGCGGTGAGGTGCAGTGCTCGCGCAGGCTGGGAAGGAGAGCGCTGCGAGCACGCGCAGTGCACGTCGGGCCCGCCGCGCTCTTCGCGCGGTCGCGTTCAGCGTGGTCTCGTCGCTGGTGATCATCGGGACCGGACTAGCACGGGACGTGCCGGCGTCGTCCGAGCAGCGGCACCGCGGTTCACCGCGACTTCGTCTGCGACCTGCTGCCGACCCCTGACTTTGCGCGCAGTGGCCGAGCCCGCACCGCCCGGCCGCCGGGCCGCCGGGGGAGTGCCGTTTCCGCCACCTTGCGCTAGGCTGGCGCCCCCATGCAGGCGGCGGCGAAGCTTCTATGACGACAGACGGCACCACGACGGGCACGACGGTTGGCGAGCGGACGATCGGGATTGTCGGGTTGGGGTACGTCGGGCTGCCGGTGGCGGTGGCGTTTGCCGAGCGGTTGCCGGGGAAGGTGATCGGCTTCGACATCAATCGGCGGCGGATCGACGAGCTGGTGGGCGGGCACGATGCGACCGGGGAGGTCAGCGACGAGCGCGTCAAGAAAGCGGGCGTGCGCTACACGCTCGACCCCGCGGAGCTGGCCGGCGCGGACTTCTTCATCGTGACCGTGCCGACGCCGGTCGACCGCGACAACCACCCGGATCTCTCGCCCGTGCGCGCCGCGAGCGAGACGGTGGCCAAGGTGCTCCGTCCGGGCGCGGTGGTGGTGTACGAGTCGACGGTGTACCCGGGCGTCACCGAAGAGATCTGCGGGCCGATCCTGGAGCGCATCTCCGGGTTGCGCTGCGGGGTCGACTTCAAGCTGGGCTATTCGCCCGAGCGCATCGTGCCGGGCGACAAGGAGCGGACCTTCGAGAAGATCCGCAAGATCGTCTCGGGACAGGATCAGGAGACCTGCGATCTGGTCGCCGCGATGTACTCGCTGGTGGTGACCGCCGGCGTGTACGCCGCGCCGAGCATCCAGGTGGCGGAAGCCGCCAAGGTGATCGAGAACACGCAGCGCGACCTCAACATCGCGCTGATGAACGAGCTGGCGATCATCTTCGATCGGCTCGACATCGACACCCACGAGGTGCTCGAAGCGGCCGGCACGAAGTGGAACTTCCTGCGCTTCACGCCGGGCCTGGTCGGCGGGCACTGCATCGGTGTGGATCCTTACTACCTGACCACGCGAGCGGAGCAGGTGGGCGTGTACCCGGAGGTGATCCTGGCGGGGCGCCGGGTCAACAACCGCATGGGGACGTTCGTGGCGCACCGCACGGTCAAACACCTGGTGCTCGCGGGCGCGAACGTGTCGAAGTCGCGCGTGCTGGTCGCGGGCTTCACGTTCAAGGAGGACGTGCCCGACGTGCGCAACACCGGCGTCGTGTACCTGGTGCGCGCGCTGCAGGAATACGGCATCGACGTCACGGTTTGGGACACGCACGCCGATCCCGCCGAGGTCAAGCACGAGTACGACATCGAGCTCCGCCCGCTCGACAAGAAGGGCTACGACGCGATCGTGTTCGCGGTCGCGCACAAGGGCACGGACGAGATCGTCCACGAGCTGGTCCGCGAGCACGGCGTGCGCGTGCTGATCGACGTGAAGGCGGCGATCGATCGGACGAAGCTGCCGGCCGGCGTGCAGTACTGGCGGCTCTAGTGTTGCGCTGACCGATGCCCGCCTCGGAACCTCGCCTGCGCCCCGACTCGCTCGAGCTCGTGACGGACGCCTTCACTGTCGCGTTCGGCGGCTGGGCGATCGTCTCGAGCTTGACGGCGATCTTCGGTGGCACGCCGCAAGGTTCGTTGCGCATCGGAGCGTCGGTGTTGGTCGCGCTGCTGCTGGTGATCGCCGTGAGCGCGTGGAAGCGGGCGGCCTGGATCGCGCCGTATCTGCAAGACGCCGCGGACAGCGAGCCGACTCCGCTTGCGCGGCTCGGGCTCTGGCAGCGCGTCTTGCTGATCGTGGCGACCTTGCTTCCGGTCGCGCTGTGGCTGCGGCTCGAATCGGTGTGGGCGGTCTGGTACGCGGTCGTGGCGGTCAGCGTGCTCTTCGCGCTGATCGCGCTCCGGCACTCGCCGGCCAGCCCGCCGCCGGGCGCGCAGCCCGAGCCGACCGCGGCGGATCCGCGCTGGCTGCCCTGGGTCGTGCACGGGCTCGCGTTCGCTTGTGCGCTGTTCACGCTCGCGTCGTTTCGGCCGCGCAGCGACGATGCGTTCTACGTGAACATGGCGGTGACGATCGTCGATTACCCCCAGCTGCCGTTGTTCTCGCGCGACATGATCCACGGACCGGCGACGCCGGATCTCGCCCCGCAGGTGCTGTTTCCGCCCTACCGCGTGCACGCGTTCGAGTCGCTCGGCGGCTTCATCTCGTATTGCACCGGGATCGAGGCCATCGCCGTGCTGCACCTCGGGCTCGCCACGTTCTTCGGCTGGCTCACGCCGATCGCCGTTGCGCGCGCGCTGCGCCTGCTGGCGCCGCGCGGCTGGCTGCTCGGTCTGCTCGCGACGATCGCGTACTACATGATCGAAGGCAGCGCCGCGCGCGGGTGGTCGAACCAGGCGTTCGTGCGGCTGTTCAACGGCAAGTCGGCGATGCTCACGGTGGGTGTGCCGCTGCTGATCGTGTACGGCGTGCGCTTCGCGCGGAAGCCGACGCCGGTTCGTTTCGCGCTGCTCGTCCTGGCCCAGGCCGTGGTCGTGGGCCTCTCGAGCACGGGCATCTGGCTCGCGCCGGTCCTGGCAGGGCTCGCGGTGGCGGCGGCCACGCCCAGTGCGCGCAAGGCGCTCGCGACCTTGCCGCTCGGCGCGCTGAGCTCGGCGTACGTCGTCGGCGTCGGGTTGTGGGTGCGCGGGCAGATGGCCATGGGACCGATCGCCGCGGCCGTCGCCAGGGGCGGGGGAAAGAGGGGCGCCGGCCCGGACGCGGGCATCGGGCTGCTCGCCTGGGTGACCGAGCCGATGCTCGGTCACGAGCCCACGATCATCGCCACGCTCAGCTTGTTCGCGCTGGCGGCTGCGCTCGCGCAGTCGGCGATCGTGCTGCGCCTGTTCGCGCTGCTCGGGCTGCTGCTGTCCGCGCTGCTCGCCAATCCCTGGTTCGCGAAGCTGGTCGCCGTGGCCATCACCGGCAGGCTCACGTACGAGCGCATCTTCTGGCTCGTGCCGCTCCCGCTCGCGCTCGGGATCGCGTGCGCTGCGCTGTACGCGCTGCTGCGCACGCGTATGGCGCGGCCGCTGGCGGGGCTGCTGGCCATGCTGGCCGTCGCGGGCTTCTTGACCGTGGCGACCGAGCGGTTGGTGATCAGCAAGGAGAACATGGAGCAGCTGCGCTGGCCGCCGACCGTGAAGGACTGGGACCGCGCGTCCAGGACGGCGCGCGTGATCTGCGCGCGGACGACCAAAGAGCAGACCGTGCTCGTGCCCAAGACCCTGGCGCATTCGGTCGCGAATCTGCACGGCTGCGGCCATCCGGTGATCGCGGAGATGCGCTGGATGCAGGCGCCGCTGGTCGAGGAGCGGCGCCGCAACGCCATGGAGGCCGTGGTCGCCGGCATGCCGTACGAGCACGACATGGGCGCGTTCGCCGCCGGTCTCGAGCGCTACCACGTCAGCTTGGTCGCGGTGAAACAGGAGGCTTGGGGACAGCGTCCGACCGAATCGGTGCTGCGCCGCCAGGGCTTCGAGCGTACCGACCGCGTGACCATGTACGAGCTGTGGGCGCGCGAGAGCGCCGAGCGCCGGCAGCGCAACGATGCGATCGCGCAGGGCGTGTGCTCGCGCGTCGCGGCGCCGAGCGAGGTCGTGCTCGCGCCGTTCGCGATCTCGCGCGCCGTGGCGCGCGCCGGCTGCGCCGTCGCGCCGCTGGCCGACAGCGGCGAGCTGAGCGCCGACGCGGCGGCGATGGAGCTGTTCGAGCTCGAGGACGCGCTCGCGACGCGGCTCGATCTCGATCCCGAACGGCAGGCCTGGGTCGACGGCGTGCTGGCGCGTAACGCCGCGGCCATCGTGGTGCTCAGCCGCGACGGCATTCGCAACCGCACGCTCAAGGACCAGCTCGCGGCATCGGGCTACGACAAGGAGCTCACGATCTCCGGCTTCCACATCTATCGCAAGCGCTCGCCCCTGGCGGCTGCCGCAGCGCCGGAGCCGGCAGCCGGACCGCAGCCCGCACCTGGCGCGCAGCCCGCACCTGGCGCGCAGCCCGCACCTGGCGCGCAGCCCGGCTCGGCGCGACCGGCGGGAGGCGGCTGAGGCCGCGCGCCGTGCCGCCGCGCTTCTTTTTCATCCTCGGTCGTGGCCGCTCCGGCACGACCTGGCTCGCGCGCGCGCTGACCCAGCACCCGGCGATCGCCGTCGCCCCCGAAGGTCTGTTCGTGCTCCATCTGTTCGGCAGGTACGCGTCCCGGCGCTTGTCCCCGCGCGCGCTCGATCGCTTCTGCGCGGATCTGTTCGGCGAGCGGCGCATGCACAGCTGGCACTTGCAGCGCGAACGCGTGGCAGAGCGCTTGCGCGCGCTGCCCGCTCCGGTGCGCTACGCGGATGCCTGCGCGGCCGTGTACCGCAGCTACGCCGCCGACACGCTCGGACGCGACGAGCTGGCCTGGATCGGCGACAAGAACCCGCTGCACGCGCTGTTCGCGGAGCGCCTCGCGCGGCTGTTTCCCGACGCGCGCTTCGTGCACGTCAGCCGCGATCACCGCGACAATGTGCGCAGCTTTCGCGCCGCGGCCTTCGATCTCGATCACGGGGGTGCGCTCGCGTACCGCTGGCGCCGCTACAACGACGAAGTGTTACGCCTGCGCGAGCGCGAGCCCGGCCGCGTGCTCTCGCTGCGCTTCGAGGATCTGCTGCAGCAGCCCGAGCGCGAGCTCGCGCGGGTGTGCGCGTTCCTCGAGCTCGAGCTGCACCCGCGCATGCTCGCTCCGCGTCGCGACGAGCCCGCGCTCCCGCCCGGGGCGCGCCCGGGTTGGTTCGAGCAGCCGCCCGCGGCCCTGCAGCCGGCGCGCGCCGGGCGCGGCTCGCGCGAGTTGCCGGTCGTGACCGTGCGCACGGCCGATGCGATCGCGGGGGGCGTCGCCCAGCGCCTCGGCTACTCGCCGGCGGATCGTGGGCGCGCGCCCGTCCTCGCGACCGCGCTGGGCTGGCTGTACGGCTGGTCGTCGGTGGAGGCGGAAAAGTTGCTCTTCTCGGCCTGCCCGGCGGAGCTTCGCATGGCGTTGATCAATGCCTACCGTCGAGCTCCAGGGCGCAATCCGTGATCCCATTCAACCCGCTCGCCCCACGGATCTAGGCAAGCCCATGCCGCGATCGAACGCGCTCTGGACTTGGCTGCGCGTGCTGCTGGGGCTGGGCCTGCTGGCCTTGCTGGTCAGCCGCGTGAACCCCACGGAGTACGCAGCGCTGGTGCGCGGCGGCGATCGCGGCCAGCTCGCGCTCGGGCTCGCGCTGCTGTTTCTGGCCTTTCCCGTGCTGCAGGCGTTGCGCCTGCATCCGCTGATCGCGCGCTACACGCAGAGCCTCGCGGCGACCTTCGTGGTGTTCATGGTGGGCGCGTTTTTCAACACCATGCTGCCGAGCAACGTGGGCGGCGATGCCGTGCGCCTGCTCTATCTCAAGCGCATGCGCGCCGAGAACTGGGGCGGGCCGTTCGCGATGTTGATGCTGCACCGCGCCGCGGCGATGGGCGTGCTGCTGCTCGCCGCGGGCGTTCACGCCGCGCTCAACGCGCCGCGGCTCGCGCGGGTGCTCGCGGCGGTCGAGCTCGACTCGGGCTTCGCGGCGCAGCTGCGGCCGGCCACGGTGATCGCAGCGCTGCTCGGCCTCTTGCTGCTCGCGGTCGTGGCCTGGGTGCTGGCGGGTCGCTTTCGCGCGCGGATCGCGGCGCGTGTGCGGCGTTTCGCGGCCGATTGTTGGGCTGCGGTGCGCGAGGTCGGCTGGGCTGCGGCCGCGCTGCTGCTCGCGCTGACCGCGCTGTTCCACTTCACGCGGATGCTGGCGTTCTACCTGCTGATCCGCGCGACCGGTGAGTCGATCGCGTTGTTCGACCTGCTACCGGTGCTGGCCGCGACCGCGCTCGCGGGCGTCGTGCCGCTGACCGTGGGCGGGCTCGGGCTGATGGAAGGCGCGATCAGCATGACCTTGACCGTGTTCGGGGTCGCGGAGACCGCGGCGATCGCTGCCGCCATCGCCAACCGAGCGGTGCTGCTCGTCAGCGCAGCGATCGGCGGCGTGGTGTACGTGGCCTCGGGCCGCGTCGATCGCTCTGCCCAGCCTTGATGCGCGAGCCTGGCTTTGCGCGAGCCTGGCTTTGCGCACGAGGGTGCGCGCGGGCGGTTTCGCTGTGCTAGCGTCCGCGCTCGTGCGGGAGGAGCTGCTGCGACTACGAGGCCTGGTGTTTCACCCGGCGCTGCCCGCCTTGCTCACCGATCTGGTGCTGCTGGGCTTCGGCGCCTTCACCGTCGTCTCGCAGCTGACCGCGCTCGCCGGCGGGCCGCCGCGCGTGCTGGTGCCGGCGCTGTCGACGATCGCGGCAGCTTCGCTGCTGCTGCTGTGGTTCGTCTTCGCGCGCAGGCCCGCGTGGTTCCAGCAGTATCTCGCCGATGTGAGCGCGGTGCCGGCCACTCGGGTGGCCGCGCTCGACCTGCGCGCGGTCGCGGTCATCGCTGTGAGCCTGCTCGCCATGGTCGGCTGCGCGCTCGCGGTGGGCCCGGCCCTGGCGTGGATCCCCTGCGCCGCTTGCGCGCTCTGGCTCGCACAGCGCTCGCTGCGGGCGTCGCCTGCTCCCGCGCCGGCGCCGGCGCAGGAGCCGTGGTGGGCGATCGGCGTGGTCTACGTCTGCGGACTGTTGGCGGCCGCGCTCGCGCTCGGGGTCGTGCGGCCGCGCTCCGACGACGCGTTCTATCTGAGCATGGCGCTCTCGGTCTTCGACGCGCCCGACCTGCCGTTGCTCGCAGTCAACGCGATCCACGGGCCGGCCAACGAGTGGCTCGGGCCGCAGCGCATGTTCCCGCCTTATCGCGTGCACAGCTTCGAGGTGTTCGGCGGCGCGCTCAGCCAGCTCACGCGCATCGACCCGGCGCTGATGTTCCACCTCGTGCTCGGGCCGCTGCTGTCGTTCTTCGCGCCCTTCGCGATCGCGCGCGCGCTGCGGATGCTGACGCCGGCCTGGTGGTTCGGGCTGTGCGCGGTGGTCGCCTTCTACTTCATCGAGGGCACCGCTTCGGTCGGTTACGCCAACCACGCGTTCGTGCGCATGTTCCACGGCAAGTCGGTGCTGCTGACCGCCGGCGTGCCGCTGCTGATCGTGCACGGGCTGCGCTTCGGGCAGCGGCCGGACCCGATGCGGTTCGTGTTCCTGATCCTCGCCCAGATCGCGGCGGTCGGGCTGACGAGCACCGCGATCTGGCTCGCGCCGATCGTAACCGTGGTCGCCGTGTGGGCGGGCACGCCGGAGCGCGGCCTGCTGTTGCGCCGGAGCCTGAGCGCGGTCGCCAGCTCGGCGTACGTGCTCGCGCTCGGTGTGTGGGTGTTCGCCGCGCTCAACGCCGCTCAGCACGAGGCGCTGGCGGTCGACACGCTCGCGGCCAAGCAGGCACAGAGCCAAGCGCAACACCGAGTCGAGCCAGGCGGAGCGAGGGCGGAGCGCACGCCGAGCACGCCGAGCACGACGACCGCGGCCCCGTCGCCGACGGAGCTCGAGGAAGCGGTGGAGACCGCGCTCGGTCCCGGGCGCACCGCGTTCGGTCTGCTCGCGCTGCTGGGGCTTTCGCTCGCGCTCGCACGCTCGCTGGAGACGCGGCGTTTGCTTTCGTGGCTAGCGCTGTGCGCGGTGGCCCTCTCGGCGCCGTTCGTCAGCGAGATCGTCTCGCGTCTCATCACGGGCGTCTCGACCTATCACCGACTGTTCTGGTTACTGCCCGTCCCGCTCGCGTTCGGCGTGGTCGGCGGGGAGTTGTTCGCCACGGCGAGCGAGCGCCTGGACCGGCGCCGCGCGCTCGCGTTCGCGCTGGCGGCGCTGGCGGCGCTGCTCGCGCTCAGCACGCAAAGACTGGTGGTCAGCGAGGCGAACCACGCGCGCCTGGTCTATCCACTGGCGCTGAAGATCGGTCCGCGCG
>Ga0190265_10001023_pt1 | contig 18198 bp, 15 predicted proteins | sample Popmic124T_FD_133135 | JGI IMG/M metagenome (GOLD analysis project Ga0190265, IMG submission 133135) | Populus adjacent soil microbial communities from riparian zone of Indian Creek, Utah, USA - 124 T | ecosystem: Environmental > Terrestrial > Soil > Riparian zone | place: USA: Utah | collected...
ACCCCAATCCGAGCCGTCTGGGCGGCGCGGCTGAGCACGAGACAGGGGAGCGGGCGCTTCCGCGGGCAAACACAAACATGTGGGGTCACAGGCCTCAACAGCCCCAAGATGTTGCGGCGATTCAGTCAGAAGCTCGGCACAAACCTGGTCGCGAGTCAGAAGCTCGGTGCTGCAGCCGACCTCATCGCGAGCGGCATACCGGTAATCAGATGTGTCGTCCTCTGCCACGACCTGACTTCGACTCGGTCGCTCGAGAGGCGCAACGGTGGGGAATGTGGAGGAGTACGGGCTCTTCCTCACGTCACCAATCAGCCCGTGCGGAGAGGCGTCCCAACGCGATCGACGCGGACATCGGCCCAGCCGGCTCGGCACCAGAGGCGTGTGATGTCGGGGATCAGGGGATGCCGTTCTTCGTCTAGCACGCGCCAAGGAGTTCCCCGAGCCTAGGCGCGTCTTGGTCGCGAGACGTACCGTCAGCGAAGTAGGGTCGGCCAACGCAGACGTCTGGGTTTCCGCCGATGCGGTGAGCTCATCGAACCGGAGGCGGCGACCTTCCTGTCCTGACCGTCGTCGATTCGCATCTTGACCCGATAGTGCGCCGCGACATCCATCCCTGACGACGCCAACGCGCTCGCGTCGGGAGATCCGCCACATGGTCGCTCAGCGCGTCCGTCCGCGTTCGCCGCTTGCCCTGAGCTCGGCGAGAACTTCCTTGGTGTGTTGTCCCAGCGTGGGCGGCGGACGCCGGATCGCGGCGCGGTCTCCCTCAAGCCGCAGCGGGCTTGGGGCCAACGACATGGCACCCGCTCGCGCGATCCACCCCCCGGCATGAGCGTCGACCACGGCTTGGACCGCCTCGCTCACCGCTAGAACCGGTCCGGCTGGAACGTCGACGCGCTGGAGAGCGTCGATCAGCTCCTCTCGCTGTCGCTCGGCGATCGCCGCACTCAGCCAGCGGACCAACTCGTCGCGACGTTCCACGCGATCGGCGTTAGTGACGAATCGGCCCTCCTCGTCAGCCAGGCCTAGCACGCCCAGGAGGCGGGCGAACTGCGCGTCGTTGCCGACTGCGATAACGGCGTGCCCGTCCGCTGCGGCGAACGCCTGGTACGGTGCGATGTTGGGGTGGCCGCTCCCGTAGCGTTTGGGCTCCTCGCCCGACACGAGATAGTTGCCGAGGACATTGATGAGCGAGGTGAGACCTGCCTCGACGAGGCTGACGTCGACCCTGCGCACCGGGCTGCGGTCGCGGCCGAGAAGCGCGGCCAGCGCGGCCACGGCTGCCTCGAGGCCCGCCACAAGATCCAGGACAGCGACTCCGACTTTCATCGGACCGCCACCCGCTTCGCCCGTGATGCTCATGAGCCCCGAGATTGCTTGCGCCAGGAGGTCATAGGCGGGACGGTTCGCCAGTTCCGGATCATCCCCGGCGTAGCCGCCGATCACCGCGACGACCAGATGCGGGTGGCGGGACGCAAGCTGAGCTGCCGACAGGCCCAGGCGCTCGGCAGTGGCGGGCCGGAAATTGTGGATCAGGAGTTCGCTTGTCGTGGCGAGCTCGTTCAGAACCGCTCGTCCAGCATCGGTCTTGAGGTCCACGACGATGCTCCGCTTGTTGCGATTGACCGAGGTGAAATAGGCGCTCAGGCCGTCCTCAGGGCTGCCCCAGAACGGTGGGCCCCAGCGTCTGGTGTCATCGCCGCCCGGCGGCTCGACCTTGATGACATCGGCACCCAGATCACCCAGCAGCATGGCCGCGAAGGGACCCGCCAGCACCCGGCTGCAGTCGAGCACGCGAATTCCGGACAGTGGCAGCTGGAGCGCCCGGTCGGATAAGCTGGGAGGACTGTCCATCATGCAGGGACGTCCGGTTCCGTCTCCCCTGAGACGGTGCTGCTCGCCTCGATGGTCACCCGCCGATGCTCGTCCATGATCCGGTTCACCTCGGCGACGTCCCGCCGGACCATCGCGTCGCGGAGGCGTAGGTGATGTCCCTGGAGGTCGGCTTCCCATCCTTCGCGCATGAAGAGGGAAGTCTGATAGCGGGCTGCCGCATCCCATACGATGTTGAGGAAGCGGAGCAGCCATTCCGATCCAGCTCGCTCGAACGGTGTGAAGTGGAAGTTCCGGTTCGCGCGCGCGAACTTCGCCGTGTCGCCGGCCGCAACCGCCTCTTCCATGGCCACGAACTGGCGATCGAGCTCGGCAATGTCGACCGAAGTCAGGCGGGGGACGCCCACTCCGTGCGCCTCAGCCTCCAGGATGTCGCGCAGCCGATAGATCTCGCGCGCTTCGTCAATGGTCAGTGGTCGGACACGGACCTGACTGCGCGGTGCCCTTTCGAGGTGGCCTTCGGCCTCGAGGTACCGGATCGCCTCGCGCAGTGGGACGTGGCTGATTCCCATTTCCGCAGCCAGGACCTCGACTGCGATGCGCTGCCCAGGGATGAGGCGGCCCTCGATCAGGTCTTCGCGGAGGGCTCGGATCGCGTAGTCGCTGAAGCTGACCGGTGGCGTCCGCGTCGGAGGGTCATGTCGGTCAGCCATTCAGCGTGCCATTTGCTTCAATGCCCTCGATGTGGCTCGCGAGATTGCCCACCGACAATCCGCGATAGCCTATAGACTAGCGTGCCCGGGCTGCACGTTGTGCTCGGAGCCACCGCCGGGAGGCCAGCTTGAAGCGTTCCCAACTCGACGATGCCGACCAAGCGCCAGCCGACGAGCAGCACTTCGATGGCGTCGTCCTGCGCCGCGACCTCATCGATGTCGACGATCCGCCAAGCTCGGCGATCGTGGTGGAGTTCGCGGCCGGTGGCCGAAGCCACTGGCACAGCCACCCGGACGGCCAGTACCTGTACGTCCTGGCGGGCGAGGGTCGGATCCAATCGCGGAACGGCGCTGTCGAGGACCTGCGTCCCGGCGATTGCGTTTACGCCGCGCCGGGGGAGGAGCACTGGCACGGCGCCGGGGCGGCGACGAGCGTCACCCACCTGGCCTTCTCGCACGGCCGCACCCGGTGGCTGGGCTCTGCGGGCGATTAGGAGGAGCAGACGGCATGGAAAGTTCGGCGGTCGCGCCCGAGCGCGACATCGACCATCAGGCTGAGGCGCTGCATTCGCGGGCGATCGTCATCGACACTCGGGATCCGACGTTCCTGATCTATCGGCAGATGCCGGACGACAAGCCGGCGTACTGGGATGCGCTCCAGAGCGGTGGCGTCACAGCAGTGCTGGTCGACGTGCCGTGGATCGACGACGACTTCAAGTCTGCGGCGCTGAATGCCGCGAGCTGGCTCAGGCGGATCGACGCGAATCAGGACCGGGCCATCGTCGTCCGCTCCGCCGATGACATCCGCCAGGCGAAGGCCGACGGCAAGGTCGGCGTGATCCTGGGCGCCCAGACCCCGACGATCATCGAGGAATCGCTGGAGCTGCTACGCGTCTGGCATACGCTGGGACTGCGCGTCATCCAGATGTCGTACCAGGCTCGGAACCTGCTCGCCGACGGATGTGGGGAGAGCCGGGACGGTGGAGTGAGCGATTTCGGCCGCGGGGCCATCGACGAGATGAATGCGCTCGGTATCGCGATCGACCTGTCGCACGCGAGCGACAAGACGATGACCGACACGATCGATCACTCCTCGAAGCCGGTCTTCTTCTCTCATTCCAACGCGCGCTCGCGCGTCTCGCACAGGCGAAACGTTCCGGACGAGACCCTGCGCAGGCTGGCGGAGAAAGGCGGCATGTGCTGCGTCTCGGCGTACTCGGACTTCCTGGCGGAGAAGGGGAGCGACACTGGGACGACGCTCGAGCAGTTCGCGCAGATGGTCCGGCACGTCGTGAACGTCATCGGTGTCGACCACGTCGGCTTCGGCCTCGATACGGGCGAGGGTCGAACTCGCGCCGAGATCGACTACATCGGCGGCGTGATCGGTGGCGGGACCGACGTGACGAAGCGCTACGCGCTCACCTCGCGGTCCGAGCTGCCCGGGTTCACCCGCGCCCTGCTCGAGGAAGGGTTCAGCGAGGACGAGACCGAGAAGATCCTCGGCCGCAACCTCGTCCGCTTCTTCGAGGACGTCTGGGGCTAGGCGCGTGGCGCCGGTCCGGCGGGGCGCCGGCTACTGACCGTATGCAGCTCAAGCTGCTCCTCGACGGCGACGACGCCGTGGCTCCGGCCGATTCCGCTCTGCTTGAACCCGCCGAACGGCATGTCGACCGCCGACGCGCCGCGCCGATGGACGTTGATGAAGGTCGTGCCGGCCTCGATCCGCGGGGCGAGCGCGAACGCCCGTTCCTCGTCGCGCGTCCACAGGGATGACGACAGGCCGTACTCACTGTCGTTGACCAGGCGGATCGCCTCGTCCTCCGTGTCGAACAGAACGATGGGTGCGACCGGACCAAACTGCTCGCACTGCACGAGCCTGCTGTCGTGGGCCAGCTCGCTGACGACCGTCGGAAGCATGAAGTGGCCGAAGGGCCACGCCTCCTTGTCCAGCGGTCGGCCGAGCTCCTTCACGCTCGCGCCCGCGTCCCGGGCGTCCCCAACCAGCGACTGCACCCAGCTGCGCTGCCGCGCGCTGATGAGGGGGCCCATTGTGGTCCGCGTATCGAGCCCATCGCCGACCACATAGGTGTCCGTCGCCGCACGGAAGCGCTCGACGAATTCGTCATGGATGGACCGATGCACGTAGAGGCGCTTGACGTTGTAGCAGACCTGTCCCGTGAGCGAGAACGTCCCGGTGACAAGCTCCGGCACGGCGTGGTCGAGGTTCGCATCCGCCATCACAACGGCGGCGTCGTTGCCGCCCAGCTCGAGGGTGACGCGCTTCACGGTATCGGCGGCATCGCGCAGGATCTGCTTACCCGTCTCAGTGCTCCCCGTGAAGTTGATCTTGCGCACTCGCGGGTGCGTCACGAGGGCACGGCCGATGTCGCCCGCCTGGCCCGTCACCACGTTGATCGTGCCGGCTGGGAAGAATGGCGCGATGGCCTCCAGTGCATCGATCAGGGCGAGCGGCGCTTCCGTGGGAGGCTTGACCACGACGGTGTTGCCGGCCAGGAGGATCGGCGCCAGCCCCAGGAAACCGAGGGCCGTCGGGCCGTTCCACGGCACGATCAACACGGCCACCCCCATCGGCTGCCGCAACACCGTAACGCGGCCGTTTGGGCTGGGGAGATCGATTGCCTCGGCGAAGGTCTCGCCGACGTCCGCGTAGTAGAGGAGGATGTCCGAGAGGCGTTCCATGCCGCTCATCGCATCGCCGATGAGGTGACCGGCCTCGCGGGCGAGGAGCCGGCCGCGCGCCTTCGCACCGCGGCGCAACGCGCCGGCAGCTTCGCGGAGGGCGGCCGCCCGATCGCGCATCAGGGACCGCGACCAGACCGAGAACGCCTCACCGGCGGCGCTGACCGCCGCGTCGACGTCCGCGTCGGTGGCGCGCGGGATGGTGCCGACCATGTCGCGCACGTCGGATGGGTTGACGACCTCGATCCTCTCGGCGCGCTCGACCGGCCTCCCGCCGATCAGCATGGATGCGGTCACCGGCACCGGCTTACCGGCGGTCATGGCTCTACCCGAAGCTGCTCGGGATCAAGTTCCACGTGAATGACGGCCGGCCGCTCGGATCGCGTTGCCTCCGTGAAGGCACCGGGAAACTCCGACTCGTCTTTCACGGTGTAGCCCGCCGCCCCGAGCGAGGTCGCGAGGCCGGCGAAGTCGACCGGGCCGAGCATCGTCGCCGTTGAGCGACCCGGGTGCGTCAGCTCGTGATGGGCGCGAATCGTCCCGTACTGCTGGTTGTCGAACACGACGGTCACGAACGGTGTCCGCTCTCGCACGGCGGTCTCGATCTCCGGTCCGGTCATGAGCATGCCCCCGTCGCCGACCAGCGCGAGCACGGGGCGCCCGGGAGCGGCCAGCTTGGCGGCCAGGGCGGCGGGCACCGCGTAGCCCATGGCCCCCGACGTGGGCGCGAGGAACGTGCCCGGCTCGTTCCAGCGGAGGTACCGGGCCGGCCACTTCGTGAAGTTCCCGGCATCGCACGTGACGATCGTGTCGGGCGACATGTGCTCGCGGAGGTGGGCGACGACGGCCTGCTGGTCGACGCCTTTACGCCGCGGCACCGCGCGGGGAATCGTCCGCGACTCCCATTCGCGTCGCAGCTCGGCTACCTCGGCCGACCGGCGTTCCCGCAGCGATGGATCAATGGGATCGCCCGTCGCTTCAGACTCGAGGGCGTCCAGGAAGAGCCCGGCGTCAGCCACGATCGGCAGATCGGCCCATCGGCGCCCGCCTAGCACGAGGGGGTCGACGTCGGCATGGATGAGCGTCGCGTCTGGCGTAGGAACCGAGTACCAGAAGGTCGTCATCTCGCCGAGCCGCGTGCCGACGGCGAGGACGACATCTGCCTCCTCCAACCGCCGTCGGCTGACGTCCGGGACCCGGAGACCCGCCCACCCCAGATACAGCGGATGATCGTTTGGGAAGGCATCGGGTCGACGCCAGGCCGTCACCACCGGGATCTGCTCCGCGTTCGCAAACCGCACGAGCTGGTGCTGGGCATCGGCGCTGGCGATGCCGCCGCCGACCAGCAGGACCGCCCGATCCGCTGACCGCAGGAGGCGCAGGGTTTCCGCGACGGCCTCGGGGTCCGGCGCCGGGCGCGGCACGCGCAGTTCCCGAGGCTGGATGGCCGGCACCTCCGCCTCCAGGACGTCCTCGCGAAAGATGAGCACGACCGGCCCCGGTCTGCCGGACATGGCGACCTTGAGCGCGCGTTCGGTGATCTCGGCTGCCTTCTCGGGGCTCGGCACCTCGACGGCCCACTTGCAGATGGGCGCGAACACGGCGGTCAGATCGGCTTCCTGGAATGCCTCACGATGCCGATAGTCGGTCGGTGCCTGGCCGACGACGGCCACCAAGGGCGTCGAGTCCTGGAAGGCAGTGTGAATGCCTATCGCCATGTTGCCGCCCCCCACCATCCGCGTTCCCATACACACGGCCGGTCGGCGCCTAAGCCGGCCGAGGGCGCACGCCATGAACGCAGCCGACTCCTCGTGCCGTGTGGCGATGACGCGGAAGTCGGGGAGATCTCGCATCGCGTGCAGGAGCCCCGAGAAGCTCTCACCCGGCACGGTGAAGGCGTGGTCGGCACCCGCCGCGGCCAGGACCTGCGTGACTGCCTGTGCCGCCCTGACCTTCATACGTACCTCATCCATGCATCGATTGCCGGCCTCGCCTGCCACCCGCGCGGAAAACTTGCAGGCCCGGTGCGAATCCTGTATACAGCGGAGACTCCGCATAGCATTGTATGCTGGAGGTCCACGGCGAGAGGAGGGCGTGTCCACGGATGAAGTTCAGCTGCGCATTTGGTAGGCACGAAACCCTCGAGGAAACGGCCGAACTCGCCCGGCAAGCCGAGGCGTGCGGGTTCGACGACATGACCATCATCGACTCGCAGAACCTCTCGCGCGACGTTTACGTGCAGCTTGCGGTCGCGGCCATGAACACGTCAAAGATCCGCCTTGGCACCGGCGTGACGAACCCGATCACCCGGCACCCGACCGTTACCGCCAATGCGATCGCCACCGTGAATGAGCTGTCCGGCGGTCGCGCCTTTCTCGGCCTCGGTGGGGGCGTGAGCTCGGTCTGGACCATGGGCGTCAAGACGCAGCCGCTCCGCGACGTTCGGGAGATGGTCGAGTTCCTCCGGAAGTACATGGCGGGGGAGGAGGCGGAGTACAAGGGCACGACCGCGCATTCCGAGTGGGTGCGAGACACGGTCCCGATCTATCTTGGCTCGGGCGGTCCCAAGTCGCTGTTCCAGGCGGGGCAGGTTGCCGACGGGGTCATCGCCACCGGATCCCGCCCGGAGATGGTCCGCTGGCGGTGTGACCAGATCAAGCGCGGCGCGGCAGAGGCGAATCGCGACCCGTCAACCATCGACATCTGGGCCCGCATCATCGTCTATGTCACCGATGACGCCCCCGAAAAGGCCCTTCCTGAGACGGGCCACTACGCCACCCAGGCCGGCTACGCCGTCCTTCATGAGCCCCAGTTCGATGAGCTGCGAGCAAAGCTCGAGGAGGAAGAGCGGGGAATCATCGAGGAGTTCAAGGCTGTCGCGGACGCCTACGAGCCGTACGCGCACGAGGCCAAGAACGCCCGTCACGGCAAGTTCGCCACCCAACGGGTCGTCGACTACTACCACCTCGTGGGCACTGCGGACTCGATCGTCGAGCGCATCAAGGTGCTGCGCGACTGCGGCGTCACGAACATCTCATGCGTGCTCTACACGCTGCACGATAAGGTCGGAATGATGCGCAGGATCAGCGAGGAGATCATGCCGCGGGTTCGGTCCCTTTGAGCGCCTCGGCGGCCGCGCCGAATCTCGTCAATTCGTCAACGATCAGTTCGGCCGACGAGGTCGTCATGGCAGAGCACAGGAGGAGGCGAAAGCCAATGCGCACGCCCATCACCGCATCCCGCATGTCCGCCGTCGCGCTGGCCGCGGCCCTCACGTTGGCCGCGTGCGGGACGCAGGGCACACCTCAGGCGTCGGATGCCGCAGGCTCAGATGCCCCGGCCGCGGACGCGGACAAGCAGTTCACGATCGCGTCGACGAGCTTCGGCCTGAGCAGCGTGCCCTTGCTCGCTGCCCTGGACGCGATGCGCGATGACGGGTACGTCATCGAGTACCCGGCCCTGACAGCTCCCGACCTGGTCGCCGAGGGCATGGTCCGAAACGACTTTCAATTCGGCGTGGTCGGGATTGCGCCCGCCGCCGTAGCCATCCAGGAAGGCGCGCCAATCATCAACGTCATGTCCCAGTTCTCCAATCCCTGGTACATGTATGCCGCCACGGACATCACGGAATGCGGTGACCTCGCGGGGCGCCGTCTCGCGATTCACAGCGAGCAGTCGACCAGTGCGGCATTCGGATTCGACTGGATCGACCGGGAATGCCCGGGCACTGAGCCCGAGGTCCTCGTGATCGCCGGCTCGGAGAACCGCTACGCCGCGATGATTGCGGGTGAGGTGGACGCGAGCGCGGTCGAGATCGCCGACGCGGTCGCACTCGAGGAGGAAGCAGGCGACCGGTTCCATCGGCTCGTCAGCTTCGCCGAGACCTTGCCGGACATCCTCACCACGACCTACGCTGTCAACACCGAATTCGCCAGCGAGAACCCTCAGGTCGTCGTCGATCTGCTCACCGCCGTCCTCGAACAGCATCGGATGATCGACGAGGATCCGGCGTACTTCGCGGGCCTGGTGGAGGAGTACCGGCCGTATATCAGCGGCGTCGTCTCTGATCGTTCGATCGAGCTCCAGGGCGCGCTGTTCCAGACTGACGGGGGATTCACCGAGGAGTTCGTCCAGTCGACGATCGACTTCCTCACCGAAGCGACCGTAATCGAGGGGGACCTGGCGGTGGAAGGCATCGCTGACTTCTCGTATCTCGAGCAGGCTCTGGAAGGCCAGGGCGGCTGAGCCAACCCCGAGCGCGCTAGGCTGGGAGGCCGATGACGGCGCGCGGCGGCTTGGGAACGATCCGGCACGCGACGCCCCGCGTCTGGCGGGGCGTCGCGGCGTCGCCGTGGTTGTATCGGGCCCTGACGCTGGTGATCGGGGCGGTTGCCTGGGAGGTGTCCGCCCGATCGGTCGAGAGCATCCTCATCCCGACATTCTTGGAAACGGTGGATGGCTTTGTCCGCCTCGGGGCCGACCCGCGATTGTGGGAAGCGCTCTTCATCAGCAACCAGGCACTCGTCGTCGGGTTCCTCATCGCCCTGGTGATCGGAATCCCGCTCGGTCTCGCCATCGGGCGGTTCCCCACCCTCGAACGCATCACGAACGTGTACCTGAACATCCTTCTCGTCGCGCCGATGGCCGCGCTCATCCCGCTGCTGATCATGTCGCTCGGCCTCGGGTTCGCCTCACGGGTCGTATTGATCGTCCTGTTTGCGATCTTGGTCATGGTCATCAACGCACGGACCGGCGTCCGCCAGGTCGACGCGAAGCTCATCGAGATGGCTCGATCGTTCGGCGCGTCGGAGCTCCAGATCTGGCGCCGGATCCTTCTGCCGGGCGCCCTGCCGGCGATCATGTCCGGCATCCGGATCAGCATTGGCCGCGCGGTCGAAGGCATGGTCATCGTCGAGCTGTTGATGGTGTCAGTCGGCATCGGCGGCCTGATCCTCTCCTTCCGCGGTCGGTTCCAGGGCGAGATGCTGTTCGCGACGATCTTCTACGTCATCATCGAGGCCTTCATTCTCCTGGGCGTCGCCCGCTGGCTCGAGTCGCGCGTCGTGCGGGCCGCAGGACGGACGGGGAGGTGACGCCATGATCGAGGTCTCGGGAATCACGAAGCGCTTCGCCGGTCGCCACGGCGAGGTTCAGGCCCTCCAGGGCGTCGACCTCACGGTTCGCGACAACGAGTTCCTCACCGTCCTTGGGCCCAGCGGCTGCGGCAAGACTACCCTGCTCCGGATCATCGCCGGCCTGGAGCGGGCGGACGCGGGGCAGGTGTTGATCGACGGGCGCGTGATTCGGTCTCCTGGCCCGGAGCGCGCGATGGTCTTCCAGGGCTTCGCGCTCCTGCCGTGGGCAACGATCCTGTCCAACGTTGCCTTCGGCCTGGAGGTGCGTGGCGTGCCGCGCAGAGAGCGGGAGGCGAAGGCCCGCGAGCTCATCGTCTTCGTCGGCCTCTCGGGCTTCGAGGACATGCTGCCCCACGAGCTGTCCGGCGGCATGCAGCAGCGAGTCGGCCTGGCGCGGGCACTGGCGGTCGAGCCACAGGTGCTGCTCATGGACGAGCCGTTCAGCGCGCTCGACGAGCAGACGCGGAGGTTGCTCCAGGAAGAGCTGCTTGGCATCTGGGAGAAGACGCGAACGACGGTGATTTTCATCACGCACTCGATGGAGGAGGCGGTCCTGCTCGGCGACCGGGTCGTGCTCATGTCGGCCCGCCCTGGCAGGATCGCGGAGATCGTGGACGTGCCGCTGGAGCGGCCGCGCTCCGTTTCCGTCGACTCGATCGAGACCTCACGCGAGTTCGCCGAGATCACGAACCACCTGTGGCGCAGCCTGCGGACGATGCAGGAGCCGGTGATGCCCGAATGAGGCCGCGCGTGCCGGTGCCGGGGTTTCGTGTGCGCCTTGCGTTCTGGCCGACCCTCCTCACGGTCGTCGTCACCGCGGGCCTCTGGGAGCTCGCCGCCCGGTTGGCGAACGTCTCGTTCATCCCGCCATTGGGTGACATCCTCGGACGCCTGTGGGAGCTCACCGTCCAGGGCCAGATCCTCGATGACCTGGCGCAGAGCCTGACGAACCTGGCTATCGGCTTCGGCATCTCCGTCGTGCTCGGCACCGCGATCGGTGTGGCGATGGGGCTCTCCAAGAAGGTCGAGGCGGCCCTCGACATCTACGTGTACGCACTGCTCACCACGCCGACCCTGATCTTCGCGCCGGTCTTCTTCGCCATCTGGGGCCTGGGCTCCGGGTCGATCATCGCGCTCATCGTCCTGTACGCGATCCTCTACATCGTCATCAACACCGCGGCGGCGATGGATTCCGCGCCGACCCAGCTGCTCGAGATGGCGCGCTCGTTCGACGCCCCGCGGCGGACGGTCTTCTGGCGCATCCGGCTGCCGGCGGCGATGCCGCTCGTCATGGCCGGTTACCGCGTCGCCGTCGCGCGGGCCGTGCGCGGGATGATCAACGGCGAGATGTTCATCGCGGCCACCGGCCTCGGTGCCCTCGTCATCCAGGCAGGGGCTCGTTTCGACGCCACGACCGTTCTGGCCATCCTCATCCTCATCATCGTCATCGCGTACCTGGCCATCGAGATCGTCGGCTTTCTTGACCGGCGCCTCACCGCCTGGCTCCCGTCCAACGAACGAGTGGGAGGGTTCTAGTGCCGGAGTCGCTCGGCGGTGGAGTACACATCGGCTTCAAGCTGCCGAACTGCGGCGGCGTCATGTGCCAGGTCGACTGGGCGAGGCCAGAGACGATGCTCGAGCTTGCCCGCCTGGCGCGGGAGCTCCGGTACGACTCTGTCTGGCTCCATGACCACACGGTGACCCCCCGCGAGCTCCAGCACCTTGATCAGCCGCCGTTCTACGAGCCCCTCGTCGTGATGGGGGCACTCGCCGCGCAGGTCCCCGACCTCAAGATCGGCGTCGCGACGCTGATTCTGCCGTTCCGCGACCCGGTCATCCTCACGAAGCAGATCGTCACGCTCGACCGATTCTTTCCTGGCCGCTTCATCGTGGGTCTCGGTCTCGGGCAGTACGAGTCCGAGTTCCACGCCTTCGGCGTGGATACCTACCGCTCGCGCGGAAAGCTCGCGAACGAGTACCTCGACATCATCGAGGCCCTGCTTGGCGACGATGCCGCAACGGTCGAAGGGTCCTTCCGCTCCGTCCGCGATGCTCGCCTCTATCCGAAGGCGGACTTCCCAAACGAGCCGCCGGTCTGGATCGGCGGCAACTCCGTCCCGGCGCTCAAGCGTGCCGGGCGCTACGGCGCCGGTTGGATCTTCTCCGGCGCACTTGGACCATCCGAGGTCCGGGAGCAGCTGGCTGCCGTGGTCGATCGACCTGATCGGTTCGACGTGGTCCTCACCGCGACCGTTGCCCGCGAGGAGGCGGCTCTCACGGCGGCTGACGAGGACGGGCACCGCATCCACCAGCACGCGTCGGCGATGAGCGGATCAGCCGAGGAGGTCGCCATACAGATGGGCGAGTACATCACCGCGGGAGTCAGCCACTTCCTGCTGACCTTCCGCTCGACCGACCTCGAGATGGTTCGATCTCAGATGCGCTGGTTCGCCGACGAGGTTCGGCCGCAGCTCGCGGGAGCTGTCGAGAGCTTGGGCCGTCGGTGAGGAAGATCGCGGTCGCGCTCCCGATCTCCGGAATGGACGATGCCGAGCGCGCGCGACGCGACGCGTACATCCGTAGCCTGCTGCCGGCCGGCGTCGAGATCGACCTGCTCACCAGCCCGGCCGCACCGAAGTTCCTCGACGCGTGGCGTCATTTCGGCGACGCGGTCGATGCTGCCACTGAGTTCTTCGCCGGCGTCGACCGGAGCGACTACGCGGTCGTCGTCGAGGCCGGCGCGTTGGACCCCGGACTGGCACAGCTGCGGGCCGTGTGCCCCGTGCCGGTCATCGGTCCGGGGGAGGCGTCGATGTACATCGCCGCGATCGTCGGACGGCCGCTGTCCGTCGTGACGGTGGACGAGCACGCCGTCGCCGCCACGCACGAGTTCCTCGCCGTCGTGCCGGCAAAGCCGCCGATCGCATCTGTCCGATCGATGGACTCGCCTGTGAGCGGCATGCTCAAGGATCTCGAGGGCGGGCGGAAGCGGCTGGTCGAAGAGTGTGGGCGGGCGGTGCGAGAGGACGGGGCTCAGGCGCTCTACCTCGGCTCGATGACCCTCGGCACCCTGGGCATGGCCGATGCCCTCCAGCGCACGCTGGAGGTGCCTGTCTTCAACCCATTCCCCATCGCCATGTCGGCCGCCGTCGAATGTCTCCGGGCCCAGTCCGCCGCCCGCTGATCGGCAGCTAGCTCGGCTCGGCTCCGGGCTTCCCCCAGCCTCCGCCACCCGGCGTCCGCACCACAAGCCTGTCGCCAGGCAGGAGCGAGAAGGCCGCCTTCGAGCCGTAGGTCTCGACACGCCCGTCCGCGCGCTCGATCTGGTTCTCGCCCGATGCCCCATCGTCGCCGCCGGCGAGGCCCCATGGACGGCGTGTCCGACGCTCGCTGATGACCGTGCCCTCCGCTGGCTGGAGGAACTCGTAGACGCGCTCGAGGCCGTCTCCTCCCGTTGTGCGACCGTTCCCGCCCGTGCCCCGCCGGATGGCGTAGCGAACGATCCGGACAGGGAGCTCGGTCTCGATCGACTCGATGGGCGTGTTGCGCGTGTTGCTCATGTGCACGTGGACGCCGGTCAGCCCGTCGGCGTTCGGCCCGGCACCCATCCCGCCCCCGAGCGTCTCGTACCATACGAAAGGCCGCTGGTGGGCCGAGTCCCAGCCGCCGAAGGTCACGTTGTTCATCGTGCCCTGCCCTGCGGCGGGGATCCGATCCGGAAGGGCCTGCGAGAGCGCGCGCAGGACGACGTCGGTGATTCGCTGCGAGGTCTCGACGTTCCCCCCCGAGACCGCCGCCGGCGGCACAGCGTTGACGACTGACCCGGCCGGTGCCAGCACCTTGACCGGACGGAAGCAGCCGTCATTGACCGGCACCGGGTCGGCGAGAAGGCAGCGAATGCAGTAGTAGACCGCTGATCGCGTGACCGGCAGGACGGCGTTCAACGGCCCGGGCTGCTGCGGTGCCGATCCGGTGAAGTCGGCGGTCACCTCGTCTCCGCGGACCGTGATCCGCACGGCAATGTGGACAGGCTCACCTCCCGGCAGCATGTCGTCGAGCTCGTCCGCGGCGGCGTAGACGCCGTCGGCCACGCGCCGGATCGCGTCGCGCGTCGCGCGCTCGGAATACGCCATGAGCTCATCCATCGCGTCCGCCAAGCCAGGGCTCGACTGTTCCGCTTCGAGCGCGAGCAGTCGGCGCCGCCCGATCTCGAGCGACGCGGCCTGCGCCCGCAGGTCACCGAGGAAAATGCTTGGGGCACGCACGTTGGCCGCGAGGAGGACGATCGGGCCCTCCTCCCATACGCCGCCGCGCACGAGCAGCATTGGCGGGATGATCTGGCCCTCCTGGTAGATCTCCGTGGCCAGCGGCATCGACCCCGGGCTCATCCCTCCGACGTCGACGTGATGGGCGCGCGTCGCGACGTAACCGATGCAGCGCCCACCGTCGTGATAGACGCCCGCGACCAACGTGATGTCGGGCAGGTGGGTGCCGCCCTGGAATGGATCGTTGACCGCGGCGACGTCGCCCGGCTCGAGTCGGAAGCGCGCCATGATCGCGGCGACCGAGGCATACATCGAGCCCAGGTGAACCGGCATGTGCGCGCCCTGCGCCGCCAGCCTGCCGTCGGCGTCGAAGACGGCGCAGGAGTAGTCGCGGCGCTCCTTGATGTTCGGCGCGGACGACGACCGCTGCAGCGCGACGCCCATCTCCTCGGCGATGGCCTCCATGCGGTGTCGGAGCACGCCCAGCGAGATCGCGTCCATCAGCGCGCACGCTCCATCACGAGGGTGCGGTCAGCCGCCGTCCTCGCCCGCCAGTCCGGCGCGACGAGGGTCGCGCTATCGGCCTGGACGACGAGTGCCGGGCCGTCGACGGTGTCGCCCTCGATGAGCTCGGTTCTCGGCAGGATCGGGGCGTCCCACCAACGGCCTTCCCAGCGCACCCGCGTCGACCGTGGTGGCAGCGATGGCGCCTCCGATCCTGCGCCATCGGGGAACGGGACGTTCCGCGACTGGCGGGTTCGGACGCGAGCGGTGACGATCTCGATCTCACGCTCCCGGTCCTCGAACCCGAAGCGCCGAAGATGCGCGGCGTGGAACCGCTCCTCCAGCTTCTCAGGAGCGTCGTACTCGATCTCGAGCTCGTAGCCTTGACCGCGATAGCGGCAATCGACCGTTCGCTGGATGGTGCCGCCGGGAAGCGCCTCATAGGCCCGCTCCTCTAGTGTTGTCCAGGCCGCGTCGCGCCCGTCCGCACGACCGAGGACGCTCTGTGAGAAGTCGCGGGCCGCATCTGCGCGCGCCATGCCGAGGGCCGACATCACGCCGGGGAAGGCGGGCACCATGACGTTCCGGATGCCAAGACCCTCGGCAACGGCACATGCGTGCAGGGGCCCGGCGCCGCCGAACGCGACGAGGGCGAAGTCACGCGGATCGAAGCCGCGCTCTATGGAAATCCGGCGGATCGCGTGCTCGATCGTAATGTTTGCGACCCGCAGCACTCCCTCGGCGGCAGCCTCAGCGTCGCCGCCCATCGTGGCGGCCAGCGCGGCGATGGCTCCACGGGCGCGATCGAGGTCCACCCGCAGGGCGCCGCCAAGGAACGACTCGACGTCGAGGAGTCCGCATACCGCCTGGGCATCGGTCACGGTCGGTAGCGTCCCGTGGCCGAAGCATGCGGGGCCCGGATCCGCGCCCGCGGATTCCGGACCGACGCGGAGGGCGCCGCCGCTGTCGACGCGGGCGATCGAGCCGCCACCCGCGCCGACCGTCTCGATGTCGACCATCGGCAGCCGGATCGGCACGCCCGCGACGTCCCGCTCGGTCGTCATCGGGATGCCGGAGTCGCAGAGGGCGACGTCCGTCGAGGTGCCGCCCATGTCGAACGAGATGATCCGATCGACGCCGTGGCGGCGCGCCAGCTCGAACGCGCCGGCAACGCCGCCGGCCGGCCCGGAAAGGAGCAGCCGGACGCCTTGCTTCGCGGCCTCGGAGGCTCGCAGGACGCCGCCGTTCGACTGCATTACCTCAAACCGATGGACCCCGAAGGTCGCCGCCAGTCCGCGGCTGACGGTATCGAGGTACTCACCGAGCAGGGGGGACACGTAGGCGTTTGCGACGGTCGTCGACATGCGCTCGTACTCGCGGTGCTCCGGCATGACCTCGGTCGAGGTGGTCTGGTAGCAGCCGGCCTCCGAGAACGCCTCCGCCAGTCGACGCTCGTGCTCGGGCGCCAGGTACGAAAAGAGCAGGCAGATCGCTACCGCCCGCGGCGATGCCGCCGCCACGGCCCGCACGAGGTCGGCGATCGCGTCGTCAGTGAGCGCCTCGGTCACCTCGCCCGTGGCCGCGACTCGCTCCGGTGCCTCGAAGCGCATCTCTCTCGACACGAGCGGCGGCGGGCGGGTGCCCTCAAGGCTGTACAGGTTCGGCCGATCCTGGCGGCCGATCTCGATGACGTCGGCGAAGCCGGCCGTCGTGACGAGCGCGACCCGCACCCCCTTGCGCTCGATGATTGCATTGGTGGCCGCCGTGGTGCCGTGGACCACCGCATCGATCCCGTCGGGGGCGACCTCGTGGAGGCCGGCGAGTATGGCGTCGGCAAGCGCGGTGGGCTGGTTCAGGGCCTTGAAGACGCGGATCGGCTGCCCGGGGCGAAGTGAGACGTAGTCGATGAAGGTGCCACCCACATCTATTCCGACAATCGCTGAGCCTCGAGTCAACTTCCACCCACGCTGTATACTCCGCAGACATTGTATTGCGGTCGGCGCGCCAGTCTAGCGCCGAGCGCCGGGATGTGTAATTCCTGCCAGCAGCGACCGGTTCACCGGTGCGCCGATTTGCCTGGGAGAAGATCCGCGCATGGATAGTCGCAGGGGCCCGATACCGCCGCCGGTGGTCGAGCACCTGGAACCCGATTTCGAGCGGCTCGGAATGGATGAGCTGCGCGAGCTCCAGATCCGCCAGTTTCGGCACAATTACGAGCGAGCAGCGCGCGGCAACAGGTTCTTCGCGGCCTGGTACGCACGCGCCGGCACACGGGAGCAATCGATCAACGAGCTCGAGGACGTGCGGCGGATTCCCGTCGTGCGCAAGGCGGACATCCTCGCCGACGCGGCGCTCGAGCCTCCATTCGGGACCCGCCTGCAGGTCGCTCGCGAGGACATTGTCGAGGTGGTCGAGAGCAGCGGCACGAGCGGCCTCGGCCGAGAGACCCAGGCGCTCACCTCCGGCGACCGCGAGCTCGTGCTGCGCGCGAAGATGTTCCAGTTCCACTGGGTCGGCTGCCGCAAGGGGACCGTGGTCGCCCTGCACATGCCGGTCAGCATGGCGGCCGGCGCGCTGTGGTCGATGCAGGCGCTCCAGCGCCTCGAGTCGAACGTGCTGCGCGTCGGCACGCTCGGCACAGAGGCTCGCCTGCACACCATGAAGCGTTATGGAGCCGAGGTGACCGCCGCCAGCACGTCCTACCTCATGCGCCTCGAGCACGCCGCCGATGCCGCCGGCCTCGACCTCCAGGCTGATTTTCCGGATCTCAAGAGCATCTACGTCGGGAGCGGCGGATGGACCGTTCCGTGGGCCGAGGAACGGGCCGCGCGCTGGAATGCGAGGCTCTACGAGGTGTATGGCAGCAGCCAGCGCGCGTTCGCAATCACCTGCGAGTACGGAATCCTGCGCGACGGCTGGCCGGGAGTGATGCACTTCCTTCCGCATCTCGCTCTGACTGAAGTGATCGACCCGCAGACCGGTGAGCACGTTGCCTCGGGCGAGGAGGGTGAGATCGTCGTCACGCCATTCGGCCAGGAGGCCACGCCA
>Ga0190265_10001024_pt1 | contig 18191 bp, 17 predicted proteins | sample Popmic124T_FD_133135 | JGI IMG/M metagenome (GOLD analysis project Ga0190265, IMG submission 133135) | Populus adjacent soil microbial communities from riparian zone of Indian Creek, Utah, USA - 124 T | ecosystem: Environmental > Terrestrial > Soil > Riparian zone | place: USA: Utah | collected...
CAAGATCGATTTCCTCTGCCGGGACAGCATCCTGGCCGCGCCGCTGGTGCTCGACCTGGCCCTCTTCCTGGACCTCGCCCGCCGCGCGGGCATGCACGGCATCCAGGAGTGGCTCTCGTTCTACTTCAAGAGCCCGATGACCCTGCCCGAGCTCTACCCGGAGCACGACCTCTTCATCCAGCTCATGAAGCTCAAGAACACGCTGCGCTACCTGCGCGGCGAAGAGCAGATCACGCACCTGGGCCTCGACTACTACCAGGCGGATTAGGCGTAGCGCCGGGTCATCCGGGCGCAGAAGTCGGCGAACTCCTCGACACACTTCGGCGGGCTCGTGTGGTGGGGGCGCACCCCGCAGTGCTCCGGGGTGAAGCAGTACGTCAGGGTGACGTCGAAGCCCTCCAGCGCCTTCATCTGGCGGTCGAACCAGGCCTCGGCGTCCGGCCGGAAGCTGTCGGCCCACGAGAGCCCGGTCCGGAGGTGGCGCACCCCCAGCTTCTTCAACCAGCGGACCGCGTCGTCCAGCCGGTGATCCTCGAAGTGGAACCACTGGCACATGCCGAGCTCCGGCGTGTAGTCCGAAAAGCGCTTGAGCGCCAGCTTGGGGGTGCCGTCCTCCTTGATCAGCCCCAGGTAGAAGTGCCGGTAGTAGGACGACCCCTCGGCCTCCCGGTGCCGGGTCGTGGCCGGCCAGGCCTTGGGCAGGTCGTAGAGGCTGTACCAGTGGATGCGCGGCGCCCTGCCCATGAGGAGCTCGGCGGTCCGTTTCAATCCGAACTCCTGGACCTCCTCGGCACCGAACGTGGAGACCCCGACCTCCGTCACCCAGACCGGCAGGTGGGTCAGTGCCTGGATCTCGGCCAGACGATCCGGCCACTCGTGGATCTGCCAGTGGTTCCAGTCCAGGGGGAACCCGTGGACGGCGATGGCGTCCACGTGGTCGAGGACCCCCTGGTCCTTCATGTTCTGCATGAACCTGGGATCGATGGGCGAGATCCCGCCGAGGACCCGGGGGAGCCCGGGGCGCTCGGCCGCGATGGCGTCGCCGGCGAGCGTGGCCATCCGGGCGAAGAGGCTCCACCCGGGGTCGATCTCGAAGTCCCAGTGGGACATGTTGTTCGGCTCGTTCCAGATCTTGACGGCTTCGATCAAGGTCACCTCTCTGACAGTGTCGTCTCGCGGGACTCCAGGAGCTGGATGGCCTCGCGGTAGCCGTGGAGGGTGCCCACGTCCACGTAGGCCTCGCCCGCCTTCACCCCCCGCGCCTCGCCTCCCCGGGCCAGCCAGGCGTTGACCAGCGTGCCCACGTAGACGTCGCTCTCTCCGCGCTCGTGCCACAGGGCGTTCAGGTCCTTGAGGACCGAAGCGGGCATGCGGAAGGCCCCCCAGACCCAGCGGCTGGAGGCGTCCTGGCGCTTGACCTGGATCTCCACGACCTGCCCGTCGCCGTCCGTCACCACGGCATCGAACAGCTCCGGCTGCTGCACGGGGAAGAGAAGGAAGGAGAGCCGGTCGCGGTCGAGCCGTCCGAGCCCGTCCTCGGGGAACCAGACCGTGTCCGGCAGCCCGATCAGGACCTCGTCGCCCGGCGCGAGGAGGGGCAGTGCCCGGAACAGGGCGTCGCAGAGCCCGCGCGCGTGCTGCTGCACCACGTAGCAGACCGAAGCGGGACCCGCTTGACTGGGGATACTTCCACCGTAGTACTCGATGATGTCCGATTTGCCCGGCGAGATGACGATGCAGACCTTCTCCGCGCCGGCCAGGATCATCCGCTCGATCAGGTACTCGGAAACGGCCCGCGGGCGCTCGACGCCATGATCGACGCGGCATCCCACGGGCAGGAGCTCCTTGGAGAAGGCCAGCGGCTGGATCCGGCTCCCCAGGCCCGCGGCCGGGACGATTCCCCAGATGCTCATGCCGCCGACTCGCTTTGGGCTCCCGGAGCGTCCAGCATCTCCACGAGCTGTCTCGCCCGGTGCCCGGCCGTGTGCTCCGCGAGAGCCCGCTCCCGCGCCGCCCGGCCGATCCGGGCGATCTCCTCCTTGGGGAGGGTCAGGGCCTCGATGGCCTCCTCGGGGGTCTCCGCGGTCAGGATCTCTCGGCCCGGCTCGAAGAAGTCTGCCAGTCCCGCCCAGGTGTCCGAGAGGCAGGCGGTGCCGCACGCCGCGGCCTCGAACAACCGGCCCGACGGGCACCAGCCCATCCGCGCCATGGCCGCCCGGGTCACGTTCAGGGTCAGGGGCGAGGAGCCGTAGAAGGCCGGATGGTCGGCCGGCGGCAGGTGGCGGACGAACCAGATGTTCGGCCCCCAGGGGAAGTCCTCGGGATATTGGGCGCCGGCGATGACGAAGCGCTTGTCCGGCAGGCGACGGGCCGCTTCCAGGAAGAGACGGTCGAGGGCTTCCTGGCGGTCGGCGGCGTAGGTGCCCAGGTAGGAGAGGTCGGCCTGATAGTCGGGGTTCGGCTCGCCCGGCCGGTGGGCCTCGGGGTCGACGCTGCCATAGAGCGGAGCTACGCGCCGCGCTCCGAGCCGCTCGCGCAGGGCGGTCAGGGCCGCGCCGCCCGTGTAGCTGAGGACCAGGTCGAACCCGGCGAGCCCCCCGGGGGGGAGGTAGGGAACCTCCTGGCCCGCCGCCAGCCTCTCCAGGGTGATGGGGGTGTCCAGGTCATAGAAGACCGAGGTTCCCCTGTGTTCGGAGAAGACCAGGTCGCTCGCTGCCACGCCGTCCGGGCAATAGGAGGTGACCATGGCCACGTCGGCGTCCGCCACCTCCTGCCGCGCCCGGGGGAGTACCTCCGTCCATCCCGGATAGAGGACGATGCCGGTTCCGGGCAGCTCGCGCAGGTCGCGGTGGAACGCATAGTAGGGGACGTCCCTCTCGAAGAAGACGGCGCGGTGGCCCATGCGGGCGAGGGCTTGCAGGAGACCCCGCCAGAGGGTGGCGTGCCCGTTGCCCCAGGAGGAGGTGACCGTCAGGCCGAAGATGACGATCTTCATGCCAGCATCTCCGCCACGTCCGGCCGCAGGCGGACTCCTTCCAGACGGCGTCGCGCTTCGGGGCGGAGCCGCGCCAGGGTCCAGGCGACCTTGCGCCGCGCCGCCTCGGGGCCGAACCAGTCCACGTAGCCTGGACTGTTGAGGGAGAAGAACGAGAGGGCGTCCGCGTCGTTGAGCAGGGCCAGGTCCGCCGCGTCCGGATCGTCCGGGTCCGGAGACCGCTCGTGTCCCGCGATGAGCCGGGTCACCCGTACCCGGGTGGCCGCGTCCACTCCGGCCGAAGCCAGGGCGCCGTCCGCCATCTCGGCACCGCGCCGGGCGTGCTCGTCCTTGAACCCCTGGTAGTCATTTGCCTGGTGCTCGACGCGGGCATCGGCCTCCGAGACCAGGCGCTCGACGTCATGGAAGAGAGCAGCGAGCTGGACGGCCAGGCCCGCGCTGGGATCAAGTCGGATCGTCCATTGCCAGACGTCCAGGGCGTGGGCATGGTCGGCTCGGACCAGGGGCTTGTCCAAGTCGTGGAGGGCGCGGTGGTGCTCCAGCACCCTGTCGAAGAGCGGGGACGAGGACGCGTGGTTGCGCCGTCCGACCAGCCGCTGGCAGCGGGTGAGGACCTCCAGGGCCATGCCCGGCAGGCGTCCGCGCTCCGCGGCGATGTGAATGAGATCCGGGGCGAGGCGGTCCATCCGGTCGTCGAGCTCGTAAAAGGGGAAGCGGGGGGACTCCCACTCCTCGGCCGTCAGGGAGAGGGGAGGGAGGTTTTCCATCTCTCCCAGCTTCAACCCGACCGTGGGGAACTCCCTGGAGACCTCCTCGAAGCCCGGCACGGCCGGCGCTCCTCCCGTCTCCCCTCTGATGGACATCGCCAAGCGCGAAACAGTCATCTCCCTGAAGGTCACAGAGCCCTTGGTTCGCAGTTCTTGAAATGCAAGCCGCGAGCCAGGAACAGTTCCGCTCCTGTTTATCTTTCACCGCGCCGCACGTCCCCATAGGTTGTGAGCCGCCCCCGGCGCGTACAGAGCGCACGCGCCGGGGGCGGCTCACAACCCTCGGGGAGAACCCGCAATCTCCGGTTGGATCGCGTACGCGCAGGGTAGAGGGCCATACCCGGCGGGTAGCAGCCGGTCCCGCCGATTATGAGGCACACGGGCAGGATACGGCGCGTCCGCGGAGGGTAGAGGGCTGTACCCTTCCCGTACAGGCCGCCCGCGGCGGGTAGAGGCCATACCTTGCGCGGACAGGCTGTCCCCTGCGCGCACGAAGCTCCCCCTGTGGGGACGAGGCCATACCCGCCGGGTACAGAGCGTCCCCGTGCCATAATTCGCCGCCGTGTACTCCTTGAAAGTCCAGGCGACCGGCGTCCTGCTCTTCCTCTTCATCCCGCTGGTGCTGTTCCTCTTCGTCCGCCACCCCGAGCCGATCGGGATCAGCCTGATCGCGGGCGTCGTCCTGATGATGGGGCACCGTCTCCTCGCCCGGCCGTACATGGAGCGGGTGCTGCCGCTGAAGTGCGCGTGGTGCAACCGGGTCCTGCCCCCCGAGGGAGGGGAGACCCTGGAGCTGCGCTCGGGCGAGCGGACGATCCAGGCCCGGTGCTGCCCAGGGCACTGCTCGCCCGCGGCGAAGTACTTCACCTTCCTTCAGGCGTTCCGGTGGCCCCTCCGCCTGGGGATCTTCCTCCCCCTCCTGCTCCTCCTGGCAGCCCTCGCCGGGGAGGCCTTCGGCCAGGAGGCGCCGGTCGAGGAAGCCACCGTCCTGTTCAAGCTGGCCGTCGGGATCACGGTCAACGTGGCGGCCTTCGGCTACCTCGCCGCCCCGGCGCGCTCGCCCGCGGCCGTCCCCTTCCCGGTCCACAACTTCTTCCTCCTGGGAGTCCGCAACCTCCTCTGGGTCTTCCGCCTGGTCGGGATCTGGTGGATCTGGCAGGCCGTGAGCTGGTTGTTCCGCTGAGGCACGTGCTTTGCACTTATTCGACTTTATCTATGGAGGCTGCCGCGTGGGCAGCCCGACCCTGAAAACGAACCCAAGGAGGTCAGTCATGCATCAGAGAGCCTACATCCATGTCTTCCTGGGACTCGTCCTGGCCCTGTCGATCGGTCTCGCCCAGCCCGCCGAGGCGCAGACGAGCTGTACCCGGGATAATCAGTGCGCGTCCAACGAGTTCTGCGAGTTCGCGGCCGGCACCTGCCCGAAGAAGAATTCCGGCGCCACCGGCACCTGCGTGGTAAAGCCGGAAGCCTGTACCCAGCAATTCGACCCGGTGTGCGGTTGTGACAACCAGACCTACGGCAATGACTGCATGCGGCAGCAGGCCGGCGTCTCCCTCAAGGCCACCGGCGAGTGCGGCGGCGGCGGCGCAGGCTCCAGCTCCAAGCCCCAGGACCTCTCCTGCTTCCTCCAGAGCCTGAAGTAACCTGATCCAGCCGGGTTCCTGTCGAGGGACCCGGCCCGCTTCAATCCGGAACCAGCCCCAGGTCCTCGTAGAGCGCGTCGAGCACGGCGCGGATCCGCCGCTCGTGCGCGGCGTTGGAGGGGGTGCCGTTGAAGACCAGGGCGACGGCGAGGCCGTGCTCGGGATCGGCGAAGGCCACCGAGGAGCGGAAGCCGCTGTGGCCAAAGGCGCGGCGCGAGGCGTGATGGCCGTAAGCATAAGGGGCGGTCTCCGCGCCGTAGAGGGCCGAGTTGGCGATGAAGCCGAGCCCCCAGTCGAGCACGTGCTTGAAGGTGCTGTCCATCATCCCCACCCGGTGGCGGGCAGTGAGGGCCTCGACGGACTGGGGGGAGATGACTTCCATCCCGTGGGCGAGGAGCATCTCGTAGAAGCGGCCGAGCTCGCGCATGGGGCCGTAGCCGTTGCCGCCGGGCTGGACGGTCACGCACCGCTCCTCCGTATCCCAGACATGTGGCTCCGGCCCGGCTTTCTCCGTGTTCCACATGGCTCCGATCCGCCCTGCTTTCTTGTAGGAAAGATACCGGTCGCGGGGCATCCCCACCCAGGAGTCGACCATCCCCAGCGGCTCGAAGACCTCCTCCCGGACGTAGCGGTCGAAGGGACGGCCGTCCACGCGGCGGACCACCTCGCCGAGGATGAACCAGCTCGACGCCTGGTGATAGCCGGCCTTCTCGCCGGGCACCCAGCGCGGCTCGGGCTTCATGGCGCAGATCCGGGCGACGATCACGTCCCAGGGATCGCGGGGCCAGCCCGTGTCGAGCATCCGGATGCCCGCGGTATGGGTGAGGAGGTGGCGGAGGGTGATCCGTTCCTTGCCATTGGCCGCGAACTCCGGGATGTGCCGGGCCACCGGGTCGTCCAGCTCGAGCCGGCCGCGCTCCCAGAGCTGCGCCAGGGCGACCGCGGCCACCGGCTTGGTGGAGGAGAGCCAGAGCATGAGGTGGTCCCGGGTCAGGGGCACGCCCGGACGGTCCTCGCCCATGGCTCCATCGGCCATGACCTCGCCACTTCGGGAGACGTAGAGCTGGGAGCCCAGGTGGAGCCGGTCGCGGATACCCTCTTCCAGGGCTTGGCGGGTACGGGGGACGCGGTCGAGCATCCCGGGGATTCTAAGGGGAATCCGGGCGGCCCTGGGCGGGCCGCCCATTGGGATAAGTTACGAGCCGCTCTTCTTGCCGGCCAGGTTCTGGACCAGGGTCAGGTGCTCGCGCAGCGTGGGCAGGGTCTCCTGAGCGAAGGAGCGCAGAGCCGGATCGGCACCCTTCTCCGCCTGCTTCTCGAAGCCGGAGACGTCCTTCTTGTGCTCCTTGACCATGTGCTGCAGATACATGCGGTCGAACTCCGCGCCGGTGAGGCGGGAGAGCTGGTCGCGGTGCTGCTTGTGCTCCGGCATCATGTCCTTGGGAGCCGTCATCCCCTTGGCCGCGGCGATCTGCAGGAGCTGCTGGTTCGCCTTGCCATGGTCGGCGACCATGCGCTGGCCGAAGGCCTTGACCTCGGCGCTGGACCCCTGCTCGGCCGCCAGGCGTCCGAGCTCCACTTCCAGCATGCCGCCCGAGGCCGCCTCGTGGAAGAACTTCTCGTCCTGGCTGCCGAGCTGAGTGGCGCCGTGGGCCTTGCTGTCTTGGCCCGCATGCTCATGGCCGGTATGGTCCGCGTGCGAGCCCGGGGCCGGGGTAGTGCCCTGGCTCTGGGCGAAGGCGGGAGCCAGCGCGAGCAGGCCCGCGGCGGCGAAGGTGGTGAGGGTGGATGTCTTCTTGCTCATCGAGTCGTCCTCCTGGATGTGCGACAAGTTGTCGACGACAAAACGGAGCGGTACGCCCCGCTTCATGTAGGACTTGCTTTCTAGAGCAAGAGCAATGCCATCCCTGCCGTCAATGCCCTTTGCGCCGGTCCACCAGCTTCATGGTCGGCCGGGAGACGAACGGCAGGGCTCCGCCCAGATAGTTCAGGGTCTTGAGAAGGGCGCCCGGCACCCAGTGCACCTTCTGTCCGTGAGCGGCGTCCCAGACGAGTTGGGCGATCTCCTGCGGCGTCAATTTGGCACCGAAGGTCTCCAGACTGCCGGCGCGGTAGGTCTGGCTCCGCACCATGGGGGTGTCCACGTAGAGCGGCATCAGGTCGGTCACGGTGATGCCGTCGCGCTCCAGCTCCACGTTCAGGGCCTCGGTGAGCCCGCGCACGAAGAACTTGGACGCGGAGTAGGTGGCGAGATCGGGCACTCCGTAGATCCCCGAGGCCGAGCCCATGGTCACCACGTGGGAGTCCTTGGTGGCCCGGAGCAACTCCAGGGAGGCGTGGATGCCGTTCAGCACGCCGATGACGTTGACCTCCACGGTCCGCACATGCTCCTGGATAGGGGTCTCGGCGAAGGGACCCATGCGCATGATGCCGGCGCAGTTGAAGAGGACGTCCAGGTGCCAGGCGCTCCAGGCCCCGAACTCGCGGATGCGCTCCTGCCAGGCGGCGTAGTCGCGCACGTCCAGCCGGCCGGTCCAGCACCGAGTCTCTTCGGTCTGGCCGATCTCCGAGGCCAGCCGGGCCAAGCCAGCCTCGTCGATGTCCACGGCGCCGACCCGCCAGCCGCGCTGGGAGAAGAGAAGGGCCGTCTCCCGTCCGATTCCGGACGCGGCCCCGGTGATGAAGATCGTTCTCGGCTTGGTGCTGCCGTCGGTGCTCACGCTGCTGCCTCCTTCCGGCTTGAGGTAAGCCGCATGGAGACAGTTTATACCGCAGCGCGGCAAAATTGATCCCGTTCCCCCTCTCCCTGGCCCTCTCCCCCGTGCCGGGGGAGAGGGAACCCTCGCACCTCAGCGCCCCGCCTGCGCCACCTGCACCTGTGACGGCACGAACTCCTCCATCACCGCCTTGCGCAGCAGCGCGGGCGGCAGCAGGCCCTGGGCCAGGATGAAGTCGTGGTACTTCTGCCGGTCGAACTTCGCGCCGAGGGCGCGCTCCGCCTCGGTGCGCAGCTCCATCAGGCGGGTGTAGCCGCAGAAGTAGGAGGTCGCCTGGCCGGGGCTGCGGAAGGTGTAGCGCTCCACCTCCTGGAGGGCCATGCCCTCGGAGAGGCCGACCTCCTCGCGCAGGACCCGGGTGGCCTCCTCGCGGGTGATCGTGCCGGCCTGGAGTCCGGGATCGAGGAAGGCGCGGGCCGCGCGCATGAGCCGGCTCTGGAGGGCGGCGAGCTGCGCCTCCAGCGGCATGTAGGGCTTGACCTCGGCCTCGGCGTAGAGGGCCCAGCCTTCCACATTCACACTGTTGAAGGAGAAGATCACCCGCGCCTTGGACACCCCCTTCTCCACGATCGAGGCGAACTGCAGCTCGTGCCCGGGCCGGCCTTCATGGGCGGTCAGCGCCCAGGACAGGGCGTCGTAGGTGAAGTCGTCGAGCGCGAGCTGCTGTCCCCCCTGCTTGCCGGGGATTCGCAGCGGCAGCACGAACTCGCCTTGCTCGCCGGTGTTGCCGATGAGCCGCGGCGGCCGCATGTTCGGCGCCGGGGTGGCCGCGCTCTCGGCCTCGCTCGCCAGGCGCACCTTCATGGGCCGCTCCGGCAGCGTCACGATCCCCTGCTCGCGGATGATCCGCTCCATGTCCCGGATGCGCTGCTGGTAGAGGGGGAGGATGGCCTCGCCCGTGACCTGGGCCTTCTTCATCTCCCGAAGCACGTCGCGGTAGTCGGAGGATGGCAGACCCCGCTCCTTCGCCACCATCTGGGCCAGCGCCTGCATCTCGTTCTGGATCTCCTTGAACGCCACCTCGGCCCGGCTCACCAGCTCCTCGACCGGCATGTCGACGCCGAGCGTCCGCAGGTTGTAGGCGTAGATCTCGGCGGGCTGGCGGAAGTCGGTGCGCGCCCGCGGCAGGATCTCCTTGCGCACGAACGCCTCATAGGCCGCCGCCTGCTCGCGCAGCTTCGCGTAGGGCTGCTCGTACCCGGAGATCCCATACTTCTTGAACAGCTCCTCGATCCCCTTGAGATAGGTCTCGGAGTTCTGGAGGTCCTTCTCGATCTCATCCTTGACCGGTCCGATGAGCCCGGGCGTGTTCATGCGCGAGCGGATGAACTGCTCGGCCAGGACAGGCATCGGGGTATAGCCGGGCTCGACGCCGGTGTACTTGCGCAGGCGGACCAGGGCCGCGGGACGCCGGCTCGCCTCCACCTGGTCGTCCAGCAATGTGCGGAGACCCTGGAAGACGGTGGAGGTCACGTCGAAGTAGGGGAGGGTGTATTTTTCGCCGAGCCGGGAGCCCTCGAGCTGGTCCTCGGTCGCCTGGATCAGGATCTCGAGGTCCTGGCGCACCTTGGGATCCTTCTCGGCGGCGAGCCGCTGGCGGAGGTTCTCCCCGGCCTTCCGGGTGAGCTCGCGGAAGCGCTCTACGAAGCCGGGCTTGAGATCGAAGATCTCCTCATCGAGGCCGGGGACGCCGAGCTGGCCGGCGCCCTCGGGGCTGAGGCGGGCGAGCGCGTCGATGAGCACCTGGGCGTTGGCGTCGCTGCGCTCCACCCAGGTTTCCGCGGCGGCGGGTGCTCCTGCCGCGAGGATCAGGACAACGGCGCCCAGGGAGAGGGCGCGTCGAGAGAATGCGTTCACGGTTGACCTCCTGTCAGGATTGGTGATGAGCCGGGGGCGATCGGGCTCCCTTGTACTAACGCTCCCGGAGCGCAAAAAGTTCTGTCCGGGCAGCCATCGTTTAAAATCAGGACATGAAAAGCATTCGGAAAATCGGGATCGTCCTGTTCCTCCTGCCTTCCTGCGCGGCCCTGGCCGCCGAGCCTTCCGGCAGCCCGAAAGTGCGGGAGGTCTTGAAGCAAGCCGAGGCCCTGATGCAGGCGGGACGGCATGCCGAGGCCCTCGATCTCGCGCGGCAGGCCCTGAGCAGCGGCCCTGAGAGGAAGAAGGACCGCGTCAAAGCGCGGGTCGTGCTCTGCCAGGCCAAGAACGCCCTGAATGTTCCTTTCCAGGAGCCGGCTTCGCCCGGCGAGGACCGCTGCGCTCCGCGGGATCCGGAGGAGGGCATCCGGCTGGCGAGCGGCGCTTCCGTCCCGGCGGGGAAGGAGGTGGCCCGGCCCGAAAAGCTCTTCGGCAGGGTCCCGAGGGTGCCGGAGGAGGTCCGCAGCAGCACGAAGCGCGGTGTGTCGGTGGTGAGCACGGTCATCGATGAGGAGGGTTGCGTCCGGGACGTCCGGGTCTGCGAAGGCGATTCCGAAGCCTTCAACCAGGCCGCGCGGGAGTCGTTCCGCGGATGGGTGTTCGAGCCGGCAACCCTGGACGGTACGCCGGTGGCGGTCTATTACAAACTGACAGCGAAGTTGAGTGTCTACCCTTGACGAGCCTCCGTTCGCCGGCCGGATAGAATGGCTCCATGAGACAGCGATTCTTCCGCACCCAGGTGATCACTCTTGTCTGTCTGGCCGCCGTTTCGGCGGCGTCCGCGGCACCCCAGCCCCGACCCTCTGCGGCCGAGACCCTGCAGGAGGGGCTGGGCCTCCTCGAGCAGGGCAAGTACGCGGAGGCTGTGAAAAGCTTCCAGCGGGCCGATGAACAGGCCGGCGGCAACTGCGGCCCCTGCCAGCTCGGCCTCTCCCGCGCCTACACCGGTCTGCGCAAGCCCCAGAAGGCGATCGAGGTCGCCCGCAGGGCCGTGGAACAGCTCCGCACCACCGAGCTGATCGGCCAGGCCTGGAATCAGCTCGGCTTCGCGCTCATGTCGCACCCGAAACCCGACCTCGCCGAGGTGGAGGAGGCCTTCCGCAAGGCGGTGGAGACCGGGTCCGACAGTCGGCTTGTCAACATCGCGCGCAACAACCTGGCCGACGTGCTCTGGCGGCAGAAGAAGTATGCGGAGGCCGAGCGCATGGCCCGCGAGTCGCTGACCGCCGAGCCCACCGGTCCGGCCTCCCTGAACGCGCGCATCGTCCTCTGCCAGGCCCGGACCGACGGCGCTCCGGTCGCTCCGCCGGAGGTCGTCTACGAGGAGGCCGCCTGCCCCAAGGAAGGCCTGCGTGTCTTCGAAGGGAAGGACAGGGTGCCGGACGTGGGAAAGGAGGTCTCCCCTCCCGAGAAGCTGTTCGGACGCCCGCCGGTGTACAACGACAACGCCCGCATGACCAACATCCAGGGCGCTGTCATGGTCGAGTCGATCATCGACGAGGAGGGCTGCATCCAGAACCTGCGGGTCTGCAAGAGCGTCCACCCGTCCCTGGACCTGGCCACGCTCGAAGCCGTGCGCCGATGGGTCTTCCGTCCGGCCGAGCTTGACGGAAAGCCGGTCAAGGTCTATTACACTCTTACGGTGAACTTCACGATCGGGAACAGCAGGTCTGGACCAGGATAGAATGAATCAATGAATCTCAGAGCTTTCGGCGCAGCTCTGCTCCTTTGCGCGCCCGTGCTCCCTGCCACGGCGGCCGAGCCCGTCTCCCACGAGCGGCCCGAGGTGCTGGAAGCCTTGGAGAAGGGAAGGCAGAGGCTGGAGAACTGGGAGTTCTCGGTCGCCCTTTTCGATTTCCAGCGTGCCGCGAGGCTGGCGGGCGGACCGTGCGGACCCTGTTTTCTGGGTATGGCCCGCGCCTACAACGGCACCGGCGAGCGAAAGAAAGCTGCCGAGGCCGCCCGGAGCGCCATCCCGCTGCTCGACCGGCCGGACGCTCTGGCGCAGGCGTACAACGAGCTGGGAGTCACTCTCGCCAGCGACGGGACGGAGAACTTCGCCGAGGCGGAAACGGCGTTTCGCAAGGCCCTGGAGCTCGGGCCGGCCTCACCGGGCATGGTGCGAGCGAACCTGGCGGAGGTGCTGTGGCGGCAGAAGAAGTACGCCGAGTCCGAGGAGATGGCTCATCAGGTGATGAGCTCCGATCCCGGCGGACTGGCTGCCCGGAACGCGCACATCATCTTCTGCCAGGCCAGGGCCGACGGAGCTCCGGTCGCTCCGCCGGAGGTCGTTTACGAGGAGGCCGCCTGCCCCAAGGACCCGCTGCGGACCGTTGAACCGAATCTCGTCCCTATGGTACAGCGCACGGTCGCCCCTCCCAAGAGGCTGTTTGGAAAAGCTCCGGACTACCCCCGCGGCGTGAAGCAGCAGGGGACCGTCGTGGTCGAGGCCATCATCGACGAACAGGGCTGCATCCCGAACCTGCGGGTCTGCAAGAGCCTCCACCCGACTCTCGACCTCTCCACTCTGGAAGCGGTGCGCCGCTGGGTCTTCCGACCAGCCGAGCTCGACGGGAAGCCGGTCAAGGTCTATTACACTCTGACCGTGCACTTCAAGAGGTGACTTGAACTTCGAGACCCTCGCGGTCCATGCTGGACACGCCATCGACCCCGAGACCGGATCGGTGGCGCCGCCGATCCATCTCTCGACCACGTTCGCCCGCGATCCTGAGGGGGTCCCTCTCGGCGGCCACACCTACATCCGCGAGTCGAACCCGACCGAGCGCCAGCTCGAAGCGGCGCTCGCCTCTGTGGAAGGGGGAGAGGCCGCGCTGGTCTTCGCTTCCGGCATGGCAGCCGGCATCGCGCTGCTCCAGACCCTGCCGCCGGGCTCGCACGTGATCTTCCCGGACGACGTCTACTACGGGTTCCGGATCGCGGCCGAACAGCATCTGCCCGACTGGGGGATCTCGTCGACCGCCGTGGCCATGGACGACCTGGCGGCAGTCGAAGCCGCGCGCCGTCCCGAGACCCGGCTGATCTGGATCGAGTCCCCGTCCAATCCGCTCCTCAAGGTCACGGACATTCGAGCCGTCGTGGAGCTTGCGCAGAAGGCGGGCGCTCTCACCCTCCTCGACAACACCTTCGCCACCCCGGCGCTCCAGCGGCCGATCGGGATGGGAGTGGATGTTGTCCTCCACGCCACCACCAAGTACTTCGGCGGCCACAGCGACGTGCAAGGGGGAGCGCTGGTCTTCGCCCGCAAGGATGAGCTGTGGGAGAGGGCCGACCACGTCCGCCACATCCTGGGAGCGGTGGCCTCGCCGTTCAACTCCTGGCTGGTGCTGCGCGGCATCCGGACCCTGGCCTGCCGGATGGCGGTGCAGAGCTCCGGAGCGATGGAGGTGGCCCGGATGCTCGCGGGCTCGCCTGCCGTGTCCGCGGTCCACTACCCGGGGCTCGAATCCCATCCCGGGCATGAGGTGGCGAAGCGGCAGATGTCGGCCTTCGGAGGGATGCTCTCCTTCCGAGCCCGGGGTGGCCGCGAGGCAGCTCTGCGCGCCGTGTCCCGCGTCCGGCTCTTCACCCGCGCCACGTCCCTCGGCGGCGTCGAGAGCCTCATCGAGCACCGGGCCACGAGCGAGGGTCCGCAGTCTCGCACCCCGCAGGACCTGATCCGCCTTTCGATCGGCCTCGAGCATCCGGACGATCTGACCGCCGATCTGGAGCAAGCCCTTGAGGGAGCATGATTTCGGATCGGGCACGTGTATTGCTCTGCGTTCCGGCAGTAGTCTGGTCGTCGAATACCGCGCCCCGGCGTGCGTCGCTTTGCGACGGGGCCTCTAAAAGGAGAGGCACAAATGGCTGAGAAGAAGTCATCGACCGGCAGCAAGAAGTCCGGCACCAAGAAGACCGCGGCCAAGAAGTCGTCGGCATCCTCTTCTTCTTCGGGAGGAGCGAAGAAGTCCTCCAAGAAGGCGACGGTGGGCAAGGTCGCCGCCGGGGTCGCCGCAGCCGGCGTGGTAGCTGCCGCGGCGGCCGCCGTGGTGAAGACCGCGAAGAAGGCCGCAGCCAAGAAGAAGGCGGCCAAGGCGAGCACCGGCACGTCCACCGCGTCGGGAGCGACGAGCTCCGGCGGCGGAAAGAAGCCCGCGAAGAAGAGCTAGTCCCCCTCCGGCGAGAGAGCCCGCCGCGCTTCCGCGAACGTCTGGCGGAGGCCCTCCCGGTCGCGCTCGGTCACCAGTGACACGAGCTGGCCGAGGGCCTCCTTTGCCGCGGCGTACACGTCGTTCCGGTGCGGGTTCAGGTACTGGATGTCCAGGTAGAGGTCGGGGTCCTCCGAGAGCACGCGCATCGCCGTGGCGGCCTGGTGGCTGTAGGTCGTCGAAGCGCAGGCGTGCAGCTCCGCGGCATCGATCCCGGAGCGCACCAGCGCCGCGCCGAAGAGCATGTTCGTCAGGTGGGAGAGGCCCAGGAGCCATCCCATCAGGCGGTCGTGGTGGGGGAAGGGGACCGCCACCAGCTTCGTATAGGGATGGGTGAGCAGGGGGGCCAGGAGGCGCTTCTCCTCGATCGGGTCCCCCTGAGCTGCCAGCACGAACGTCAGCGTCTCGTACACCGACTTGCTCGGCCCGAACATCGGGTGGACGGCGAAGATCCTCACCCCCTCGTCCCGGGCGCGGGCGAGCGCGCCGAGAAGAGGGGTCTTGATCGACGCCACCTCCACGAGCGGACCCTGGGGACGGCGCGAGATCAGCTCCTCCAGCGCCACCGCCATGCGATTGAGCGGCGCCGTCACCCAAATCGCGGTGTAGGCGTCCAGGTCCTCGATCTCCCCCACGCTGCCGAATCGGCCCTGTGGATGCGGCGACGGCAGCCCCGCCAAGGCCGGATCGGCGACGTCCACCACGTGCCCCGCGAGCTCCAGGAAGCCGCGGAACCAGGTCCCCATCCCGCCCGCGCCGCCCACGATCAGCATCCTCTCCCCCCGCCGCTCGCGCAGCGACACCCCGACCCGGTACTGCCGTTCGACCGAGCCGCGGATGATCGCCTGGAACATCGACGCCATGACCTCTTCCGAGACGCCGCAGGCCTCGGCGTGCTGGCGGGCGCGGTCCAGCACAATGTGCTCGACATCCCGGACTTCGACCGGGGCGCCCGTTTCGGCCTTGATCCGACCGACCTCCGAAGCCAGCTCCATGCGGCGGCGGAGCAGCTCGAGGAGGGCGCGGTCGACCTCGGCGATGGAGTCGCGAAGGGAGGACAGATCGGGATCGCTCATGACCCATAGCGTACGGGGAGGAGGGAGGGGAGGGAAGCCGGGGTGGGCCCGGCTTCCCTTTTGAAGCGCCGCGCGACGAGTCCGCCGCGGGTCAGATAGGTACGCCAGACTGATAGAGCAAGCCGGGTGCCATGGGTAAAACCCCAATAAATACAGGGGTTTTCAGGGTTTGGCGCAAACCTTCTGCTCTCTCCTGGACACGCCTCCGTCCCTCCGTGAGGACAGGAGGGAGGCGCCCTCTCCTGCGCACCAGGGGAGGGAAGGGGAGGGGACTTCCCTGGCACCTCCCTTGCTGTAAGTGCAATGGCTCCAGCGGGATCGGAGCGGGCGGGAGGCATGGTAAGCTGCGCCCGCTTCTCGGCAGCCGGCGAACGTCAACTCTTTTTCGAGCGACCGTCCATGCCCAAAGACCTCACATCCGCCGCCACCGACACCCGCTTCTTCGGGCACCCCGCGGGCCTCTCCACCCTCTTCTTCACGGAGATGTGGGAGCGCTTCAGCTACTACGGCATGCGGGCCATCCTCCTGCTCTTCATGACCACGTCCGTGGCCCAGGGCGGGCTGGGATGGGACGCGGCGACAGCCGGCCCGCTCTACGGCCTCTACACGGCCCTCGTCTACCTGACGGCTCTCCCCGGAGGCTGGATCGCGGACCGCCTCGTCGGGCAGCGCCGCGCCGTGCTCATCGGCGGCATCATCATCGCCCTCGGCCACCTGAGCCTGACCTTCCACAGCATGGCGGCGTTCTACCTCGGCCTGTTCCTGATCGTCGTGGGGACCGGGCTGCTCAAGCCGAACATCAGCACCATGGTTGGCTCCCTCTATACCCAGAACGACCAGCGCCGGGACTCCGGGTTCTCGATCTTCTACATGGGGATCAACCTCGGCGCCTTCCTCGCGCCCCTGGTCTGCGGGTACCTGGCGCAGAGCGAGAGCTTCAAAGGCACCCTCCGGAGCATGGGCTTCCAGCCTGAGGACAGTTGGCACTGGGGTTTCGGAGCCGCAGCCGTAGGCATGGGGCTCGGCCTCGTCCAGTACGTCCTCGGGGGACGGCGGCTCGGGCGGGCCGGTCTCGTCTCGGAGCAGGAGCGGGACCCCGCGGCTTACCGCAAGGACCTCCGGAGCTTCTGGATCGCCGTCGGAGCCGCCGCGCTCGTCCTCGCGGCGCTGGCCGGGCTGCAGGCCGCGGGCATGATCCATCTCACCACGGAGGGGATCGTCGACTTCGTCGGCTGGGTGCTGATCCTCTTCCCCGTCGCCTACTTCCTGTTCCTCCTGACCCGGCCCGGCTGGACGCCGGTCGAGCGCCGGCGGCTCGGGGCGATCGTGCTCTTCTTCGTCTTCGCGACCCTGTTCTGGGCGGCATTCGAGCAGGCCGGGTCGACCCTGACGCTGTTCGCGGAGCGCAACACCCGCACCAGCCTGCTGGGCTTCGACTTCCCGTCGAGCTGGTTCCAGTCGGTGAACTCGCTCTTCATCATCTTCCTGCTGGGTCCGCTCTTCGCCTGGCTCTGGGTGCGGCTCGGCTCGCGCGAGCCCTCGAGCCCGGCGAAGTTCGCCTGGGGCCTGTTCTTCGCCACCGTGGGCTTCGCCATCATGATCGCCGCGGCCCGGGCCTCCGGACCCGAGGGCTCCCAGGTCAGCCCTCTGTGGCTGCTGACCGTCTACTTCGTCCACACGGTGGGCGAGCTCTGCCTGAGCCCGGTGGGCCTGAGCACCATGACCAAGCTCTCGCCGGAGCGGGTGGTAGGGCAGATGATGGGCGTCTGGTTCCTTGCCAGCGCCTGCGGCAACTTCCTGAGCGGCCAGGCCGCGGGCTTCTTCGAAAGCCTGCCGCTCGACCAGCTTTTCGGCCGTATGACCATCGTCGGCCTGGCGTTCACCGTGCTCGCCGTGGCTTTGATCCGGCCGATCCGAAAACTGATGGGTGGAGTGCACTGAGAGAGGAGACCTCTAGATGGCGACAAGCATGACGAGCGCGCCGGCACACATGGCGAACGCCGCCGGGGCCGACCGGCACCCGAAAGGCCTCTACGTCCTGTTCTTCACCGAAATGTGGGAGCGCTTCAGCTTCTACACCGTGGGCGGGATGTGGGTCCTGTACGTCACCAGCGCCGAGCAGGGGTTCGGCTGGCCCCGCGACCAGGCCACCAGCGTCTGGTCCTGGTACCAGATGTTCGTCTACGCGAGCCCGCTGTTCGGCGGCATCCTCGCGGACCGATGGCTGGGCTACCGAAAATCGGTGATGATCGGCGGCTTCTTCTTCATGGCCGGCCACGCCCTGCTCGCCGTCCATTCGGTGCCGGTCATGTTCGCCGCGCTGGCCTGCCTGGTCATCGGCAACGGCTTCTTCAAGCCGAACGTCTCGGCGATGGTCGGCAACCTCTACCCCGACGGGAGCCACCTCAAGGACCGCGCCTACAACATCTTCTACATGGGCATCAACGTCGGAGCCCTGGCGGCACCGATCGTGGCCGAGCTCATGGTACGGAACTTCGGCTTCCACCCGGCCTTCTTCATGGGAGCCATCGGCATGGTGTTCTCGGTCCTGATCCTCTGGCGCTTCAAACGCTACGTGGAGCAGGCGGACCGGAAGCCGTCGGTCAATGCTCCGGTGTCGACCGCCGCGACCGCGGTGGACGCGCCCCCGCCGGGCGTCAGCCGCCAAAACGCGATCGACGCCATCCCCGACTCCCGGCGAATCGGGGCGCTCATCGTCATCTTCCTGATCGTCATCGTCTTCTGGATGGTGTTCCATCAGAACCAGACCACCTGGACCTACTTCGCCAACGACAACGTCAACTGGAA